>Ga0208814_1000041_pt1 | contig 100666 bp, 146 predicted proteins | sample MalvirAntarct_55_FD_184253 | JGI IMG/M metagenome (GOLD analysis project Ga0208814, IMG submission 184253) | Marine viral communities from the Global Malaspina Expedition - Malaspina viral metaG Antarct_55 (SPAdes) (version 2) | ecosystem: Environmental > Aquatic > Marine > Oceanic | place... | reverse complement strand
ACCACACCCACTAGATATTTTTTATGACGATGAAGGACTTCATTTTGAAGTTGCCTGTACTGGTCTAACTAAAAAAGACATCCAACTAGAAATTGATGGGGATCTTTTAAAAATTATCTATGATAAACCTAACGAAGAAGATTTTGACTATAGTGGCTACATCTATAAAGGATTAGCTAAACGGTCTTTTAACTTAGGTTACAAAGTAGCAGCTAAATTCGAACTTGAGAAATTAGAGGCAGAAATGAAAGATGGTTTGCTTCATCTATTTATTCCAATTGCAGAATCTAAAAAAGCAAAAACAATTAAAATTAAATAGGTTTTATCCGCTCTAGGGTTTGATTTTCGAAAAATTGTTCGTATATTAATTTAATAAATAAAAATAGTTATACATGAGTAAAAAACTTATTCCACAAAACGACCGTATACTTCTTAAGCCGATAGATGAAGGCGAGCAGATGTACGGTAACATAGTAATCCCGGATATGGGTAAAGAGAAACCAGAAATGGGCAAAGTACTTGCAATAGGAGCAGGTAGACAATCAGAATTCGGCCAGTTTATTTCCGTAAATGTATCCGTTGGAGATATTGTATTAGTTCCTAAAATCGGTACGTTACGTATTGACTTTGAAGGTGAAGAGTACTACATTGTACAGGATAGAGAAATTTTAGCAACAGTAAAAGAAGAAGTAAATGGATAAAAAGATAATATTTTCATCAGAAGCAAGAGAAGAATTACTTAAAGGAGTAAATAAATTAGCAGATGCAGTAGTTGCTACCTTAGGACCATCAGGGCGTAACGCTATTATAGAACAAGACCAAGGCAACCCAGTATCAACGAAAGATGGAGTTACCGTTGCTAAATCTATAGACTTAGAAGACAGAGTGGAAAATATAGGAGCACAATTAGTTAAACAAGCCTCTATTAAGACTGCAGATCAAGCCGGAGACGGGACTACTACTTCTACATTACTGGCAAGAGAAATATATAAGCAGGGTATTGAAAGAATGACCAATGCAGTAAATGCTGTAGATATCAAGAGAGGTATCGACGATGCAGTAGAAAAGACAGTAGAATTTTTAAAAGAGTATTCAAAAGATATTACGGACGAAGAACAGCTAAAGCAAGTCGCTACTATATCAGCTAACAACGATACAGAAGTTGGTGAGTTAATTTCCACAGCCATGGACAAAGTAGGACGTGACGGTGTAATTACTATCGAAGAATCAAGAACAGGAGAAACCTACCTAGAAACGGTAGAAGGAATGCAATTTAGCAGAGGTTATAAGTCTCCTTATTTTGTTACAGATAATAATACAATGCAGGCTGTTCTTCGAGATCCGTTAATTTTAATTGCAGATAAACGACTAAACCAGGTAAAAGAAATTTTACCCATCTTAGAAGCAGTCTCTCAACAAAATAAATCATTAGTTATTATTGCTGATGATATAGACGGAGAGGCTTTATCTACACTTGTAGTAAATAAGATGAGGGGAATTCTTCAAGCAGTAGCTATTAAGGCACCAGGATTTGGAGATCGTAAGAAAGCAATGCTAGAAGATATCGCAGTGTTGACAGGAGGTACAGTTATATCGCCTGAGAAAGGTATGAGATTAGATAAGTTTGACTCTGCTTGGTTAGGTACAGCTAAAAAGGTAGTTGTAGGTAAAGACACTGCTACTATTATCGATGCACAAGGAGAAGAAGAAGCTATTCTATCAAGAGTTGAAGAGCTAAAATCTCAAATTGATGAAAGTGCTTCTAACTATGAAATTGAAAATTTACAAGAAAGATTAGCAGCATTTATTGGAGGTGTAGCGATTGTACATGTAGGAGGTCATACTGAAATAGAAATGAAAGAAAAAAAGGATAGAGTAGATGATGCTCTACATGCAACAAAAGCAGCATTAGAAGAAGGGATTCTACCAGGAGGAGGAATTGCTTTGCTCAATGCATCTAAATTCCTTACAGGTATCATTGGAGACATTTCAATTCAAGACCAGAAGACAGGGTACGATATTATTATTCAGTCAATAGAAAAACCATTCTTCCAGATTTTAGAAAATGCAGGGTACAGTACTAGTGCATCAGGAGACGTAGAAGAGTCGGTACTAACATCGGAAGGAGATAACTGGGCAGGATACGACCCAAGAAAAGAAGAGGTAGTAAATATGCTAGATGCAGGTATTATAGATCCTACTAAAGTAACAAGGCTTGCATTAGAAAATGCAGCATCAGTAGCCGGTACTATGTTAATAACAGAAACGGTTATCTCCAATATTAAAGAGAAAGAAAATAAAGGTATTGATCCTAATATGATGATGTAATGTCAAATATAACAGTTAGAGAATATACAAATGAGTACGGCCTTAAAGACAAGTGGACGTATGATGGGGATAGGTTGATAAAGACAGAAATGGCTTATCCTAAAACTAAGTTAAATCAAAAACCAAAAATTATGAGTGCAAAACAAGATTTATTCGAACAAATTGCAGAGCAGTTTAACATCCTTCAAGAAAGTAATGAAGGATCAACTAAGACATCACAAGCTAAAGCCCGTAAGGCAGCAGGAGAGATTAAGAAATTAATTACTCCTTATAAGAAAGCTAATATGGACGCTGTAAAAGGGTAGGGACCGAGGGGAGGGCGTTTTTCTCTCTCCGACGAAGTCGCCACGCGCGAATTATTAAGGCCCTTCCGGAAACGGCTAGGGCTTTTTCTTTGTAAATAAATTGAATGTTACCCCAATGGAGAGGCCTCCGTAAGTTGTTGCTAATAAATCCCGTGTATCAAAGCGATTGCCTTTCTCTCTGCTATCGGAAATCTCTTTTAGAGTACCAACCAAGATAGAAGAAGCAATGGAGTAGATCAATGCTTTCTTTTTATTTTTTGTCTTAACATAAACAAAAGTATACGTACCAGCAGCAACTAAAGCACCACCGGTAAAATGTAATTGTTTATCATATTCGGTCATAAGTTGTGCAGTTGAGTTAAAGCTCAAGCTAAGTAATAATAAAGCGAGTAAGGTTTTCATGCTAATAAATAGTTAAAATAAAAGTAGGAATGTAATATTATTTTTCTTATATTTATTAATATGGCAGAAGCTTTTGAATACTTTAATGATGAATGGAACGGACAAAAAACTACAGACAGTAGTACTAACATACCAGGAATGGATACAAGCACTAACGCTACCCCTTCCTCATCGGAGTAAAAAACAATACAGACGCAAAACTAAACATAAAAATAAAAGTTATGAGTGATTCAGTTAAAAAATATTACGAACTTAGTGACCAAGAGGGTAAGTATAATGTACCCGAGATAGGCAGTGAAAGCGAACCTAGTACGTATATTTACGAATCTCCTGATGGAGGAATTAGTATTAGAAAAAGAAAATTTCATGATTCTATTGAAAGGTATACTGAGTTAGAGTTGATAGAGACTGTGGCAAATATTGCGCGACAGTACGTAGATATGAACCCCACATTACTTTTAAAGATAGCTAAAGATGAACTTTCAGTAAAAAAAGTTTGCGATTAGGTTTATTATTCGTATATTATAATATATGGAAATAAATACACCTTATAAACCAATGCATTCAGTAAAGTGGTTAGAAGACTACTTTAAAGATAATTACTATAAGAGACCGTATAATAGGTTCCACTGGTGGAGAAGTTATGTAGATAAGAATAAACCTATGTCTAACAGAAGTTGCTTAAGAGATAGGATTCTCAATGGAGACTTTGGATTAGCTTCTTATAAGTTTGAAGCAGAGGTAGTAGAGCATAGAATGAATGAACGATTTACGGAGCTGCATAATGACTTAGGAAGGTACGTAGAGGAAACATCTTTAGATAGAGCAAGACGTAAAAGACTCTTAGAAGATTATGAGTCAGATGAAAAAAGAAAATTAAATGACTTAGCTAAGTCCTTCAGTGAATTGATCGGACTTACTAAAGATAAGATATTTGATGAGTTGGTAGACTATAACGATACGTTGATAGAGTTCTACTATTTCATAACAGAAAAATACCCTAGAAAAAACGGTATTGCATATTTATAAATTAATATTAACTTAACAAACAAACATGAACACAATTTTAATTAGTTTAGGATTTCTAGTGGTAACAGTAGGAGTCTATTACTTTGCTTTTTATAGACAAGGTAAAATCAATGACAGAGATGGAGATTATATCCCAGACGAAGTAGAGGATACTATCGAAGAGGTAAAGCAGAAGGTAGAAGACATCAAGGAAGATGTTGATAAGACAGTAAAAGAAGTAAAGCGTAGAACAAAACGAGTAAAGCAGGAAGTAAAAGACGTTGTAGATGCAGCTAAAGAAGTAGTAGCTCAAGCAGACGATGTAGTGCAAGCTGCTAAAGGAAAGTCTAGAAGAGGACGTAAGCCTCGTAGAAATAATAAAAAAGAAAGTAAGTAGAAATGCAACAACCTCAAGTCAATTTCGATATCAATCAAACACAAGGTGTAGAGTGCGAAGAATGTGGCCATATACATTTCCAGCAAGTACTGTTAATTAGGAAAGCCTCAGGCCTACTAACCGGAACAGGAAAGCCCACATATGTTCCAATCCCAGTCTTTGCCTGCACCGAATGTGGACACGTTAATGCAGAATTCCTTCCAAAGGAAGTAACTTCACTTTAGGTTACAGTACTATATAAACTTTTTTTGATAAATGAGAGACCTTCGGGTCTCTTTTTTTATTGCTATTTATTATTAAATTGTTATACTTAATTACGTTATATTATGATTAAATACTTAAAAGATAAGATAATGGCATTCAAAAATTTATTTGATGACGATAACAATATTAACGAAAAATCTGTAGTTGGCTTTTTAGCATTTGCTGTAATGGTAATATTTGCAGTAGCAGACCTGGTAACAGGGTATATCGGTACAGATCTGGTAATAAACGAATTTATATACGATTCCTTTGTATGGATAGTCCTAGGTGCTTTTGGAATTGCCGAGATTGGTAAAGTATTCGGTAATAGAGGAAAATAATTTAAAGCAATACAACAATAACTTTTGAGGGCTAACGCCCTCTTTTTTTGCAATATATGTTCTTATGAAAGGTTAGTAGGTTAACTTAACATTAAAACAAATGGAAACAGTAAAAGTTGATACTAAAGCACAATCGCTTATAAAAGAAATAAAGTCAATTAAGAAGCCAAAAGAAATAAACCCATTACTTGTACAAGTAGAAGAATTAGTACAAAAGCAGTTGGAAGGGTTAGCAGTACAGATAAATTTCTTAAAGCAAGAAAATAAACGCCTTAATGGTATTTAATATACTTTGGCTGTTAGTTGTAGAGTAAACTATTTATAATAAATTAGAAAATACAAAGATGAAAAAACTACTAATGCTATTAGCAATACTGATAGCCCCACAACTACAAGCTCAAGAAGAAAAGCCCGGCTTCTTTAAATCTATATATACAGATTTTCTTAAGTACGGTACAGTGTACGGAGCTGGAGATATATCCAATTCTGTTGAAGCAGCAGAACAAACATACTTCCTTAGAACTAACACAGATGGGAGTCTATATTCAATTCCTGATGTAGTTAATAATACAGAAGTATTTCCATTTGATTACAGATATGGATTCGGTATCAGAAAATTAGCTAGGTTTGATTACGAAAGAAAGCCTAAGAACTTTTACGATGGTACAGAAGAACAGTTAGTATTTGGAGCACCAACATCAGCAGTACAAGGGCTGGAGTATTTATTTCATTATGAAAAGGAAAGATGGAGAGGTGAAGATTTTACTAATTATAACTTCTTTTTAAAACATACTGGAAAATACCACATACTAAAAGTACAATCTAGATCAGTAGAGAAAATTAACTTGAATTTTAACTCAGCTGAACTTAGAGCTAGGTTACCAATAGGTAAGAAGTTCTCCATATCAGCAGGAGCTATAGCTAGAGGACATGAGAGAGCATACGGATATAATCCAATAGAGATATGGTTAAATGACACTTACGTAGATGAATTTGGAAACGAATTTCCAACTAACCAATGGTATCAACTAGGATATGAAAATGGATACCAAGATGTTTTCTATACTCAAGAAAGTACTGATCCAACAACAGGTGATCCAGTAACAACACAAGATTGGTATTGGTTAGATGGTGAAGGAAATCAAGTAGCATCTTCAGATTTAGACTTTAGAGAAAGAATAATGCCAGGCTTAATGAATAAGTTTAATGGTGAGGCTTGGGATAAATTAGATTCATGGATAGAAGTAGCTCCTATAATTGGCTTAGATTTTTACCACTACAAAAGAGATTTTTGGTTCCATGGATATGCTAATTACATTTTACCTTATCATAGATATATTAAAGGAGATGAAAGAGCATCGTACTTAAATAGAAACAATTGGGGTAAAGGTGGATTAATACAAGATGCAGAATTAGAGCAATGGTCTGATTATTCATTTGGAGCATCATTAGGTACTAAAATAGGAAAGAACTTAGGTATCTTTATACAAGGTGAATATTCTAAAATGTGGGATAGTAAGTTATATCAAACAACATTTGGTCTAAACTATACATTTAAGTAAAAATGGCAAAACAGATAGGAGAGGAGACTAAAATTACTTTAGACCTTAAAACAATTGGAATACTGGTAGTAGGGCTATCATCATTGATAGGAATGTGGTTTGCATTACAAGCTGACATTGAGGAAGCTAGGAACCTTCCAGCTCCTGAGATACAGAGAATAGAATTTCAGATGAAAGATGAAGCAATTAGAGATGCTATTATAAATACACAAGACGATGTAGAGGAAATAAAAGAGCAACTTAATAAAATAGATGAAAGGTTGTTTGATTTACAAAAAAGAAATTAAAATGAAAAATCTAATCGTTGCAGTACTGGTGTTACTATCACTAAGTAGTTTCAGTCAGCAAATCTTAACTGATGACAATTTTGAACAAGCTGTAAATGGACGATCAGCTTTTCAAGATGATAATATTTCAATAGTAGTTGTAGAGTTTTGGGCCTCGTTTAATGATGCTAATTCATTTAAAGATTGGGATAAATTAAAAGGTATTAAATACTATAAAGTAGATATCTCTAAAGCCCCTCAAGCTAAAAAAGATCATAAAGTTAGAACAATTCCACATATTATTGTATTTTTAGATGGGTATGATGAAAAACATTTTAAAGCAGGTTTAGATTTTGCTATAAGGGATTCATGGGAAGACATTCAAGAAAGTATAGAGGAACTGTTAAACGAAAGTAAATTTTAAAATCTAGTTAATTATGAGTTGTTATACAAGAGAAGAAATAGAAGCTACAATGACTAGTAAAGGGTACAAGTACTTTACTGGTGGAGATTATGATGTTAATATTATAGGAATTAGAAACTCAGAGACTAAGAATAGAGTTACCAACGCCTTTGATGATTGTATTACTCTTTCATATAAGGTAGAAGGTGAATGGCAATTCCATTGCTTTAAATGTACTACTGACCCAGGAACACATTGGGTAAAAAATGTAATGAACGAAGATGGAGTAGCAATATTGAAACCAGGTCAATACAGAAGCTCTCATAAATTAAGATTACACCAAGGAAAATACTTAGCATTAGGACAACAAAAACCAGTTAAAGTATATCGAGATAACAATAGAGATAATAAATACGACCTACTAGAAAAAAGTGTTCAAGAAGGTATATTTGGAATTAACATTCATAGAGCTACTGCAAGAGCAGGAAGTACTTCTACCAGAGTAGATAGATGGTCAGCAGGATGCCAAGTAATAGCAGACAATGATGACTGGCATGAATTCCTAGACATCTGTCAAATTGCTAGAGAAGAATGGGGTAACTCTTTTACCTATACTCTTCTAGAAAGTAAAGATATAGCATAATAGTTGCTTATTTAAATTATTTTTCTTAAATTATATTTATGGCAGATAATACTGAACAAAAAAGAGACTCTCAATTTGTAATCTTACAAAGTAAAGGAGGAAGAGGATTGCAAGGATATCTACTTTTTGCTATACTCGGAGGCTTTGTAGCCTGGATGGTATGGGGCCAACCTGAGATAAACGTAGACGTTAAAGCTTATGAAGATAGGATTAACAAACTGGAAATGAAAGTAGATTCTCTACATACTCAGAATACCCATCTAGAAATTAAATCAGATTCATTAGTAGATAAGATAGCTAGCTACACTAATAGGATAAATAACCTAAATACTAAAATAAATGTTATACAAAAAGAAACTAAAGCTAAACTGGATGCTGTTAACAGTTACTCTATTGATGAGTTACAACAGTTTTTCACAGACCGTTATAGACTCAACAAAGATAGTATTAACTAAGCCAGTAGCTAAGTTAGTAATTAAAGATATTGTAATTGGAGACCAACTAAAGGTTAAACTAAAAACAATTGAAGAACTATTAGGTCAAACAAACCTTAAACTAAACACCCAGTCCATACTTGTTACTAATCTGAATGGTCAAATAACAAACTACAAGAACATAATTACAGATTTATCATCTAAGAGCAGCATACAAAGTGATCTTTCCAAAGATTTAGAAACCGCTCTTAAAGCTTCTAAGAGACGTACATTTCTTTATAAAGTAGGTTCCGTAATTGGAGGTGTAGCAACATTAATCTTACTTGTACAAAAATGAAAAATATAAAAAAAAACTTTTTCCCATTCGTAATAGCACTATCAGCTTTATCGGTATCTATATCAGCAGCATTCTACTCAGTTAGTGGACTTAGTAAGTTGTTTGCAGGAGCAACATTAGAGGTTATAATTATGGCCGGTTCATTAGAAGTAGCTAAGTTAGTAATCGCTTCACTTCTATACCAGTATTGGAACACATTAAATAAGTATCTTAGAACGTATCTTTCTGTAGCTACGTTAGTCCTAGTATTGATTACTAGTATGGGCATATATGGCTTTTTAAGTGCAGCTTATCAAGATACATATAGACAGTTGACAGTAAAGGAAAACCAAACAGCATTTCTAGAACAAAAAAAGCAATTTTATGAAAACGATGTTTTTAGGTATGATGAAGAACTTAAAAGAATTTCTTCTAATATCAGTACTCTTTCCAATGCTAGGTCTCAATCGATCCAAGTACGAGACACCTCGGTGGCTGGGGGCGTTAGAACCACGATATCAACTTCCGAACTTAGGATGGCAGCGAAACGCATCGAAGTTGAAGAAGAAAATCGAAATAACGTTCAAAAGAAAAGAGAAACAGTAGCTGATAGTTTACAGAAGTACCAACTAGCAATATTAGAGTTAGATAATAATACAGAAGTAGCCGGAGAGTTAGGACCTTTACAGTACCTTTCCGGACTGACAGGTACTCCTATGGATAAAATTATTAATATACTACTGTTAGTAATTATATTTGTATTTGACCCTCTTGCTATATCTCTAGTAGTAGCAGCAAACTTCGCCTTTGATCAAGCTCGACCAAAAGAGAACCTATACGGAGAAGATGTATTTGAAGATGATGAAATTGAACCATGGGATGAGACAGACTACCTTACTTCTTCAAAAGCTAATGAAGAAAGGTTGGATAAAGCCATAGAAGAATTAGAAGTGGTAGCTCCTGAAGAAGTGGAACCAAGCAGCCCTTATTCAAGTCGAATGGATATAATTGGTCAAAACGGAAACGACGGACAACATTATAGTGTAGAACTTAACGATACAGAAAATCAAGAGGCTTTGAAAGAAAAAATTAAGAAGCAAGAGAAACCTTTCATCATTAAGAAACTATATGAGAACCAAAGACAGATGCAAGTACTATACTCAGATGGTACAACAACTTGGATAAGAAAAAAAGATACTGATCCAGATAAAATACTGTATATGTAGTTTGTAGTTTATAATATTTTTCGTATATTAATAATATAGTTAGAAGTTTAATTTAATACGAAAAATAATTAGTAAATGAATAAATTAGTAGAAATGTTACGTACGTCTGCACAAGCAGATAAAGCTAAAGCGTTATTATCACTCGAGTTACTTGGCAACAAGGGAGTAGGTATCGGAGACCATTCCACCGAAGATTTTTATAAGAATGCTGAAGAAGCACTTGTCATGTTGGTAGATGCAGATGATAGGTTGTCTGCGTTAACTACTTACTTTGACGGTAAAGGTCAATTAAACGGATAGTTGAAGCTACCAATAATTAAGGTAATAGCATCTGATGATTCTATTAGCGAACTAGACCTTACTACTACTGTAGAAGTATTAGAAAAAATATCAGTAGCTAGAGGACTTAAGGACCAGGAGTTAGACGTAATAGGAGAACTTATTTCAAATATAGAAGGAGCTAAGATAGTACTGGCTGATCATCGCCATGGTGGAACTCCTTTAAGAGAGGCATTAAATAAGTTTATGAAAAGAGTTATAAATTCAGTTAAATAATTAAGTTGTATGAGCAGTAAAGAAATTAGTGATGCCATGTACCCTCCTTCGGCAAGAGAAATCCTAAAGAAAGAATATCCTCTAATACATGATGCTTACGAGCAAATCATATATGAACAGTTTGACTTATTTGCTAAGAAGCATTTAGATTACGGTATGCATAATGTAAGCGCAGGTACAAATCTAGAGACACCAGACGAAGTGGAATTTGCGATGACAGGTTTATGGTATAGGATTTCCGATAAAGTTAACAGATGGAAGAATATGATTATATCAGATCGTAAAGCACAAAATGAAACACTACTTGATACCTTTCAGGATATAACTAACTACGGGATTATTGCTCAGTTGGTATCTAAAGGATTATGGAGAAACGATTAAGGTATGTCTAAAAAATTACCAAAGATAGTTAAGGAGGTTTGGGAGAGTAAAATCAAGCAATCTCCTAAAGCTAATAAACATATATCATATAGTCAACTTTCTAGTTTTGCTACTTGCGAAAAACAGTGGTACTTAACTTACGTAAAGAAACTATCCCCCTACCAGCCATCCATACATGCAGTTTTTGGTATTGCAATGCATGAAACGATACAGACATGGCTAGAGGTACTGTACCACGATAAGGTGAAAACAGCTAATGAGATGGACTTAGATGCTTTATTATATCAAAATCTTATCAAAGCTTACAAAAGTCAAAAAGCTCAAAATAGTCACGAACACTTTACAGATCAGGATGAGTTAAATTTATTCTATATTGACGGTAAGAATATACTTAGTTTTCTTAAGAAAAAAAGAAGTGGATACTTTACTACTAAAGGAGTATACTTAGCCGGAGTAGAGACGCTTCTCTATCAAGAGCTACGCCCTGGAGTTAAGTTTAAAGGGTTTATCGATTTAGTATTTTATGATGAAAGAGTTGATGAGTGGACGATTATGGACATTAAGACTTCTACATCAGGCTGGAATAAATACGCTAAAGCAGACGATAAGAAGAAAGCTCAGTTACTACTATACAAAGAATTCTTCAGTAAGCAATTCGGTATACCATTAGAGAAAATAAAAGTAGAATACTTTATCGTAAAGAGGAAAGTTCCAATTGATGCAGAATTTGCATCTATGCAAAAAAGAGTTCAAGAATTCAGACCTGGGGATGGACCTCGTAAGATGAAACAAGCTGTAGACTTAATGGAAAATTTTGTCCTTAACGCAGTAGATAAAGAAGGTGAGTACATTGATAAAGAGTATTTAACTAATCCTTCAAAGAGTGCTTGTATGTTCTGTGGGATAAAGAAGATGAGACTATGTCCTGATGCTATTTTTTAAAAAGGTATATATTTATATATAGGTATATTAATTAAAGTTATGAGAAACAAAGACAAGAAACTTACTTCCGTAAGATTAGACCCAAGAGAGTACCAAGAGTTCCAAATGGAATGTTTAAAAGATAATTTTTCTTTTCAAAAACTTGCCTCTCGAGCAATTTTTCTTTATCTTAATGATAAGGAATTTAAAGTTAAACTACATAAACAAAAATAGAAGTTATATGAAAAATAAGTTTCGTTATATAAAGCAAGAAGATCGCAAGAAAATCTTACTGCTTTGTGATGATATTAGGATGCATTCAGGTATTGCTAATATGGGTAAGGAAATAGTTTTAGGAAGTGCACACCACTTTAACTGGGTCAACCTAGGTGCAGCGTTAAAACATCCTGAGGAAGGTAAAGCATTTGATCTATCAGCACAAGTTAATGAAGAAGAAGGTTTAGAGGATTCGTTCGTAAGGTTGATACCTTCAACAGGATACGGTACCCCTGAGAAACTTAGAGAATTGATTGCTATCGAAAATCCTGATGCCATTCTTATATTTACAGATCCTAGATACTGGACTTGGTTATTCGAAATGGAAAGAGAAGTCAGAAGTAAAATGCCAATCTTTTGGTTAAACATATGGGATGACTATCCTGCTCCTATGTACAACAAATCTTACTATGAATCAGTTGATGTTCTAATGGCTATTTCTAAACAGACTAAAAACATAAATGAAATTGTTTTAGGGGACAAAGCTAAGGATAAGTTAATAGAATACGTACCTCATGGGATTAATACCAACCACTTCTTTCCTTTAAAAGAAGATCATAAAGACTTTACTAAGTTAGTAGAATTTAAAAAGAATGTACTAAAGGGTAAAGATATAGACTTTGTACTATTTTATAATTCCAGAAACATAAGAAGAAAGAGTACAGCAGATACTATACTAGCTTATAGGATATTTTGCGATAATATAGGGAAGGAACAAGCAAAGAAGTGTGCATTTATTCTACATACAGATCCTAAAGATCAACACGGAACAGATTTGAAAGCTGTAAGAGAAGCTTTTTGCGATCCTGACTATGTTAATGTATTTTTCTCATCAGATAAGCTACCATCAGCACAATTAAACCTACTGTATAATATGGCTGATGCTACTATACTCCTATCGTCCAATGAAGGATGGGGGCTAGGTCTTACTGAGTCACTAATGACTGCTACTCCTATTATTGCTAACGTTACAGGAGGAATGCAAGATCAAATGAGATTCGCTAAAGATGGCAAATGGGTAGATTTTACTCCTGATTTTCCTTCTAATCACAGAGGTACTATAAAAGAACATGGAGACTGGGCCTTCCCCGTCTACCCATCATCTAGATCTATAGCAGGTTCATTACCTACTCCTTATATATTTGACGATAAATGCACTCCAGAAGACGCAGCTACAGCAATAGAGAAAGTGTATAGCTTATCTGCTATAGAAAGAGAAGCAGCCGGTAAAAAAGGATACAACTGGGTTATAGGAGACGAGGCTAACATGACAGCTACTAAAATGGCTAACAGGGTAGTAGAAGTATTGGATCAAGGTTTTGAGAAATTTACTGCTAGAGAACTATTTAACTTTCATAAGATAGAAGATAGACCAGCAAATTATATAGAACATAAACTAACAGGTTATTAAGATGAATAAACCAACTATAGTAATAAGTTGTCCGGTAGACACGTATAGCGGATACGGAGCAAGATCAAGAGATTTTGTAAATGCGATAATAGCAATTGACAAGTATAACGTAAAGGTATTAGCTCAGAGATGGGGACAAACACGTTGGGGGTACTTACATGACCATAAAGATAAAACTATTTTACCTAAGGTAATTAATAAAATTACAGAGCAACCTGACATATGGGTACAAATATCAGTACCGAACGAATTTCAAAAAGTAGGGAAGTACAATATTGGAGTAACTGCTGGAATGGAAACAACTCTTTGTGATCCTTCCTGGATCAAAGGAGCAAATAATATGGACTTACTTTTAGTATCATCCAATCATTCTGTAGAAAGTTTTAATAGGAGCAAGTTTGATATTAAAGATGATAAATCAGGTAAAATAACAGACTCTATTTCATTAACAGCTAAGATGGAGGTACTATTTGAAGGAGCTGACCTAACTAAATACTTACCAGCAACACCCTCGACTAGCTTAACTGAGATTGAAAAAACATTAGATTCGATTCCTGAGTCATTTTGCTTCTTAACGACAGGTCACTGGATGCAAGGAGAGTTTGGAGAAGATAGGAAGAATATGGGGTATACCATTAAGACATTCTTAGAAACGTTTAAGAATAAGAAGAATGCTCCAGCACTAGTAATGAAATGCCACAGTATGACTACTTCTATAATGGATAGAGAGAGAATGCTAGATAAAATAGATGCAGTAAGAAGTACGGTTAAAGGTAGGTTACCGAACATATACTTACTTCATGGAGAGGTATCTGATACGAGTATGAACTTACTATATAATCACAGTAAAATAAAAGCTTTTGTATCTCTACCTAAAGGAGAAGGGTTCGGTAGACCTTTCTTAGAATTTAGCTTAACCAACAAACCAATTATAGCATCAGGTTGGTCCGGTCAAGTGGACTTTTTAGATAAAGAATTTGTACGGTATGTTACAGGAGTACTCAAACCAGTTCATAAATCAGCATTAGTTAAGAATACTATAATACACCAAGCAGAATGGTTTACACCTGATGCAATAGATACTGGAAAAGCATATAAAGAAGTATTTAAAGATTACAGCAAATGGTTACTAAAAGCAAAAAGACAGGGACATAAGAGCAGAACTAAGTTTTCTTTTGATTGTATGACTAATTTGTTAGGGAAAATACTTACAGATAATATACCGGAGTTCCCTAAGCAAGTAGGGCTTACATTACCAAAACTTAAAAAAGTAACCGATAGTGAAACATCTCCTAAAATAAATTTACCAAAATTAAAATTGTTATAATATGAATGAAGATCAATTAGTAGAAGGACCTTTTGGCAGCAATGCTTGTTATGAACAATCGTTCGTACATGAAAATAAAGAAGTAAAAACTTGGCTATGTTTCGGCAGTGGGTTTACAACCTCCACATTAATGACTAAGAATAGTCCGGCAGTTAAACAAGCAGTAGAAACATCTCCGGAATTGTATAAAGACCTTATGTTTGAGGATAAAAACGGCAGGGTATGGCTACCAGCTACTCTAACATTACCAGAAAAAGGAATGGTGTTTATAGATGGTAATAGTAAAGACAATTGGAAGTGGGCTGGAGTTAAGGCCATACCGGTAACTGAAGAGGATAAAATGATTACTAAAGACCAGACTCATAAAATGGATATGAAAAACGTAAAGCATTTTGAACAAAAAGACTTTATGGAAGCAGCAGACTATATAGGAATGTTTAACTTTGCCTAGGGTATATGAAAATTAGTTATGCTATAACGGTTTGTAATGAATACGAAGAGATTCAGAAACTTATATCTACTTTAATGCTTAATATTAAAGAACAAGATGAAGTAGTAGTTCTATATGATGAAAAGAACGGTACTGCAGACGTATGGAGATATCTAAGAGAGCTGCAAGAGGAGGAGTATATTAAGTTGGAAAGTAGGCCATTTGGTAAACACTTTGCCGATTGGAAAAACTTGTTAACATCTATATGTTCAGGAGACTTCATTTTTCAAATAGATGCAGATGAGTATCCGAATAAAGAACTACTAGAAACACTTCCATTTTTATTAGAAATGAATAAAGATATTGACGTTATGTTAGTTCCTAGAGTAAACACAGTTACAGGATTATCTCAGGACCACATCGCAAAATGGCGATGGAGCGTAAACGAGAAAGATTGGGTAAATTGGCCAGATTACCAATGGAGAATATATAGAAATACCTCTTCAATAAAATGGGTGAATAGAGTGCATGAACGATTAGAAGGATTCAAGCAGTATGCTACACTTCCAATGGAAGAAGAGTTTGCCCTCTACCACCATAAGGATATAGAGAGACAGGAAAAACAAAATAAACTTTACGATACATTATGAACAAATATAAAGTAGGAATAATAGGTAACGGTTTTGTGGGTAATGCACAAGCATTTGCATTTTCACCAATAGCTGATATACGTATATACGATACTAATCCTTTGAAAAGCCTCAACAGTATGGAGGAAGTAAACGAATGCGATTTTATTTTTATATCAGTTCCAACCCCTATGTGTAAAGACGGTAGTCAAGATACTTCATACATAGATACAGTATTTAATTCAGCAGTCAAAGGACCTGTATACATTATAAAATCTACGGTTCTGCCAGGAACAACACGTACCTTACAGAATAAGTACGAAGAGTTAAACATAATATTTAGTCCTGAATTTTTAACTGAGAGAACCTCTAAACTAGATACAATGACCCAAGCTAGGATAGTACTAGGAGGAGACCCAGGGTACTTAGAACAGGTTACTAAACTATATAGGCAACGATTCGTGGCTACAAATATTATAGAAACAGACCCTACAACAGCTGAATTGATTAAGTATATGAATAATACATTCTTTGCTACTAAGGTTAGTATCATGAATGAATTTAAACAAGTATGTGGCGCAATCGGTGCTAATTGGGAACAAGCTTTATATGGGTTTGCAGCAGACGGTAGAGTAGCTGATAGTCATTTACACGTACCAGGTCCGGATAATAAATTAGGGTACGGAGGTACTTGCTTTCCAAAAGATGTAAATGCTTTAGTAACTTTTGCCAAGTCTTTAGATATAAACTTAAATACTATTGATGGAGGTTGGAAAACTAATTTAGAAGTTAGACCAGAACAAGATTGGCTAGCAGATAAAGGAAGAGCAGTAAGTAAATAGTATATGAAGAAAAATGTAGTATTTTGGATAGGAGTAAAAAGTAAAGACCCGGCATTAATTAAGAAGCATGGGAACTTTGAATACTTAGATGTATCGAAGAAGAGTTGGAAGTACTGGTGTAAAAAGAATAATGTACAGTTCTTTGAATATAGTAAACCAACAGACCAAGACACAGGTACGAATAGAGTTACTTGGCAACGTTGGTTTGATGTATTCGATCAACTAGAAGAGAACAAGGTAGAGTATAATAAAATAGCGTTAGTTGATGCTAGTTCTATAATTAGATGGGACACTCCTGACTTCTTCAAAGAAGTAGAAAATAACCCAGTAGCATTTAGATCTCTAGAAAACATAAAATGGATATACGAAGGAGTTAAAGGGTACAGTAAACTATTTGACGAGTATAAGTTTAATCTTACTAAATATGTATCCTGTGGATTTCAAATCTTTGATAAATCCCATAAGCCTTTTTTAGATAAAGTAAAAGAATTCTACTATACTAATCAAGAAGAAATAATAAAGTTACAAAAATCAGTTAGTCGTGGGACTGATCAACCTGTATATAATTATTTAAAGCAGATACATGAAGTTGAATTTGATTCTATTTCATCTGCATACATGGTTACACATTTAAATAGATTTGATTGGTTAGGAGGTAACTGGCAACTAAAAGAAGACAGTACACCGTTCTTTATTAAATACGGGTACATCTGGTTCTTTAGCGGATTCGATAAAACACAAAGAAGTAAGTTGATGAATCAGACTTGGGATATAATCAAAAGTAACTATGAAGAGTAAGAATATAGTATTTATGCCTGCAGTAGTTATACCGGGTATGGAAAGTAGAAGCGTACCCTATAAGTACGGAATAGAAAGTTGGAAACGCTGGTGTGCAAATAACGATGCTGACTTAGTTGTAATGGACAGCTTACTATGTCCTCCTGAAGAAATGAAAATAACATGGCAAAGGTACTATGCTATGGATGTGTTGGACAATAGTGGAATAGATTACGAACAGGTTCTTATAACAGATGCCGATTGTATAATTCATCCAGACACTCCTAACTTTTTCCATAAGACAGAAGGTAACTACACCGTTGCTAGAGCAATAGGTAGTATGGATTGGATATGTAGAAGTATGGAGAATTATTCTAAGCATATGTTTAACGGTAGTACTTTTGATATCTTTAAATACTTCTGCGGAGGTTTTCAAATAACAAGCAAGGCACAGAAACATATTTGGAAAGGTTATATTGATTTCTACTTAAAAAATAAAGAACTAATACAGCAAATGCAAAAGACATTTGGTGTTGGAACAGATCAGCCAATCATAAACCACTTAACTCATTCCTCTAAAGAAAAGTTAACTTACTTGCCGTATGAGTACTGTGCTGTAGATTTACATAGATTTGAAATACTAGATAAAGAATTAACTTTTACAGATTGCTTTCCAGGAATATACCAATTCAATGCTATTCCAAATAATCATGACGCAAGATGGACTAATTACTTTATGGAAGAGACTTTTAAAAAACTATACGGAAATATATGAAGACTAAATTTGCTATAGGGTGTTTAATACAGTGGTACGAAAGTGAGATAATAAACGAATACATAAGTACACTTAATAAAGCAATCAATAATTACGATGGAGAAGTTATAGTTGACATTACAGTATGTGTTAATCAGGAATTGGAAAAAGCCGAAAGCATTCAGAAATTAAAAGAATGTATACGTAAAATTAGTAAAGATACAAAACCTTTTAATATTAATATAGAGTACGGAATACATACAATTGCAGATTATAGAAGAGAGTTCAACGAAAACTTTTGTGAGAAAGCGGATGTACTAGTATGGGGCGAAAGTGATATGTTAGTACCATCACAAACGTTTACTATCTTAGATGGGCTACATAAGCAATCAACTGTATCTAAATACGTAGCTACTTTCGGTATCTGTAAAATGTGGGACGATAGCTGGAAAGCATTAGAACATCCAGACTTTACTGATAAGCCATTTATAGAAAATGACTATGATAATTTCTGGTCGGTTAAGTACACAATGTCGGCTACTGAAATGGAAGAAATTAACAGTAGGACAATTCAACCAGAAGTTAATATTATGCCACAACATAAATTTAACGGATGCGGATTAGTTATTAGTTCCGAAGTAATTAAAGCAGGAGTAAATATTCCTAAGTCTGTATTCTTTGTTCACGAAGATACTGCTTTTATGTTAATGACTCAAAAAGTTTTAGGAAATATTCCTCAATATGTTATAAAGAATATATTAGCAGTTCATAATAGAAACCATCCTTTGAAAAGAAGTAACATTATAGGAGAAGTAGGAGATACTTTAAATAAGAAAAGAAGAAGTAACGACTGGTATGTAAAGGCTAATAAAATGTCAGAAGAAAATTGTTATAATATATTTAACACTCAGTATAAATCACACAAATGGGAGGACGTATGGAAGTAGCATTTTTTACAGAAATGGGGTTTCACGGAAAAATACCTCGTACTCATAATAATATGAGAACTGAATTTGCATGGATGGTAGCATTAAATGCAGTCCATTATAATATTAAAGACGTACCGAATAAAATATACGATTTAGGTATTACTATAATTCCAAAAAACAACCCTCAATTTGATCTTGAAAAATTAAAGAAGTACTGTAATAAAGTTGCCGTAATGCAAGAAGGACCTCATTGGTACTTCCAGGACTATACTTTAGAGAATCAAATTAAATACTACAATACTCTAACATCAGCTGATATTATATTTGTTCATAATAAAACAGATAAAATTTACTATGAAGGCTTAACTAGCCATTCTGATGTAAGGGTTATGAGATCATTAATGATTGAAGACGCGATTGGGAGTCTTAAGGAGGTAGAAAGACAAGGAGTTATAACCGGTGGTAACTTTGTTAGCTGGTACGGAGGCTTTGACTCTTACATTGTGGCAAATAGTCAATTCGAACAAGTTACGGCACCAACAATGGGCAGAAAACAAGAAGGTGAAGAACAGTTAATAACTCTACTACCTTATATGAACTGGAAAGAATGGATACATAAATTAAATGAGTTTAAGATAGGAGTACATTTAATGAGAACACATGCTGCAGGTACTTTTGCTCTTAATTGTGCTTACTTAGGTATACCCTGTATAGGGTATAAAGGACTAGACACACAAGAGCAATGCCATCCAGAACTAACAGTAGAGGTAGGTAATATAGGACATGCTAAAGAACTAATAAAAGAACTTAATAATAGTAGTGAATTCTACAATGAATGTAGTAGGCAAGCCAAAGAAAGGTATAAAGTACATTATGAGGAAAGTAAATTTAAATCAAACTTATTTGGAATATAAATTAATATTTCGTAAATTATAGAATATGAATAAGATAACTTTTGTAATACCTTCCAGAAATAACTTAGAGTTTTTAAAACTTGCGTATAAGTCAATTAGAGATCTAGATAATAAACACGAAGTATTAGTACTAAATGATGCATCAATAGACGGTACTCAAGAATGGATTGAGAGTTTAAACGATAAAGACTTACTAACATATCACAACCCTGGCCCAGAAAGAATAGGAATAGTCGGTATGTTTGATAAAGGCATTGAAATGGCACGTACAGAAATAATCATGGCATTTCACGCCGATATGGTTACCTGTAGAGATTTCGATAAAAACATTTTAAAGCACTTAGAGAAAGGGACAATAGTAACAGGTACAAGGGTAGAGCCTCCTCTACATCCTGACGGACCAGAAAAACAATTAATGAACTTCGGTATAGAGGTAGATGAATTTAATTTTGATAAATGGTACGAAGGTAGTGAAAAGTTAAAAGAAGATAAAGTGACTGAAGGAATATTTGCACCCTGGTGTATGTACAAAGAAGATTTCCTTGCAATAGGAGGACATGACGAACTGTTTGCTCCTCAATCAAAAGAAGACTCAGACTTATTTAACCGATTTTTCTTAAAGGGGTATAAATTTAAACAACCTTGGGACGCTTTAGTATACCACTTTACATCTAGAGGTTCAAGATTTAATAAACACTCAGGAGGCTCAGCTGGAAACAACAGCAAGGAGTGGATTGAAACGACTACTAGAAATGGACGTAACTTTATTCGTAAATGGGGACATTTTATTAAACATGATGCTTTAATGAAACCGATTGTACCTCCTAAGTATGATATTGGCTTAGTAGTAAAAACTTGTAATTCTAAGTTATTAGAAGTATTGGAACCATGGTGCGATACTATCTACATTGAAGACACTATGCAAGTACTCACCATTGATTACTTCGAAAAAGAGAAGAATAATACTATATACGACTTAAGTGAGAGAATCAAACCATACGATAACGAAAAACAAAATGAAATTCTAGTACAGTTGGATGCAGCATCGTTTACTCAAGAGGACTTTCAAATTATACAACAACTACCGGAGATTATAAAAGATAGTGGACAAATTGGTTCATTCCAATTAGGAAACCTTTTTATAGATATAATACAAATGAATGAATATCAAAACACATTAATTAAAGTATGAAAAAAGCAGCAGTTATAGGCGGAGCAGGATTTATAGGTTCTAATATAGTAGACGAATTAATCAATAACGGAACAGAAGTAGTAGTAGTAGATAACCTATCGACAGGTTTTTTAAGAAATGTAAATAAAGAAGCAAAATTTGTAGAGATAGATATAAGTAATACAGAACAGAGTAAAGACTTAGTAAAAGCTCTCAAAGGATGCGAAGCTGTTTTCCATACTGCAGCATTAGCTAGAGTACAGCCTTCTATAATTAACCCAGTAGAATTTGACAAAGTAAATACAAACGGAACGGTGAATCTTCTTAAAAGTTGTGTTGAAGCAGGAGTTAAGAGAGTTGTATATAGCGCAAGTAGTTCTTGTTATGGAACTGCAGAAATATTCCCAACTCCTGAAACTCATAAAACTAATCCTCTATCACCTTATGGGTTACAGAAGTATGTTGGTGAGCTATATTGTAAGATGTTTGCACAAGTATACGGTATAGATACAGTTTGTTTAAGGTACTTTAATGTCTATGGAGAAAGAATGAACTTAGAGGGTGCATATAAATTAGTCATAGCTATATTTGCAGAGCAACATAAAAAAGGACTCCCTCTAACTATCACCAATAACGGTGAACAGAAAAGAGATTTTACGTACGTACAAGACGTAGTAAAAGCAAACATACTAGCAGCTAACCACTCAGAAGATCTTTTGGGAGAGAGCTTTAACATAGGAAATGGTAATAACTTTTCTATTAACGAAGTAGCAGATATCTTTGGAGGAGAAAAAGACTTCTATAAAACGGTACTAGAACCTTTTGAAACATTAGCTGATAATACAAAAGCTAAAGCAAAGTTAGGATGGAATCCTAAAGGGAATCTAAAGGAATGGTTAACTAATTATATTAAAACACTTTAAAATGAAAAAAACATACCTAGTAGAATTTAAAGAAGCAAGTGGGAATGTCTATGAATTTGAGTTTCTAACAGATGATATAGAGACTTCTATAGAACAGTACTGCAGAAATAGACACATTGTAAAACATCGTATAATAAACGAAGGAACTGGAGGAAAGAAGCAAATGCTATTTGGTTAAAATAACCTCCTATTTATTAGTATACTACAATAATTTTTCTTATATTATTTAAATGAAAACAGACAAAACATTTATATTAGAAGCTGTAAAACAGGTCATATCTGAATCAGCTAAAATAAAGTTCGCCGGACATCAATTTATGTTGAAGGTGGACGTAAACGAGGACCCTCAAAAGAAGGGTTTAAAAATTCAATTTATTCCTACCACATTCGGACAACTATCTAAAACTCAGCAAAATGATATTGCTATAGAGTTAGAGAAAAGATTAGAATCCGGCCTAGATCAGTATGATATGAGGGTGGAAAGAGATAGAAATTTAAAAGATAAGACAATAATCGGATTCTTTGTTTATATAGAATACTTTGATAAGTTAGTTAGAAAGGCATTATCAGGACAAAACCCAACTAACACACCAGCTATAACTAATGATGAAATATAGTTTTAAATCTAAAATGAGTAACGAAGGAATAAGTACAACCAACGCTAGAAGTCTAGAAGAGGCAACAGAAATTTTTGCTAAAAGAAAAGACTTGTCTTTAGAAAAATTTACTAAACTATATGAAGTCAATAAAAAAGAATATTAGGGAAGTACTCAAAGCAAGATTAGATGTAAGTTATAGAATAAAAATTAAAGAACCAGACAGAGAAGTTATGAATAAAAAAATCTTCGTTGAAGTTCTTGACCAATTAAGAAAGATAGAAGATAGAAAAGATTTTCTAGCTGAAGAAATAGGAATGGATATGACTCATTACGAAGATCAGTTCTTCGCTGTTATAGACAACCTATTCAAATTAGCATTCAACAAATCACAATTAGCCTTAATACAGATGTATATCTATAAACTAGTTCCAGATAAGGAATGGGATGGTATGATTACAATCGAAGAAAACAAAAAAGAAAAAGACGTACCATTCAAGTTACCTGATGATGTTTGGGATGTTATAAAAAAGTTTGAGAAATAGTTGCTATAACAGGTATTATTTCGTATATTAAGTTATTATTAATATTAAAGGTTATATATGAATTTAAAAATGATAAGTTGCCCAAAATGTAGCGACGACTTTCCAGAACTTAGAAAAACGAAATACGGATATAATTTCTGTGTTAATTGTTCAACCATAGAGCCTGTAGTTGGGATTACAACTGTAGAGGGTAAAGGCGACCATAGCTATAATGGATTAATTATTATGGATCAAAGTAGAGCGAAAGCTATTGCTGAGAAAGAAGCAGAGTTAACAGGTAAGAAAGTGCATATTGAAATGTTAGATTTTGATAAAGATGAACATGCTGTTAACCAGTCCATAAAAGAAGAAGTAACTAAATCGCTAGAAGAAGAACAGTAGATGGGACGCCCAGCTAAGATACTTAAAAAAGAAGACGTTCTAAGAGCTATAAAAAATACTAGGTCGAATAGAGCAGCAGCTAGATTCCTCCGCGTTTCTTTTACTCATTACAAAAAATACGCTAAGACATATAGTGATGAGTCTTCCGGCTCTAGTTTGTATGAGCTTCATAAGAATCAAGCTGGTAAAGGAATCCCTAAGTACCTTTCTAGTGGTGGAAAAGAACCTCCTATACTAGATTTAATAGAAGGTAGAGTTCCTGTAGAGCATTTTGATCCTAAGAAAATTAAGCAAAGACTTATATTTGAAGCTTTGATAGAGGAGAAATGCTCCTACTGTGGCTTTTCTGAGCGTAGAGTACTTGATACTAAAGTGCCATTGGTACTAAATCATAAGGACGGTAATAAGAAGAATTGGAACTTAGACAATATAGAGTTCTTATGCTACAATCATGCCTTCCTTTATGCTACTTCCCCTATAACTGATAAGCAGGTAGAGGCTATGGAAGACTATGTTGATAGGAATGTTGAAGAAGTAAATTGGGAACTAGACGAACATCATATAGAACATCTCAAAGAGTTAGGTCTCTATCAAGAAGAAGAGAAGCCCGGAGAGAAATATATTAGCCGTCAGTAGCTATTTATATAATAGAATTAGAGTAATTTTTATTGCTTACAACAAATAATAATATGTGTAAAAAAGCAAAACAGGTAATTTGGGAGTATTGGATTAAACCTTGGCATAAGCTATAAAAATATGACTAAGAAGAAATTAAATAAATTTTCTACTTTTAAGAAGAAGAAACCCCTAGAAAGAAGAGTTGCAGACGACCTAGTTAGGAAATCAGAACAGAACGAGAAGTTAAGAGAGAAAGATATAGGTACATCTTTTTTGGATTTATTTTAAGATAAAGTTGGTACTTACAGTTTTTTTTCTTATATTATAGTATATTAATATATAAAATTAAGGTTATGACAGTAGTACAAAGTTTAGACAGGTTAGAAGTATCTTACATTAATCATATGGAAAAGTATAACGGGTATAGAGATGCTGGTTATGTATGGTGGGAAAGAATTAAAGATTGCCAGAAATGGTGCAATAAGGAAAAGACTTATGTACCTATGAGCGATACTCAGACATTAATGATAATGAGAGAATGGGTTAAAAGACAGAAATCTTACGATTTAGTCTAGTTGGTAGTTCCAATTATATTTCGTATATTAAAGTATATTAATTAAACAATAAAGGTTATGACACAAGCACAAATCGATTACAAAAAGAAGTACTATGAACTTTATGAAAAAGTTGCGAAATTATTAGTTGAGAATAGAAACGAAAAAAAACCATATACACCACAAATGTTGTTGATTAAATGGGATATGTTAAGGGATAAGTAATAATTTTTATTGTGCCTAACGGAATTGTATAAGATTTGTACGTATAGAAAAGCACGAACCAATTGATTAAATAAAGAACAAAATAAATATTAATAAACAACAAATAAGACCTAAGACAAGTATGAATTTTATACGTTGTTAGGCACTTTTAAAATTATGGGATTAATAGGATATTTAGGGATAGTGATTATGGTAGGGGCAATTACAAGTGTGATAATACAAGAAAGAAATAAATAATTTTTATTGTGCCTAACACCAAGATAAGAAAGCGTTTCAATGCTTTTTATCAACTGTTGACCAACGTTTTAATGTTGGTAATTAATTAATAAATAAATAAAGGTTATGATAGAATTAGGTAGTGGTTGTATTTGTATTACATTTGGAGAGTATGGGAGTAAATCTGCCATGGAAATATCTGAAAGGATAAAAATTCATTTAGATGAAAATTCAGATAACTATATAGAGGATGTAGATTACTTTTTATTTACTGAGAGGGGAGATGATATTCCTAATGGAATAGACATTTGTAATTTGAAGATGTTGAAAGATGGTAAATTAAGGGAATTATTAAGTTCATTTCCTATTGGTCATTAGTTGGTAGTTACAATTATATTTCGTATATTAAAGTATATTAATAATTAAAAATTAAGGTTATGAAAACATTTAAAGATGTTAGTTGGACGCAGCATAGGTTAGGAAAAGGAAATATCCAAGGAGTACTTCAGCTAGGGAATGGTATTGAACTGTCTATCGTAGCTGGTAAAGGAATGTACAGCGCTGGTAAAAGCGGAGTTAGAGAAGCAGTTGATAAAGTTGAAGATGTATCTTCATTTGAAGTAGCTGTATTAAATTCTGATGGAAAATTTTTAGGAGATGTTAAAGGATGGTTAGGTAGAGAAGATATTAATAAATTAATCAGCGAGATATGTTAGGAAAACTAAAATCAAACTTACTTACTTACCTTTTCAAGGATTGGGTAAAGAACGAAACTGATGTTGAAACTCTTAATATTACTAGAACTATGTTAAGGAAGAGAGTAAATTTATTAGTAGAAGGTGTAGATACCGGAAGAGCAATTGTTAAAGGGTTTAATAGAGAATAATGGCAGAAAAGACCGGACACTTAGTAAAAATTCAATATGACTTTAATACTGCAGGAGTATTGGAGGTATGTATGAAAGGTACTTGGCATAGAACTACTTCAAGAGAATTCAGATCTTTTGATGGTAAACGTAGAATTACTGAACCTACTATGACTGAGCTAGGTAACGTAGTAGTTCCTATGAGAACCTACGATTATAACGGTCCTGTGTATATGTTCGGCACTAATCATGAGGTAGAAACTAACGGCGAAGGTAAGATTGTTAGTAGTCCTTATTGGGATGAAGCAAGAAAGCAAACAGAAGAAAGAGGAGTATGAAAAAATTACACTTTGAAAATACAGATGAATTTGAGAGAGTATTCAAAGCTAAGGATGAAGAAGTTACCGATGCGATGGTGGAAGGAATTCAGGAAGCTTTCAGCTTTAAGAAAAAATCCGCTGAGTTATTTGAGATTACATTTAAAGATATTGAGTTAGTGTATGATATAACTCTTCCATCAACTCAATGGGAGATAGCTCTTGAAACCTGTATGAATCATTACCGAGATTTAGAACAATCAGACAAGGCAATAGATGCATACTTACTACAAAAAGCAATTCGACTATGGTTAAGTTAATATTTTTAGATAATGAATACTATCAACTAGTAAGGGAAATTAAAGTCGAACAGGTTAAAGGTAACATGGAAGGACTAAAAGCATGGAGAGATAGGCTACAGTGTAACCATGTTCTTAAGTACCAAGGCAGTTATCTTATGGTACGTACAGTAGAAGACGCAGAAATAATTAAATAAAGTTAGGTAAAAAGTTGCCTACTTACTTATTTTTTCTTATATTATAGTATAGATGATTAATTAATAAAATAAAAGGTTATGCAAGATTTAGTTCAAAGTTTCAATAAAGGTTTAGATTCTTACCTGTCAAAAGATCAATTAAGAGAGATATGTCCGGTAGCATTTAAAGATGCTCCTACTAATCCTAAAGTAACAGATAAGTATCTATTTGTTAATACTGAGCAGATCATAGATGATTTAGATTCTTTAGGTTGGAAACCAGTTTCAGCTGGTATGCGTAAAACTAGAGGAAAGGAGACTATTTTCTCTAAGCATATGGTTTCATTTCAGAACCCAGATATTAAGATTAAAGGTAAGGGAGGAGATGATTCTTTTCCTCGTATTATTATGACTAACAGTCATGATGGACTTCAAGCATTTAAATTTTCAGTTGGTATATTTAGGTTAGTATGTTCTAATGGATTGGTTGTGGCTGATGAAAAGTTTTCTGAGTTTAAAATTAAACATAAGGGATATACCTTTTCAGAACTGAGAGAGGTTGTAGCTAAAGCAGTAGCTGATCTTCCGGCAAAGGTAGAAGTGCTTAATCAAATGCGTAATAAAATTCTTACTAAAGAAGAGAAATCTAAGTTAGCTTTAGATGCTATGTTAGTTAGAGCTGGTATTAATCCAGACTCAGATAAAGCTAGTAAATTTGTATATGATGAAGAAACGATAGTTGATATACTAGAGCCTAAGAGAGATGCCGATGTTGGGGACGATCTATGGAAAGTATTTAACGTTATTCAGGAAAAAATTACTCAAGGAGAGTTTCATGCTGCATTAAAGGGAGCTGAAACTAAAGTTCGTAAGGTTAGGAAGATTAAGTCTTTTGAAAAAGACCTGGAAGTTAATAAGAAGTTGTTTAAATTAGCAACAGCTTTAATATAGTTATGGTAAATCTAATAGAAGAACTTTATCAGACAAATCAGATAAGCGAAGAAGTAAGAGATAAGTTAATTAGCAAACATTATAATAAGTAGGGTATGATAGAAGTAATTAAGCATACACTAGGAATATGTGGAGAGCATTGGCACCCAAATATATGGACTGCCTTTGCTTCTACTCCGATAATAGCTCCAACAGTATATTTTATTAAATGTAAATGTGGAGGTTGGTTTAATAAACATAATAGAGACTGTAAAACAAAATAAAAATGGAAGAGTTATATTACGTACCTTCAATGAAGGTCAATTCAAAAGTATCAGATTTAGTAATTGATGGAAATCACATCGAGATAGCTGGGATTACTTACCAAAGACTATCCCGTAAGCCAAGAGGTAGGTCAGTTAAAAGAAGGTTACTTAACGAAAAAAATAATACTAGAATATTAATTTATTCTTAAATATAGTTGCCTAACATAGATAAAATTCGTATATTATATTATAATTAAAAATAAAGGTTATGGCATTGTGGGAAGTAAAAGATGAAATAATATACTCTGACGGTCCTCTTTCTATATCAGCAGAAGAGATGTCCGGAGTATTTGTTAAGAGGCATTTTTATCAAGTACCTTATACGAATGTAGGAAAAGGCGGTATAATGAAAAGAACAGATGGAAAGCGATTTCATACTCCTTCTTGGACCGAAGTGCATCCGGAAACTACTCTTGAAGATATTATAGTAGAGAAGAAACCTTTCGAAGAGTTGTTTGTTGAACCTAAGAACTGGGCATTTAAATCAGCTTCTTCGAGTAAAGAGTATACGGTTAAGCTTAAGAGAGATGGAAATCCTTTCTGTGACTGTTGGGGCTATATAGGACATAAAAATTGTAAGCATGTTAAACAAGTTAAAAAAGAATTAGGATTATGATATTAATATACTTAATGATAGGAGTAGCATGGACTTGGTGGTTAGAATGGTTTACGACTACTACTCTAGAAGGAAAATATGGACAGCCATGGGAATTTAGAGAAAGAATATTTCATAGCATTCTATGGCCATATAGTCTAGGAACATTTGTATACGCAGCAATAGTAGAACTTAATAAAAGAAATAAAGGTAATGAGTAGAGACAAAAGGTACGTTGTACAAATGGATATGTACGTGTATGCAGAAAATGATTATATGGCTAAGAAACGAGCTAACAATTTAAAAAACTCACTTGATAGCAGAGTACATTCTCAAGATGTAACTGTTAAAGAAATAGGTGAACAACCATTTGCTTCTATGGAATACAGAAAATTAGATGATCCAACATTCACACCTAAAGATATGTCTAACGAACCATTACCATTTTAAAACTATATATTATGAATCATTTTGCAAACAACGGAAAAGAGTATCTAAGAAAAGATACTAAATTTGATTACCAAGGAAAAACCGAAGATCAGTATTCAGGAAGTGCACAAGCTTGCTTTGTAGCCTTTTGTGTAATAGGAGCTATATTAACATTGTCTATAATATTCAGTTAGTTATGAGCCTTTCCGGAGAAGATATTATCAAGAACTTAAAACAGATACAGCAGTTACTAGACGAGCATGAGACACCGGCTATTGCCAAGATGAGAATAGGGTTTCTTATAGATGATATAATGTTATATAGAAAGCAAAGTTTATAATTATGAAAAGAGTAGCAGAGTATTTAAACAGGTACGGAGACACTTATATATTTACTAGACAGAAAGACGATTCTGTATTAGTAGAGGGAGATTTTGATTATATGAAAACAGGAGATGATTATATATCGACACCAGGAGGACCTTACTTAAAGATAGGGCAGGTATTATCTACTATAGTTAATGGAGACCAATTTAACTTAGTTATAGAAGGCTTTACCAATTCAGAAAACGGTATTTTAATATCGACTAACTACTTAGAAAAAACTAAACCAATAGGAGGGTATTCAATATGAGCATAAAAAAAGTATCAGTTACTAAAACATCAAGCTATACCGTCGATGGAGAAGGAATAGTTACAAGGGAAAGAATAGTTGAACTCTCTCATAATTGGACAGAGAAGGATATTATTCTGTTTAAAAAAATAGCAAAGCAAGGCGGTGTATGTAGAATAAAAAGTATAAAGTATACAGTAAAGCCAGGAGAAAAAATAACTACATCTCATGGATGGGCGGATGCAGGAGCCGGAAAAATGCCTGGACCGGAATAGAGATGAGAAAGAAAGTAAGTAGGTACTATTGTGAGTACGATAGTCCGACCTATAGAGAGGTTGTAAAGGAAATGAGTGATAAGAAGAATAAAAGTGGAGCACTTAAAGAATTAGAAGAAATAGGCTTTACAAGTAAAAACTTAGGTAGTAAAAAGCGAGGGCGTTTCTCTTCTAACCGAAGGTGACCCGCGCGAATTAAATAAAGGTTGTATGAGTAAGTTAGAATTTTATCCAATGCTATCTCCTACTAAGATGTTAGAAGAAGGAGTATTTGGTGGATCCTATTTCGGAGTAGAAGTATTAGAAGGTGATTACGATTACCAAAGCTTATTTCAAGAAACGTTAAGTAACGTATCTCCTCATCTATATTTAGGGAATAAATATAAACCCAGCAGTAATAAGTTTAAGATCAGAAGCGGAATGCCTTATGACTATTGGAAAGAGATGAATTGGATGCATGAAGATGATCCGTATGGTTGGTTTGAATGGTATATAAAGTACCATAACGGTAGAAGACATTCAGATGATGACAGGCAGATTAGTAGATGGCAAGACTTTTGTGGAAGGAATGGTAGATGGAGGAAGAGGATATATAAAAGAATAGAAGAAACTAACGATTGGAATGTCAGTCCTAGAATACAACAAAGCCTTCTCCATTGGGGGTACATAGTTAATAAGGAGGATTACGAACAGTATAAAAGAAGAAAGCATGGCATATAAGATGACTAAAGATAAAATTACCTTGAAATTAGTAGAGGAGCTAAACGAACTAGCTACAGTACTACTTCAGAACTATAATAAACCTAAGAAGGAACATACAATAGAGATACAAGACGAGATAGCAGATGTTAAGTTATGGTTGAACATGGTAGAGAAACGCTATGATGAGGAGTATATTGTTAAGCGTATGGCAGATAAAGCTAAAAAATATAAAGTATGGTAGAGTATACAAACAGATACGGAGATAAATATACATTTACTAAATTAGAGAATAGTAATGTATTATGGGAAGGTACATTTAAACATATCAGAATAGGGTTCCCGAATGTATATAAAGAAGCATATCAACAATTCCGTAAAGATGGAGGTGAATTAAATCAATACGACTTTGAAGAGGAGGTACATAAACAGTTATATGATGAAGAGGGTAATTGGATTAAAGCAGCACCTATAACAGAGAAATATAGTAAATTAGTCTACTCAGATCATGATAATATTAATATGATTGATCCTTCAGGAGGACCCTTTATTAAAGAGCATTTCGAGCTTGGGGTTATGTTTGGGGAAGAGTTAGATGGGCTATGTGTTAAAAGCTTTGTATGGGATAAAGATAAGAAAGCATACGAAATACAGACATATGGAGAGTTTGAACACTTAGAAGAAAGTAAACTAATAGGAGGATTAACAGTATAAGGTATGACAGTAGAAGAGTTAGTAAAGCTAAGCTTTAAAAAGATAAACGTTAGTGAGGAAGAGAGTGGCGGTAAAGCATTTCATTACTACACATACGATATAGGAAACGGTACAATTAGTCTTATTACTCAAGCAAATAATGAGGTAGAGAATGGTAATTGGCATGTAGAGGTTTTTAATGATACATCTATAAGATTTGAAACCATAGAGGATGTAACAAAGTTTATACAGGTAATAGAAAAGAATACAGTAAGATGATCAATAGCGGAAGAGAATGGGATTGGATGGATAATAGAGTAGAAGCTGTTATAGATGATAATGTCTCAGTCATATCAGGAAGTATCTCTATAGAAGACTAATATGGAGTTTACAAAGTTTGAAGTATATAAGTATAAGCCTCTAACAATAGGACTATGGAGACCATTTGTAATAGAGGAAGGCTTTGTAATAGACTATATAAAGAGAAGCAGAAGAAGAAGAGGATTAGATGATCTAATTCTATTATAAAGTAAAATAAGAGTTATGACAATAAAACAACAATTAAGAGGATGGGGCTTTGAGGTAGATGACATGAAGGAGGAGGGGGCGTTTCTCTCTCCACCGAAGGTGACACGCGCATTTTCTACAAAGGTATCAAATGATCCAACCCTTCCAACCAATCAACAGGATGATGAATGGTGCTATTATGGTGGTCTGCCATCACCTAAAGCGTATATGTAGAGATGCTAAAGCATGTGTCTGAGGTATGATAGACTTTGGTGCTATATAGATATACAAACCATATAGAACCTACAATAGAGATACTATAAATAAGAGAGATAAACGCTTAATACCTAATGAATAGGTAGAAGTATAGTAAATAATATATATGTATAGGTTTAAATATGTATATAGGTATATTATTATATAGAGATATATAGAACGTGTATAAATACACATAAGGATGTATGGAAAGGAAGGATATACATACAGGCATGTGCCCCTCTCTTTTATTTTTTTCTCTATAGAATAAATTTTTTAGACGTTATATTACATTATTCGTACCTGTCCTCTATAGTAACTGCCTTAAATCCGTAATAAAAACCTTAATTTAGTAATAATAATGGAAAAGATGGTATATTCCCGCCGTCTTCACGCCGTCCTCCCGGTATCCTCACGATATCCTCACTACGTCCTCCCGCCGTTGTAAATATGGGTAGGCCTCACGACGTCTTCACGCCGTATTATATCACGTCTATAGGGTTGCCTACGTATAAGGTATAGTTGTGAGTCTGAGTTATTATTCGTATATTGTCTATAGAAGAGGTGATAACAGTAGATCTATGGCTAAACATCAGTATTGGAATGAATTCCTACAGCCTATCTTTAACAAGGTAGTGAGAACAATCAAGAGTACACGTAATCCAGAGCAATTAGAGGCCAGCCAGAGGTATGCCGAGTTATTCCTTAAGATGGTTGACAGTGATGCTGACATAGGTTACCTACCGCCTAGAGTCAATAGAGGTGTCTTATGCTTCTACTATAGATCTATGATCAAGGAACTTATCAATAGGCATAGGTTTTCTGGGTAGACTATTCATCATTCAAGTTATCTGGTCAATTAGAGCCATTCAATCTTTTCAATTCAACTCTATTCAACCTTTTTTTGGCACATTCAAGTTTTTGCCATTCAACCATTCACCATTCGTCCATTCAAGCTATTGGGGCTATATAAGGTCTTTGCGATATATGCACCCGGTTGGGCTGCTCCTTCCTCTCCTCCTTATTTAGATCAAATATAAATTAAAAAATAGTTAGTGGAAAAGTTGCAAATACCCACTTTCGTTCTTATATTTAGGTATATTAATTAAAACAATAAAGGTTATGAATTACAATACAGTAGCACAAGAGGAGTTTCAAATGGATTTTGAACAATTAGGACCTAATGAGAAGGAGTGGGTTAAATATGAATTTTATAAGTTAATAAATAAAAAATAAAAGTTATGGTAGAATCAGGAAGCTTAAAAGAATATGTCGTTAATAATATAATAGGTCTAATTAAAGAAATGGAATTAGATGGAGAGACTATTCAGGACATATTAGAACAGACAGGAATGGATGAGCAGATGTTTAACCAATTAACGGTTAAATTTAACTTACTAAAATAAAGTTGCTAGTTACAATTATAGTTCGTATATTTAGATATATTAATTAAACAATAAAGGTTATGAAAAGAGAGAGAAAAGTTTATGAAAATGGTTATTGGCCAAAAGTTGAGTACTGGAATGGATTATTAGAAACTGCTATAAAGCAGAATGATTCTAAAGGAGCTGTATTATGTAGTTCTAAATTAGAGTTTTTTACTGGGAAGCAAAAGGAGTTAGAAGATAATTTAAAAGAGATATAAGATGAGAACATGTATGATAATAGAATGCACTCAGGGTTGGATAGTAGATGGTGGAGCTGACTTACCTATAATGGTAGGAGAGAGATTTAAAGGAGAATGGGATGATGGAGAGCTAATGTGGACTAGTATGGAAGGAAATTTAAATCCCGGAATGGAGTTTCAATTTGAAGGAAGACAATTAAAAAACTTCTTTAAAATAAAATATTACGATAAATAGTTGGATCGTATTATAATATTTCGTATATTTAGGTATAATAGTTAAAACAAATAAAGGTTATGAAAAAAAGTGAAATTCGTCATGTATTACTAAAAGCTTTATCTCAATTAGATAGAATAGAGAGTCCTAATGAAGTAAAAATGTGTCATGTATTTGATACTGGAGGATATACGGGAGATTGTGAAGAGATCTATAGTTTTGATATAGGTTTAAGTTATGATAAAGAAGATAATGTAATCTTTTTTGAATACTTTGGAGATACTAATCCTGGAACTCCTGGAGTACCTGGACAGAAAGTTTAAAAATAATTAAAGAATTAGTTGTAAGTACGAATTATAGTTCGTATATTTAGATATATTAATAATTAAAACAATAGAGGTTATGAAATCATTAAAAAGTTTGTCGATCAATTTGAAACATTATAAACCATTTTACTGGTTTAATTCGGAATCAAGATTAAATATTCTTAATAAGGATACTTTACTTAGAATTAACGGAGTTACTCATTATAAATTCAAATAATAATGAACGACTTATATAGACTTAAAAAAGAATTTCCCTGGATTACCAGGGAGATTTTTAAAGAATTTATGGATACCCATTATACTGATTTTCTATTAGAGGGTGGATTAGATATGGTTATTGAGTTTCCGGAATGGTATGATGTAAATTACGGTAAATAAGTTGGTTCGTATTATATTTTTTCGTATATTTAGGTATATTAATTAAAACAATAAAGGTTATGTCAACAAGATCAACAATTTCAGTAGTACAAGAAGATAATTCAGTTAAATCCGTATATTGCCATTTTGATGGTTATATTAGTAATGGTGTAGGGGAATATCTAAAATCATATTTCAATTCTGATAAATTAGCAAATAAGGTAATTTCAGAAGGGGATTTATCTAACGTTTACGGTGAAAATTTTGAATCCTATTATTCTAAAAGAGGAGAAGATATTGATATAGAAACGTTTAAATCTGTCCTCCAGTTTATGAAAAATAAAGATAGGCAGGAATTCAATTATTTATTTATTGATAATGAATGGCAAGTTGCTTTAAGTGATAATAATTATAAAGTATTTTAAGAAATAGTTGTAAGTTACAATTATATTTCGTATATTAAGGTATATTAATAATTAAAATAAATAAAGGTTATGGTAGTATTTGAATATTATTTAGAAGACGGTAGTAGGATTATAGATGCTGGATTTGGTAACTATAATAGAGGAACTCAATTAATGTTAAAGATTATGGTTGAGCAGGATTGTGAATTTGAATCTATTATTCAATATGGATGTTTGGTAAATGATTTAGAGGAATGTAGAAATGAGTGTGATGTAGAGGAGGTAATGTATGAGATGGGAACTGATTATGTAGATGAATTAGAAGTTCAGATTAGTTGGATGGATGTGATGTTTCCTCGAGTTATTGAAAGTCCTTATCTTACTTATATTGGAGATGAAGTTGTAAATTAGAATTATATTTCGTATATTAATAAAAAAAATAAAGGTTATGATGAATAGACTAGAACCTCCTGTTGATGAGGAGAAATATGGTATAATAGATTTTGGAGGAATGAGCGATTATGATAGAAATAAATCTGTCAATAATCCGGATGCTTTTTCTTTAACTCTTCAAGATAATGGATTTGATAAAGTTACCTACTATAGGAATAATCTATTAAATAAAGTTGTAGGTAAGAAGTAAATTTCGTATATTTAGATATATTAATTAGAACAATAAAGGTTATGAAAATTACAATTGAGATTTCAGAAGTAGTTGAGGATGCATTTAGGGATAATATGAATTTAGGACCTGGTGTATTTGATAGGATAGATCCGCAAACATTAGTAACTGCTATTATTAAGAGTTACTTAAATAGTAGTATTGATAGAGAGGATATAGATATGCGTGCTTGTATGTTTATGGATAAGCTAGAAGAATCAGGAGAGTTAGAAGATATTATTTATGAAAGTAATTTAGAATAAAGTTGCTAGTTACAATTATAGTTCGTATATTTAGATAAATTAATAATTAGAAAATAAAGGTTATGAAAGCAATTACAATAAACGAATCGAAATTCAAAAAAGGACAAACCGTTAAGTACATTGTACCTGGAACTTCAGATAAAATGAAATCTGGTAAAATAACTGATTTTGAATCTACACGAGATGAAGATTTTGCAGTCATAGGTGGAAAATATATTTCTTTTAGTCATATTTCAGAATAAATAAACGAATCGAAAATGCCTACTCAAGATCAAGTAGATAAATTAGTAATTAAAAAATAAAGGTTATGTATACAGCAAAAGAAATCGACAGAATGTCAATCGAAGAATTAGAAGGATTAGGATGTTACTTACGTCCAGAACAAATGTCTAAATGGTCCGGAATGGGATATGATGGAAAAACATTTGTGGAATTAACCAAGAGTTAGTTGTTAGTTACAATTATATTTCGTATATTAAGGTATATTAATAATTAAAACAATAAAGGTTATGAGTAAAAAAATTGAGGTTATAGAGAAGTTGATTACTGAAGAGCAAGTGCGTTTAAAAAAGCTGTGGAAGGTTAGACATGATATTGAAAAAGAACGAATAGTTAAGTATACTGAAATGTATAGTAGGTATTTTAAAGATGCTATTATGGAAGGAGATACTATTGAGGTATCTGATTCTTATGTATACTTTAAAAGAGCTCATCCGGACTATAGTTACCATAAAGAGCTTCTTTCTCTTAATCTGAAAGCTCAAAGCTGGAGAGATAATGAAGCTGATACTATTGAAACTTCATTTTACTCTACTAATGATAATTCAGATTTTGAATTAAAACGAATGGTGACTCTTGGAAGAGTAGGGATGGTAATATTAGATTTTAGAGATGATATTATTGGTGAATATAATTCTATTAGAGATGATTTTAGAGAACCCTTAAAGGTAGCTCTTACAAATGCAAATCATTTAGATTCTAAAATATCTAAACTTTCATCTGAAATTACTGCAATTGAAGAAAAAGCGGTATTAGATTTACTAATGACTGATGGAGTAGAATTTGAGGTTGATAAAGAGAATTTACGAGAACTACCATCTTTAGATGTTAGATGGAATTGGGAGGTAAGGTATATAAAAAAGATTAAGATATTAAGTGAAACTAAATCTGGATTATCTGCTGGTATAGAAATAGAAACTTGTAGTAATGATTATGATTACGATACTGGAAATTATACTTTCAATACTAATGTAAGAACATTTGATAAGGTAAGAAGAGATAAAATTGATCATCTTGTTACCTGGAATAGACGTAAAGTCATAAGTTAATATTTATTGTTGTTTTAATTAGGGTTATGGGGGTTGACCGCCCCCTAAACTTTCCGGAAAAGACTTACTTAATTAGTTGGATCCTATTAGAATATTTCGTATATTTAGATATATTAATAATTAAACAATAAAGGTTATGACAAAAACAGAATTAAAAAAACAAGAGTTAAAAAAAGTACTAACGTATGTAGAAAGTACTTTTGATTTACAAGACTTAGAAAGAGACAATCAGTACTTTTCTTTTAGTACTGCCTTTAAAGGATCTCAGTTATCAGGTCAAATCGATACTAGAGGGTTTGATGTATCTATAGAGCAGAATCTTAATCTAGTAGGTACAGGTTGGTCAAATGACGAACGTGCTACTGCTGCTCATGCTTCACAATTGGAGAAGAGAATGAATGAAATGATTGGGACCTTTTTAGGGTCCTAGTTGTTTCTTATCATTATATTTCGTATCTTAAGGTATATTAATTAAAACAATAAAGGTTATGGTAAATTTGACAAGTAAAGAGATTAAAGGTTATTCTAATAATGAGTTAGCAATGAGCGAGACTAATGATTGTTTCGTTAGAGCTTTGGCTGCTGGATTTGATATCAATTATAATAAAGCTCATGATTTAGCTAAAGAGAGATTTAAAAGACCTGATAAGAGAGGTACTAGAAATCATCACATTATAGAGCAGATGGCTTTTATTGAGAAGGATGGTCTAGAAGTAAACGGAGTAATAGCTTCAGTTAAAGTATTGTCCGGTTTAGATATCAAGAATAGATATAAGCTTAAAGGAGAGATCATCGATAGAAAGAAGACTGTTAAATCTTTCATTAAGGATCATCAGAAAGGAACTTATATCGTTACCGTTAGCAAGCATGCATTTGCTGTTAAAGATGGAAACTTAATCGATAACTTTGGAGAAGAGTTTAGACCTACTAGAAAGGTAGATGGAGCTTACAAGATTAATGTGCCGGAAAAGACTATCCAATTATCTCTTTTTAATTAAGGAGGTAGTTGGTACTTACAATTATATTTCGTATATTAAGGTATATTAATTAAAACATATAAAGGTTATGACTAAAGCAGAATTCTTAGAAGGTATATCATTTTCATTAGCTGGTGAGTATATTAAGACTACAACTTATAAGTATAGAGGAGGTAGATTACCGGCTCTAGAAAGAGAGTACAGAATGACTACTGATCCAGATAATGTATTAATATCAGACTCTATAATGAATATAGAGAAGATAGGTACTAAGAAGGTACATCTATATACATTCCTATTAGGTAAGAAGATATCTAATAAGATAAGGTATGATGATATGGTAGAGTATATAAGTCAAGAGGAGTTAGTATAGAGTATATATATCATAACAAGAAGTGAGTCCGGCCAAGTGCCGGATTCCTTATACCACCTAGACGGCAGTATGACCTAAGGCTTATATAACACTGACAGTATTGTTCCCTATAGCGTCGTGACGGCCGTAGTGACAGCCATACCATGTAGTATATCTCTCATAGATTTTGAGTATATAGGGGGTATATATGTATATATTAAGTATCTTTAGCGTCTTTAATCGAAATAATTATCATAGGTATGCTAATGAATACTACTACCATAAAGTGTGTCCAGTTACCTCTCTCCGGTGTTGCTATTAAGGTAACCCCTACATAGAATTGTAAAAGTATTGCCAGTACGTAAATAATGCCTTTGATTTCTTTTTTCATAACATAACCGTTTTTTGTTTATATATTTAATATAAGAACTTTTTGGTTAATAGACAAGAGATACGTAAAAAATAATTTTGCAATTTTTTTGCTATATAGGGGTGTTTCTAATATGTCAATGACCTTTTAGTATTCTTTTGGACCTATACTATGGAGGCTATATATAGACGTACTTACAGTACTGGTAGCTTCAGGGTGCTTTGTATATTATTAAGATATGAACTATTTATTGTTAAACCTACTAGATAGTGCAGAAATTAAACCCACATACTTTATTTTCGATCTTTGAGAAAGGAGATGAAGAAGTATATAGAGAGAATGATGTAGAAGACCTTTTAGATAACCCCTATGTTTTAATAGGAATGGTTGTTACAGGAGTAGAAAACTTCTATATGATAGACCAGATGTATATGGTAAAGCATGAGAAAGATTATGGCAGAGTGCGAGATAAGATAAAGCTTAAGTACTTTACCAAACTATGTAGATACTTAGACAGAGTCACCCCGTTGGAGATGCAAGTTACCTACTCAATAGGTGCGGATTATGAGTTAGATAGAGCTATCAATGCTATGAATGATATTTTGGTTTTCTTTGAGGGTATAGAGTACTATGAAGAATGTGCTAAAATAAAGGAATACACCGACCTTTTACTTAATAAAAAGTTGCAAACTTTAATTTAATTTCGTATATTAAGTATATAAAACGGTTATACTATACATTATGTTAAATTTTCTATTATTCTACGGTTCAGTAGGGTTTATCCTATCAATTATTTTAAATATTACCCTATGGACATTCCATAGACCTTTCTTAAGCGGTGTAGAGATACTTGCCTGTACTATACTATGGCCTACTACCATCACAACTTTGGTAAATACTTTTAAAGGAGAACAGGAAGATTTAGATTAATAAACTTAAAAGATAAGTCATGTTACAATCAAAGTCATCTATATACTCAGCCATAAAAGCTACCTTTGTAGATAAACTCCAGCATCAGTATCCCAATTGCGTTGTATACCCATCAGGTAAACCCAGTAGGTATTACATTAGTATGGAGGAAGGGTATACGTTCTGGGCTTATATAAGTCTTACCGATCCCCGTGTAGATATAAGATCTATTGAATCTACTGCAATGTCGGATAAAGCTGATATAGTTAGATCTAATCTGGAAAGAGTGTTGAGAGAGATGGTGGGAAGGTATTATTAGAATATTTCTCGGGGCAACTTCGCGCGTCTGCGCGGCGAGCTTCGCTCTTTGCTCTTAATTTACACCCACCTGCCCTTTTTCTTTAAAAAAAGTTGGTTACTACCATATATTTTCTTATATTAATACTATAAATAAAACGGTTATGAAATATTCTAAATTACTTTTACTAATTACCCTTACTATTACTATGTCTTGTACCGAAGAAGATATTCGTCCCTCCTTATGTCAAGATGGCTTTTGTGATGGTATGTTATCTATTCCGTATCCAAAGGACAGTAACGGGTATTACCATGTAGACTTAAACTTTGAAGGTGATTATCTACCTAGGTTTGATATCTTTGTAGAAGCTGATGACGTTGATCCGTTTTACTACTACAATGATATGGGAGTTGTACAGGCTGCTTTTGAGTCGAGTAGTTTTTGGGTTATGAGCAATGGAGTACAAGTTGACATTGTACAAGAAACTACCATCTATCTCAATAACTCTCCAGATAATTCAGAGTACCAGCCTACTATTGGAGGAAGAAAGTGGGGAAAAAGGATTGTAGGTCCTGTTCCTAATGAATTTATAGGAGATACTATAGTGATTAGAGCAGAAATATATTGGGACGGCGGCTCAAAATCAGCTTCTCAATATTTTGTTGAAAAATTTATTGTAGAATAGTTGTCTGTTCGAATTTTTTTATATACCTTGGTATTATTATTAAGATAAAGGAAGTTAAAAAGGTATTATATTAAATTAAAAAAGTAATATATTAAATTAAAATAATTATTAAATAAATATTATATGAGATCTAAACAATCAATAAGTAGTAAGTTAGATACAATAGAGTTGCAATTATCTAAATTAAAATATACATTACGTTCAAATGATAAAGCCTCTTCTTACACATGCTTAACAGAGGTTTCATCTTTAATATCCGATATAAACACATTACTTAATAGAGAAATACAAGAATAATATGTTAACAGCAGAGCAGATAGCAAAAAATTACGATAAACACCTTAGGATAGTTGATAACTATATTGAGGATAGCCGTAAAGAGTTAGTACATACTATGCTTACCAAGTTAGGAGATAACTATGTTATGTCTCCTGCTAGTGGTAAAACTTGGTATCATAATGCATTTCCCGGTGGATACGTAGATCATGTCAATAGAGTTATTGAGTTTGCATTAAAACAGAAGAGTTTATATGCAAGTATGGGAGGATTAGTTGATTTTACCGATGAACAACTTGTATTTGCTGCTCTCTTTCACGACTTAGGAAAAATTGGTGATGGAGATAGGCCTAACTATATACCACAAACAGATAAATGGAGACAGGATAAGCTATCTGAAATGTATACTTATAACCCTGAGTTAGATTTTATGCTTATTCCTGACCGTTCTCTCTTTATACTTCAGAAATTCGGTATTAAAGTAGACCAGAAGGAATTTTTAGCTATAAGATGTCATGACGGAGTATTTGATAAAGCAAACGAATCCTACTTCTTCAGTAACGTTGAGTCGTCTAGACAGAAAACATCTATAATATCTATTCTCCATACAGCAGACTTTTTAGCTTCTAAGGTAGAGTATGATATATGGAAAGCTAACGGAGGAAATACATCTTCTAGAGTTAAAAAAACATCAGCTTCTACAGGTAGAAAGGTAAATTCTTCCGAAGGCTTATCTAAAATGCTTAAAAACTTATAAAATATGTTGGTAACTATAATAATTCTTTCTATATTAGTATTAATACTAGGGGTTGCCCTACGTAACCTACTTATTAAAGTAGAAAATTACGAAGATGTCACTGTGAATCAGACAGGCTACTTACAGAATATATCTAATCTTATTACAGATTCACAAAAGCACCTAAAAAGTCTTGACGAACGAGAAGTTTTCAAGTCGGATGATGAGGTCGGTTATTTTTTTGAACAACTAAAAAAAGTGCAAGAAGAACTAAACCACTACATGCTCCCAGAAAACTATGGCAAGAAAGAAAGCAAAAGCTAATTACTTTACTTCAGAAACAGAAGAATATATAAAAAAATATAATGTATCGGTAGATACAGAATATAGAGCTAAGATATTCACAGACCACATTTACCTTCCTTTTTATAAGTTAGCAGAAAACATAATACATACCTTTAAATTTTACTATACAGATGTAGAAAGTATAGAAGATCTTAAACATGAGGTTGTTTCAATGCTATTGGAGGAGAAGATTATGAAATTTGATCCTGATTATGGAGCAAAAGCATATTCTTATTTTGGTACAATAGTAAAGAGGTGGTTAATAAACTACAACAACAAAAATTATAAAAAGCTTAAGCAGATAGGCTCTTTCGATGATATGGAAGAATCTTTTGAAGGTAGTATGAATGTTAAACTACCCGGAGGAATAACCTTAAGTCAGTTTTTAGATATGTGGGTCGAGAAAGCTTACGATAAAATGGATGTTCTGTTTAATAAAGACAGTGAGAAAAGAATTGCAGATGCAGTTCTAACCATTTTTAAGACTAGAAATGATTTAGACATTTTTAAAAAGAAAGCTCTATACATCTACATTAGGGAGATGACCGATTGCGAGACCCCTCACTTAACCAAGGTGATATCGATACTCAAGGATGACTTTTATAGCATATACTATAAGTACCACGAAAAAGGGAGAATCGTAATAAAGGATATGTAATCTATTTATTATAAAAGATATGGATTCGGATAAAGAAATATTTAACGGAAAAAAGCTATCTGACCTTTTTGAAGAGATTTACACTAACTCAAGAGAGACTAAATCTCAAGTAAAAGGATTGATCGGAGAACTGAAACCTCTAATTGAGAATATAGGAGATGCAACTCTACTTGTCCCTATGATTAAAGAGTATATGGAGATAGGTGTAAAAAATGATGAACACCTTATAAAACTGGCAACAGTAATACAGAGGTTAGAAGCTATTCAATCTAAAGGAGGAGACGGAGACATGTTCGACTTTTCAGATCTACAAGATTTATTAGAGGACCAAGAAGAAGTTAAGCAGGAGTTAGAAGTTAAACCAGAAGAAGATAAGGAAAAGTAATGGGATTTAATACTTCATTAAATAGTTTAAGATCACCCTCTGGAGGAGGAAGTAATTCTACTACTACTACTCCAAAAGTGTTTGGAAGAGTTGTTGATATAATTTTGGACGAAGACCACCCAGAGTATAAAAACAAAGGAGGTGGTATGTCAATAAACGGAGTATTCTATAAACCATTAGGAAAAAGTCAAAAAGAAGTGACTCCTAATGCTCTACCATTTGCTATACAGAGCAGTGCTCATATTAAAACAATCCCAATTGTAGGAGAAATAGTTCAAGTTTCTTCAATGCCAAACTTATCCCTACTTGGCTCAGAGAAGCCTAACACTAAGTACTACACCGGAATAGTAAATACATTTAATAATGCTAACTCTGGAGCATACCCCGATTTAGGGAGTAACCCGGACATAGATATGACCTCAAACGGTAACTTTAAGGAATTAAGTAAAGTTAACCCAATAAGATCTACACCAGGAGATATTCAGATAGAAGGTAGACAAGGCCAGTCTATCAGATTTACAGGAGGTAAAGGAACAGGTAACCCCTGGATTGATGACGAGAACATAGGCTCCCCGGTTACGATAATAAGCAACGGTCAATCAGATACAGAAGAAGGATTTACTACACTAGGAGAGAACATAGATGAAGATGACTGCTCCATATACTTAGTTTCTAATCACCAAATACCGCTAACTCCTGCAAGTGAGAAAAGAGATACCTATGACGAGAACCCAACAAAATCTGACCAATTTAAAGGGAATCAGATACTATTAAATGCCGGAAGACTGTACCTCAATGCAAAACAAGACGATATTCAACTATCAAGCATTAAAGCTATAGGACTAAACACAGAAGGCTCTATAAACATAGACGGTTCCTCCTACCTTTGTCTAGATGCTCCAGCAATATACCTCGGTTCTAAAGCTAGAACATCACCTGAAGGAAATAAAGAACCTGTTATGCTAGGAAATCAGACAGAAGCATTTTTACAAAACGTTTTAAACCTCCTTCAAGGTATGGCTAAGGATATGGCAGTAGCTAAGACTATTAAAGGTCACCCCATTCCTAGTATTAATAAAAGAGGAACACAAGCACAGCCGGTAATAAGGCAGTTAAGAAACTTAATAAACCCCTCAGGACCATCACAGTTGAAGTCTAAAAAAGTATTTACAGAATAATGGCACTAACATCTCAAATATCAGCTATTGTAGCAGGACAGTTAGGTAAAATAGAAGGAGAATTAGAAGCCAGGATTCAACTGGAAGCTAATAAAATGTTAGGGAAATTTTCAAACCAATGCCCTGAAGCAAACTCATTAATCGCTGTAATAAATACAAAGAATGCTCTACTATCTAGTGTAAATAAATTTCAAAAAAGATCTAATAAGTTTCTAAAATTAGCTAAAAACTTAAAAAGAGCAATTAGATCAGCAAAAGCTCTTCTTACACTGTTAAAAGTTAATCCAACACCGGTAGCTATCGGAATACCTCCAAGTGATTTCGGAGGACTTATCTCTGCAAAAACAACAGGAAGTATAACATCGCAAGCTGATAAACTATACAATGTACGTAGATTACTGGAAAATCTAGATGGAGACGTATCTTCTATTGAATCTCTGGTAGCAGGAGTAAGTCCAAGCTTAAATAACATAAAAGAGCTACTCTCTACCGTAAATACTAGATCAGAAAAGTGTTTAGACGCTCTATCTTCCGGTACTATATCGGATGAAGAGAAAAAAGCATTAAAAGAACTTTTAAGTAAAGTACAACCACTGGAAAATACAGGTTCAGAAGGAACACCAGACGATAGTTACCTATTTAATTCCGAATCAGGGAAGGTATACGAAATCGCGATTATTGAAGATATGCAAGGAGACGGACCTATTCCAAGAAGGTTAGCTGTTGCTAAAGACAACATAGGCGTAATAATACTTAGAGGTCAACCATCATTCAGTGCTGATACAACAGTACTCATAGAAGAATTAAAATTTAGAATTAATAACCAACTTCCATAAACTAACTATTTATAATTATGAAACTCGATCACTTAAGAAATATTATACGAGAAGAAGTCAGATCTGCTGTCAAGGAGGAGTTACAAGAAGTAATGAACGAAGCAGTAAGAGCTGCAAGTACACCATCAACTACGGTTGCTGCTCCAGCTAAGACTATTCAAGTAAAAAAACAAGTTCCTTCATCTACCAATCCTTTAATGGAAATGTTAGAACAGACAAAAGCAACTATGACATCTAGCGAATATAAAAACATATACGCAGGAACATCTGATATGGTTAAGAAACCAAATTTTGCTTCATCTATGGCTAATCAAATGGGAATGACACAATCTGCAGGTAATGCTCCAGGCTTAGATATATCTCAGTTTGATTTTGTTCAGAAAGCAGGAACAGTTTACAATAAGTCAATAGAAAAAGATAAACAAAAACAAGGAACAGCATAGATATGGCATTTAACAGTAGGAGAATTAATCCATTAGATTTACAACCAAGGAAAGCAATCGGGGTATCACTACCTCTATCTGGTGCTGCTGTATTTAATTCTACATACATGACTAAAGATGCTATTAAGACAAATATAATTAATTACTTTTTGACTGGTCAAGGAGAAAGGTACATGAATCCAAGTTTCGGTACTATAATAAGAAACTTAATGTTTGAAAATATAAACCAGAGCATGGTGGATAGGGTTAAGAGTACAGTAAGAGTGGGATTATCAGAGTACTTCCCAACTGTAATTCCTAACGATTTTAAAGTTATTGGAACACCAGATTCAAATACAGTTACATTATCACTTAAGTACACTATCCAAAATACAAATATACAAGACGAGGTAGTAATAAATTTTGAACAATAATGGCAGAAATAAGAGATATAAAATACGTATCAAGAGAGTTTTCAGACTATAAGCAGGAGTTAGTAGAGTTTGCAAAAAACTACTTCCCCGATTCTTATAACGACTTCTCCCCTACATCACCAGGAATGATGTTTATAGAAATGGCTGCTTACGTAGGAGATATTCTATCATTCTACCAAGACACCCAACTTCAAGAAACCTTCTTACAATACGCTAAAGAACCAGGTAACCTGTACTCAATGGCATATATGATGGGATATAGGCCTAAAGTTACCAATGCTTCTGAAGTGGAACTGACAGTATCTCAAAATATAGGTGCTAATCCTACAACAAATCAACCTAATTGGAACCAAGCTCTTGTAGTAAATGAAAATGCTACTGTAACATCTACATCAAAAGGAAGAGCAAACTTTTTTATTGAGAATAAAATAGACTTCAGTTATTCTAGTTCCTATGATCCTACTGATATAGTAATCAGCCAACTTACCGGAGGAATACCATCAGAGTTTACTTTAAGTAAAAAAATAAAAGCTTTTTCCGGGACAGTAAAAACTGTATCAGAAACATACTCTACTGCTGAAAAATTCAATACATTAACTATAGAAGATACTAATATTATAGGAGTATTAGATATTATAGATAATTCTAGCTCAAGCAATAATAAGTGGTATGAAGTTCCTTTTTTAGGACAGGATACCGTTTTTGTAGAAAATACAAACATAAGCTCAGATGTAGATAAGGTACCTAATACTATTTTAGTACAAAAAGTCCCTAAGAGATTTGTTACAAGGTTTAATTCTAAAGGACAGCTAATAGTCCAATTTGGAGCAGGTACAGTAGGTGCTGATGACGATACGTTTACTCCTGATCCGACGAATGTAGGGATGGGAACACTACAGGGGATAAGCACTCTAGACAAAGCATTTGACCCTTCCAATTTCTTATACACTAGTACCTATGGACTTGCCCCTTCTAATACTACCTTAACTATACGTTACTTAGTTGGAGGAGGAATAGAATCTAACGTTCCTGCAAATACACTAACAGGGTATAACGCAACTATTACTTCCCCAGGTAGCGATAATACCTACGAAAATACTATAGCTTTTAACAATCCTGCACCTGCATCAGGCGGTAAAGATGGTGATACTATAGAAGAAATAAGGCAAAACACCTTAAGAGCATTTTCAGAACAGAAAAGAGCAGTTACTCTTCAAGATTACACAGTTAGAGCTCTTTCTTTAGACCCAAAATTTGGGACTATAGGAAAGGCATTTATGACACATGATGAACTAAGTAGTACTAAATCTTCAACAGATTCAATTATAGATAGTAATCCACTTGCGTTATCGATGTACGTATTAGCTTTTGATAATAATAGAAACCTAATTAATGCTTCAGAAAGTTTAAAAAACAACCTAAAGACGTATATGGCATACTATATGCCTTTAACAGACGCCCTTAACATTAAGGATGCATTTGTAGTAAATATTGGTATAAATTTTGACATACTGGTAAGACCTAACTTTAACAGCAGGGATGTACTTCTTAATTGTAATAAACAGGTTCAAGACTTTTTTAAAATTACTAAATGGAACATAAACCAACCTGTAAATATATCAACAATATACAGCTTATTAGATAAAGTAACAGGAGTACAGACAGTAAGTAAAGTAGAAATAATAAACAAACAGGGAGGTAATTACTCAGAGTATGCATACGACATGAAGGGAGCTACAAGGAATAACATAGTGTACCCCTCTTATGATACAATGATATTTGAATTAAAATTTCCAAATCAAGATATAAAAGGAAGAACAACAGTATTATAATATGGCAATTTACAGAATATTTCCAGAGAAAGACACATTTATATATACCGAGCAACTAACAAGTAACGCCGGTAAAGATGAAATTATAGAGATAGGAGGATACCCCGGTACTTTAGACAGTACAGGACAAGCCAATCGTATTTTAACTAAATTCTCTGATGAAGAGATACAAAATGTGATACTAAACAAAGTAACTCCATCCGCACTTAACTCGATGAGTTCTAGTTTAAAAATGTATCTAGCTAGTGCAACAGAATTGCCAACAGAGTACACGCTATACGCTTATCCGATACATACCAACGGTTCTTCTGATTGGGATAACGGTACTGGTAAATTCGGAGATATACCTATTAATACCTCTGGTGCAAATTGGACGTATAGAAAATCAAATCTTGAAGCAGCCTGGAACACATCTGGGTTTTCTCCATTCACAACTGCTTCTTACATAGACGGTAAACAAGGTGGAGGGAACTGGTATACAGCATCAAATGCAGAGTCAATGGAATTTTTCCAATCTCATAGTATGTCATCAACTCATGATATGGATATAAATGTAACTCCTGCTATAAAACAGATATACGGAGGTACTCTGAGCAATAAAGGATTTATAGTAAAATTACAAAACGACCTAGAACATAGTACTGCATCATCAATTAAATTAAAGTACTTCGGTAAAGACACAAACACAATATACCCACCGGTATTAGAATTCGGCTGGGATGATAGGGTATACGATCAAGGGACTTTATCCGTACTTGACACAGATATGTCAGTAATAGACATAAAAAATAATAAAGGTGAATATGTAGACGAAGGTAAACAGAGATTTAGGGTAACAGCTAAACCTCAATACCCGGCAAGGAGATTTACAACAGCATCAGTATACCTAGATAACTACGTTCTACCTTCAGCATCATACTGGGGACTGAGAGATGAAAATACCGAAGAAATGGTGGTTGACTTCAGTACAGACTTTACTAAAATTAGCTGTGACCCAGAAGGTTCATTCTTTGATATTTACATGGATGGGTTGCAACCTGAGAGATTTTATCGTATATTGGTAAAAACAGAAGTTAAAGGAAGCAACGTCGTTGCCGATAATCGTAATATATTTAAAATTGTTCGTAATGGCTAAAGAGAGGGTTAGGGTACAGAGACAGTCCTACAAGAGGTCACAAATTCGTTCATCATTAGATGTTGAATTTAATACATTCAAGGAAGAAACACCAGAAGTAGATACAGAAACCGTAGAGGAATTTTTTAGACTGTACGATAAATTATTCTACTCTATTCCAATAGAAGGGGAAGTAAATTCACATGAATTCATATTGGAAAGAAGCTCAGAAATTGCTGAGTTTGATAAAAACACAGATGACTTACAGCCTCTGTTAGATGAAATTACTCAACTTAGAGAACAACTTTTAGATGCTAATCAACAGATATTTGATTTACAAAATCAACTATAAATTATGGTAAACGTAAAATACGACATATTCCAGATAAACCCAGATAGTCTATTAAAATTAGATATTATCTCTGATGAGAATTTAAAAAGCTATTTAGATGAGGTTACTATACCCAGTACCTTTATCCCCAACGAAGATTTCATAGAACTTGCTTACTATACGTTAGATAATACTAAACTACTATCTATTAACAACTATACTAAGTATAGCGTACTATCCGGAGATTCAAGAACATCGGTAAAAGGTAACTCAGAAATATCAATAGATCCATTAGAAGACTATAAGTTATACTATAATGACAATTCGGAAGTAAAAGCTCTTTACCACTTTTTAAGAAACTCATTTAGAGTACAGGATACTAATTCAACGTTTTCTTTAGAAAGTTTATCTGCTGATAGAACAGAGTTACGGCTAATTCCTGTTAGTCTAGGAGCGATAGATGTAGGTGTACTAGCTAATCGATTAGAAAACAGATTAGAAAATTCTACTTACAACTTAGATATACATTTATACAGTAGCACTAATGAATTTCACCCTATAGTTAATATAGGAAGTAGGGATTTTAGAGGTACAACAGCCATAGTAGTTAAGTTAGCAGAACCTTTAAAAACCTCAGTTGAAATCTACAGTACCTTTTCGGTAATAGAAAAAGTATCTGATTCACTAGCATACGAAATTAATTCAATAATAGAAGAACAGAAGCCTTCTATACCTACTTTAAGAGGAGCAAATTTTAATGTGGGGGTAGGAGAACAATCAACAGAACCTTCAGAATACTTCAACTATAACGAATTATTTAGCTTTCCTAATAACAATAGTAATAGAGAACTAAATTCCCTTTTTAATGAAAAAGGAGCAGAACTAGGAATAGACTACTCAGAATTTAGTAACTTTATTAATTTCTCTTCAATTGAGGAGAGGTTACGTAACTTTAAGTATAAGGTAGAATTACTAGAATCATATCAAGTTAATTTAAATGTAATAAATACAACAGGTGTTTCGTATAATTCTTCCGGTATCTCTGGAAGTAGACAATACTATGAGAACTTACTTGATGGAGTAGTTAACAATTTCGACCACTATGAAAGAAGCTTATACTACGAAAGCGGTTCTAATTCATGGCCTAAGTCAAACACTACAAAGCCATATACTAACCAGCAATCTAACTCTACAGACTCAGTAACATGGTACGGCAGTAAAATTCAAGAAGCAGTACTATATGATGCTCAAAACGTCAACATACTTACTAACACTATTCCATCGTACCTAAAAGAGGATGGTAGTAACGACCCTTATAACTTATTTATCAATATGATTGGTCAACATTTTGATAATTTATGGACATACACAGATGCTGTTTCAAAAAAGTACGATGCTGATAATAGGCTAAATAGAGGGGTGTCTAAAGACTTAGTTGAAGAACTACTTAAAAACTTTGGACTAAAGCTATACACAAGTAATAAATCAGCAGAAGATTTATTTAAGTACTTTGTTGTAAATTCTTACGATGCCCCGGATGAATACCTTCCAGGAGGTATTATAACTTCAGGTGAACAGCCACTATCCCAAAATGATTATCAAAAAGAGATTAATAAAAGGATTTACCATAACCTCCCTATATTACTAAAAAGTAAAGGTACAGAGAGAGGATTAAGAGCATTAATAAACTGTTTCGGGATACCATCTGATATTTTAAAAATTAAAATATACGGCGGACAGTCAACAACTAACCTACCGTTTTACGGAGGAGAACAGGCTTGGACTGGTTCAATAGATAAGGTAAGACTGGATAACACAGGGAGTTTAGTAGAGGGTAGTACATTATCATACTATACAGGAATAACTAGAGGAGACAGTAAATATACACAGGATTTACATAGGATAGAGGTAGGTTTTTCTCCTTCAGATAATATGGATTCCTACATTGTCTCTCAATCAGCAGTACTCTTTCCAAACGATGCTTTTAATATCGACGACTACATTGGGGATCCTAGAGGATATACTAGCAACATATACCCGGACTTAGTCAAGTATTCAAAGATTGTATTCGAAAATGCAGATTCATACGACCTAAAAGACTTTGTTAGGTTAATAAAGTTCTTTGATAATGTTGTATTTAGGATGGTTAAAGATTTTGTACCTGCAAGAACAGTTGCTGATACAGGAATTATAATTAAACCACACCTTTTAGAAAGGTACCATGCTAAATCTCCAGTAATGACATGGACCAGGCCAGAGTATAGCGGTTCAATAAATACAGCTTTTATATCCGGGTCTAATGCAGGAGCATATCAAAATACCGGAGCAGGTTCTGCTGGTACTTTGTTTAGTAGAGAATCATCAACTAAGACGCAGACAATAACACAAACTCCTCTAGGACGCAGACTCAAACTTGATAAAACACATGAAGAACCTAAATTTAACGGTGAGCTACATAGAGCGTTAATAAGAGTTTCAAACGGAGAACTAAACAGAGATAATCCATTTAAGAACTTAAAGTACCCTATAGTTAAGTACGGAATAATTATACATAAAGATCCACCAAGTGATGTATGCTTATTTAATGATACCGAATTAGATCCATTCCCACTTAACCCAGAACTCCCTAATACGCAATCCCCTATTGCCGCTCAATTTAACTTAAGCTCATTATTTCAAAATGCATCTGCGATTATCGATTATACCGTTACACAAAATGGACAGACAACAAATGTACTTAATCAACAAGTCTACTACGACTTTACTGCAAATGGAGCCGAGCAGTACGAGGAGATAACAGTATTCGCTTACCATTCAGAAGTAGAGGATTGTAGTAAGACAAGAACTGTTGTTATAGTAAAGTGTGACTTAGAGTACATTGGAAGTATTGGATTACCTCCAACTTTAACAGCTGGATTTGCTTATAATTTTGAAGCAGGAGTTAATACAGGAGAGAACACAGAATTAGAATACACACTTGGAGGAATAGTTATAGACAATCCAAGTAGCCATCAAATTGGTACTACCGACTACACAGACCAAAGCAGTATAACGCTATCTGTAAAAGACATAAACGATCCACTAGGATGTGTAGTAACCGCACAATTTACCTTTAGTACCTGTGAAATAATTGCTACAAACCAACCATTCAGCTTTAATGGTATTCCTCCATACATACAAGTACCGTACACCTTTGGAGGAACCAATGATAATGGTCAGCTAGGCACCACAACTACATATAAATTTAGATTACTCTGGGATAACACTCATGTTACCATAGGAGGTCAATTACCAGATTTTGAAGCCAATAGATTCGGTCCCTGGGTAGATATAGCCTTGCCAATACCTCACAGTCAGCTTAGCGAGATACTAGGTACCCAGGGGTATCAAGAAGCAAGTCCAGTTGTAGAAGCTACCGGACCATCACCAGAGACTTATGAAAATACTTTTTCTAACATTGACTCCCATATAACAAACAACCTGCAATCCTATAGATGGAATTTCATTAGAATTCAGTTTGAAGCTAGCAATCCAGGCGGATGTAGTGTGGTATCTAATAATCTATACAGGATAGAGAGAACACAGCAGCACCAAGAACCATCCGTATATTACTATGATAACCAAGTACACCATACCTTAAACACAAGCGGTAATGGAGGAAATAGTATTTGCTGTAGTGTTAATAACGCAAGTATCTGGGTAGAAAACAGCCTTACACTAGCGGACGTTTTTGAGAGTACCCAGCTAGGGTTCACCCCAAATAATTCAATATGGGAAGCACATCCAACGACCGTATACCAGGGCATACCGGCACCACAAGGTTATTATCATGTAGGTGATAAATTCGCATTCTGGAACTACAACGTAAATCAATCTAACTCAGCGTATTGGAGTGTACTACAGGAATGTGATTACAGTGAAGGTCCTAATAGTAATTACATATACTGTCCATAATAAATAAATAAACAGAAAATAAATGACAGAGTCTACATTTATAGCACTACATTCACAAATAGGTAACAATATACTGAACATACCAGGTAGGTTACACTTAAACGTTAACCCAGTCAACGAGAACTCATCAAGCGGGGTTATCGTAAGTGCAATAGTACACGTAAACGCATACTCTATAGATGGGAATACACAAGCAGGCTATACGTCAATAGAAACCGTACTACAGCAAGTAGAGAATATACAATTTACTTTTCACGGTGATGAGTACGTACTAAACATAAACACAACTACATTCTATTCAACAAACCATGCCTTCTACTACTTCACAATAGACCCAATTTATATAACTAATATATTTGACGCTACAATCGGAGACACCGGATTATCTATAGAAAATGTAACATTTACACCCTACCTGGCAGAATTAGACTTTGCATTTAGCGACGCAAACACTTTATTTAGTAATGCATCCGAACAGAGAGAATCCACAGTATTAATGCAATCAGATAGATCTGGAGGTTCTACTAATCTTGAATCAACCGGTGTACTTCCTTCTAATATTGAAGCACTCCTAAACGAAACTGCTGATAAAGCACAGGTACAGGATTCAACTTATAACGATACTGGATGGTCAAGAGCTAGGTACAGAGGTTCAAAAACAGATCCTGATGATAACGCAGGAATATCACCTGCACTTTCAGGTCGAAGCTTTAAAGGAGAATCCTTCTCTAAAGACGCAACAACAGATTATATATGTCAATCAGATAATAGAATACAACAAGAATTTTTCCACGACGGCAATACACAGCTACCTAAATTCTTGATTAGTGCAGGAGAACCAGTAGGAGATCCACCAGTACCGGTAGAGATAACCGCTCTGAATACAAACCTAGACGGTGGAAACATTCAAGACGACACAGTAACAGTAGCAGCTGGAGCAACCACATTATACCATAGCACTATACCTCTTGCAAACGCCCTATACCCAGGCGATATAATAACCCTAACGACCCCACCTACATTCGGTGAAGAATATATGAGAGTTATCTCCTCCCTTGCAAGTTCTACAGTAGTAGAGAGAGATGTATATAGAACACGAATTCCAAGTCAAAACAGTGGCAACTACTACGACTACTCTACACAGTCGAAAATATATAAACTTGAAGAATATGTTGTATATACATTAGATACGACAGGGCAAAGTAGACTAAATAGTGTAGGTAATTCAAGAATATACGTAGAAGGTAACAACTCTATAATAGAGACAAATAAAGCAGGTCTACTTACTTCATCTAGTTTCTGCCCAGTATTTATAAACTACGTCGATTCTAATCCATAAAGATAAAAAAGGAGTAAACCAATAAAACATTAATAATAGATATTTATATTATATACAACAAATAGAACATGGGATATTTAGATAATTCAATAGTAACTGTCGATGCTATATTGACAAAAAAAGGAAGAGAACTTCTAGCAAGAGGAGACGGATCTTTTAAAATAACACAATTCGCCTTATCAGACGATGAGATTGATTATACACTCTATAATCCGAGTCATCCACTAGGTTCAGCTTACTACGGCCAAGCAATAGAAAACTTACCACTACTAGAAGCATTTCCTGATGAAACTCAGATAATGAAATATAAGCTAACCACACTACCAAGAGGAACAGCTAAGTTACCGATACTGGATATAGGGTATACAGCAATAAGATTGAAGCAAGGAGCTTCTTTAGCAATTACTCCACAAACACTAAACTACTTAGGTTCATCCCAAACCTTTGAAGCTGGAGGATATGTAGTCACGATTGCTGATGCTAGAGTATTGCAGACCTATAACGGTGTAGGAATAAACACACCAGAAGCAGAAAGACTTAACTCAACTACTACACTAGGTACTAATGTATCTAAGACAGTGATAGGTACGTCGATAAACGTAACAGGAACTACAATTAATACTTTATTTGCAGGTCAAGTTTCACTTCAAACAACACTTACAGTAATTGGAAGAGATTCAGGAGCTAGAGTAACAGTACCATTAACAATTGTAAAAGTAAACAACTAATAAGATATGTCATTTAAAAGATTAGACCCAGAAGATATTTCTATAAGTGCAGAATCAGTAGTAGCACCACTATGGTCAACAGATACAAAGGACTTGAAAACTTTTTTTACAGCTTCAGGCCAAGTAGCTTCAAACACAGGAAAATACTACTACGAAGTTTATGAAAATAATCCTGCAAACTTAACAGTTCCAGCAAACGTACAATTTGCAATAGCATACGGACATAAGGACGGAAAAGGAGCTGCACCATATACTACAGCAGCCCAATCTGTACCCGGTAAATCAGCTACATCTACGATTTACGGTCAGTATAGAAATCTAATTTTTGGAGACGAAGAGACAGATTTTATATTCGGTTCCGCAGCATCTTCTGATATATACGTAATTACTTTAGATAGAGCAAGGTATAAAGAAAAGCTTTTACCCGGATCTTTTAATTTAAAACTCGCAAGAACCGGCCAGACCTTAGAGTTGACTGATAATAGTAGAGACTTAATAACAGTATCGTACGTAGATGCAGGAAGAGTATACGATATTGTAGAAGGAAAAGACGGCAAAGCAACAACTGGAACAGGATTTTCAACTAATTATGGAAGTTACGGAAAATTTCTTCCAGACGTTGGGATAGTAGTCTTAAACGGAAAAGCACTACAAGATGGAGGTTTTGGACTAGCCCACAACGACCTTGAAGATGGCTCAGGAATTTCTAACTTAGAAAGCTTCTACAACGCAATACAGTTAGGAGCTAGCTCTTCACTTCAATCAGAAGAGACAATATCATCTAACTATGTGTTTGTTAGAGTACGGAACAGTGAATTTAATTATACAACTAATCCATCAAATATTACTAGCTCAGGAGAATTAAGACATAATATTATGATTAATACTCCACAAGCATACATAACAACAGTAGGGATGTATAACGATAATAACGATTTACTTGGTGTTGCCAAGCTTTCAAGACCACTTCTTAAAGATTTCACAAAAGAAGCTCTTATTAGGATTAAACTTGATTATTAATGAATGAGTGCTTACAAAAAACTAAATCAACAAGATGCGTATATAACTACCTACACTGCCCGCAAATCGTGGATAGCAAGTGGTAGTCAATACAGGGACCTAGGTATACAAAATATCGTAGGGTTATCCGGGTCTGGAGTATATATTCCAAACGACTCGGACATAACTTACGGCGGTAATGTTACCAATTCCGGAAGAACATCTTATAATAAAAGATTAGTTTACGAAAGTAACCTACACCTGTACTACAGTAGCTTTAGTGGCTCAGTAATGACTACTTCATCCTCCTACGAAAATTATTTACAATCATCATACGAAGTAAGCGGATCAAGGCACCTAAGTAATAGGGTAGCTGTTTTTTCTTTACCTAAAGAAATGTACGGTATAAATATAGACCCACTATCCATATCAATAACACCAGACTTCAGTAAATCAGGTTCAGTAGCAGAAGGTAGTTATGATAATTACGTTATTAACAACTATACTACGGATGGAGGTATTAACTCAATTCAGACAGAAGATAACCTCTACATAGATAATATAGATTTTATATTTAGTTCAACAGGAGTAACCTGTATACTTCCCACAGAGGATTATCTTGTAAATGAACCAGGGTATGTAGATGAATCAATTACTGCTGGAGGAGAGTACTTAGACGACGGAGAACTAACCCAAAGAAACTGTAATGAAATAGTTGATGACGGAGAAGGAAGGTTGTACTTTAAATACTCTTTTCCTAGATACTATGTCGGAAACGTAATATACCCACACGGACAGTTAATTATTACAGACGCATTAGTTGCTATGTACTATAACCACTACTTTGATGCTGTACTGAAGTGGAAATCAACCTTACCTATATTTACACATAATTATCACTGCAGGTTAAAAAGCGGAGAATTTAACCACACTTTAAACAAAACTGGACAAGAAGGTATTGACGGTAAAATAGCTAATAACATATCAGGGTCATCTTTTAGTCCCTACATCTCAACTGTAGGACTTTATAATGATAGTAATGAGTTAATAGCTGTAGGTAAAATGGGACAGCCGCTTCCAAAATCAGCAGAAACAGATACGGTAATAATTACTAAGTTTGATATGAACTTTGGCGTTAACAGGTTACCAGAAGGATACATAGTAACTACAGTACCAGAAGCAGAAGAACCAGATAATACCCCAGTAGTAGAATGTGTATATAACTTTGTAGTACAGAATGCAATATACGAAACAGGAGAAAGTGTAAGGAGAAGCTTTAAAAAACCAAGAAGGAAAGATAAAAGAAGATTTACCGACAACGGATCTTATAGAATTTATAGGAGAAAGTTTCCTTACGATGCTCAAGGGACACTCCCTGCGAGCATACAGATACCGAGAGACTATACCTCTACAAGCGGTAATGGATACTTTAAATTGGAGTTACAGGATATGAATAATGTAAATAAGAATCAATGCTATGTAGACATAAAGGTAAGTAAGCTTGTGACTCCTGCAGGAATAGTTAGTTATGCATATGACTTTGGAACTTACAATCCACCTGCAAATGCAATTAATCCTAGTAGTACAAATATAGTTACCGGGTACAGAAGCATACCAGTAAGGTCAAAACAGTTTTTTGAGGATATAATAGGAGACTATTTATTAACAAGTAGCGTAGCATGTACCTACCCTAGGTTAAATGTTTAACATAACTAAAATATAAATTAATTAATGAGTAAGTAAATTAAGTAAAAGTCCTATTTAAACTGGGTGAATTGCTGGAAACTCTTTAGAGCTCTAACTACCAAAGCGTAACAATGTTAGAGATTAGACAATCAGCAGCCAAGCTATAAGCCATCTTATAGAAGGTTCAGAGACTACTGGAGGGAAAATGGTTTCCCTTAATAACCAGAATTAGCGCCCAGCAGATTAACAACCTGATGATATAGTCCGATCTTTATGGAGACATAAAGCTAACAGTAATGAGAGCAGGCAGACAGTGGGCTAATAACCCTACCGTCGGTAACATTGAGAAACGCAAGACTACCGAGTCGCACAGGATTAACGTCATTACACTAAAAAAATAAAAGAATGAGTATAATACTTAGAACAAACAAAGGATCAGCTTTGTCTTATGATGAAATGGATAGAAACCAAGCCCAATTTTTCTATTCAAGCTCTAAGTCACCAGATGGTCTAAAACTGAGATTACACTACACCGGTAGTGATAATTTAGACACTACTGTAGATTTCGGACCAACAAGGTACCATGAAGTATCCTTTCCGGTATTTGAATCAGAAGTACCTGATTCTAATGTAGCAGGAGATAATACACAAATACAGTTTAATGATAATGGTGAGTTTGGAGCAGATTCGCTATTTGTATTTAATAAAAGTAGCGACTCTTTAGGGGTAGGTACAACCACCCCATACCAGAGAGTAGACATACAAGGAGATGCAAATCGTTCAGGTACTGTAGCACTAAGAGGAAGTGTAAACCATGACGGATTAGACCAAAGTAAAGCAAGTGTAGAGTTCTATAAAGGGATAGGTGACACTAACTTATTAGGGCAAATTGGAAGAATAGAAAAAGCTGCAGCTACTAGGGATGACTTGTATGTACACGCTGGACCAACCAATTTATCATCCGGATTTACACCAGACACAACCGATAAGACAATTCATTCCTTCCGGATATCACTAGGAAACTTAACTACCTCTATAACACCTTTTGATCAAATCGGTGCTACATTTCAAAGAATTGGCACGAGTTCAACAATTAACGCAGGAATTAATAACAAAACCCCTTTACTAAACCTATCAGTACTGGGTAGTTCTGGAATAGGAATAACTCATACTAGTCAAGCTAAAAATCAACACTCTATACTAAAACCTATAGAAGGTAGCAATACCTTCGTTAGCAAGCTTGACGGATATGGAAATAGAAAGTTATTCCCTAACGGTGGAGTTCCTGCAGGAATAGAAATAAGCACCCCTAGTAACACTAACGGTGGAAGTGTGTTAATGGTACTTAACACCAACAATCTTGATGGCACCAATGTTAGAAAAGAAGCTTTTAATATTATATCTACACTTCAGAGTGACGAAGATGCTGCAAATCTTGTAGCTACCTTCCAAGCTTCTGGTAGAGTCGGAATAGGAACAAACGTACCTTCACATACAGGATTAACAATACAACAGCAACTTTCTATTAAGAGTTCGACTGAGTCCGATCCTTTTACAGAAATTTCTAAAACACTAGTTGCAGATTCAACTGGATTAGTTAAAGAAGTTGTTGCAGCACCAGTACCACTAGGAGGAATTATAATGTGGTCAGGGGCTACAAATGCTATACCAGTAGGATGGAGGTTATGTAGAAATGGAGTAGGAACTATAAACAATGTAGTTGTACCTAATTTATCTAATAAATTTATAATAGCATCTAGTAATAGTAGTGGAGCTCCAACTACAACAATTTTAGGTACAGGCGCAACAGATACAGGTGGAAGCACATCTTTTCAACCAGTTGGAAGTCTTCTTTTAGAAAAACTTTTAACAACTCAAATACCACCTCACCACCACTTTTTTCTTGCTGATGATAGGGTATACAATAACCTAAGCACTAATTATCCAAATACTTTTGACAGGGTCGGAGGACCTGGTTCTTCATCTGGAAGCTCTACTACCGGAATACGTACAGTAGGTGGATACGATGGCGATAGTGATTACTCAGGAGATAGGAGGATGTATGCTACAAGTAAGAATAGTAGATATACAAATTCAACATCAGAAGACGTAATGCAAATCGCTACTCAAAGTAGACCAACTGGAACTTTTACAGGAACAGTAGCACCAAAAGCAATAATACCTCCATTCTATGCTTTAGCATATATAATCTATGTAGGAGTGTAATAAGAATATAAAAGATATTTATAATAAAAATATATAATGGCAATACCGAATAGAACATATAGATTAGTAAAGGGCAGTTCTCTTACCCATCTTGAGATGGATAATAATTTTAGATCAGTTATCTATTCTGGTTCTATTCACGATAGTGGAACTACTCTACACCTACATTACGATACTGCAGAAACAGATTTCATTACAGTCCCTCTAGGAGCAGCATCTGCAGGTTTAACCATAGTAAATAATTTAGATAATAATATACTCACTGCAACTGGTCAAACAGGTACTGTACAGGGAGAGTCAGGATTAAAATTTAACACAACAGGTAAACTCCTAACAGTAGTAGGTAGGGTTTCAATTACAGATGCTTCAGGTAATGTTATATTAGGAGCTAGTGCTGGAGATAACCTAACTAGTGGTGACGGAGAAAAAAACGTACTAGTAGGAATATCTTCTGGTACGGCATTAGGAGGTAATCGCAACGTAGCAGCAGGGCATAAGTCACTATACAGTGCAGTCTTGGTTAATGATTCTACATCTATAGGAGAATTGACATTCAGTAACCTAGTTTCCGGAACAGGAAATGTTGCTTTAGGTAAATCAGCAGGATCTACGTTAACCGCAGGAACTGGGAACATCTATATAGGATTTAGCTCAGGACCTACTTTTTCACATACGCACAGTAATAAGCTGTATATAAACAACCAAGCAAGTAATGTACCTTTAATTCTTGGAGACTTTAGTACAGGCACAGTAGTATTTAACTCTACAGTATCAGCTTCTTACTTTAGTGGTTCATATTATGGAGATGGATCAAACCTAACAGGGATAACAGGAGTAGCATCTGAATGGGATGGGACCTTAGACGGAAACGCACAAATAACCGGCTCTCTCACAGTATCAGGAGCAAATGTGATAGTAGACTTCACTAATGTAGAAGCTATCTCTGGTTCAATATTCTCTGGGTCGTTCTACGGAGACGGCAGTAACTTAACAGGTATTACAGCAGACTCTTTTCCTTATACAGGTTCAGCCCGTATAACAGGAAGTTTAGAAGTAGACGGTAAGACAGGAGTTACAGGATCATTTACAGTTAGCGGTACATTTCCATTAATAAAACTAAAAGGAGATACTACTATAGATACCAACATTCTTATAAAAAACTACGGAGCATCAGCTATTGCAATAGGAGAAGGAGCTTTTCTTGCATCTTCCGCTGTTAAAGGAGTTGCTATAGGAACTGTAGCAGGAAGAAATGCAAGAGGAAGTGTAATTTCGATTGGTAACAGTTCAGGCTACTATGCAAGTGAAGGCTCTACGTATATAGGAACTTCTGCCGGAGGATTCATAGGCGGTAAGTCCAATACAGCAATCGGACAAAACAGCCTCCTTGGAGCTCTTGGAAAAGGAGAAAAAAATACAGCTGTAGGTGCAGATTCAGCTATAGGGATGCGTAATGGACACTTAAATACAGTAGTAGGGTACCAAGCATTATACAGCTTGCAAGACGGACATCGTAACACTGCTATAGGTAGCCGGGCATTGTATAACATAAACTTAAAACACTTCGATAACACAGCAATAGGAGATAATGCAGGACTACTTGTTCAAGGAAGTAGTAATGTTATAATCGGAGCTAATGCAGGCCCAGCAGGTGTCGGACCTGTAGCTACTAGTAGTAAACTGTATATTAATAATAGTCAATCAAATACTCCGCTAATTCTAGGAGATTTTAATAAAGGAAGTGTCACTATACATTCTGAAGTATCTGCTTCTAAGTTTTTAGGTACGTACTACGGCGATGGATCAAACCTATCAGGATTAGAATGGGATGGATCACATAGTGGAAGTGCAGAAATTACCGGCTCTTTCACAGTATCTGGATCAACTGCAGTAGTAGATATGACGGATACGTTAGCTATCTCTGGATCTAATTTCTCTGGAAGTTTTGCAGGGGATGGAAGCAACCTAACAGGAGTAGCATCTGAATGGGATGGATCACATAACGGTAATGCATCTATAACAGGGTCATTAATAGTATCAGGAGCTCTAGATGTAGCAGATACAGTAACGATATCATCAACAGGATACCCCGGAGGAGCCGGAGTTGAGTTACTACACGTAAGTAAGACAACATCAGCTGTAAATACAACTATAATATTACTAGATACATCATCAACAGGGTATACAGGATTTAAAGCTGACTACTCATTAGTAAATTCAACTATAAGTGAAAGTAGAACAGGTTACCTTCTAGGTTCTTGGAATACAAGCAATACTACACAAATAAACGATAAACATACTATATCCCCAGGCACAGTAAACAGTGCAGAGTTTACCTTAACTAAATCAGGCAACCTAGTTACTCTAGTATTAGTTAGTAGCTTATTTAGTACCCTCTCTGTAAACATATTAATAACAGCATTTAAAAAACAAGTGTAAATAAAGTAAAACATGGCTAACGAACATATTTTTAAAGGCGGAGTAATAGTTACCGGAAGTATAGAATCATCTACAGGATTTGTAGGAGACGGATCAGGATTAACCGGTATTACATCAGTTACAGTTTGGAATGGAAAATTAGACGGTGCAGCAGCATTAACCGGTTCACTAACAGTTTCCAGTTCTACAGCAATAGTAGATTTTGTAAAGACTGCCGGGGTAACAGGATCTTTCACAGGGTCTTTTAAAGGAAATGGAACAGGTCTAACTAATCTAAACATAAATAATGCTACCGGTACAGGAGTTAACCTCTCAGGAATCTTTTCAGGCAATGGTTCTGCATTGACAGGATTAGAACCTTTTCCATACTATGGAGATGCAAAAATAACAGGGTCTTTAATCGTATCTAGTTCGTTAGTAGACTTTTCAAAAGCTACAGTAATATCAGGTTCTACATTTTCAGGTTCATTTGTAGGAGATGGAACAGGCTTATCAGGACTAACTGCAACTCCTGCTGGATCTGACCACGAAGTACAATTTAACGACAATGGTACTACCGGAGCATCTAGCAACTTTAGATTTAACACTAGTACATTATATGTTTCAGAATCTATACATATACATAAATCTGGAAGCGGAGCATTACGTGTATTCCAATCGAACGATAGTATCAATGTCTCTACACTTCAAGCAAGAGGTACAACAGGAAATATGGGAACTTTTCTTTTTCAAGGTAGAACACCTTACGGAACTACTAGCGACTATATGACACTAAGCAGTGCAGTATTAGACTTACCAACAGCATTGATAAAAGGTGGAAGACTATCAGTAGGTGGATACCCAGTAACAACTCCAACAACAGCACAAGGTAACTTGTACGTAAAAAGGCAAATATCTGCATCTTTTGACACTATAGCAACTTTTGTAAACACAAATTCAGATCCATATGGAGGTGGTGGATTCCTTGATATAGTAGGTAATTCGAATGACTACGCATCAGGAGGAATAAGAGTTAAAAACGGTACACATGTAGACGGAGCAATATACTATACAGCAGGCTCTAGATCAATAGTACTAGAAGCTAATAAAAGAACAGGAAGTAGTTCTGGTGGCCTACAATTCAAGTGGCAGGGCTCAACTAAATTCTCAATAAATGCAGCAGGTAACGTAGGTATAGGAACTACAACTCCGCTAAAAAAATTAGACGTCGCTGGATCTATAAGAATACAAGGCAGCAATTATCTTGAATTCGGAAATACAGCAGCCATACCTCAATGGGATATTAGGGTTGTTTCGGATGATTTAATTTTTAAGGATCAAAGCGCTTACAATTACAAAGGAGCAGCTATATTTCAAAATACAAAAGGGATTGTCCCACCTAACTTAACTACGGTAGAAATAAACGCCATATCCAGTCCCGATACAGGCGCTATGGTCTACAACACAACGCTTAATACACTTTGCTTTTATAATGGAACAGCTTGGCGTAAAGTTAGTCATTCTGAGATGAATCCAATTCCGTAATATTTTAAGTAGAATAGTTGTAGTAAAGTAGATTATTTCGTATATTTAATTAACTAAACTTTTAAACAAATGACTGATCCAACTTGGAATTATAAAGGACTACCTGTCCTTGGTATAGAAAATATGCCTGAAGGAACTTATGGATTTATATACGAAGTTACACATATACCATCTGGTAAAAAATATATAGGAAAAAAAGTACTCTACTTTGAAAGAAATAAAAAACTAGGTAAAAGAGAGCTAGCTGCCTTAAGAGAAGAACGAAAAGCAAAAGGAATAGGAGGTAGAGTTCCAGCAAAAAAGAAGGTTATAAAAGAATCAGATTGGCAAACATACTATGGCTCCCAAAAGGAAATACTAGAATTAGTAAGAAACGGAGAAATAGGGCAATTCAAGAGAGATATAATTAAATATGTACAAAGTAAGAAGCAATTGACTTACTTTGAAACAAAACACCTATTTATAAAAGAGGTACTAGAAACTCGTAATAACTATATAAACGACAATATCCTCGGTAAATTTTACAGAAAAGACTTTTTAAATGAAAATAAGTGATATAATTCTAAAAGAAGAAAACAGGTATAACGACGACGGATACGACGAAGGAGATATTAAACTAATGGGTGATATGATTCTTCCTACCGGTAAAATGGTTGTTCTACAAGCAGAAGAAGATACGTACAATAGAGGACTATTAGTAACTAGTAATAAAGATAAGAGTTACAACGTAGCATATTGGGCAGATGATAAAACTAAACCTTATCCAATAGGAATAGAAATAGATGGTAAAGAAGTATCGAAAGATGCTAAGGTAATAAAATTCCTTTTTCACCCTGAAATGAAATGATATGATAAGTTTAAAGAAATTAATTGGACTTCCATCATTACAGTACCATCTAGATAATGATCTCTCATTATATGAGAATGTCTACCGCTACTCTAGTGATAAGTTTATACAACTATTTAGTGAAGCAAGAGAATCCTGGAGAGACGGATATATACAACTCAACGAAGCAGACACTAGACTACTAGAAGATACAGATATAGGTCTATACGGAGTATTTGAAGGAGAGAAAGTACCTTTAGACTTACCCATGGTTAAAGAAGAATCATTAGATGAAGCAGAATACCAAGGTAAGGATGTACCGCTAAATAAACCTAAACGAGGAGGTTCTAAAAAGTTCTACGTTTATGTTAAAAACAAAAAAGGCAATGTACAGAAGGTATCCTTCGGAGGTACAACAGGGTTAAATGTCAAGATAGATGAACCTGGAGCAAGATCTTCTTTTGCAGCACGTCATAAATGTGCAACTAAGAAAGATAAAACTAAACCAGGATACTGGGCATGTAATATAGGAAGATACTGGAAATCATTAGGAGGATCAAAAAATTTTAGCGGATACTGGTAATATGAAATTAAGCGAAATATTTTTAAGAGAAAGTAAAGAGAAGTTTAACGACTTTGCTGAAGGTAGAGAGAAAGGAGCAGGTAAAATTGCATCCTCAGCTAAAGATAAGGGGGGTGATTCAATGTTAACTTACCACCACTTTAACGTTAAACTACCGTACTATAAGAAAGCAGCAGAAGGTAAATTTGATTTAGAAGCTGCTAGAGTAGAGTTTGAAGAAACTCATAAGAAAATTAACCACGCTATGGAGCCTGTAGCTTTTCAAAAAGAAATGGGAAGATTAGAAGTATTAGGAGAACTGATAATTAAACACGGTAAGTCTTAGAGCTTAATGGAGAATAGGCCGTACTTAGAAGAAGGAGAAATTAGGACATTTACAGATAATGTAGATGAGAAAGAGTTAGTATGGCATAGAGATTATGAAGACCGTATAATAGAACCTCTTCAAGAAACTGATTGGAAATTCCAATACGACGATAATACACCAGAGACATTAAAACGTCTATTTATAAGAAGAGGAGTGTACCATAGGTTAATTAGAGGTACAGGAGACTTAAAATTGAAAGTAATAAAATTATGAAACTAATAAAGATTGTATTAGAAAATTGGATACCAGATACAAGCACCTTTAACGGAGTTACTACAGACAAAGAAATTGCTGGAAGCACCGATAATAAAGAAGAGTTATTTAACCATATAGATAGCTTACCAGACACAGTTGAAAGTATAAAAGTCCCTATAAATACTAAGAGCTTTAAAACAAGTGCTGATCAAAAAGACCTAACAGCTTCTTCTGGATACAAACAAGAGTTAAAAGATATTATAAATAAGGTAGTAAGAGAGTACGAGGAAGAAGGAATGAAAGTGCATAACTATAGACTAAATTCATTCGACTATAAAGAAACTAATTTATACATAGACCTTAGAACAAAACAAAGCGATGATTTCGGCAAAGCTATGAGCCGAGGAGATTATGGCTCATTAGATTAAAAAGTATGAAACTATCTAAAATCATATTAGAAGGCCCCCTAGAATATGACCCAGGTTTTAGTCGAGAAATAGACAAGATACAAGACCAGGGAGGTAAGTATATTGGTTCCGGAGATTACGGTTCGGTCTACCTTCTCAACGGAAAAGCAGTTAAAGTTACTACTGATGAAGTAGAAATAGAACATGCTGAGATTCTTAAAGGTAAAAAAACTAATAATTTTGTATACATATACGATGTTAAAAAGTTAGATACTAAATTAGGTATTATTACAATGGAGGTTATGGGCGAATATAAAGGTGAAGTCCCTAATGAATTTATTGATGCATTAGAGAAAGAATCCACCAACTTAGGAATTGACCCAGACGAATTAGACCTGAGACCTGATAACTTTATGGTACACCCTAAATCAGGTAAATTAAAAATGACTGACGTATAGTTGGTATTTACATTTATTTTTCTTATCTTTATATAGTAAATGTTATATATGGATTATACTTTTTTACTAGGGTCAATAGAGAACGTATTAGGTAAGAGTCAAAAACGAGCTAGAGATAACTACGCTTTTAACTGTCCTTTCTGTAATCACCGTAAACCTAAACTTGAAATTAACATGGTCACTAACGAAGAAGGTAAGAACTTCTGGGAATGTTGGGTATGTAAATCCAGAGGTCAATCGATATACTCACTAGTAAAGCAATTAAATTTACCGAAAAACGAAGCACAGGAAGTACTAAAGTACGTTAAGAAAGGAATTAAGTACGAATATAAAAATGATGATGTTGTAGAACTACCAAAAGAGTTCCAATCATTAGTCACAGCTTCAAACACATCGATAATAGCTAATAAAATTAGAAAGTATTTAAATGAACGAGGACTTAGCCACAATGATTTTATTAAATATAATATTGGGTACACGACAACTGGAGACTATGGAGGACGAATTATTATCCCAAGCTATTCTGAGTCCAATAGGCTCAATTATTTTGTTGGAAGAACTTACGAAAGAGCTTATTTTAAATATAAAAACCCAGAAGCTTCTAAAGATATAGTATTTTTTGAGAATTTAATTAACTGGGATAAGCCGATAATTCTCTGTGAAGGAGCTTTTGATGCTATAGCTATACGTAGAAACGCAGTACCAATACTGGGTAAGAGTTTATCACCAGCTTTGTGGAAAAGGTTATTAACAGGTAAATTAACAGATATTTACATCGCATTAGATACTGATGCACAAGTGCAAGCTCTAGAAATAGCAGAAAAATTAATAGCTGCTGGCTTTAGGGTATTTTTAATTGAACTACCAGGTAAAGACCCTTCAGAGATGGGCTTTAAACAATTTACCGAACTAGTACAGAACGCAACCGAATTAGACTTTTCAAAGATAATGTTGCAAAAATTAAACTTATGATAAAACAAGGAATGAATATTCTTGAACAGAATGAAAAGAAAAGATTAGATTTTAACCCTGATTTAAAACAGATTAACTTCTTAGACAGGAGAGTTTACAAGAGAGGAGAAGGAATATACTACCCATCAGTTACTACAATACTTCAGTATATGCCTAAAAATAAGTTTTTTGAAACTTGGATTAAAGATGTAGGCCATAACGCTAATATAATCATGCGGAAAGCCGGTAAAGAAGGTACACAGGTACATGAAGCATGTGAACAACTAGTATTAGGAAACGAAGTATCGTGGATGGATAATTACGGAAAAGCAAAGTATTCTCAAATAGTATGGGAAATGATATTAAAGTTTGCTGATTTCTGGAGAACACATAAACCTGAACTAATATCAGCAGAAGACTTTGTATGGTCAGACGAACACAAATATGCAGGCACAGCAGATTTAGTAGTTAAAATGCATGGTGAAATATGGTTACTAGATATAAAAACATCTAACTCAGTACATAAATCTTTCGATTTACAGCTCTCTGCTTACGCTAAAGGATTAGAAGAAGCAAAAGGGGTAAAGGTCCAACGTACAGGTATAATTTGGTTAAAGGCCAATTCAAGAGGTCCTTCAAAACAAAAGAATGTTATTCAAGGTAAGGGTTGGAAAGTTTTACAGATAGATGAAATAGAAGAGAACTTCGAACTGTTTAAAATGATATATAAACTGTACTCTTTAGAGAACCCTAATACGGAACCTATTTATAATAGTTACCCAACAACACTAAAACTATAATTTATGTTAAAAAAAGGATTGTTATTAATTATTACTATTATACTTACTAGCTGCGGAGCACAGTGGAAATACACAACTATAAACCATGCTAGTCATACACAGCAATTTACAACAGTCCCGGATTTTGGAGTTGAAGTTGATACCTTAACATTTTCACAAGTCAGATGGAAACTTAGAACAGACTTTAACTTTAGGTATGATTTAGCACAGTATGCATTAAGCCAACCAGCTTCTTTTGATTGGAATAATAGACTACTAGGTAATAGGTACAACTACAATAACACTTACTTAGGGTATAACTACCATTGGGATAGAACACAAATGTGGAACGATTGGGTATGGGGGTATAATGGCTGGAATTCTTGGGGGCAACCTCATAGATGGTCACCATTTGGGTATGATAGATGGGGATATAATATGCACTATGGTTGGAATAATCACGGATGGGGATACAATAACTGGATGGGCAACGCTCATTATGGCTGGAACAGCGGATATGGACACAACAGTGGGTTCTACAGTAGGTATAGAGGTACAAACGTAGCTTACCACACTAGTAGAAGGAGGTATACACCAAGAGGTACTAGTTCTAGCCGTATTGTGAATAGAAAAAGAACAACTAATTATAATAAACAACAAATACCAAGTAAAAATGATAAAACTGTTAGAATTACTAAGAGAAGACCTATCCAAACCCAAAGCAGTAGTAATGGCAGGAGGAGCAGGAGCAGGCAAATCATTCCTAATAAAACAATTAGGACTAACAGGACTCCCAATGTTCAACCCAGACAAGTACGTAGAAGACCCAGCACATCCATTCCACAACAATCTAGGAGCAGCAGCAGGTCAAGTAAACAAAGACGTTGAAGCAGCATCGGAATTAGGTAAGTCTTTTATATGGGATACCACAGCATCTAATCCTTCTAAAATAAATGCATTAATAGACAAAGGGTATGATGTATATATGGTTATGGTATATACTCATCCAATGATAGCTTTTATAAATAACTTCTCAAGAGAAAGGAGAGTTCCAAAAGCAGCAGTATTCTCTACTTGGAGAAATGTATATCAACTACTAGGTCAATATAAACAAACTTTAGGAGACAACTTTTCTTTGTTTATTAATATGAGAGAAAATAAGTTTGCTAAAGAAGTTGAAGAATTCAATAAATCTGCAGAAAAAGGTCCTCAAGGAGTATCCGATTATTTGGAAAGATATATGGAAGCTAATGGAGGTAAACAAGCATACGGTTCATCTTTTAGATCTGACTACGAACTACCATCAGAAGTAGCAGTAAAAGCATTTGAAGAAGAAATGAGAAATATAGAGTTCGATAGAAATAACGAATCTATAACAAAGGAACTTAAGAAATACTGGATTAAATTTTACGACAAAAACGGAGCCGGACCAGGTGACGTTAAAATGAAAAGTAAAATAAACACAATCCAAAATAGAAACTTAAGAGATAAGGATAAAGCAAAAGAAGTACTTGACGTTATAGCAAGTATGGTTGTCGATAAGAGATTCCAAGAAGAACTTAAACACTCAGACGCAGCTGAGATAGATAAAAAAGTACAAGCATTCTTAAAATGATAGCATTATACCCAGGAGCATTTAAACCACCACATAGAGGCCACTTTGAAGTAGTAAAGAAACTTCTTAATGGAAACCACGGAGGAAAAGTATACGATATTAATTCATACGCTGACGCTGGAACAGGCGTACTTAATGGTAAAGGTGACGAGCTAGATAAGATAGATAAGGTATACGTATTTATTGGCGGCGGTACAAGAAACGGAATAACTAAAGAAGAATCAATCGCGGTATGGAACATATACGCTAAGTACCTACCTGGACTAGTAGTGATGGATGGAGAAAAAAATCCAATGTTTGCTGCTAAGGACTATGCAAAAGCTAATCAAAATAAAAAGTTTTATGCTATTACAGGGATTAGAGCACAAGAAGATCTTCCGGATTTAAAAAGGGTCACTACATTTAAGAACAGGGAGAACGTAGAAGGATTAGTAATACCAGCAGGCACAGACTCTAACGTAAGAGCAACAGATTTTAGAAATGCAATACTCTCAGGTAACTTAGACGATGTACTTGACTTTTTCCCTCAAGAACTATCCAAAGATGAGATACTAAAAATAATGAACATGTTAAAAGCAAGTATTATAGCAGAGATAATGCAAGAAGATCTTGAAAAAAAGCTAAATGAAATGTTTAACGTAGAGGATAAAATCGAATGTGAAAATTGCGATTGGAGCTGGGATATCTCAAGCGGAGGTGATGATTTATATATGTGTCATAAATGTGGACACAATAACGAACCAGCAAATAGAGCCTTAGAAGAAGGTTCTTCCGGAACAGCTATAGCTCCAAAAAGTGTTATGAGATCAGCAGATAGAGTTAAACTAGTAACTTTATATAATAGGTTGAGAAACACTATTGGAGACCAGTACTATGAAATAGGTTTTCATCATGATCATATTATAATAAAAAATAAAGACGAAGATCAGAGAGTAGGATTTGATTATACTCCTTTTATGGGCTCTATACTTGAATATATGATAGATGAAGGCATGAAAATAACTCCTCTACCAGAAGTAAAGATTAAAAAGGATATAGCAGAATCTTCTAATTTCTTCGGAAGAACAGCATACTACGATCCTAATAAAAAAGAAGTTGTTTTATACGTTCAAGGAAGACACCCTAAAGATGTAATGAGATCATTTGCACATGAAATGGTTCACCACAAACAAAATTTAGAAGGTAGACTAGGAGCAATAGGAACTACTAATACAAATGAAGATAGTAATTTAATGGAACTAGAAAAAGAAGCCTACCTAGAAGGAAATATAACTTTTAGAAATTGGGAAGATTCTGTTAAAAATTAGTTGCTTTATTGAATTATTATTCGTATATTATGTATATAAAAACGGTTATGGATATACATTTAATACAGGAAGTAGTTAAGGAAATATTACCAAAGGTAATTAAAAAGTACGGGTATAGTAAATTTACAGAATGTACTCCTTATGTAGAATACGAAAAGAGCATTTACGCAAGACTTGCAGGAGAAGAAGACGATGGAGAATTAGGAGAAGAATGTCCTGATGCTGAGTACGATCGTATCGATAATTCAATTATATTTTACTACCCTCAAATGACTAGTAGAAAACATATAATAGAAACACTAATACATGAATATCAACATTACCTTCAGTCTCCAAGCTGGATGACTAGGTACTATAATATGGGGTACAGGTACGATAACCACCCTTACGAATTAGCAGCAACATCAGAAGAAGTAAATTGGAATAAGATATGAAAAATAGCATAGTAGAATTACTAGAGGCACATCCTCTACCGGAAGAAAAAGAAAAACCACCATACAAAATATACTGTGATATGGATGGAGTACTGACTAATTTTGAATCTAGGTTCGAACACTACTCAGGAATGGCCCCTAAAGAATATGAAAAGGCTAACGGCCAACCTGCTTTCTGGAACCTTATAGATGTGGAAGTAGGAGTTAAATTCTGGGCTGGAATGGACTGGATGCCTGAAGGTCAAAGACTATGGAACTTTATATCTCCATACAATCCCGACTTATTAACATCTCCTTCTAGAGATAATAATTCTAGACTGGGTAAGAATATATGGGTTAAGAATAAATTATCTCCTAAACCCAAAGTAATATTTGCTTATTCAAAAAGTAAACAGAGGTATGCTAATGAAAATAGTATACTAATAGACGATAAGCCATCTAACATAGACGAATGGGCAGCAAGTGGAGGAATAGCAATAAAATGTAAAGACGGTGATGTAACTTCTGTAATTAGTAAACTAAAAGAATTAGGATATGAGTAATGAATCTCTACTTAAAAAAGAGTTCAAAAAATCGGATGTAGAAAGAGTACGAAACCTAGTAAATAAGGATTTTACAGCAGGTACTAAACAGCAATCAGGTTATAAAAAGTCTATAAAAAAATATGTTGAAGGAGATATATGGGAAGACGGAGGTAGACAGTGGACTATAGAAAACGGAGTAAAGCAGAACATAACAAAACTAGACTCAGCAAAAAAAGCTTTAAGAATACCCCTTAGATGCCCAAAATGTGGAGGACCTATGAAGCATCACCTAGCAAAAAAGATGTATAAAATACATGGTTTTTGTTTTGATCCATGTACTGTTGAAATGGAAGCTAATTTAAGAAAAGCCGGCTTGTATGATAAATATGAAGAACGTATGATGCAAGGTAATATGAAAGCTTTTGCATACGATGTAGAACAGTGGGCTATAAACTTAGTAAATTCTAAAGATACTTTTGTTACCGAAGCAGGGGATATAGAAGATTGGCAATCCAATAAATCAAAAGATAAGGATATTTTAAAAAATGTTCGTCAGTACGTCTCCCATCTTACTAAACATATAAAGTAGGTATATTTATAAATATACAAATAACCTACATTTAGTAATGACACAAAAGCAATTATTAGAATCCGTACTTACTGAGCTTACTTCCATAAAAAAGCATATGCCTAATGGGGAACTTAAGCAAATGCAAAAAGACATGGTAGATCTTAAAGACGACATATCGGACCTTAAATACACTTTACTTAACCCAGACAATGGAGTTATAGTAAATACGAATAAAAACTCTGAATTTAGAGAGATAATGCAAGCTGGAGATAAAGAGTTTCAACTTAAATTGCTTGAACTACAGGAATTAAAGAGGTGGAAAGAAGGAGTTACTAAAGCTTTATGGATTCTATTTACTGGTCTAGCAGGTGTTATAATTAAATTACTAACAGAGGCAGTTAAGAATGGCTAAAAAGAAATAATATGAAGTTAGCAGAATTAAAACAACTAGTACGAGAAGGCCTCTGGGCTAATATCAATGCTAAGAAAAAAGCAGGTAAGAAATCTTCTCATAAGAACTCTAAAGCGTATAAGGCAGCATCAAAAGCCGGGAATGCACTAGAGAAGACAAAGAATGAAACTGCCCTCGCTCTAGATAAACTGACAGTACTGAGTGTAATTGACGGAGATAGGAACTTGGACAACGAACACTTACGTAAATTATTTGCAGATTCTGTTGGCACTTTCTACATATATACCAATGAGGAGGGAGAGTATGAAAATACTAAAAAAATAAGCAAACAAGATGCATATAAGTATGTTGACTACTATAATGCTAGATTGAAAAGAAAAAAAGATAAAGTAGAGAAATTAGGAGCTGAATTAGGAGTTTTAGGAGTTGAATCAGAACTACAATTCAAAGTAGGTGAACTATCAGCTGACCCCTCTACATTTTCAGCAAACGAAGGAGATCATAAACCAATGAATCCCGGAATACTAAAAGATAGGTTAGGTAAACTATCCTGCAGTAAAGTAAGAACAGCGAAAGGAAAGTTAGAAGATAAGGGTACGACCTATGCTAAAGCTCTCCAAAGGTATTTAAACTACCATTGCCAATGATATTAACAGGAAGTACACTCAACAGAGACGCTTATTTTGTTAATGCGACAGAGGAAACTAGTACTCTTAAGGATAGAGGCTGTGTAGACCTATTCGATCAGAACGGATACCATTTGACTAAGGCCGAACAAGCTTTTCTAGGTTATAATGGATATAACCCCGTAGAGAGGAGACATGAAGATTGCTTAAGGTACGATTGGTTGGTTTGGGACAAAAGAGAAGGAGCACATATTAATCATTCAGACTTATTTGAAAGAAAAGGATTCAACGACCATGCTAGAGAGCAATTATTAGCTTTAGCAACTGTTAACCCTATGTTACATAAGTTAGTTAAAATGAAACCAAAATGGGGCATAGACATTTCTATAGATTACGTATCGGTAGATGCAGTTTTTGAAGTATTTCATTATGAATGGGATTCTTTTGATTATGATACATTATTAGAGAAAAAGTTGGAATTAGAGCAATTTATTCTTAACTTGGACTGGGATGATGTAGCTAAGACTCTATGGAAAAAGAAAGATGAATGGTACAACTTAGATTTTTTCGCTCAAACTCAATGGAGAACAGATTATTTCGGATTATCACCAGAAAAGTTTAAAAACGTTATTTGGGAAGAGTAATCTATTTATTTATATAGCTATACAACATACACATATGATGACTTATCAAGAAATTAAAGACCGTTTATCTAAATGCGAATTAGCATTATCTACGATTAAAAACGGTACACACCGTAATTCTACTTCTATAAACTTAATTAAAACTAAAGAATCATTAGAAGTTCTTAAAGAATCGCTAACTAATCAATTGACCTTAATAAAAGAAGAAGACATGGGAGACGATGGATATGTATCCACTGACGATGAAGGAGCAGCAGAAGATTTAGCAAACAAGGGTGTTAAAGTGAAACTTACTAAAGAGAACGAACAAGTAGAATTCTCAGCTGATGAAGTAAAATTACTTGCAAAGGATGTAGGAAAAGCAGTAATAACAGCTCTTAGACAGGCAGGTGATGAAATAGACAGTATTAAAGCACATGATTTTGATATAAATACTTTTGAGATATACGTAAAGTACAAAAGTGATTTTGAAGATGAATTTGTATTTAATATTATAGGTGCTAAATTACACTTAGTAGATTTTACTGTAGATAAGGTAGTAGGAGACGTAGGAGTTAAACCTTCAGGAGAACCATTTATTAACGTAGATGTAGTAGCTAATGAATTAACTAAGCATTTTACGTCTCTTAATGAACAGACTATTACTGAAGAAGAGAACGATAGACAGAAGTACTTACGAATGCTCGATATGTACAAGAGAGCTGCAAGAAATGATAGAAAAGACTTACGTCCTAAATTAGAGAAAGCTGCTAAACAGCTAGGAATTAAATTACAACTCTCAGAAGCAGCAGAAGGAATATTCTATTTAAAGGTAGATATTAGAGATGCTAGAAGAGCTATAGAAATATTAGACGATAGGTACAGAAAACAAGTTGAATATAGCGGTTCAGATACATACTACTTTGGAGATGAACAAACAGCATACGATGCTATGATGGACTTCTCAGCCAATGATGTAGTAGTATCAGATACAAACTTAGACTTATTTGCAGAAAATAAACAATTAACGGAAGTTGAGGCAGTCACTTTTGGGTACGATTTAGATAATATACAACAAGTAGTTGACCATTTACAGAAGAACTACGAAGAGGAAGTAGACTACGAATTACATATAGGAAGAGGAGATGACTTACCTAACGCAGTTACTATAAAAAATCCTGCATTACAAAAAGACTACGACTTAAACGATATGCTTAATGCAGCTCAAAGTGATGAAGAGAGGTACGATGCATATACTAAAGAAGGAGCTGAACACCCTGAAGGTGGAGATTTAGACGTAGGACATCAAGATGATGAGCCGAGTATGCTTAAAAAAGATTTATACGATATAGCTGTTTATGCTTCTAAATTATATAAGCAATTAGATAAGTACGATAAGATGGATGGAGAAGTAGATTTTCCTCATTGGTGGCAAAAGAAAGTTACCTTAGCTAGACAGTATGTATCTTCAGCACAACACTACTTGGAAGCAGAAGAAAAGCAACCTATGATAGATGCATTAGCCTTACAGGAAGGTGTATTCGATCAATTTGATGCTTTACCTCCAGGTAGAGGTAATTTAGATTTTAACGACATACTATACCTTAGAGGAGCAGTTGCAGACCTTAAAGACGAAATAGCTCAGATATATAGAGATATGGAACAGGAAGCTGAACCAGAAGGAGGTCCAATGGCAGACATGTACGGAAATCTTTTAAATAAGGCTGAAGTAAAATTACATAGAATGCAAAAGCAAATTGCAGACTATGATATGAACGAAGGAAAGCAGACAGAAGCAGAATTAAAAGATAAGTGGAGAGAGTGGAATAAAAAACACCCTAAAGATCAAATTGACTGGAATGAATATAGAGAAGAGCATGAAGATGAGCTAATAAATGAAATTAATATCAACCCTGAAGCAGAAAAATACGTAAAAAGATTTATAAAAGGAGTTGCACAGAAATACGGCTACGGTGAAATGGATGCTGTTCATTTAATCTACCAAGTACTTTCCAATACAGGGTACTTGGATATGAGACTTGAAGGTAAAAAAGATAAAGCACTCTTGAGAGAATATACAGACAATTCATTCAAAGGATCAGAATTAATAGACGATGCTAATAAGAGAGGACCTGATATGTTCGGTAAAGGTATATTTGCCGACTTACTTCCTAAAGGTGTAGCTAGTGAAAATGCTGCCGTAGAAGCTTTAAAAGCTCATGATAAGAGTCCTATTAAAGCTAGAATGGGAAGATATGCACCAATGTTTGTTCACGTTCAATACCATACTTTAGAGCATGAAGGTGAAGACTATAGAATGCATCAAACACAGTACTATAATAGCAACTTTAAAGACAAAGATCCAAACTTTAATCCTGGAGTATCTGAAATTACCTTATTTAAAGTTCTTGAAAAAGCTACTTCTCACAGAGAAAGAGGTAAGGATGAAAATTTAGGGACTATTATTGTTAAGACCGATCAATATGTACAGGATCTTAGAGATTTACCTGGACTAGGTAAAAGACATATGGAAGAAGCAGTTAAGGAAGGAACCGGTAACGAAAAAGAACTTAGAGGTAAAGAAATGGTTGACTATATCATGAAAAGATGGAATTGGTCAGAAGAAAAAACACTGAAATTTCTTGCAGATAAATTTGGGAATAGTCAAGAAATTAAGGAAGGAAGAGGAGATTTACAGGCTATCATGAAAGTAGTTGATGACATGGCAGCAGAAGATGGAATAACAACTAAAGACGCAGCAGAAGAAATAATCCACAATCTTAGAATGACCTACGACTTAGATGCCATGGATGAATCATTAGTTAACGAAGAAGCTACTTGTTGCGGTAAATGCGGCAGAGTACATATTAAAGGTAACTGTAAAAGACCTTTTCTAAAAGGAAAGTCTCACTGCAGAACTAAATAAGAATCTATGAAAGTAAAAGACTTAAAAAAATTAATTGAAGAAGCTTATATACAAGTTCTTAAAGAAGCTGATGAACCTACCCCGGAAGATCCGGTAGGTGATGAAAAAGCATCAGAAGAGACAGTATTAGAAGATGCTACGGATACAATGTTAGAAAAGTTTCCTACTCTTAAATCAACGTTAGTTAAACTAATGACAGGAGACTACAAAGAATTTGTGGACACTATTGACTGGGTATCACCCAAACCTACAACATTCAGAGTTAACCTAGTAAACGGCCAAGACTTTTCTTTAAAGTGGACAGGAAAAAACTTCCAAGCTCATATATTAGGTAAAAGGTATATGTTAGGGAACATTAATGACTTCCAACAAGCTTTAGATAAACTAGCTAGACTCTATCAAGAAGCACCTCTTAAAGGAGCAGGTGAAGAAGGTGAAGGAGGAGAAGCAGGAGAAGCAGACTTCGGAGGCGGAAGCGGTGGAGGAGACTTCCCCGGAGAAGAAGGTGGAGGAGCAGCAGGCGGTGAAGCCGGTTCTGACGATGCCGGAGGAGCAGAAGAACCAGCTGATACATCAGGAGATATAGATTTCGAAGCAGGAGAAGAACCAGAAGCATAATAATAACAGTTTATGAATATTGTAGATAAATTATATACAGAATGGGCTTGGAGAACTAAATCAGGAATTCCCGATATGAGTAATCCGCAAGATAAAGCTATATTAGATAACATTATTTTTGAGACATCAGGAAAAGTTTTAAACGAAGTAGCTGTGGAGTATGATAAGTACCTAGTAGATAATGGGTTTCCAATCATACCTCAAGCAAAAGGTAAATATAGCCAACCACAAGGCTCAGGAGATATTAAGGTACATCCTGATGATTTAGCAACATACCAAAAGATGTTCCCAATGAATGCAGGAGATCAGACAGTAGGTCCAGGAGAAATAGCGCTTTACTGGTTATTTCAGCATCAAAAAAACCCTGTTACATGTACGGATAATAGAGGAGGGTCTGAACCAGACTTAACTATCGGATCAGTAAAAGCAGAAGTTAAGGCATATAAGTCACATAACGGGAAAATAACATTAGGCAAATTCGGCAGCCAGAAGACCAATCTAGTTCTATTAACAGTAGTTTTCGGAATACAGGCATTAAGTTCTGTGTTAAATATGGAATCAGGAGATAAAGTAGTTAGGCCAACTAGTTTTACTAAAAACGAATTAATAAGGGCTTTTGAATTTTATTTTAAAGTAAAAAACGCACCAGGATTCCTAGCAGCTTCATCTCAATTCGATTTTATTAGATCGTTGAAAGAAAAAATTGATATGGTAGATAGAGTTTTACAGAACCCTAAATCAGCTGAAGAAGCAGCCTCTAAAACATTAGGTAGGATAGCTAAAGAGAAATTTAAAGTTAAACCAGGATTTGGCAACTATATAGCATCTACTTTAAAGAGCGGAGACATACACTTCTTTCACGTAACTGAAACAGCATTAGATGTTAATTTACTAGACTATGTTAGTATATCAGCAGGTGAAGTAAAGGTGGACTATATGGCACTATTTGGCTAAAAAATAAGTTATGGCAAGAGACATAAAAAAAATAATCGCACAGGAATACATCAAGTGCGCTAAAGATCCGGCGTACTTCATGAAGAAGTATTGCCATATACAGCACCCTACTAGAGGTAGGATTCTTTTTAATTTATACCCTTTTCAATCAGAAGTACTACACCTATTTAGAGATCAACAGTATATAATTACTTTAAAGTCTAGACAGTTAGGTATTTCAACTTTAGCAGCTGCTTATAGCTTATGGTTGATGTTATTTCATAAAGATAAAAACGTACTAGCTTTAGCAACTACACAGGCAACTGCAAGAAACCTTGTTACAAAGACAATGTTTATGTACGATGAACTACCTAAATGGTTAAAACTTCCAGCATTAGAGAAGAATAAACTATCATTAAGGTTAAAAAACGGATCTAAAATAACAGCTAAGTCATCAAATGCAGACGCAGCAAGATCAGAAGCAGTATCACTACTTCTAATAGATGAAGCAGCATTTATCGATAATATTGATGAAACATTTGCGGCAGCACAACAAACACTAGCAACTGGTGGACAGTGTATGGCTTTATCAACTCCCAACGGAATTGGTAACTGGTTTCATCAAACATGGGATAAAGCAGAAGCAGGGGATAATTCATTTTTACCCATAAGACTCCCTTGGACAGTACATCCAGAAAGAAATGATGAATGGAGAAAACAACAAGATAGGGACTTAGGACCTAGGATGGCAGGACAGGAATGTGACTGTGATTTCTTAGCATCTGGTGATACAGTATTTGAACCAGAAGATTTAAGTTTCTACGAACAAACGTACTTAAAAGAGCCTGTAGAAAAAAGAGGTATAGATGGTAATTTATGGATCTGGGAGCAACCAGACTACTCTAAATCATATATGGTTGTAGCAGATGTCGCTAGAGGAGACTCTAAAGATTACTCTGCATTTCACGTTTTTGATATAGAAACATGCGTACAAGTAGGGGAATATAAAGGAAAATTATCTCCTAAAGATTACGGAAATGTCTTAGTAGCTATAGCAGCAGAGTATAACGATGCGCTACTTGTAGTAGAGAATGCAAATATTGGATGGGCTACAATAGAGCAGATATTAGAAAGAGAATATAGAAATCTATACTATAGCGCTAAGAGTCAAATGGATACAGTAGAATCATATATGTCCAAATATGAAAGAGATCAGCTAGTGCCAGGCTTTACAATGTCGGTAAGAACAAGACCGCTAGTGATAGCTAAAGCAATGGAGTATGTACGTGAAAAAGCTGTTACAATACAGTCTAAACGTACTTTAGGAGAGATGAGAGTATTTGTATGGAAGAACGGTAAACCACAGGCACAGATAAATTATAATGATGATTTACTCATAGCACTTGCTACTGGACTGTATGTAAGAGATACTGCATTGAGGTTACGGCAACAGGGAATGGACCTAGCTAGAGCACAATTATCATCATTTACTAACCTTAATGCAAAAAACCAAGCTGTTATATCAACAGTTGCTTCCCAAGCAAATAATCCGTATATTGTTAAAACACAACACGGCCAAGAAGATATCTCTTGGTTAATTGGATAAACCATATTTATAAATAAACCACATAGATGGCAGATACTTCACTATTTAAAAGACTAGGTAGACTTTTTTCTTCCGATGTAATAATAAGAAACATCGGAGGAGACCAACTTAAAGTTGCCGACGTAAACCAGATACAAACAACAGGTAAGTATCAAACTAATTCTCTAGTTGATAGATTTTCTAGACTATATATCTACAATAATAAGAATATATTTAATCCAAATCTAAATTACCAAACACTACGTATACAGTTATACTCTGATTATGAAGCAATGGACACTGATCCACTTATTGCTTCTACTTTAGATATATTGGCAGATGAAGCTACACTAAAAAGCGATATGGGAGAAGTACTCTCGATTAAATCCTCAGATGAGAATATACAAAAGGTACTATATAACTTATTCTACGACGTTCTTAATATAGAGTTTAATCTCTGGTCATGGACTAGGAATATGTGTAAATACGGTGATTTCTTCTTAAAATTAGAGATTGCAGAAGATTTTGGAGTATACAACGTTCTTCCGTATACAGTTTACCATATGTCAAGACAGGAAGGAACAGACCCAGAAAATCCTAGTAGAGTAACTTTCCAATTAGACCCTGACGGATTAGCTTCTTCACAAGATCCTAACTATCTGCCAAAAAGTAATAAAAAAGTTGTAGAGTTTGACAACTACGAGATAGCACACTTTAGGTTAATATCGGATACAAACTACCTACCCTATGGTAGATCTTTCGTCGAACCGGCTAGAAAGATATTTAAACAACTTACTCTAATGGAAGATGCGATGTTAATACACCGTATCATGAGAGCTCCGGAAAAGAGAACATTCTATGTCAACGTTGGACAGATACCTCCTAACGAAGTTGAGCAGTTTATGCAAAAGACTATTAATACAATGAAAAAAACACCGTATGTTGATCCTGCTACAGGGGATTACAACTTACGTTTCAATATGATGAATATGATGGAAGACTTCTACCTACCAGTAAGGGGAGGAGATACATCAACAAAGATAGAGACTACGAAAGGTCTAGAATACGACGGTACAAATGATATAGAATACTTAAGAGATAAGATGTTCGCTGCTTTAAAAGTTCCAAAGGCATATTTTGGATACGAAAAAGACTTAAGCGGTAAAGCAACTTTAGCAGCAGAAGATATTAGATTTGCCAGAACAGTAGAGAGAATACAGAGAATTTTAGAATCTGAATTAACTAAGATTGCATTAGTGCATTTATATACCCAAGGGTTTAAAGGTGAGTCGCTTACTAACTTCGAAATAAACTTAACTAACCCGTCAATAATATTTGAACAAGAAAAAGTAGCACTGCTTAAAGAAAAAGTAGATTTAGCATCACAAATGCTGGATACTAAATTATTTCCTACAGACTACATATACGATAATATATTTAAACTATCAGAAGACCAGTACATGGAAATGAGAGACTTGGTAGCTGAAGATAAAAAGAGGTTATTCAGAATTACACAGATAGAGAACGAAGGAAATGATCCGGCTAAGTCAGGTAAGTCCTACGGTACTCCACACGATTTAGCGTCACTATACGGACGTAGACAGGGTGAACAAAAAGGTATGCCATTTGGTAAAGTTCCTCCTGGATACGAAGATGATACTCCAGGCATAGGTAAAATAGGACCAGAAGGAGGTAGACCAAGAGTTAAAGCTTCACACTATGGAACAAATGACGGCCTAGGAGGAAGAGATCCTCTTGGAAAACACGGCATGGAAGGTGGATTTGATTCTGATAATGAAAATGTTAATGAGCAAGATACGGGAACTAGGGTAGATAAGACACTAGCTAGATCACTTTTCTATCAAAATAGAGATATTTTCTCGGAAAAGAAGCAAATTATCTTTGAAAGTAAGGAAAAAGAAGAGGATAAGTTACTTGATGAATCACAAATCAAGGATTTAGATAATTAATCACTATTTATAAAGGTAAGGTGTACTTCGTGTACAACAAAACAATAGAATAATGCGCATTAAACACAGTAAGTATAAAAATACCGGGCTAATATTTGAATTGCTTGTCAAGCAGATTGCAGCAGATACCTTAGATAAAAAGGACTCTGCAGCTGTAAGCATATTAAAAAATAACTTTACAGGAAGAACAGCTTTGGTACGTGAATTCAAATTGTATGAGTTTATTCTCAAAAACAAATCAGTATCACAATATAAAGCAGAGTCTATCGTATCGACTATTATCGAAGTAGCTCGCACAATAGATAGAAAGGTACTTAAAAAACAAAAATATAGTCTAATAAGAGAAATAAAAGAGAGCTACGACTTAGATGAGTTCTTCTCTATTTCGGTTAAAGACTATAAACCATTAGCAGCTTTGTTCTGTTTAATGGAGGCTCATGAAGTTACAGATGTAATAGATCCTAATTTCCTAGTTGACAATAAAACTACTATATTAGAGCACCTAACTAAAGAGCAACAAAACAAAAAAGAAGTAAGAGATACACTTATCGAAGAGTATTCGAAATACGATAAAGATTTAAAACTTCTTACATTTAAAATACTATTAGAGAAATTTAACTCTAAATACGGTACACTACTTCCAGAACAGAAAAACATATTAAAAGAATTTATTACTTCAGTTGATTCATCTACAAGATTAAGAAACGTAGTTAATGAGGAATTTAAGAAACTAAAATCTGCACTAGATAAAATAAAAGCATCCGTAGAAGATGAAATCGTCTCTATTAAGCTACAGGAGATTACTAAAGCAATTAAACCAGTACCCAAAACAAAAAAAGTAACTGATAATCATCTAGTAAACATAATGCAGTACTACGAACTGATTAAAGAACTAAAGGTACTATGAAAGTAAGCCAACTTAAGGAACTTATTAAAGAAGTACTACAGGAATTAAATGAAATAAGTGCTACCAATGCAGGTGGTGCTTCTTTTACACCCGGTACAGGAGCGCAATATGCGACTCCTAATGCTTTTTCTAAGAAAGGAAAAAAGAACAATGCAACTAAGTATGCAGAGAAACTTGGGTATAAAGTAGCTAAAACAAAAAAAAGACCACATAACACTAAAATGTTTGACTATCTAGATGAGAACAATACAAGAAAAATATAACGCAATACTAGAGGGTAACTTCTCTAAGTCTCAATTTGTTAAAGATGCAAAGAGAGAATTATCTCAATTTCTATCTCCATTTAATGGATATGAAGATACAGTAAGTATCCTTAAAAGTAAAGGAGTAATATTCGAAGCTGCAAAGAAAGAGGTACCGCACTACGACAAACCAGAACCTGGTTACTCTATCGAAACTATCGAAAGAGGAATAGATTACGAACTAGAAGGAATGGGACTAATGTCTCAAGAAACAGTATCAGAAAAGGATTACGCTAAGGCTAAACAAAAAGCTGAGAAGAATCTGAAAAAAGATCCTAACCACTACTTACATTTATTAGCAGGAGAATCTAAAAAAGTAGACAAACATGATCAAATGGTTCCAGTAAAAAAGAACAACCATGTAGATACTATTAATGGATTAAAGAAAGCTGAATTAAGAGAGGCTATAGACTATACGCTAGATCCTTATGAAGATAGAGATGAAATACTTAAACAAGTAATGTCTCTTTTAGTAAGAGAAAAAGGAGCAAGCAGAGAAGAACTTAAAGGCTTTATCAGCACTCATATGGAAGACATTTTAAATGCACCAGATGAAGCAGCAATCGTAGATGAATTCGAACAATACATATCAGTTAATAGTGATTATGTAGACGAAAAGAACGGTAAAGATCACGACGGAGATGGAGACGTCGATGGAGATGATTATATGGCTGCTAAAGATAAGGCCATCAAAGGAGCAATGAAAAAGAAAGAACCTGCTCAACAAGTATCAGGTAAAGCTAGTAGAGATACAATGTCTGTTGGTAGTATGAAAAGATTAAGAGGATTTGATGATCAGTTTGATGAATCAATAGGAGGACCAGATCATCAAAAACTAGAAGATTTGGGATATAGTGTTGGAGAAAAAGCATTTATGAGTATAGACGATGAAATCTTCAAGCATCCGAACTTTGATAGTTTTGTAAGTGGTTTTATGAAAGGCTTTAAAGACAATATGGAAGCAAGTCAGGACTATGCAGCACATTATGTTAACGAAGGTAGACGTAGAAAAATGAAAGGCGGTAAAGTCGTAACAGAAAATGATTACGAAACCGGAGGATATGTAGAATCTATGGGACCTATGTTAGATAAAGTACTCAAACAACTTATATCAGTATGGGATGAATGGAAAGACGGCCCAGCTACAGAACCGGCGATGGTTCCTTTTGCTAAAAAAGACTTAGTAAGTTATATTGACAGCAAAATAACAGAAGGAGAGGATATAGTAGAGGATAGTATTGAAGAGCATCAAGAATTAAAAGAAGCTTTTAAAGCTATTATATCTAAAGTACTTCAAGAAGAAGTTATAACAGAAGCAGCAACAGGTAACTTATCTAGAGTAGCTACTTCTTATGACGATTTCGAAGGAATGCAAACAGCTGTTAACAGTTTAGAAAATGTAGTAACAGAAGTTGAGTCATTTTATTCTAAGACAAAAGAAAAGATACAAAAGGTATACGATAGCTTTAAAGATATTAAGAACGTAGAAGGATTAGCAGTTGGAGCTATGTTAGGACCAGCTATTGAATCTGCTTTTAGAAAAGATTTAATGCCGGTAACAGAAAAAGGATTTACTAGAGGGTTAGAAATGCCTAAAGTAAAAATGTTAGAAACAGACGGTATAGCAGAAGAAGAGTTGGATGAAAAGGAAACAGTTTTTACACCTATTAACGAGGCATTAAATAAAGAACTTAAAGATTTTGGACCTGATTTAATGAAGAGATTAAAAACTGCAGGATTTCAAACAGGGTTATTTAAAGGACAAGGAATGGTTCCACCAGAAGCTCAAAAGAAAATTAAAGCTAACCCAAAATTAGCAGGTATTGCATACAGAAGATATCCTGACGGGTATGAATTCCTTGAAGTATCAGTTCAAAGAGAAAAAGGAGAAGAGTTAGAAAAAGTTGCAAAATACTTTTCAACACCAGAAGGCCAATATGGACCAGATAAAGATGCGGGATGGGTAATCAAAAACATTCGTAACGTAAATACTGGAGATATATACAGAAGTAACATTGGTGGAATGAATGGTTTAGCTACTATTACTTACTTTAGAGCAGAAGAAGCAGATAGTGGTAGATATGGCACGGAAAAAATAACGTCTAGAGATACTTTAGCAGCAGAAGGTAAGAAGTATAAATACTCTAAAAGAAAATAAAATATGGCAAATGTATTAGTAAATGTTACACCATTTAAATCTATCCTTAAAGAATCTAAGGAAAGACCGGGAGTATATGAAGTTGAAGGAGTAATGCAACGAGCTGGTGCAAAAAACCAAAACGGAAGAATATACGAAAAGGACCTCTTAATGAGAGAGGCTAAGAAGTATGTTGATGAATTCGTTAAAAACGGAAACGCTTTCGGAGAATTAGATCACCCGGAATCAGCAGTAGTATCTCTTAAGAATGCTTCACATGTAGTTAAAGACCTATATTGGAATGGAGACGACTTAATGGGTAAAGTAGAACTACTAAATACACCAGCAGGAAATATAGTAAAAGAGATAATTAAAGCAGGACATACTATAGGAATATCCTCTAGAGGTACCGGTTCAGTACAACAAACAAACGAAGGGTACTTAGAAGTACAATCAGATTTTGAATTAGTATGTTGGGACTTTGTATCTAATCCATCTACACACGGAGCTTTTATGAATCCCGTATCACTTAACGAAGGTACTCAACAATTAGACAAGTACGGAAAGGTACATAGTATAATTAACGACATACTAAGAGCATAAGCAAAACTACATAATAGACAAAGACCTTTACAGAGATGTAAGGGTTTTTTTTGGTTTTGTAAAAAGTATATATTTATATACAAATATACAGTTCCTTATACTGTATTAGATAAAGAAAAAAAACTTCACATTACGATTGCAATAATCGTACGAACACACAAAATTTATTAAAAATGGCAAACAAAGATTTATTCAAGCAAGCTATTGCTGAAGCTAAATCTGTAAGAGAAGCTGCTATTGCAAACGCTAAAGAAGCTTTGGAAGAGACTTTAACTCCTCATCTTAAAGACATGTTAGCTGCTAAACTTCAAGAAATGGATGATTCATCTAAAGACGAAGAAGTAGTTAAAGAAGTCGAAGGAGAGGTAGAAGAAGCAATGGACAAAGACAAAAAAGACGAAGCAATAGAGGAAGATTTTGCAGCAGAAGCTGAAGAAGTAGGAGCTGAAGAAGAAGCGGACATTGATTCAGAAGAATCTGAAGAGGAAGCTGAAGAAGAGGTAGAGGTAAAGGACATGGAAGTGGACGACCTTAAAGACCTTATCCGTAATATTATATCTCAAGAAATGGGAGCTGAAGGAGAGGAAGAGATTCCTGGAGAAGAGCTACCATCAGACGATATGATCGGAGTGGAAGACGAAGAAGAAATTGATTTAGATGAATTACTAAGAGAGATTACTGAAATGTCTGACGAACACAATGACGAATCCATAGCGGATGAAGGAATTGAAGAAGTAGTTGACCCTGTAACAGTTGGTGCTGGTGTTGCTGCCATATTTGGCGGTGCTGCTGGACTATCACACTTAATGGACAAACTTGAAGCTGGAGAATTTGGAGACAGAGGAAAAAAATTAGCTCAAGGATTACGTAAAGCAGGAGGAGCTGCAGCAAGCGTTACTCAACACAGAAATGAATCAGAAATCTCAGAAGAAGAGATTGAAGAGGTAAGACCTGGATATGCAGTAGGAAATTTTGGAGACCCAATGGAGAATGACTTAATAAAAGCTGTAATGTTCTTAGCCAAACATGCAAAAAAAGCAGGCAAGAAAGTTGGAGATTTTGTTAAAGATATCGAAGTAGGATCTATGACCAATCAGATGAAAGAAATTGAATTAGAAGAAACTAGTGAACTAGAAGAAGCTATGACAACAATCGAACAACTGAAAGGACAGTTACAAGAAGTAAACCTTCTTAACGCTAAGTTACTTTATGTAAATAAAGTTTTCAAATCAAGTAGTTTAACTGAATCGCAAAAAGTAAGTGTTATCGCTGCATTCGATAAAGCCGAAACAGTTAAAGAAGTAAAATTAGTATTCGAAACTGTATCTGATAACGTAGTTGGAAAAACTACTAAAAGTACAATTAAGGAAGCTAGATTAGGTATGGCAAGCAAAGCAACTGGAACAACAGCTTCTAAACCAGAAGTAATTTCAGAAGTAAGTGATGCTGTAAGAAGAATGCAAAAATTAGCAGGAATAATTTAATAAATAAAAAAGACAAATTTTAATCATGGAAATTAATCAATTATTAGAAGGGTCTCAAAGTAACTTCAAAAACTTGCAAGCAGATGCTTCTCGTTTAGCGGACAAATGGACTCAATCAGGACTCTTAGAAGGATATTCTAACGAGATCGAGAAAAACAACATGGCTATGATTCTTGAGAATCAAGCTAAACAGATTGTATCTGAAGGATCAACAACTGGAACTGGATCATCATTTTCTGCCTCTGGTGGAGAGCAGTGGGCAGGAGTAGCTTTACCATTAGTACGTAAGGTATTCGCTCAAATCGCAGCTAAAGACTTTGTATCTGTACAACCAATGAACTTACCTTCAGGACTTGTATTTTACCTAGACTTTAAATACGGTACAACAAAAGATGGATTCACAGTCGATGACAATATGTACGGAAACGTATCTACTGCTAACGATAAGATGGACGCAGACCAAGATGCAGCAGGTGGATTATACGGCGCTGGTAGATTCGGATACTCAATCAATGCGAAGGCAGCAGCAGGAGCAGCAGTAACAGTAGCAAACGCAACTTCTGCATCTATCAACTTTGATGATAGCTTAGCAATAGCATCATTTGATACAGTATCTATCGCTTTACCTGCAGATGCAGACAAAGAAGGAGTAAGAGCTTTCGGCCTTGCAGGAATAGCAGTATTACCTCAATACACGAAAATTGTAGGATCTAATGTAGTATTCGTAGTAGTAGACTCAGCAGTAACAAATGCCGCTACACACGTATTAAACTACCACGTTGCACCAAATGACAATACAAGAGGAGACTTTGAAGATGCTAACGCAACTCCAATTTCTATTCCAGAAATCAATGTAGAACTTGCTTCTGAAGCAATTGTAGCTAAGACTAGAAAGTTAAAAGCACAATGGACACCAGAATTCTCTCAAGATCTTAACGCATACCACAGTATTGATGCTGAGGCTGAGTTAACTTCTTTATTGAGTGAGTATATCTCAATGGAGATTGACTTAGAGATCTTAGATATGTTAATTCAAGGAGCTGTAACAACTGAACGTTGGTCAGCTAAATCTAACAAAAACTATTCTGCAGCAGGCGTATGGGAAACTAGCGGAGCTGGAGAAGGCGGATTCTATAATACTCAAGGACAGTGGTTCCAAACATTAGGAACTAAAATCCAAAAAGTATCTAACAAGATTCACCAGAAAACATTAAGAGGTGGTGCAAACTTCCTAGTATGTTCTCCAAGTGTAGCTACAATCCTAGAATCAATTCCAGGATATGCTGCTAACACAGACGGTGATAAAATGGATTTTGCTTTTGGAGTACAGAAAGTTGGTTCATTAAACGGACGTTACAAAGTATATAAGAACCCTTATATGACTGAAAACACTATCCTTACAGGATACAGAGGTTCTCAGTTCTTAGAAACGGGTGCTGTTTATGCTCCTTACGTGCCATTAATGATGACACCTCTAGTATACGATCCAGCTACCTTCACACCACGTAAAGGTATCATGACTCGTTATGCTAAGAAAATGATCAGACCAGAATTCTACGGAAAGATTTTCGTTAGCGATTTAGCTACTGTATAATCTGAATTAGATTTCAATTATATTAAGAGAGGCCTTCGGGCCTCTTTTTTTTGGTTATATAACAAATTTTTCCTATATTTATAGATAAGAACAATAACGTTATTATATATGCCTTCAAACCACCATACGGACGAAGTATTCGTTCCAAAGAGAAGACCAAAAAAACCAATCAAGTTCAACGTTCAGTTAAATGATGAACAAAAAATAGCAAAAGCAAGTATATTAGAATCCCCTATTACAGTTGTCAAAGGAATGGCAGGTTCAGGTAAGACGCTAGTAGCTACACAAGTAGCTCTAGATATGTTATTTACCAAACAGGTAGAAAAGGTTATCATAACAAGGCCTACTGTGTCTAAAGAAGACATAGGGTTTTTACCAGGAGATATAAAAGAAAAAATGGACCCTTGGTTAGCACCAATCTATCATAATCTTAATATGCTCTATAACAAAGAAAAAGTACAGAAACTACTAGATCACGAAACAATAGAGATAGTTCCTTTTGCATTTCTAAGAGGAAGGACATTCGTGAACTCTTTTGTAATAGTAGATGAAGCTCAGAACGTAACCCATTCACAAATGGAAACAGTAATAGGACGTCTGGGTAAAGGATCAAAGATGGTAATTTGTGGAGATATGGCTCAAATAGACCTAAAAGATAAAAGAGAAACAGGATTTTCTTTCCTAGCTAGAATAGAAGAACAGGTAGAAGGATTCAGAACTGCAACTCTAGAATATAATCACAGACATCAAATAGTTGCACCAGTCCTAGAGGTATATAAAACCTTCAGGGATTAACAGCTATTTATAAATAAACTATTCCAAGATGCCTAAATATGCAAATTTTACATACTTTATCAGAGAAAGAGTAAAACTCCAAGGAGTTGAGCGAGGAACTAACGTAGAAGTAAGAATTCCTAGTATAAGCTTTGCTGATAATAGAATAATGAACGTACCTTCTGGGTCAGTAACAGAAGTAATGAATGTCGATAACTTACCGGGAGCAGGTCAATTTGTTTCCTCTAGTATTAAATATGCTAGAATTACTAACTTATCAGACGATAGTATTGACCTACACATATCAGGTTCATCATCAGAACAACATTACTTACTGAGTCCAAGCGGCAGTTTCATGTTTAGTTCGGAATATGTTAATGAGACCTTTAATAACTTCGAATACGGAGACCTAAGATCTATAAAAGCACAGTCAATACACACATCGGGCTCTACTATTGGGTACTTTATAGCACTAACAACAGAAGACTAGTAAATTATGGCAGATATTCAAATATGGGATGGGACTACCGACTTTATTGCCGGCGAAGCAACTCCTTTCGGATTTTATGACGATGACTTATCATTTCAGGAAGATGCTCCTAAGGTTGCAAGATATTGTGCCGAAAAATTAGGTTGGCCTGTATTAGATATAGAACTAAATGAAAGACAATTTTATACTGCCTTTGAAGAAGCAGTTACTGCATACGGAAAAGAAGTAATAGAGTCTATAGCATCATCTACTATGGCAAGTACTATAGGAGGTTCCGCAAGTGGAGAAGCAGTTAATGCAACTATTTTTAAACCAAGTCTACAGAGCGTTATAAGAGCAAGTGCTCAATACGGAATGGAAGCAGGAGTTGGAGGAGACGTAGATTTAAAGAGTAAAATGATAGACCTAGTAGGAGGTCAACAGGAATATGATTTAGAGTCTATTATCGGAGACGGTAGTATAGAGATTCGCAAAGTATTTTATGAAGCTCCTCCAGCAATATTAAGGTACTTTGATCCTTATGCAGGAACAGGCACAGGAGTACAGTCACTTATGGATGCATTTGATTTCGGATCATTCTCGCCAGGAGTTAATTTCTTACTTATGCCTGCATCATTCGATGTTTTAAAGACTCAAGCTATAGAATTTAACGATCAGATAAGAAAATCAGCATATACTTTTGAAATAAACAATAATAAGCTTAGAATATTTCCAGTCCCTAAGGGAGCTGGTAAATTAAAGATACAGTATTATAAAGTATCGGATAAAACTAATGCTTATGTAGATGATTCAATACTTGTAGAAGCATCGTCATCATCAAGCGGTGGAGTTAACGGAACCGGAGGAGGAACATCTTCATCAGGAACAACAACTAACTTATCAAACGTAAACGCACAAAATTTAGTTTATGCCGAAATTAATTCAATAGGAAGACAGTGGATTTTTAAATATACAGTAGCAACATGTAAAGAAATGCTTGCGTACATTAGAGGAAAATACCAAACAGTACCAGTACCCGGTTCAGAAGTTACTATGAATGCTGCAGACCTATTAGCTGATGCTAGAGAAGAAAAAGTATTTTTAGTTGAAGATTTAAAAGCAACTATGCAATCTGCTTCTCTTACTAACCAGTTAGAGCTTGCTGCTACACAGACAAAGTTTATTAATGACACAATGCAAGGAATACCGATGCATATATACGTAGGATAATGAAAATAAAAGATCTAATACTAGAAATAGAATTCTCAGTCTACCAGGCAATGGTAAGAATAGGACATAGCGAGGAAGTAACAGTACAGGATATCGGAGAGATGTTAAGAGCTATGCCCGGAGTATTGACAGTTGGACAGGTTTCACATAACGGTGACAATAATACCGCTATTATGAAAGTTAAATTATTAACAACTAAACCGGCTAGTGAAGCATACGCTTCTTTTAAAACAACCTCTTTGGAAAGAATTCCTGAAGTTAAAAAAGTAGAAGTAGCTGAAAAAACAATAGAAAAGAAAAAATAACATATGCTATTCGGTAGTCAAAAAGATTTTAATGCACTTTCCACTCACATTAGTAGAGAGATACTAAAAGATATAGTAGAACAAGAAATTGGCTACTATAAATTATCATTGACCGATACTCAAGCAAACCTATACGGGGAAGCTTTAGATAAAATATACCTTAACCCAGTTAAACTAAATTGTTTGATTACGAGAGGTGACCAAGTAGTTACTGTAGATGAATTTGGACCTGATTTAGGTAGAGAAGCTTCTTTTGCTTTTACCAGACAGGATTTAGTAGATGCAGATACTGTACCTGAAGTAGGGGATATAGTAATGTGGCATGAAGATTATTATGAAGTTGATACAGTTAGAGAGAACCAGTTATTCGCTGGTAGAGACAGTAGTTATAACTTAACAGACCATGGCAGCAGATTCGGTTCTTCTGTATCTATCATAGTAGACTGTCATTTAACAAGAACAGACAAAGTAGGAATCACAAGAGCAAGATAATAAATGGCTAAGAAGACTAAAATACTACCAAAAAGACAGTCTCAATTGTCACAAGCTGCAATTGATACCTATAATAGTGCACAAAAACACACTACACCGGATACAATCCGAAACAATAGAGGGTATCAACGTTCAGTTAAAAACGACGATGTTAAACAATTTAGTATAGGATTAAGGGATATAGACGAAACTATTATATACTACTTCAACAACGTTATAAAACCATCAGTTATTCAGAATGGTAAGAGATTAAACGTACCTGTAATATACGGATCACCAGAAAGATGGGCAGCTGTACAGAAAGATGGCTTTTATAGAGACAAAAACGGTAAAATACAGACACCTCTTATTATGTTTAAGAGAGATTCGGTTGAAAAAAATAGAACTCTAGGTAATAAGATGGATGCTAATAATCCTAACAACTTTGCTATCTTCCAAAAAGGGTATTCTAAGAAGAATGTATACGATAAGTTCTCTACACTTAATAATAGAGAGCCAGTTAAAGAACTATATGGCGTAATAATACCAGATTACGTTAATATTACCTATTCTTGTGTGGTATTTACCGAATATGTAGAACAAATGAATAAAATAGTTGAATCTATTAACTTTGCATCAGATGCATACTGGGGAGATCCGGAAAAGTTTAGTTTTAGAGCTATGATTGATTCGTATACTACCACAACAGAGGTAAATCAAGGACAAGATAGAACAGTAAAGACTAATTTCCAAATTAATATGATGGGACATATAGTTCCAGACAGTATTAATACGTCGATTGCTAATATGAATAAGTTCTACAGTAAGTCATCCATTAAATTTGGCTTAGAAACTGCAGGAAGTAAGGAGATACTCCAAGGTAAAGCCGATTCCCCTGCTTCTACAAGCACTAAAGGAAGATTTTACGATAATTTAACAGGTAAATCAGAGGTTAACATTAACTTTAGTGGTATGACAGCAGAAGAAAGAAATTACTTAGCACTTTCCAATACTGTTGACACTAATAACAATAGTTACGTAATAGATAATACTGAAAACAGCATTACTTATGCTAATGTTACCTTAGCAACACCACCAACTAACTTTCCAGACCATGAAATAGATGATTTCCTAGTGACTATAGGAGGATTGAGCATAGAGCCATCTGCTATAGATAGAATAATACAAGAAGGAGCTGATTTAGTAGTAGATTTTCATAATTCTAACTTGGGATACACAATCACAGAGGGAATGGAGATTACTATAACTGGAAAACTTAATGGATAATGGCTCAGGTATTTTGGAACCAAATAAACAACCAATTACCTGAAATAGGGGAATACCTATCAGGATCCCTTAATGTATCGGGTTCTTTTAGTACTTCTGGTTCATTGACTATAGATTTAAATGGTGTTGACGATGTATTTAGTATAAAAGTAGAAGGAAAAGAACAGTTAAAAGTAAATAAGGAAGGTATAGTGCAATTTACATCACAGTCTGTAACTCCATCAGCAGTAGCAGGTGGATTATTCTACAGTGCCAGTAATGATTACTACTTCGGTTATTCAAATTAAAGCATATTTATTATAAATCACAACTAAGAAGATTATAACATGGCGCAGTGGAAAAAATTACTGATTTCCGGATCAGATATATCACAATTAAATAACGACTCGGGATACTTACCTGGCTTAGGCAGCGGAATAATATCCTCATCAGCACAAATAGATCACGATCAGACTACTAACTTTGTAGCAGCAGAACACTTTTTACAATCAGCAATTGTAACTGTTGGAACAGTAACAACAGGTAATGTAACAGCAATACTGCCATCTAACACAGTTTCTGGATCAGCACAAGTAGATAGCCAGTCTACTACCAATCCAGCTGCAATATACGACAATAGTGGTACACCTACTTTAAGAAGTGGTATAACACAAGCAGAACTACACACTGCATTAGGAGTAGATCCAGCTGGTACAGATAATTCTACTAATGTTACATTAGATACATCATCTCATAATTACCTTTCTTTATCAGGACAGGCAATTACACTAGGTGAAATAGACATATCTGACGATACTAACTTAGGAGTTACAGATACCAGTGGACAGACCGGTATTGACATGTCCCTAACAGGGGATAATATCTCAGGAGTACTAGCAGGATTAGGAACAGGAGCTTCTCCACAATTTGCAAACTTAACCCTATCGGGGAATCTAACTGTAGAAGGAGACACAATTAATGCTAATGTTACTAACTTAGATATTGAAGATAGATTCATACTTCTTAACTCAGGTTCAGCTACAATAGGAGATTCCGGAATAGTATTCGGAGGTACAAACGGATCTGCACAAAATGGAGCAGCTTTTATATGGGATGCTAGTTACAAAGGTAATGATGGTCGTGCAGCGATTGTTAACGATATGGCTTCTAATGCAACAGGAGATCAAACACCAAGTTATCATTTAGCAGGTGTATTTGAAGGAACAACTGCAAATGCAGCAACAGCACAAGCAGATCACGTAGGTAACATAAGAGTAGAATCAAATGAAATCTATATTTACGTATAGTAAGCAATAATTAAAAATAAGTTATAGTACATTATGGGATTATTAGAAAAAGCTATGCCTAAAAAGGCAAAAGACGAAGGTCTTACCAAAAAAGAAGCAGAATTCATACTAGCAAAACTAAGAACTGCTACCTATACAGGAAACGAATTTGAAATATTTGTAAAAGTATTTGCCAAAATCGGAAAACACATAGATTTGATAAAATAGTAGTTAAGGTCCTTCGGGACCTTTTGCTATTTATACGTATATTATTGGCCCGAAAGGGAAGTGGGCAGGCAAACCTGTAACCAACCATAATCTAAAGACATATGCCAAATTGGAAAAAACTGATAGTTAGTGGTTCCGACGCTAACTTGAACTCGCTTAACATTACAAACGATCTAACTGGATCAAATGCACTTATTACCAACGATTTAGATGTACTAGGAAACGTTGGTATTGGAACGACTAGTCCTACTGCTAGGTTGGATATACTAACAAATTCAGCAACCGGTACTAATAGTATTGATAGGCACGTTAGATTTAGAGCTGATAATGGTGAACAAAGATTTGACTTCAATATTGGAAGAAGCGGAAACTCAGCATTACTGGGGATGTACAACGAATCCGAAACAGAGGCAGTTAGAGTTGCTACAAATGGCAATTCTTACTTTAACGGAGGCAACGTAGGTATAGGAACTACTAGTCCTGATGCAAACTTAGAGATAGCAGACACTACTCCAACCCTAAGGCTGACAGATACTAGAAACTTAAATGTAGGAGATTGGGACGATGTTAGTTTAGGTAAACTACAATTCAAAACATCCGATACCACCTCCCCAGGAGCAAGAGTATTATCAGAAATTGAAGCCTACAGTAATGTAGGAGCTGCATCAGGACCAAACTCAGACTTGAGATTTAAGACTTCTGGAATTACTGATTCTTCTGCACTCACTAGAATGACTATCAAATCAGACGGAAATGTTGGAATTGGAACAAATAGTCCTACGCAAAAACTTCATATAGATGGAAATGCTCTTATTAGTGCAGAAAGATATTATTATGTAGCAGGTGGTGGTTCTGGTTTTGGTTCTGATGCTAGTGGTAATTTTAAAATAAGACAAAATGGTTCAGATTTAATATTTGGTTCTGGAGACAATGTTGGAATTGGAACAAGTAGTCCTGCAGATAAACTACAAGTCATAAGTAGTGATAATGTAAGTACAACAAAAATTATAAGTGCTTATTCATTAAGTCAATCACAAAACACATCTCTTGGTTACAATAGTTTAATGGCTAGCTATTCATTAGATATTAAAACACTAAGCACACAACCTATAAGATTTTTTCCAAACAGTTCTGAAGCAATGCGATTAACGTCAGATGGCAACGTTGGAATTGGAACTACTAGTCCAGGTTATAAATTTGAAGTAAATTCTGGGAATGCAAACAATGTAGCTAAATTTGTAAGTACTGATGGAGGTGGTACTATTACAGTAGCAGATTCTGGAGGAGAAGTAGGTTTTAGTAATATAGGTAATAATATATATTTTAAAACATCTTCTTCTCAAATAAATCAAATGTCTATTCTGAACTCGGGAAGAGTGGGAATCGGCACTACTTCACCGAGTGAGAAGCTACACGTTTTTGGAGGAGCTGCAGCTATTAAAATAGATTCTACAACTAACGAAGCCTCTTTAAAATACGACAATTCAACCACAACAGCTACTATAAAGTTAGCTAACAGCGATTTAAAAACTGAGTTAGGTGGTTCTGAAAAAATGAGGATTATTGCTAACGGAAATGTTGGTATCGGAACAACATCTCCTAGAGCAAAACTAGCAGTATCTTTTAACGGTGGTCATACAACAGGTACTATTGGTATAGGAAATTCTTCATTTGATTTATTTAATCCTTTAGAAGCAAACACAGACGAAAAAGGTTCTATATTAACATTTAGTGACAATTATTTTGATGGTACTAATTATAATCCCACAACAAGAGCAGCATTAAAAGGTGGAACAGATAATACCGGTAATACGGCAGACGGATTTTTAGCGTTTTATACAGACTCATCAGGTGCAAACACAATGCCTGAGAGAATGAGAATTGACCATGATGGTAACGTAGGTATCGGGACATCTAGTCCTAATGTACCTTTAGAAGTAAACGGAGTAAATACAACATCTGGTCATGGAGAAGGGTTAAGAGTTACTAGACCAGGGCTTAGTTCACAGTACATAAGCATTGATGAATCCGATGGGTCTAAGCATAGAATAAGAGCAGTAGGAGATAAGCCTTTACACATACATTCTAACTCAAGTACTTACGGTATTAATTTTTATACAAACAGTACTGAAAAAGTAACAATTCTTGCAAATGGCAACGTTGGTATAGCAACTACTAGTCCAGGTCAGAAACTGCACATAGCCGGTAACATGAGGCTAGAGAATCAGTTGTACGATTCATCAGACTCGCAAGGTTCTGTTAACCAGGTGCTTAGTAAAGTTGCTGCTGGTACGAAGTGGGCCAACGTTTCCTCCCTATACACGGAAACAGACACACTAGACTCAGTAACAGATAGAGGAGCAATAACCACTAATAATATAGCTGTTGGGAACTTAGAAGTAAACAGTAATATCTCCACTCCAAATAATACATCACTAAGACTACAACCTAGCGGCTCTTCAGGATGGGTATTCTTAGGTAGTCCAACAGACGGTACTAAAATATACCATTATAGCAGAGGAGATAACGGACAGAACACAATATTCGATTTTGATGCTGGTTATTATAAAATTAATACAACTTCTACAAGCGGATTTAACTTAACTCAAGACACATTAATATCAGGAGATTTAACAGTATCCGGAGTACTTGCCTTAGGAAGCGATGTTACCTTATTTAGAGATGGAGTTAACATTTTAAGAACAGATGATACTTTCCATGCAAATAATAGTATACATGTAGGAGGTGCTGGTAAATTGTACGATAGAGCTAATACTAGCAACTATATAGAATTAGCTGATACAATTAATATCTCAACTGATACCTCTATTGACGGCGATTTAACAGTAACTGGAAAAGTAACCGCACAGGAATTCCACACAGAATTTGTTTCTGCTTCTATTATGTATGAATCAGGTTCTACCAAGTTTGGAGATACATCAGATGATACTCACGACTTTACAGGAAGTATAAACATAACAGGAGATACAACGGATTTAATTCACCTTAAGACTACAACAGCAAATGTAGGAGGCCTTAAATTAGAAAGTACCCATATCTCTAGAATCCGAATGAAGAGTGGAGCTTCTACTGGAGAGATTTTTATGGATGGAGTAGGTGGAGCTATATCCGGTGGTGGATACATATTTAATACCCCTACTACCAGAAATACCTACCACTTTATGGTAAATAGTACCCCTGAGATGTCGCTAGTAGCAGGCAGTTTAGGAATAGGAACAGGGTATCTACATAATGCAGCACCTAAAGATAAGTTAGACGTTAGTGGAAGTATAACAATCAGAGATATAGGTGCTACAAGAGGTATAAGACGAGATAACGATGCTTATGATCTGAGGTTGATGGGAGGTACATCTCTTACCGATGGAGCTTATATATCACTTAGTGGAGATATAAGAGGTGGAGTAGGAAATGCTGTAGCAGGTAAGGTTTCCATAGCACAAGGTGGAGCTGCATATGCAACTAGATCCGCTATATCAAGTAGCATGGCTTTTAATGCTGTGTCAAATGCAGATACCACCACAGACATGTTGATACAAGGTTCAACAGGAAACGTTGGTATAGGGACGACTAGCCCTTCAACAAGATTAGAAGTTGCGGCTTCAGCAACTACGAGTGTAGATATAGCTCATTTTTCAAACTCAAATGATGTTGTTAAAATAAAACATGCTTTAGATGGAGTAGGTTCAGGTATAACATCTATTTTTGATGCCTCTAATAATGAAGACATCAGATTAAGCGCTCAATCTAACAGTTGGTTTAACGCCGGTAACGTCGGGATCGGGACGACTAGTCCTAGTGCTAAATTAGAGGTAGATGGAAATGTTAAAATAGGAGACGCAGCCACAGGGGCAATATTTGCTAAATCAGGAAATGATTTTTTAATAACAGGAGTAGATACAGGAGGAAATGCGTTTAATTCTATTAATTTAAAAGCAGATTCTTTAGATACAGGTTTATACATTCAAAAAGACACAAACAACGTCGGGATCGGGACGACTAGTCCTCAATCAAAACTACATATAGAAACAGGTAGCGGAGGCACTTACAATCCAAACGCAAATCACGATGATGTAACTATTGAAGGTAGTGGAAATATTGGGTTGCAATTATTTAGCCCTAATACTTCTTACCAGTATATAGCTTTTGGTGACCCTAACAGTGTTAACGCAGGTTATTTAAGATATTATCACGGAGCCAATGAAATGGTTTTCAGAACTAATGGAAGTGATAATATGGTTATTAATTCAGCGGGCAACGTTGGTATTGGAACGACTAACCCTAGAACTAAGCTAGATGTAGGTGTAACTGGAAATTTAGGAGCTGTTACTAATAAAGTAATATCTGCTACTTTTGATGGTGGTTTTTCTACAACAAATTCATTACAATATAATGTAAATGCTTTTATTGGAACAACTTTTGGAACAACAGATATATTTGCA
>Ga0208814_1000037_pt1 | contig 114099 bp, 100 predicted proteins | sample MalvirAntarct_55_FD_184253 | JGI IMG/M metagenome (GOLD analysis project Ga0208814, IMG submission 184253) | Marine viral communities from the Global Malaspina Expedition - Malaspina viral metaG Antarct_55 (SPAdes) (version 2) | ecosystem: Environmental > Aquatic > Marine > Oceanic | place... | reverse complement strand
TCAGACTTAAACATGTCAAGAGTAAATGATGACTTGTTATATACTCTTTTGAAAGAGTTATCTAACTGTGACCATAAACCTACAGATAATCTAATATCATCCGGTCCATCTTGTTTAATTCTACCACCTTTACCCCACATTAGGTAAGTTTCAATATCCGTTGCAATTTTAGATAAGTGAGCAGCTTCCATATTTGTAATGAAAGTTCTTGTAAGAGTTCCATTTTCAAATGCTTCTCTAGCTCCTGATTTACCCATGTTTGCTACTAAACCTTCAATACTAGGTACTGATGGATTATTTGGATCTGTGTTAAAGTTTCTCCAGATTTCAGTTACAGGCACAGTACCATCAGCGTTTAATCCACCTTTGATCATTAAGTCTGCTCTTGAAGAAATTGAATAATGAACGTGTGCTTCTGCTCCTCCTACAAAGTTGTAGAATTCACGGAAACCAGATCCAGTTTCAATGTCTGAAAAACGCTCTCCGTACTCACCTCTTGCAGAACCTTTTCTGAAGAACTTTGTACCTTTAGCTAAATACTTATTATCTAAGCTAGCTGCGTTGTTGTTGTTTACCAATTGAACAGTATAGATAAAACCGTCACCTGCTGGGATAATATCATCAGCCGTGATGTAAAGTTCTAATCCATTGTACTTGTCATAAGTGATGATATCACCATGACCAAATGTTCTTTTGGAAATTTTAATTTTGAATGTAGTACCATCTACACCTTTTGTTGCATTAGCTGCCTCTATATCTGCAACGATATAAGGAAGATCTTGTGCAATTGGAGTTTGCCATTTGTACTCACCACGTGCGTTGTCCACCATGATTGTATTCTTTCCACCGAATGAAGCCATTTGATATAAAGGCATTTCTACCTTTTGGGTCATTGCCCATAAATCAACTGGTCCCATATCCATAGGCTCAGCGTTACCAAGCATTTGGGTTAGGTGATAAGAATCAACATGAGAACTAGCTTTGTAGCTTGTATCTCTTAGGAAAATTCCATTATTTAATACTGGAGTTGCCATAATTTTACTTTGTTTTTGTTAATAATTAATTGTGTTTATATTTAAATTCTCTATTTAAATTCTTTTAAAAATGTTGTTGGTTCTTGGTAACTTCTTACCTGCTGGTTTTCTTTTAGTTGCTTCACGTTCTTGAACACCTAATGAGGCTGCAGTTTGATTTCCTGCTGAGGCTGTCTTTAGTTTCCTAACTGTTGACTCAACACTTTTCTGTGCTCCTTTGTCCATGATTTTTGCTTTGTATCCATCTGGATCTTGCAATAACCATAGTGCTTCAGATATTAACGTGTAGTTTGGTTCTACAAACTGATACTTTTCTAAAAGATGTCCTAACAAGTTAGTGTTCTTTCCACTTACTGATGGGTAAGTAGGTTGAACTAAACCATTATACAACATTGCTTGTGTTTTTCTGTCAACCTTAATATCTCCTAAACTTCCTTCTTTAAGAGTTTCATATACGTTTGACATATATTGTTTAGATGCTTGATCTTGTTGTTTTTTCTTTAAGTCTTGTTCTTCAAGTTTCTTAAGTACAATCTTTTCCTGCATCTTATCTAACTTAGGCTTAAACTTAGCAGCTTGTTTTTCAAGCTTTCCTAAGTCTTTCCAGATTTCAATCTCTTCAGCAATTTCTTCTACTGATCCATATCCGGTAGCACCTAAATATTCTTTTATAATTGTTTCTTGATCTGATTCAGATTTAATGCTAAGTGACTTTGTTTCTTCTACACTACCTAAAGTATTGAATAATCCTTTTATGTCAGTTCCACCATCTGCTACATATCTTGCTGCAACTTGTAATTCTTCTGGTAAGCTTGCAAAGAACTGCTTAGGAGTTTCACGTCTTACTTGATTAGCTTTCTCTTCTAAGTTAGCTTCAATTAATTCTTCCCAATCCTTAGCACTGTAATCATCTAATTCCTTTCCGTCATCAAATGGTACAATTTTGTCTGCTTTAATAAGTTTACTGAATACATCAGAAATACCATTGATAGATTTTCTACCTCTAGTTTCTTTCTTCTCTATGTCTTCATCAGACTCATCATCTAAAGTATCTAAGATGTCTTTACCATCTTCACCAGTAGCTTCTTTTTTACCTACTATCTCATCAAGAGTATCAGTAGCTTCTTTTTCTTCTTCTGTAGATTCTTCTTTAGCTTCAACCTTTGTATCTAAGTTGTCTACTCCATCTTCATCTGTATCAGCAAATGAAAAGTCAGCTTTTTTGTTTAGCCCAGATAAAATGTTTTGTTTTACTGGAGCTTCATCTGGTAACGTAATATCATTGCCGCTTGGTGCGCCATTGAATATCTCATCTAGATTTACATCTAAGGTCTCTACGTTACTTTTCATAGTAGTGTCATTGTTGTTCATAATATTGTTGGTTTTAATATTTAGTCCTTATATATACAATATAATAAAAGTATTTCTATGATACAACATATTAAACTTATAATATTTGTGTTAAATGTAAAGTTTATTGCAGTATATAGCTAACGCCAATTATTTCTTGTCTGATTTTTTAGAATTACCTACATCATATTTGTTTTTATTAACTTTAGCTATCTGCAAATCTTTAGCAGCAACATCTCTTGTAGCAGCAATTTTCTCTCTTTCAACCTTAAGTCTTTCAGATTCCATTGATCCTTTTTGAGCTAGTTCATCACGCTTCATGTTTGTCTGCTCTTGAAATCTTGTAGTTTCTCTAATGTCTTTCATAGCATCTTGATAATCAGATACTTTATTTTCATTTATATCCACCATAGATCCGTAACCAGCAGACTTAATTTCTGCTAAGACAATGTTATTCTGTCTGTCTTTTTCATTCTCAGCATTCTCAGCTTGAAGTTTCATTTGCTCTTCTTGTGCTTTAGCTTGAAGTTGTTGCTCTTGCATCTGACGTTGCTGTTGCATATCTTGTGCTCTTTGTTGTTCTACCCTTACTTCTGAATCTTTTAATATATCAGTTACTTCTGAAATAGAATCTGCTTTAACAATGTTACCTAGCTCATATATTGATGCACCAGTTGTATTGTTTGTTAATGCCATTTGCTTTAGTTGTTCAAGAATAGCTCTGTGGTTAGTTTTAGTAGTTGCAAATACATTAAAATCTCTAAGTAATAGATCAGTACCATTTATAGTAAAATTAACCTTCTGAGCCTCTGTAGAGATGTAAGACAATCTTACACTTGGATTAGTACTATTATAAAATTGTGCAAGATCAGTTCTCATTTGGTGTACCCTTGGCATTAAATGATCAGAGTGTTGTACAAAATAGATTTCTGTTTGTGCATATGATTGTTGCATTGCATTTACAACTCCTGTTGCAGTCTCTGCAGATACAGCTCCACCTAAACGTTGTGGATTAATACCTATTGAGTCAAAACATTGTTGTTTAAAGTAATTAGCTAATTGAATTCTACTCATTAATCTACTAGTCTGCTCCATGTTTAGAGTTTGGTAGTGATTAAAATTAGTAGCGTTTTCTGTATTAGTTATTGATGTATCTAATGGCAGCATAGAAAAATCTTTCATAGCTGTATATGCTTTAGCATAATTGTTCTTACCCCAGTCTTCACCCATTGAGTGACGTGGTAATGCATTTTGATCAAACATAATTACTGTACCTAATTCATCAATAAGGATATCAGCAATCTGATTATTCACCATGTTATAACCTACTTGGTAAGCTTTCATTAAATCTACAAGTGATGTAGATCTAGTATTTCTATCTGAGAATACTCTTCCCTCAACTGGTAACTTACATCCATATAAAGAATTTTCTCCTTTAAACTGAAATGGTAATCTTCCAGGTTTGTTTCTATTAATACCTAAGTATATAGGATTAACATTATCATCCATAGTTGTTTGCCACATTGCAGGAACGTTAGGTCCTACTTTAACTCCACCCCATGTCTCATTAATCCATATCCATTCAATATGTTCTCCTTGTAATAATGTATCTTTAGATTTATTCTTAAAGATTGATGTATCATACACAGGCTTTTCAGTTACCTTAAATGACTCATCAATTATTTCTTGAGTTACTTCACCATCAAATTCAATCTTAGTTAAGTGACCAACTTTTCTTTGAGTTTTCCAATAGATAGTAGATACTCTTAATAAGTTAGAATCTCCCCATTGTTCTAAATCTTCACTTTGTGATAAAATTTCTGAAAGTATATCTCCTCCACGTGCAGGGTCAGCCATGTAATTACTTGCGTACTGTCTATATGCTAAGCCTGGTGCATTTGTATTCCATTCATGTGATCTTGTAGCATCATAGTATGCACCATCATTTTGGTAACCATTTACTTGATACTGTGCAGAACGTGCTGGATATATTCTTTGTAATGATGATAATTGTTTTTCATCCATTAAATAACCATACATATCCACTACATCTGATACTGTCATAAGATCTACCTTACCAACATAGTTTGAATCAGAAATGTATCTTTGATCCGGAGACTTCTGATAAAATGTTAATACTGGATTCCATAATTCTACATCATAATCATCTTCTAACATACGGAAATGCCAAAACTCTCTATCAGCAATAAGCATATCTCTAAAGCCTCTTTCCTCTAGTTCATGCATTTTGAATCTTTCCTCATCCACATTTAATTGGTGAGTTGCCCATTCTTCTATACTACTTCTATAAGATTTACTAAAGTAATCTTCTATTTCAGGTAGGGTTTTTAAATTATCTGGTGATAATTGTTCTTTAGCTTCTTTAGATTCTGGGTCCATACCCATCTCTATCATTCTTTGTACTAAGTCTCTTTCTGCTTCTCCTAATAATGTTTCTTCTACTTCAGCTTTCTTTTGCTCAAGCATTTCATTATATGACTTATCATCTACTGCTCTAAATTGTACTTTATTATATCTTTTAGTAAACTCACCACTTAATACATTTATAACATTAGGTACTATAGGGTAAAACTTAAGTTCTAATGCAGAGTCATTCTCCTTTGTTAGAACATCCATTAATTCTTTATAGTCATTGTCTTCTTCAACAATGTAATCTGATTTGTCAATTATTCCTTTAGCAAGTTTATAATTTTTTAAAAGTCTACGTGCATTGGTTTTTAAAAACTCAACACCTTGTAATTCTAACCAATCTAAATTCCATGCTGCCCAATCATCAGTTTTTTCTGAAGTAGGTAAAAACTGTATTGGTTGAGTTAAACTAGAATATGTAGGGCCTCCTTCTGCCTTAGCTCCTTTTTTTAACTGCATTGCATTTAATACTCTCATTCCGGATTTGTTTAGTTGTGTCTATTTATAATTTTTAAAACCTGACCGCTTAGGCCTATTACTATTAGATGTATTAGAACGTCCAAGATTTTTGAACGGACTATACTTTAATTTACCAATTTTTTCTGAATTTACCAAAGATTTACCCTCTGATTCACGTCTTTTTGAATAACCCCTGTTTGACTGTTGTATTTTAACAAAGGCAACTAGTGCTCCAAATGCTACCAGCCTATCCACGTTTAGTCCAGGATAATATGCTAACATTTCTTTTATAAGCATTGGATCTGGCACTCTTGATACACCTAATGTTTGATTTGTTACAACACCATTGATATCAGTTTCTTCATCAATAACCTCTCTTAAAAATTCTATAGCATAAGAAATTAAATGGCTTTTAAATAAAGTACCAGTATTCTTCCATCCATATTCTTGATATACAGTTCTGTTAGATCCTAAATCTTTTAAGAATAATATTTGTTGTTTAGGTACTAAGTATCTTTGTTTTTTTCTAGCTATCATATGCTGAATAAATAAAGAAATATTGTTCTCTACTATTGTCCAAGCATTAAACCATTCTATTATCAACTCTAACCTTTCATGTGTTTTATTGATATCATCAAATCTACCACACCAAGCTGCAACAACTTTATCTTTTTCTAAGAATTGTTCTACATCTCCTGCAGCAGTAGTTCTAGTAACCTCTGTTGCATTCTTGTATACAAATATACTACATAATGAATCTGACGTTGTTGTTTTACCTTCTGATACTGGATCAATAGAAGCATAGTATGCTCCAAACTCTGGATTCTTTATTGGCCTTTCCCATACTACTATTACACCTGTCTTATCAATTTGTTTCTTATCTACAGGGAATTTAGTAATGGGAAGTTTATTAGTTCTTTTAGCAAAAATACCTTTCTCATCTCTATCTAATTCTATTAACTCATAAGGGTATTCTTTTTCTTCAATTCTTTTTTGTTGTCTGGTTAATATTCCTTGTGGAAATATTGAAGCTTTTCTATATGCAAATGCTTCTGCAATATTCATTGGTTTCTGAGAAATCCTTAATTGAAATTGTTCCCCATTTAATTCATTTTTCCAACCAGCTCTTTCTTGTATTATTGCTTCAATTGCTTCTGGCACTTGTGAATTACCATACTCATCAATGAATGGCGGCATAGAATGTTGTTCAGGAATAAATAATCCTGCCATACCTATTGTACCATCAGCATCCATCAAGTTTGTTTCTACTGCATATATGTCATTTGCTTTAGGATTTAAAATCATTTCTTTTAATGGATTACATTGCTGTAAATCCCCCACTGATCCTGCAGCAATAAACATACCTGTAGTCATCATACCAGAAGACATTGCAGGACGTAAGTACTCATATGTGTCTGACATCTTTGGAGCAATACCTGCTTCCTCATGAAAGAAATATGTACATGGACCCCCTACCCCAGTAGTAGCATTCTTCTCAAAAGAACCACCCTGTATTTTAGATTTAAGACCTCTTGCTGTTTTTCTGTTATCTATTTTAACTTCAATCTGTTGTTGCCATAGTAATACTTTCTCTGGATTGCTAGGTCTATACCAAGCAGTATGCTCATTAAGAAATGTTTTATATTCATCTAAAAACTTCCAAGATCCTTTATCATTAATAAAATCTTTTAATGATGCTCCAATCTTACAGATACTTCCCTCTTCAAACCAGTAAGTATTAATAATCTTACCCATATGAAAATATGAAGAAGCTATCTGACGTTTTTTAAGTATTGCTGAATGTTTATTGTTTAACTCTGCTAATAATTCATACAATGCCATGTGATATTGGGCATCTCTAACCTTTGCAAAACCATACTTTTTTTCTTCTTTATCAAAGATTGGTAAAAAGTTTAACCACATGTAGTAATCTCTAGTAAGGAAGAAACTTTTAGTACCATCCTTATATATTACTCCTTCTCTACATTTAGTCTTTTGATCTTCCCAATAATTAGTAAAATCTTTAGACCTAAATGGTTTATTACAATAGAATCCTTGTTTATTAAAAGCTTTTGCTTCATCATTAAACATTATAGTCACTTTAGTAAAGCCATATTCTCCTGGCTCACTAAATATACTTAATATATAATCTATAAAATCTTCCTTAGTTATAAACTCAGTTGTTTCCCATACTCCATTGTTATATGTAGGAACAACTTTATACATCCGCTATATCAACTAGTATTGCAAATACATCTCCTTCTTGGATAAGCAAATGTTCTTCTCCATCATGTTGCATTCTAGTTGGTAAACAGTGTTCTGTATATTGAACAACATCACCCATCTTTATTTCTTCTACTGATTGTCCTAAGCCTACCACAGTACCTTTATATTCTTTTTTTTGTGCTGCTTCTGGTAGATATAAACCTGATTTAGTTTTTGTTGCTGCTTTTTTTTGTTTTATCAGAATCTTTTTCCCTACTGGTATTACTTGTTGTGCCATTTTCTTTTATTTTTGGTTTATCTTTATTAAATATTGGTTCATCCCAATAGCAAAAATGCCATTGGCTTTGTTTTTTATCCATTACACTTGATCATATGCAAGACCTGCTCCACCACGCACTGAACTTTCTTGTTCATTCTGCATATCTGTAAAAGCTCCTTTATAGGATTGTCTTATCTGTTCAAACTTTGCAGCCGCATTAACCATTGAGTTTATATTACCGTCTCTCCCGTGTTCTATTGCAGTAACTTCCATATACTTTGCCAATCTATCAAGCATAGATTTAATACCCACATATGCTCTGTATGTAGGTGTCTCATACATTTTCTTACACATATCTAGTGCATATCTTATCTTTCCATCTTCAGGAGACTCTTCTAATGCTACTTCTTCAATAATAATATCTTCTTTCTCATGTTCAGGTAAGTTAAAGAAAGGATTTAAATCTGGGTTAGGACAACTCATATAAAAAATGTATTGAAACACTTGCATATAAGTATCAGGATACTCAGTCATTATTGATTTTAAGAATGGTAGTGCATAGCAATGTTCTGATGGAATTACTTTGCTGTTTTGTATATCAAATAATCTAACTATCATGTAGGTTGGTTTTGTGCTATTAATGCTACAATTGATGATTTACTATTACTTACAACTAATGCTGGTAGCACTGATGTAGATAAGTATACTATTCTAGCATTTAAATATCTTGGGGTAGGAGCTCCTGATTCTAGATTTCTACATAAAAAATCCCAGTAATCTGTTACACCAATAATATTTTCTCTATTTAAAGAAACTATAGTAGTTGAATCCTCAACTATATATTGTTCTGAATTTGTAGTGTTATTTGCTATTTGTACTTGTGTTAAATTTACTACTGTTGCCATTATTTTTTGTCTTTTAACCAAATCATTAGAGCATTAACTTCATCTCTAAGATACGGTAGTTCATAAATTTTTACTTCTTGCAATACTGGTTCACCATTAATTATTTTGCTAATAGGGTAACCATTACTATCTTCACCCACTGTTTCAAACTTAACATGTTGAATTGTTAGTTTACCAATTTTTAATTTGGGGTTATGCTTCTTAATAATATACGCATAAATACTCAGTTGTAAGTTATAATGCTTAAGATTACAATCATCTAAATGATTAACAGGCTTATAAAGTTTATTGGTTATACCTTCCCAATTAGTAAACCCTTTATCTTTTATTTCTTTATTTGTTTTATAATCATGAATATTAATATGTCCATTAACTACTTCAACTAAATCTGCTTGACCACAAAGCTTTACAGACTTAAGATACACCATATGTTCCGGATATACACCTTCATCAAGCTTTTGTTCTGGAGCTAATTTAATTCCTTCTTCAGTTATCAGAGGTTTTATAATAGGTACTTCAACACCATTTCTTTCAATAGTTTTAAAGTCTAACATATCTGCTTCACGTTGATCATGATACCAGTTTCCTAATTTTATTGCTCTTTGAGTTTCATTATCCCAAGCAGTAAGTATTTCTTTTGGAGTCATACCATGCCATTTAGATCTTTTGTTCTTAGAAGATTTTTTAGCTTGACCATCTCTATCAAATTTAGGTTTAAACATTCCTATAAATGATGTTACGCTAGTCCAATTAATTTGATCTTGGTCATTACTTTCATAAATGTGACCTTCTTCTTTAAATGATATTGCCATAATCTTAAGTTATTGTAGTAAACCAATACCCTCCACTTTGATTGGTATTTAAGCTACTTGTTATTCCATTGTATACATAGTTAATTTGAATTCCCATTGTTTTCTATTTGTTGATTAATTAAAGTTTCTTCTTCTTCACTTGTTATTAATGACCATTTACCTTTAGGACATTCTGAAGATAATGATCTTAATTTAAATTCTAAACTGCATCCGCAATCAGAACAACAAGGTTGAGTTCCAGGAGCTAAACAATTTTCACCTTTAAGATCCAATTCAGAACAGTTAACACATATCTGCCATCTATCAGTAAATATAGCTTCAACATGTTCTTTTTTAAATAGCTTATTTTTTATTCCATCAGCAATTTGATCAGCATTCTTAAATGCTTGTAAATATTTTGACCAAGGTTTACTCATTTCTTTTCTTTTTAAATGCTATTCTGTTTAGTTTATCCGTCTCAATTTGTTCAAGAGCCTTACTCATCTCCTTGATGTTCTCAGTTATACCTTCACTTTTAGCATAACCATTGTAAGTTCTTTTAGCTATGTTTCCCAACATGCTTTTGTTTTTCTTGATAGCTGATTCAAGTTTACCTTTCCTCAGTTCAAACATACCCAAACCTTCTACATTAATTCTTGGAAAGTCCAAGTGAGAAAGTTTATTTCTTAGCTTAGCATAATAAAAAGTAATAAAGTCATCTACTACTTGTTGATGTACTCCCACTTCTTCTGCTATACCATTTTTAAATTCCCTATGCTTCTTTGGATTCACTTCCTAAAATTTTATAATCTAATAACACCAATCCATCTTTTTGAATATTTATAGCATTGTTTAATACTATAGTCTTTTTATTATTACCAGTTTTAGTAACTAAGTTTTTCTTTTCTGCTTTTGAAATTGCATTTCTAGCTGACTGTGAACTTTTAAAAATATTTAATTCAGTCAACATAATACAAAACTTAGATATTTCTATCTCAGGATTCTTAGCTAATGCTGCTAAGAACTCTAAGTCAGAATTACTAATGAGTATATTTTCAAAAAAACAAAAGCTTACTATCTGATATTTAATGGTTGTATTAATATTTACTTTAAGTTTTAAATCTACTTTATTTACTATTGCCATAATTATAAACTTAAGATCATATCTACAAAGTCAGGGTCTGGATAACAATCAGATTTATCCTGTCTAACATTAGTATGAGTTAATAATCCTTTTACGTTTCCTAAACAAGCATCCATTTGAAATCCAAAACCTTTAATTGGTCCATGCTTTTGAATAAATTGTTTTAAACCTATTCTAACATCAATACCATCTCTTTCACCTACATACCTAATCCACTTTTCAGTTGCTTTGATTTGTGCATCTGAATACTTATGGTAATAAAGGCTTCCTTTAAATGGTTCTTTCAGTGTTGCTATTTCTTCCTCACATGGAGTAGTACCTATGTAAGTTTTCTTATCACTATCTAATTGACCAAAAGAACAAATCTCTAAACCAACAGAATGTCTATTCATCCAACCTGATTGTGTTCTACCTAAGTGCCATCCATATCCTCCTTCTGGAAATGCTTGTACCATTACACCATCAAATTCACTAGAACCATCTTTGTGATTTTTACCACCTAAAACAAATTCAGTAGCTACTCTTCCTCTACTATCTCTACCCCATTGATCAATACAGTTGTATGGATTATGCCATCCTGCTGTATGGTGTAAAAAAATATATTCATTCTCTATTGGTCCTGCTATATATTCTCCTTTAGGTAAATAATGTTTATGAATCAATTGATCATATGAAGTTCTATAGTATTGTCCTTGTGTATCTGTGTCTTCATCTATTGCTTCTAGTGCACCAGCTTTAGCATTAAAAAGTAATACCCACATTTCACTATCTACTATACCTGTAACTCTCAGGGACTTAGATAGTTGATATCTAATAACAGCCTTTTCAGTATTTCTACCAAAGATACCATCATCTTTTAAACCTAATTTTTGCTGTAGATGTTTTACATTAAGACTGTTGTCTCCTTTTTTAATTAGCATAATATTGAGTTTTAGTTATCAATATTCTTTGCTGCGTTCTCCATAGCTTGTTTAAATGCCACTGCTTCTTCTGAATCAGGAGCTACTCCACCTTTACCTTCTTTTTGGTCAGCATAAGTTTGAGACATAAACATTTGAGCTTGCATTCTTTCTGCCCTAGCTTTCTCAATAGTAGATAATAACATCTCATACTCAGCTTGAACCTCTAAGTGTTTAATGTTGTCTTTGTAAAATGCAGTGATTTCTTCCCTTCTTGCTGTAAGTTCTTCCTTACTCAATTCAGGTTCTTTTTGATCTAGACTAGGGTTGATTTTTTGATTTGACATTATAAATTTTTTAAGTTAAACAATAGACAAATATATGTATAAAGTTTAAATAAAAAAAGTTTATGCCGTACTTTAAAAAATTTTATTGTATTCTAATAAGTCTATTACGGTTTTAAGTTCAGTAGATTTATGAAATCTTATACCACTTTCAAATAGTTCGGTGTACCACGATCCATCTGATAAGTCATTACTTGAATTGCTAGTGAATTCCAAGTTCCCTATTTTATATACATAATAGTAATAGGAATCATGTTCAGTAAAATTATCTGTGTTGATGTGGACTCTTTTAAATCCAAGTTGGCTTATTGCTGCTTCAGTCATTATTTCCGTGATTTAGCTCCAGAACATTTCCATCTCTTACGGGATAAATTGTTTGGTGTGTTAGGATCATTTCTTTTTTTAGCTGATACTCTTTTCTTAATACCTAAACTTCTAGCACAATAGCTGTCTCCTTTAGATGTTCCTGGTTTTACTCTAGGTCCTCCTCCTTTTGCATTACCCGCTTGTCCGTAACTTACTTTCTTTCCAGATGCAGTTACTTTGACTTTTGCTTTTCCTTTTCTAGGTGTTGCCATTATTTCTTAGCTTTAGCTTTAGCTGTTTTAGATAAGTCTTTCATATGAACTAAAGGCTTACTAGTTTTAGTATGTGTCTTACCAGTGTGTAATTTACCATTAGACATTTTATGACTAGTACCTGTCCATTCAGTCCCGTTTTTTAAATAGTGTTTTACTCCTTTCATTTCTTTTTCTTTTTTATTGTTTTGACTTTACCGTTGGAAGTTCTAGCATATGTGTGCGTTTTAGTTTCCCTAATAAAGGTCCCGCTATACTTCTTCCCTCCGTATGTCCATGTTACTTTTTTTGCCATTGTCTATTGTGTTAAATACTGTGATACTAAATAAGCTATCTTATATCCTGAAAATCCTCCCAATGCTGTAGGGATAGGAAACAAAATAAACTTTGCCAAACTAGTTACATACTTTGGTCTATTAATTACTTTACTGATATAGAAGTAATGACACATGTACCCAATCAATACAGCTATGTCAATCCTCAATGCAATGAATGGAACAATAATGGCCCCACTGAATCCAAAGAAAAAGTTTTCTATTATTGCTCCCCATATTTCTTTTGGGTCTGCATCTTTAAATTCTTTAATTATTTTTTTAGTTGCCATACAATCTATTCTACTAATACGCTATCAGGATACTTATTATTCATTACTACTTTTAATCTTGCACACTTCTCATACTCCTCTGTCTCAATAAACCAACTTATCATATTCTCTAAGTCACTTAACTTAGGACCGGCATCAGGATCAAACGCTAGTACTGCATCTCTTGCACTGTCATCTGCATTGTCTAGAACATCTACAAATGTTAACTCCTTCATTAGAATCCTATATGAATTATTAAATGCATCATCTAATATTATTTCATCCAACTCATTTTGTTTTATCTCATCCATAGGATCATACCCATCCTTGTCTTCATTATAATTGCTCATGTTGTTTTTTTTAAGTAGGCTTCTATATTTCAATATACAAAATATAAACAAATTGAAAAAGTAACGGGACACAAAAAAAAATTTTGCCTACCAAAAAAATATGTGTTTTAAGTGCTTGAGAGGTCCTATGAGTTTGCTCCCCAGCTAATTATTGAGGCAGGGTGACCCCCCGTAAGTGATTCCTCGTTTAACTTAATTTATATTATTATTATGAGTGTATTCTTTAGAAAAGTAAACATCAACAAGAGTAGAAACAGTGCAACAGTGATTGTATCATCTGCTCCTCTGGCAAACAAAAAATCTTCACTGGCTGGAATGCCAGTGGCAACAAGATCTCAATCTAACATTGTATTTGGCGTCCTATCTTTGATAGACCCTGAAACAAATGAGACTATGAGAGCTGACCATCCAACTATTGCTGCTATTCAGCAAACGTATGATGTAGGTGCTGAGCTTGAGGGATTCCAAATGACTGAGAACTATGTTCTTGACATGGAGACTAAAGAGCCAACAACCTTAGTATGGGTTGAGGCTGTATAACTATAATGAGGAGGGTGTAACAACTCTCCTCTTATTATAACATCAGCTAGCATTGTTACTCGTTGTCATGCTTAATTTAAGTAAGACAGCACTAACTTAGTCTATTGGTCTGCTCTGTCAGCTTCTCTCCCTGCGGTCGTTCTCTTTCTCTGCTCCCCAGCTATATATTACACGTGTTACTAGTAAAATAGTAATTAAAGCACAATAAAAACAATTTATATTCAAGTGTGTGTAACAATGTGAATAGGTGGTCTCATACACCACATATACCCACTTATTACCACTCTAGTTATTATTGTGCTCATAATAGTTAAACATAGCTAACGCTAGCAACAATACAATAGATATACTCATGACAATAACATAATAGCTTGTTGTCTCTCTCTCTATAGGAATAGTATAACATTACCCGCAATATTGCAAATCACCACTTAAATTAAATAACCATGAACATAAACATTTTAAAGCCTGAAAGCTTTATCCAGTACAAGACTAAAATAGCTTGTACAATTTACCCATGTGTAGATCCAGACAGTGTGAACCTATTTACTGGTCACAAACATTTCGTAGTCAAACGTAATGAAACTAATAGTCCATTAATATCTGAACTCATAGAAGAGTTGGGTAATAATGCACCGTTAAGGTATCTAGCACATGAACATAATCTAATAGAAGTTAATGACCAGGATGTAGTAGGCTATCTAGCTTACTCACGGAGTTATGACTAAACCACTTAAATAAAACAAAAATGAAAAAAATACTCAAGTACGCAATCAAACTATTGTTCGTAATCATACTACCACTCGTAGTAAGTATAACAGTAGTAACATTAATGATCTCAAGTCCTAAGACTGACCTTATAGCAAATGACTTTCCGTTGTTTGTAACTGCAATGGTAATTATATTATTATTAACTATCTTCAATGCTATATTCTATAGTGGTGTAATGTCTAAGACAAAGCTACTACCTGATATAGATTTTGAGGTAGTACCTGTAATAGGATTAGCAATAGGCTATGATCAAAACAGGATGAGACCACAGATCATGATACTCTTACCATTCTTGGTAATTGAGATAAAAGTAAACAAGAAGTTTAAAAAATAGTGCCATCAGTGGCGCACTAACAACACCAGTAATTATATACTATAATAACACTAGGTGTTGAGGCTATGACTTTGGTTAAGATAAGTGGTAACCAGGATAAGGTGGTTCTAATCGTAATAGGTTAGGCCACCGTATCTTTTAATTTAATAATCCTATAAAACAATAACAATGGCAAAACCAAATTATGTGATAGCTGAAACAGCTGTTAAAGATCTTTTAAGCAATCTTATTAATAAAGATAACTTAGGAGACAAGAGAAACCTTAAGCATGTCCTAGACCTGCTGGCTACTCTTCCAGAGCATTCAATCAGTGCTCTACTATCAATCATTTTAATAAAGGAGGAACACATACCTATTCAAATGGGTGATACTGTTAAACACCAACCATCACCTTACTCATCAGTTTATGATAAGGATATGATGATGGACAAAGGACTAATGAATGCAGATGGCTATATATATGGTACTGTAATAGCAGATGGTTCATGGAGTAACAGTGATGACTTCAATCCTTATTATAATACTATGAAGGTTAACTTCTATGTATGGGAGGACAATGATGTTAGGCAGAAAGAGGATACTATTAAAACCTTTGACCTAACAATTATAGATCCATCTGAACTACCTGAATTCAATACTCAACAAATAGCACTAGAGTTTCTAGATAATATTGTTGAAGAAGAAAACAATAGTGAAGAACAGAATCCGGAACACCCAACACTATAACCATGGCACAACTTAGTATGGAGCAATTAAAAGCTGAGATGAAGCAATGGTTGCAGTTAAAAAGAGCAATAGATAAAACACCTAATGGTAAAATCTGGAACTTTGGAAAGCACATGTCAATTAAATTTGAATTAGATGACAAAATGCTTACTGAAGAGATGGACCATAATGTTGCACTATTGCGCTTAATGAGCAAGCATGTCACAAGAGAAGATCCAGTATAGGTTTGGGATTGTATCACGTGATATAATTCTTGCTCCGGAATTATCTATATCAGCTAAGGGATTATATTCTGCCTTAGCATGTTATTCAAATAAGAATAGGTCTAGCTTTCCTTCTATATCAACATTGTCCAATGACTTAAACGTTAGTGAAAGAACTATCAATAGGTTGATTAAAGAACTAAAAAGTAAAGACTATATAAAAAGAGTAGGCAATAAGCTAATAATAAAATAGCACGTTAGCTATATATATGCAGACTCAATTCTGTATTTAAGCAAATGATCTGGAGATTATAACCAAATAGTAATTAATTATCATATTTTTGTTAAACTTACTTAGCAAAATAAAATGATAATACAATTGCCCAATGGTAGAATAATTGAATGTTCAGTTGAACAGTACTTGTCTCTTTCTGATGAAGAGATCAAGGACCTCAACGGTTTAAGTTCAGCATATACCAAAGAAGTGGGTGATCCATTCTATAATAAGTACTCAGTAGCAACAGGTAAAGCAGATGAATTTCCTAATGAAGAGGAAGAAGAACCTGCACTTGATGAAATAGAGTCCTTTGAAAAACTAGATGACCCGTATTTTCACTCTGATGATGTCTAATACTTAGACACATCACACAATTTTATTAATTCACACAAAAACAATTTATTATGCAAAGTAAAGTAAACATCCAAGCGGATGACATGGGAAATGTTGTACGCCAATCAAACACAAATTCTGAATATGGTCATGTAAGACTAACACAAACTAGAACTACATTTGGTAATGGTGGTTGGGTAAAGAAATCAAACCTAAGCGCATTATTACAAGGTAGACTAGAAGACTTACAAGAAATAGGCTTTGAATCAATGGATTCATTACCTGGTAAAATTATCTTTAAAGAACAATTAGAGCCATTTAGTACAAATGATCCTGATAGAGATTTAAAGAAAGCAGGTGATACTGGTATCATATGCTGTATTGACGGACAACCTATTTATAGGAAAACATTCTTTGTAGCTGATACAACAGCTCAAGATGTATCATTAGCACATAACAATGGTCAAGCCATTAAAGATGCTAATAGTTCTGATAATAAAGTAGAAGAGAAAGTAACCGCAACACCAACTGAAGCATTTGGTATGGATGACGGTGATGAAGATGGTAACATAACTGATGAAGTATCTGATGTTGTGGAAGAGTTAGTTGAAGAGACTGAAGAAGAATTCACTCTATAACAATAAATTCTAAAGAATGCTTGAGGCTTCCCTACAGGGAATTAAAGACAAATGGGTCAATGTTGTCACCTCACTCATTTTTATTACAAATTACTTATCACTAAACTTAATACCACATGCCATATGCTATCTCAAGAACAAATAACAAAACTAAATCAATCTCAAAGCCAATCTTTATTATCTAAGCAACTTCAACGCTACCACTATCTAGGTGTACTGAAAGAATATCAGTTACATCCAACCTCCATAACAAATTCTTTTGAATATACAAAGTTAAACTCCTATCAGCATTTCTTATTTAAGAGAGTGTTGCATGGACTCAACGTTTATAGCAAAGAAGAAGTAGAGAAGTTACACTGGGATAAGAAAAGACGCATCTCTAAGGTCTGGAAAAGGTCTCAGAGAGAAATTAATGCTTGGAAACAAATGATCTGCAACAAAAAAGTTAATGATTACTTCAAGAGAACATTCAAGGGCCCAACAGTAGAGTTTATACTCTCCATACCGGCAACTGAAACGTTAGATGATTACAATAACATGATGACATTTAAGCAGTTAAATATAGAATATGAGGACGTAATATTATTATTCATGTCCAAAGGGTTATTACCCAAGAACTATTTAACTTTAAAGCCTAATGAAAATCAACAATTGCTTAAAGTATGATTCAACAGAAAAAAAAGCTATGTAATAATTGCAATACGGAACAATTTATCTGGAAAAATGATAAAGGGAACCGCTATTGCAAGAATTGCTGGTATAGATCTAAAGAACCATCTACTAAACCACTACAGAGGAAACCAATCAACAAGAAGTCAAAGAAAATGCTGGTACTTGATCAAGCTTACACTAAACTTAGGAAGAAGTTTATGGAAGCCAACACAATGTGTCAAGCAGCTTTGCCTTGTTGTTCAGGTGGCTCAACAGATGTGCACCACAAGAAAGGACGTGGTGAATATTACCTAGTGGTAAGTACTTGGTTATCAGTATGTAGAACTTGTCATACATATATAGAAGAACATCCACAAGAAGCTAAAGAACTAGGTTTATCTACAGATAGAATATGAAAAATAACAAAAAAGATAAGTTACTAATATTAGTAGTTTATACAATAATCTTAATAATAACAATAACACTATGGCACCACATAATTCTGAAACTAGCAGAGATGTAATACAAAAAAAAGCATTAGACATTGCAATAGCAAATAAAAGATGTGGACTTGGCATTTCTATGGGTGTAGGTAAAACTAGAATAGCAATACAACATTTACAGTATTGTTATAACCCATTAGTAGAAGCTTTAGTTGTTATACCAAAACATTCTGTAGCTCAATCTTGGATAGATGAGTTAGAAAAGATGAACTTACAAAGTTTAGTTAAACATATAACGTTTACAACTTACTTGTCCATCAATAAACATAAACCTACAGAGTATGATGTTGTCTATTTAGATGAATGTCATAGTTTACTACCTAATCATGATGCATTTTTATCAGTATTTAAAGGTAGGATACTTGGATTAACAGGCACACCTCCTAAAGATGAAAGCTCAACTAAGGGCCTAATGGTTAGAAAGTATTGTCCAATGAAGTTTAAGTTTTCTGTAGATCAAGCAACAGACTCTAACATATTAAATAATTATAAAATTATAGTTCATCAGTTAGTTTTATCAAAAATACCAGCTTTAAAGAAGAAGACAAAAGCCGGGGGACATTGGTATACTACAGAACAAAAAGATTATAATTATGTATCTAGTAGAGTTGCTGAAGCACAGACACCTAAACAGAAACAGTTTGCTTCTATTATGAGGATGAGAGCAATTATGGAATACAATACCAAAGAGTTGTATGCTAAGTCATTAGCTAAAAGTCTTGGTACTAAGTGTATTATATTTGCAAATACTCAGAAACAGGCAGACAAATTATGCAAGCATAGCTACCATTCTAAGAATCCACAATCAGAAGATAACCTTGAGTTGTTCTCTGATGGAAGAATAGATAGGCTATCATGTGTACTACAATTAAGTGAAGGTGTAACAATACCCAACCTTAAGCAAGGTATCATTATGCATGCATATGGTAATGAAAGAAAGTCATCACAAAGAATTGGAAGACTGCTTAGGCTAAATCCAAGTGATACAGCAATATGTCACATATTATGTTACATAGGCACACAAGATGAAGTATGGGTGCAAAATGCACTTAAAGACTTTGACCCAACAAAAGTTAAATACCATAACCCACTAAAAAACTAAAAATGGAAATATTAATATTAGGAATTATAACAACTATAACAACTATAGCTGCCTATCAACTAGGAATTAAATCTGGCAAAAGAAACATTAAGAGACAGATCAATCAAATGACATGCAGAGACATGCTTAATCACAAAACTGATAAACTTAAAAGAATACTATAATGGGAAGGATGAAAGAATTGTTCATAGAACAGCAGGAGGAATTAGAGTACAAAGGTACCCATGACGCAATGATACATGGTTTATCTAGGCGTGCAATAGAAGAATATATTACTGAAGGTGATACACCTTGTCCCAATTGTAATCAACCATCATTATTACGTAATGAAGGTAATGCTAAATGTTTAGAGTGTGAGCAACAATTTGTTTATGTAGGATCAGCACTAAGATTCTTATAATATGGAGTTTACATATGATATGGATGGTATAGAACTAGATGTAGTTTATACTTATGATCCAGGTGAAGCAGAAGTGTGGACAGAATCTAATGGAGACCCAGGAACACCTGGTATAGCTCCTAGTGTAGAAATTACTGCAGCATACTCATTATTAAAGGATAGAAATAATAATGATGTAATGGTTGATATACTTCCTCTAGACATAGTTAACCAGTATGATATAGAAGAAGAAATACTAGAAAGTTATGAGTGATAGAATAAGTAAAATAATTAATAACAGGACCTATGTTTACATTAGTGGTAAATGGGTACATGATAGATCTAGCTTAGAGTTAGATCCACATGACCCAGACTACCGTGATGCATGGGATATAAAAAACAGAGGATATGAAAAATACTGAATTTCACAAAAGAGCTAAAGAGTTAAAAGATTTAGAATCTTATGAAGATGCTAAAATTACTAAAAAATATAAAGGATGTATGTTCACTATGTTATTTGGTATTGGATGTATGGTAGTAGTATTTGCATGGCCAGTAATAACATGGGTAGTTAACTACCTCACTAAATTTATATCACAATTATGACTATAATAATATCAGACCCAGGTGATGAACAACCAGGAACCCACGTAATAGTAGTATATGAAAGATAACCTATTTGTAAAAGCATCTATTAAAGATGGAGAATTACATTTCCCTATAAAAGCTACAGGAACTAAGTTTAAAAAGTTTCTGAATCAGTTACCTGATGACTCTAAATTAGAGATCTTTATAGGAGTGAGCGGTGATAAAGGCAGTAATCCTCAGTTAGCTAGGATACATGCAATGATCAGAGAGATAGCACAAGAAATTGGCTATACATTTGAAGAAGCTAAACTAGCAGTTAAAAGAGCTTCAGGTTTATGTTTTGTAAGAGACAAGCAAGAATATTGCAAGTCTTTTGGAGATTGTGATAAAGAAGAATTAAACTTAGTTATACAAGCATGTGTAGAAATTGGAGACTTTAGTAATATGAATCTAAGATAACTATTTAACAACAGTCATTTTAGCATTCAGCTCTCTAATTTTTTCAGTAGCGTCACCACCTGCTTCAACTATCTTAGCTAGTTCTTGCATTTCTACTTTAGTAACATTAGTCTCAGTTAATACCTGAAGACCTTGTTCTTTAGCTTTATGCTTAAACAACTGAATAAGAGAAAACAAAGTATAGATATCAGATTCAAAGACATCTAATTCTACTACAGGCTCTTCCTCATATTCATCTTTATTACCATAGTAGTGCACTATCTTTTCAAACTTTTTGAAGATAGCTGGCATTTCAGCACCCCTTTCTGGCTTACTAACAATTAACTGATTACAAATTCTTTGTAAACCTATAATAAACGCAGGACTTACTTCAATATCAGTGATATTTTTAGTAAAATCATAAGTTTCAGTTTCGTGTTGTTTCTGTTCTTCAGCCATAATAAATAATTTATAATACAAAGATAGCAAAAATATGCAAGATAAAATAGATTTAATCAAGGAAACTCTTAAGGAGGACCTTGAGTCATCAGGATGGCACAAAATATTAAACCCTTTCTTAGATAGCAAAGAGTTTGATAATATAACTGATACACTAATAAGATTAGTAGAACAAAATAGAAGATTTACTCCTAGGTTAAAGGATGCATTCAATGCATTTAAAGAAACAAACCTATCAGATCTTAAAGTAGTAGTAGTAGGACAAGATCCTTATCCACAATTAGGTGTTGCAGATGGAATAGCATTTAGTTGTTCTAACACTGAGAAACCTCAACCATCTCTTAGGTATATTTTTAAAGAGTTATATGGCATGCAAGGAGGATATGATAGTGATTTAAGACGTTGGGCTAACCAAGGTGTATTGCTTATTAATACAGCTCAGACTTGTGAAGTTAACAAGATTGGATCCCATTATGCTATATGGAAACCATTTACAGAATATATATTTGAATCTATTAATAAGATAGATAAGGATATCATATTTATATTAATGGGTAGGAAAGCAGAATCTTGGCAGTTAGTTATACCAGGACAAAGAATATTAAAGTGTCCACACCCGGCTGCAGCAGCATATAATGGTGGCACTTGGAAGGCTGATAATATATTTGGCAAAGTAAATGATGAATTAGAAAGACAAGGTAAATCTTGTATAATATGGTAAAATTTGCTATATTTGTAAACCCCACAAACCAACACTAAATGACTAATATTCAATACCTTACACAGCAGGTAGACATACAAGAGTTTAAGACTCGTTTCTACAAGAAGCACGGTGTATCCTTACATATTTTAACAGAAGAACAAACAGGTTTTAAGTTAAGTTTAGAGGTCCTACACAACTGTGTTATAAGAGCATTGCATGCTAATGAACCAGAGTTTAGGTATATTAAAAGCTTACATGTTCAACTAAGAAGAAGGGAGTATTTAGTTTATACTCAGCTTATGGCTTTCTTTGCTTTTAAAGAAGGGCACAGAAAAAGCACCATAGGAAACAGCATTGGTAGAAATCATGCAACAATAATATGGTCTATTAAAACAATAGAAAATAACTTTGTTCAAAAAGATGCATTAACTATTAACGCACATTGTAACATTACTAAACAAATCAGAGAATATGTGGGAAATCTTCCAGAAAATATTAAAGAACAAACTGACACCAAATCAGGCCTATCTTCTATTTGGAATAAAACAGAAGACAGCAGTACTGTCAAAAATTGATGTACAGCTTGATGAACTTGTAGACTTAGGGTTTTTGATTAAGGAAGAGAAAATATATAAACTCACACCTCAATCAAAAGCTTTTATAGCACACTTAGATAACTATTTTATAAAAGCAAAGAAGAAAACTGATATCCAATTAATGGGTAAAGACTTCTCTGAGAAGATAAATATCTATAGAGAAACATTTCCTAATACAAGGCTACCTAGCGGTAAACCTGCAAGAGTTAATGTTAAAATGTTATCAGAATCATTTAGATGGTTCTTTGAAACATATGATTATGAGTGGCAAGATGTTATTAATGCTACTAAGATGTATGTAAATGAGTACAGGGATGCAGAGTATATGTATATGCAAACCAGTCAGTACTTTATTTGCAAGCAAGATAAACATAGGGTTAAGTCTTCTACCCTAGCTGACTACTGTGATATGATCAGAGACGGCATAGACACTGAAGAAAAAACCTTTAAAGAAAAAGTAGTCTAATGAGTAAACCAAAAGAAAGATGGGTAGGTCAATATGCTGCCTTTAATGAAGCATTAAAATATATGCATGCCAGACAGAATGGACAAGAGAAATCTATCTATACTCCATGGCCTAAATTTAATGATGCTGCTACTGATGGTTTAGAATGGAATACATTAACTGTTATTGGTGGAAGACCTGGTTCAGGTAAGACATTAATAAAAGATCAGATTATTAGGGAATCATTTGCATTGAACCCTAATGATGACTTTAGAGTATTAGAATTTCAATTTGAGATGGTGGGTAGAACCTCAGCTATTAGAGAATTTAGTTCTTTTACAGGTAAAACATACAAAGAGTTGTGTAGTGCTGGTAGTACTTTACAACCGGATGTGCTTAACACATGTCACCAGTATGCTAAAGAAAGAGTTAAGAATCCAGTGGATATAATTAGTACTCCATTAACAGTAAATCAAATGCGTGAGCAGATTGATGTATATATGGACATGCATAAAGGCAAGAAGACTATGATCACTTTAGATCATACTATGTTAGTAAAGAGAGCACCCTATCAAAATAATACATTAGATATGATGTTTGAGTTAGGTGAGTTCTTTACACAATGTAAGAGAGACTATCCTTGTTTGTTTATTGCACTATCACAGCTTAATAGAAATATTGATAGCCCAGATAGAGCAATAGATGGTAAGTATGGTAACTATATACTTGAATCAGATATATTTGGCTCAGATGCTATGTTACAGCATGCAGATATGTTGATTGGTATTAATAGACCTGCTAAACAAAAGATTAGGTTCTATGGACCTGACAGATATATCATAGAAAATGATAGAACATTAGTGTTACACTTTCTAAAAGCTAGAAATGGTGATGCACGTATGAGTTTCTTCAAAGCAAAGTTTGAACAAATGATGATAGAAGAAATGCAAACCCCTGGTCAACAGGAAAGACGTTAATAATAATAATTTAAATTATGGCAATAACAACTGCAGTGCGCAAGCAAAGAGTCTCTACTTTAAAAGAGGAGCATGAAGATTACTTTCAAAAAGAAGGTAAGATAAATGCATTATACATTCCTAAGATGGCATACAGACCTTCTGGTAAGGATGAATTACATGTTAGTTTCTTTCCTAGTGAAATGGAAAAAGAAGAAGATATATATACAGAGTTTGTATCTATAGATTATGTTTCTGAAGATCCTAAAAGAACATTGTATTTACTAAACTACAATCCACACTGGAAATCAGAGTATGAACTTATTACTTCAAATTCAGGATTTCAAAGACATATGATACCGGTTAGTGAATTGAAAGTCATTAATGATGTAACCAGTAGAGGTTATATTGCTAGTTTAAAAGCAGGTTTATCACCTAAAGGAGAAGAGACTACAGCTAAAGTAATAGGTAAAGTTACAGATCTATTTAGTTTGACTGATCCAGATGAAACACCATCAACAGCACTTGTAGATAAATTAGAAGAAATAAATCAAACCTTAATAACATTAACTAAAGTAATAACTAAATATAGATAGTAAAATGGCACAAAGTGTATTAATCATTGCTGACTCAGGAACTGGTAAGTCAACTGCAATTAGAAATTTAAATCCAGATGAAACATTCATTATAAACATAGCTAATAAGCCTTTACCATTTAAGGGTTGGAAAAAGAATTACACATTAATAAGTAAGGATAATCCACAGGGTAACTTGGCCTCAGCATCTTCTGCGGCAGGTATTATAAAAGCAATAAATCATGTAGATCAGAAAAGGCCAACAATCAAAACATTAGTTGTTGATGATTGGCAGTATATGAGTTCTTTTGAATATTTTGATAGAGCCACAGAGAAAGGTTATGATAAGTTTACTCAAATTGCAGCTAACCTTGCCATGGTGGCAAAGTTGCCTAAAGATTTAAGAGATGACTTAACTGTAATCTTCTTAACTCACTCAGAAGATTCAACTGATATCAATGGAAATAGAAAAATCAAAGCTAAAACTATAGGTAAAATGATAGATAATACTTTAACTTTGGAAGGCCTATTTTCAATTGTATTATTTGGGAAAGTAAATAAAAATGATGATGGTGAACTTGAATATGGTTTTGAGACTCAAAACAATGGAGAGAACACATGTAAATCACCTCAAGGTATGTTTGAAGATTTCTTCATTCCAAACAACCTGCAGTATGTAAAAGACTGTATTAAAAAATATGAAGAATAATTAATAAACCATTAAAAAACAAAAATTATGTTAAGTACTAGCGGAATGTCAGCCGGAAGCGGTAAAGAAAAACCAGTAATTGGTCCAGGAAATCATGTAGTAAAGATCAATTCAGTAACGTTTGATGTAACACCATATGATATGGATGCATTTAATATTATGTTACATATAGAAAGTGAGCCAGTAGAAGGTGAATTTCAAGGATTTTTATTAGATGCAAATAACCCAAACAGCCCACGTTATGCAGGTCAAGTTGGTAGAGTAAGATTCTCTCCATACCCATACAAAGATGCAATATTAGCAAGTGGTGCTGAAATTAGTAGAGATACTGAAGTTATGAAAGCAATGATATATTTATCAGAGCAAATTGGTAAGAGAACTGAGTTGGATGCTATTAAAGCAAATACTATTGAAGAGTTTATGACTGCTTGTAATGGTGTACTATCTAATACAGGATTTGTAAACATGTGCTTAGGATCACGTGAGTGGGAAAACAAAGAAGGTTATGTGAACAATGATTTATACCTACCAAAGATGAGCAAAGCAGGAATTCCTCTTGAGGCTTTGGGAGTAGAAAATTCTAGGTTGATTGCATATAATCCTAATGATAAGAATCATTACAGACCTACAGTTAAGAAAGCTGTAGTAGAAACAAATCAGTTTGAACCGGCTAAGACAGCAGGTGATGATTTTGATTTGTAAATAATTGATATAAAATTAAGGGAGTTGGCTTATGGTCAGCTCCTTTTTTTTATTTAATTTGGCATTTATGTTTAATACAAAAAATTTAGTTCTTGAAGAATCTGACATACCTAGTTATTGGGTATTTCAGTATTATTTGAACCTACCAGAGAAACTAACTGGTCAGGATATAAAGCTAACTTCTGTATTTAACCCTAATGAGAAAACACCAAGCTTTTGTATTTATGTAGATAAAAACATAAATCAATATAAGTTTAAAGATTTCTCTACAGGCAAGAATGGTAATAAAGTTGACCTGGTAAAGTTAATGTTTAATCTAGAATACCCTGCTGCGGCTATGAGAATTGTAAAAGATTACAATCTACATGTCAAGACAGAAGGATTTGAAGAGATAAATTTTAAACCAGAAGCTAAGTGGGAAGTAGACTTTGTAAAAGTTAGGCCATGGAATCAAGATGATAGTAAGTTTTGGTTATCATTTAGAATTGGCATGTCTATATTAACAGAATACAATGTTAAACCCATAGAATATTATAATTTAGTTAAGTCAGAGGCGGATCAAGTTAAAGCATTGAAGATAGAAGGGACTGGCCTTTATGGTTACTTTGATAAATCAGGTGATATATATAAAGTATATCAACCTAAGAGTAGCAAGCATAAATTTCATAAAGTCAAACCTCACCTTCAAGGATATGATCAATTAAAATTTAATCAACCCTATTTAGTAATATGTTCATCATTAAAAGATGCATTATGTTTAAAAGGAATGGGATACAATATAGAAGTTGTAGCACCTGATAGTGAGAACACTATTATTAAACCATATGTCATTGAACACTTAAAGAAGAAGTACAAAAAAGTAATTACTCTTTTTGATAATGATGAGGCTGGCCTCAAAGCTGTAGAAAGATATGCTAATGCATATAAAATCAACGGTTTTGTACCAACTATATGCAAAGACATATCAGATGCTATGAAGTTGCATGGTTTAGATATAGTTCATGCTATGTTAAAACCTTTACTAAAGGAAACACTAAAACAATAAATATGAAATGGTTTATACCGGGCTCAGTGCCCAGCAGTAAGAATGGCCGTAGATGGACAGGTAAATACTTTATAGCTAGTAAAGCTGTAATGAATTATAGAAAAGTAGCTAAAGACTATTATGCACAATATGCAGATGAGTTTAAAGCTGAGCTAGCTAAACATTCACTACCAGCAAAAATATCTTTTGAATTTATCAGAGGCAGTCGTCATAAGTTTGACTATATAAATCCAGCACAAACAGTGCAAGATGATATGGTTAAAGCAGGATGGATTGAAGATGATAATGCAGAATTTATTTTACCTGCCTTTGAACAGTACTCTTATGATAAGGAGAATCCGGGTGTATGGATAGAAATACTTAAGGATGAGTAACATCACAATTGATGAGTTCCTATCATTAAGGAAATTATTGAATGGTGTAGATGAAGATTATTATATTGCTATTAACAATTTAGATAACTTAATGTATAATGACAAAGCTCTATTAGATCTATTGCTTGTTAAATCATTACAAGGTATTAACAGGAAAAGGTTTATTAAGTGGACTAACTACTGGCCGGGAGATCCTGGTCTTGTTTATACTTATCAAAAATTGCTTAGTAGGAACATCTACAGTGAAATCAAAAGAAACGGAAACAAACATATCTATAAACAAATACTTATACTAATCATGAGGACTTAGAAAATATGAAGAACATACAAGACTTAGTTGCTAAGACAACTAAAGACCTAATTTTAGATGAGCCCTTTTACGGGCTCTTTTTGATTGGTATCAATAAGAAGTTTAGTTTACAAATACCTACAGCAGGTGTAAGCAAGCAAGGTATTGGTATGCAGTTAACTATAAATCCAGAGTTTTATGAAGGATTACCATTACTCCACAGAGTAGGGTTAATCAAACATGAACTGTTGCACATAGCATTTGGACATTTAATCATGAGAGATCTTTATTCAGATCATAAGTTATTTAATATAGCTGCTGATTTAGAGATTAATCAATATATATCCAGTGATAGATTACCAGAAGGTGGTTTATTATTGTCAAGTTTTCCAGAACTAAATCTTCCTAGTAAGGCAGGTACAAAAGTATATTACAATCTTTTGGAACAAGGACAGAAAGATGGAACATGTCCTTCATTAGATAACCTAATGGATAAGATGAATGGAGAAACTGAGTATGATCATACTACTTGGGATGAATTTGACGGCATGTCAGAACCTGATAAGAAATTATTAGAAAAACAAGTAGAACATCAACTTAAGGAGGCTGCAGAACAAACAGTTAAAAAACAAGGTAACATACCGGGTGAATTTAAAGAGTTAATAGAAAGACTCTTTCATATAGAACCTGCTAAGTTTGATTGGAAACAATATCTAAGAAGATTTGTAGGTAACTCAAGTGTAGTTTATACAAAGAAACTAAGACGTAAGTATAACAAACGTTACTCCGCTAGCCCAGGCTTAAAGATTAAGTTTAAAAATCACATATTAGTAGGTGTAGATACTTCAGGATCTGTAAACAATGATGAGTTGCAAGAATTCTTTAGTGAATTATCTCACATGACTAAAACAGGTCATAAGATATCAGTTGCACAATGTGATACTCAATTAAGAACTGTGGAAGAATTCAATCCTAAAAAAGATTGGGAAATACACGGTAGAGGTGGGACTAGCTTCCAACCAGTTATAGACTATTTTAATGAACACAAAGGGAAATATACTGCCCTTATATATCTAACAGATGGTGAAGCATATCCACCTGAGAACTGCCCAAATAATACCTTATGGTGTTTAAGCAGTATATCAGAAGTGAATGATGAATTACCAGGACAAGTAATCAAATTAAATTAAGAAAAATGGCTCAAGTAAATTTAAATGTAACAGAATTAAAAGGATTTGTAAATCATATTATAAGAAATAATAGGTATTTACAAGAGAATAATAAAGCTCCTGTCTCTATAGAGGTAGTGGGTGAATCAGGGATTGGTAAAACTTCTACTATTGTTGAATTAGCTGAAGAAAACAAACTAAAATTTGTTAAACTAAATCTTGCACAGATAGAAGAGTTAGGTGACCTAGTAGGGTTTCCTGTAAGACAATTTCAAATGTTCAAGGAAAAAACAATTGCTAACCCTAAGAAAAAGATTGATGATCTTAACTATACTGCAGCACAAAGAGCATCAGCATCAGCTGATCTAGCTAAAATGCCTGCTACTATTACTAAGAAAGTTGGTATGTGGGTAGATGAACTTGCTGTACAAGAGTATCTAAAGAATGGATACAAAATGACAGGTAAGAACAGAATGTCTTATTGTGCACCGGAATGGATTGCGGATGCTAAAGAGGGTGGTATATTATTACTAGATGACTGGAATAGAGCTGATACACGTTTTATACAGGCAGTTATGGAATTAATAGACCGTCAGACTTACATCTCATGGAAATTACCAAAAGACTGGCATATTATGCTAACAGCAAATCCAGACAACGGAGACTATATGGTTAACAGTGTAGATAGTGCACAGAAAACTAGATATGTAACTGCTAATCTTAAGTTTGATGTTAATGTATGGGCTGAGTGGGCGGAAGGTGCTGGCATAGATTCAAGATGTATTAACTTCTTGTTGCTACACCCGGAATTAGTAACACAAGAAACTAATGCAAGATCAATTACAACATTCTTTAATTCAATATCAAGTTTTGAGAAGTTTGAAGATAACTTATCATTAATACAAATGATTGGTGAAGGTTCAGTTGGAGATGCATTTGCTTCTATGTTTACTACATTTATTAATAACAAACTTGATAAGTTAGTTTCACCAAAAGATCTATTAACTCATGAAAGTGAATCATACATCCTAGGTGAATTACGTAGTTGTATTGGTAAAGATGACACGTACCGGGCAGATATTGCTGCTACTTTAGCAACACGTTTGGCCAATTTTGCTGTAGTGTATTCTAAAGAAAATACTATATCAGCTAAAATTACAGACAGGTTACAATCATTAGCTACCAAAGATTACTTTACAAATGATCTTAAGTATCTAGTTATAAGAACCATCTTTAATGGTAATAAATCTAAGTTTAATAAATTGATGATGAATCCAGATATCATCAAAATGACAATGAAATAGAATGGCAAATAAATCAGTTTATCAAAGTTTTGATACTACTGCATTAAACTATTATGATCTAGCAGGAGCTCCTTTAATGGGAGTTCTTGTTGGTTCTGTAGTAGAAGATGTATTGTGTACTCAAGACCAAACAACATATGAAAAAATAACAAGGTCTTTATCAGTACCAACTGAATCAGGGAGTACGTTTATAACAAAAAAGAAAGCATTCATTTTACCTAGATGTGAAGTATCACAAGATAGATTAAAAGCTGCTTTAAAAGAGCATGGTATTACCGTTACAAATGATTACACTAAAGCAGATCTTATAGTAGGTCATGAGGGTATTGAAAGAAGGTTTGAAAATGCTGATCCAATAATGACTTCTATAATGTTAGCAAAGTTATGGAACTATGAAACTACTGATGGAGCAACAAGCTCTACTAGTCCTATTAATCAACTTATTAAGAAGCACGGTAATGTAATATTAACATCTAAGATAACTGAGAATATCAGATATTATGATTTTAATATAATTACCAGTCTTTATGATGAGTGGATGATTACAGGTATGGCTCTTAATCTAGCGCATATAATTGATACTACTGAAGTAAGTGTTATAGATCCAGAAACTGTATTACATAGTTCATCTACAAAGATGATTATGGATGAAGAGTTGCTGGTTGATTTAAAGAAACAGTTAAATGCTTATGGTGATGAGAATAAAGCTATGGCTGCTAAGATTATTCCTTGTATAGATTATACAAAGAACTATCATTTACTGTGGCAATTTGCTCAGGATTGTGAGAATAACATGTGGAATTATAATAGAGACAAAGATATCCAGTTTTGGTTAAAAGAATCAAACTTTGATCAGTTCACTAGATTGTCTGCACAAGGCATGATACTATGGTTAGAAAAGAAAAAAGAATTGTGTCAAACAACTTTTAAATACTTAGAACCTATAGTAAGACAAGAGATAAGGATACAAAATAGAGATCTTTATACATTTAAAGTATCTGTAAAAAAAGAATACTTACAGTATTTAACTAATAAAACAAAAACTAATGAAGAAAAAATATAACGTATCCATAAGTATTAATACTGAGACATTCATAAATGGTAAGTTAAATGATAATGCTTTTAATCATGAATCTAAAGGCTATTGGATGGGTAGTAGTGATAATTATAACTTAGATGATAAAGATAAAGCAAAGTTAGGTATATCTTTTACACCTGCTAAAGCTTTCACTGTACAAGACAAAACTTTGTATAGGTTTCCTAAATTAGATCTACCTAGACAAAAGGTGGATTTACTAAAGGAAAAGTATAATTGTAAAGTCATAAGAGATATTAATAAAGCAGATATAAATGTAGTATCAGATCAACTATTTGATAACTTATTTGATTATGAATGGAATACTTCTGTTAAAGTAAGTCTTTTGATAAAACTCTTACAAGAGGCCAAAGAAAAAGATTTTATATCAGAAAGTGGATTATCAAAGTGTAGAGAAATGCTTCATGATATGGGGCCAGATGCTATGATTAAACTTGATTTTCCTTATAATTACAGTCGTAATAGTACTGCAGAAGATAATCTTAGAAATGTTTTTCAAGTGTTAAAGGAAAAACTCTTTGTAAGTGATGATACTAATAGTAGAGATATTATACTTCATCAAGTTAATGTAGTAAATTACAATAATATTGTAAATTCTAAAGCAATAATTGTTTATGATACAGATATTATTAATATAATAGATGAACAATTAGCAGTGCTAGAAAATACTGAACTTGACACCATAGTTAAAATGGTAAAAAATGATGGTAAAGAGAACAGGACCCTAGCATTAGAAATGCTTGCTAACTGTAATATTGATAAGTCTTTTGATATTGTATCTCATGTGTTTTACTGGTATTTTGATTGGTTAAAAGACACCAGTAATTGGAATACGGTTAATGTTAAAGCTTTAAGAAAAAGGCTTAAGAAGTATCAAGGCGGATGTAATGCTACAATGATATATGCTTATAATAACTACATAGAATGTCTAATTGAAGATAAAAAATTAACTAAGTTTGCATTAGACAACACTAGAGAAAAGTTATACCATGAAGTTTTACGTGATATAGGTGGTAATAATGCTAATGTTTTCTCTATTAGCTTGGATAGTGTAAAATTAAAAGATACATTAACAGATAACATAATTAAAAAAGAAACAGATGAGCAAGAAATCAGACATGAAGAAAGTGATATCAGAGACAATTTTACTATATAAACAGAAAGCTCCGTCAAATGAAGTTAAATTACAAATCCAAAAACTTCAGCAGCAGCTAGACATAATTGATAACTTAATTAAATCTAATGAAAAAAAACCAGAGTAAAGAAGAAGTATTCTATGCAAAAAAAGACTTTTGTTTTAGTTACTCTTCTTTGAATAAATTATTGTTTTCACCATCTTTATTTTATAAAGAATATATACTGTTTGACCGTGAAGTCAGAACAGACAAACACCTTGTAGAAGGAAAGCTTGTACATTGCTTATTGTTTGAACCAGAGAAAGTAGCTGAAAAGTTTAATATTATACCTGGTAAAGCACCAAGTGATAATATTAGAAAAGTAATGAAAGACATGTCTATTCATACTAATGCAGAAACATTAGATCTATGTGAGATACAGGCCTTAGAATCATTAAAAACTTTAAATCTTTTCCAGTCTCTTAAAACAGATGAACAAAGACTAAAGAAAGTTATTACTGAGGATAATGCACCTTATTGGAAGTTCTTATCTAATACAAACGTTGATGTTGTAGATCAAGATACTGTTGCTAAGTGTACAGAAATGGTTGAGACTATAAAAGAAAACAAAGATGTAATGTCTTTATTTACTGAACAGAAAACAGACTTTGAATTAGATCCAATAGAGACTCATGCAGAAGATTATCTAAAGTCTGAACTAGCAGGCAATGATTTTGGATTACATGGTTATATAGATTTCTATAAAGTAAACCATGATAAGAAAGAAGTTGTTATCTGTGACCTTAAGACTACAGGTAAAACTATTTCTGATTTCCGGGAGACTATAGACTTTTATAATTACTGGCTGCAAGCGGCTATATATTGTAAATTAGTTTATGATACGTTAGGTGATAAAGCAGAAGAGTACAGTATTAAATTTAAGTTTGTAGTAATAGATACATACAAACAAGTTTATGTATTTGATGTTACTGATGAGACTTTAGCTGGTTGGGCTGATGGTCTTGAGGGAGTTATAAAAGTTGCAAGCTATCATTATAAAGAAAGAAACTATCAGCTACCTTATGATTTTCTAGTAGGAAACATTAAATTATAATATGGAAGGAGTGTACACAGACTATTTTCAAAAGAGTAAAGTTTTTCTTTACCCTCTGTTAAAACTTAGAAAAGGCATTGCTTATGTTCCCATACAAACTTATGTTTGTTGGGAGCATGTATATGCTGCAGGAGAACACATGTTGTTATGTGAATACCATGCTAAGAAAACAGATAAGTTTATAGCATTCTGTGATAGATACTTAAAAAGTCATAAATTATTTCATAAGTATATGGATCTTGGAAACAACAAACATTTATTTATATTTGACTTTACAAGTTATAAGAATGATTTCAATAGATTTATAAAGGGCAGCTATTCTCAATTCAGTTTAGAGTCTAAGATAACAATCTTGGATTTCTTTAGTTCAGCAGGTAACATGTTACACTATATTACTTCCTTCTTATCACCTGATGATGCGCATGAAGATTATGCAGAAGCATTAGGAGTAGAGATAGAATATATAATTAGTGTATATGAAGTATGCAGTATACCAGATTTAGATAAAGAAACATTTCATGAAAATAATGAAATATTAAATAGTCTATTAATAAAGAACTCCATATATTTGGAAAAATAAAAAAGAACATTATGTCAAAACCAATAGGACAAAATATGATGCTAGTTAATTCTAGTTTCAGAGGTGTAAAATCCTTTACTTTAATACCAGTGAGCAATGACTCACCATATGTAGAAGCTATGTTTGATCCATCATCAAGCATCTTAGCTGTAATCAGTAAGGTTATGAAACAATCTTACCACATGGTTCCTAAACTAGATGAATCAGGTCAACCACAAAAATTAAAAGCTCCAAACCCACAGACAGGTAAGACTGTTAAGGAAGAAAGAAGGCTTGTAGATACATTTTCTGAGTTTTATTTAAATGATAGAAAAGATATTGACACTTTCATTCATATGTTTGCAGTAAATGCAGAAGACTTTTCAGTTGAAGAATTCTTTGTTGATGTAGAAGAAACTAAAGTATCTAAACTTATAGTACCAGGTCAGTAAAGCTAGAAATATACTTATTGACTTTAAAAAAGAAAGCCTCTTGACGGAGGTTTTTTTTGGCTCTAAAACATAAAACTATATGAGACATTGGGTAATGGATTATGAGACATTGGCTAATTGTTTTACAGGAGTATTTGAACATTACAACACTCAGGAGACTGAGATTTTTGTAATTCATGACCTGCAAAATGATTTACCAAGGTTTATTAATTTCTTAGAAGATAACATAAAAAACAAAGAGTGGCATATATCCTACAACGGATTAGCATTTGATGCGCAGGTCACTCATTATATATTAGATAACCATTTTTTATGGAAGAATCTAAGTGGCTGTGAAATAGCAGCTATTATCTATACATATGCTCAAAGATGTATCACAAAGTCAAATAAGAAAGAATTTAGTGATTATCCTCAGTGGAAAATGAAAATGGGTCAAATAGATGTATTTAAAATGCATCACTGGGATAATCCTGCTAAGCGTTCTAGCTTAAAGTGGATACAGTATAGTATGGATTGGCAAAACATTATTGATATGCCAATTCATCATGAGACATTAATAGATAAACAATCAGAAATAGATATTATACTAGAATACTGCGTTAATGATGTTAAGTCAACAAAGGAAATCTACAACAGATCTAAATCACAGATAAAATTAAGAAAAGAACTTACTAAAGAGTATGGTGTTAACTTGTTTAGTGCATCAGAACCAAGGATAAGTAAAGAAGTATTTGGTTACTTCCTTACTAAGAAACTGAATATACCTAAAAGAGATCTCAAACAAATGAGAACTTATAGGGACACTATTAAAGTGAAGGATATTATACTTCCTTATATTAAGTTTACATCTCCTGAGTTTAACGTGTTACTTGACAGGTTTAAAGCTTTAGAAGTTAATGCGCTTGCTTTAAAAGGCAGCTTCAAATATCACATTGACTATAAAAATGTAAAGACACATTTTGGTTTAGGTGGTGTACATGGTGCTGCTAGTAAAGGAGTGTATGAACCGGAAGAAGATATGATGATTATGTCATCAGATGTTACTAGTTTTTATCCTAATCTTGCTATAAAGAACAAGTGGTCACCAGGACACTTCCCTAAAGAAGAATTCTGTAACCAATATGAATGGTTCTTTGAAGAGCGTAAGAAGATACCTAAGAGCAATCCAATGAACTATGTATATAAGATTATACTTAATTCAACTTTTGGCCTTAGTAATGATGAGAACAGCTTCTTTTATGATCCAGAGTTATGTATGAAGATCACTATCAATGGTCAACTTACTCTAATGATGCTTTATGAACAAATTATGGAAAGAATACCAGGTGCAATTGCTTTATTGCAAAACACTGACGGTGTAGAGACTGTGATTCCTAAAGCTTATTATGATGAGTACATGAAGATATGTGAAGAATGGCAAGTAACTACCAATCTGAACTTAGAACATGATGAATATCAAAAGTTAATTTTAGGTGATGTCAATAATTACATAGGTATAAACAAATATGTAAACGTAGACATTACAAAATGGAGAGAAATTAAAGAAGCTAATCCTCACTATCTATTTAAAGTAGAAGGTGATAAGTTTAGTTTTGCTCCAGTAAAGTTAAAAGGTAGATTTGATTTTCATGATCTACAATTGCATAAAAACAAATCTAAATTAGTTATACCAAAGGCAATCTACCAATACTTTGTACATAATATACTCCCGCAGGAATATCTTGATACAAATAAAAACATATTGGATTATTGTATAGGTGGTAAATCTAAAGGAGAATGGAAACAAGTTGCAAGGCAGATTAAAAATGGTATTTTTGCAGAAGATGATTTACAAAAGATCAATAGATATTATATATCTAAATCAGGAGTAAAGATGGTTAAAGTTCATAAGTTAGATAAAAGAGAAATACAACTTGAAGCCGGTAGATGGTTACAGGTAGTGTTTAATGATATGAAAATCAAACCTAAGTGGGAAGACTATAACATTGATAAAAAGTATTATCTGGAAGCCATAGAAGAAGAGATAAATGGTATTATAAATGTATCATCAAACCAATTAAAATTATTTTAAAATGAAGACAAAGGATTATTATGAGTTAGAATGTGCTGTTGAAGAATGGGCACATGAAAAAGGTATAATGTCTAAAGCTAGCCCAATGGCGCAAGCTTTGAAGACTATGGAAGAATGCACAGAGTTATGTGCAGCTATCAATAATGAAGATAGAGATGAGATTGTAGATGCTATGGGTGATATAATGGTAACGTTAATTATCCAAGCTAAAATGCAAAATGTTTCTCTAGAATCATGTTTGACAGCAGCTTATAATGTTATAAGCAAAAGAACCGGTAGAATGATAAATGGTACGTTTGTTAAAGATAGATAATCTTTGTGTAAACCATTTAAATTTATTATCTTTACACTATTAAAGTTTAAACTATGCGCTACAAAAGAGCAACAGAAACAACACAAGTATTTTTAGAAAACCAACCCTTACCTAACCATGGTAAGAGCTATACAGTGGTATCACATAAAGACGTGATAGAGAACACAAAAAATTTATTGGAGGATAGTGGTTTCACTATCCGTAAAGAAGTATATAGAGCAAACATGAATGCCCAAGTAGCACAGGGCATATATCATATTTACCCTACACAGTCAACTGATGATCAAATCAACAATGAGACTGAATTAGGAATGATGTTTGCCTGGACAAACTCTTATGACAAGAGTACAAGATTTCAATGTGCAATTGGTGCATATGTAATGGTATGTAGTAATGGTATGATGTGTGGAGATATGATGAACTTCAAAAGAAAGCACACCGGATCAGCAGGCCATGATATTGTAATGCAATTAAGTAATCAAATTAAAAATGGTGAAAAGCATTACACACGTATCTTAAATGATAGAGATGCATTGAGAGGTATTACCTTATCAAACCTTCAACAGTCTGAGTTATTAGGAAGATTGTTTGCTGATGATGAGATAATTACACCAACACAAGTATCTACTATTAAGAAAGAGATGAAGAAGGCTTCATTTGACTATGGATGTAATGATGATAATGCATGGGCGTTTTACAATCATGTTACTCATTCATTAAAAGTATCTCCTCCAAGAGACTGGATGCAGGATAGTCAAGACTTTCATGATTTTATGATGACGCAGGTTGTTACTGCAGGACCAAAGAGTTTTAGTGAAGTAAACATAAATGACTTTGCAATTACAATGGACCCGGAGTTTGATCATAAAGACATTGAACATGATGTATTAGAAGGAGTGGCAATAGAAATAGACCAAGAAATTACAGAAGGTCAACTTGCATTTGATACATACAGTAACTAGATGGTAAACATAATGGTAGCTTTACTAATCATACTAATAGGTGCTTATATAGTAACAAATAAGTCTGATGAACCATTTTAACTAATTAAAAGGGGAGGGGGGATTTTCCCAAATAAAACTAAAGAGTGTATAAGAGCACTTATTTAATTTATTATTGTCCTTCCCTTTTGATTATTTTACATAACATTTAAAACAATAACAAAGAAATGGCAAAAGATATAAAATATAACGTAGCAGCAAGGAATGGTTTAAAGACCGGTGTTGATGCTTTAGCAAATGCAGTAAAGGTAACTTTAGGCCCTAAAGGTAGGAATGTAATTATTTCTAAACCTTTTGGATCTCCTCAAGTAACTAAAGATGGAGTAACAGTAGCTAAACATATTCAATTAGAAGACCCTTTAGAAAATATGGGTGCTCAAATGGTAAAAGATGTTGCTAGCAAAACAAATGATTTAGCAGGAGATGGAACTACAACAGCCACGGTCCTGGCCCAGGCTATTATAGAAGAAGGATTAAAAAATGTTGCAGCGGGTGCAAACCCTATGGACTTAAAGCGTGGAATTGATAAAGCAGTTACATATATTGTAGATGAACTAGAAACTATCACATTAGAAGTAGGAAGTGACATAGAAATGATTAAACAAATTGCTACTATTTCTGCTAATAGTGATGAAACTATTGGTGAATTAATATCCTATGCTTTTAATAAGGTAGGTACACATGGTGTAATTACTGTTGAAGAAGCTAAAGGAATGGAAACATTTGTAAAAGTAGTAGAAGGTATGCAGTTTGAAAACGGATACTTATCTCCATACTTTGTAACTAACCAAGACAACATGAGTTGTGTGTTAGAAAACCCTTACATATTACTATTGGATAGAAAGATTTCTACTATGAAAGACTTACTTCCAATATTAGAACCCGTGTCACAATCAGGCAGATCACTATTAATTGTTGCAGAAGATGTAGATGGTGAAGCACTAGCAACTTTAGTAGTTAATAAGTTACGTGGAGGTTTAAAAATTGCAGCTGTAAAAGCTCCTGCATTTGGAGTAAGAAGAAAAGATATGTTAGAAGATCTTGCAATATTAACAGGAGGAACTGTTATATCTGAAGAAAGAGGTGTTTCATTAGAAGAAGTTGACATTAGTATGTTAGGATCAGCTGAGACAGTTACTGTAGATAGAGATAACACTACAATTGTAAATGGTAAAGGTGATGCTGATAAACTTGCAGCTAGAATAGAACAAGTCAAAGGCCAAATAGAAGCAACATCTAATACATATGATATAGAATTGTTTTCAGAACGTTTAGCTAAATTAGCTGGTGGAGTAGCTGTTTTATATGTTGGTGCTGCTAGTGAAATAGAAATGAGAGAGAAAAAAGATAGAGTAGATGATGCATTAGCTGCAACAAAAGCTGCTGTTGAAGAAGGTGTTGTACCTGGAGGCGGTGTTGCATTACTTAAAGCCAGTAATATTTTACCAGATTTATCTGTTGATAGTGTTGATGAAAGAACAGGTGTTGATATTATTTATAGAGCAGTAGAAGCACCATTTAGAACTATATGTGAAAATGCAGGTGTTAGTGCTGATGTAAAACTTAATGGCTTGAACTCAGAAATATTAGAGTTAGGTTATGATGCTAGAACAGATGAATATGTTGATATGTTAAAAGCTGGTATTATTGATCCTAAAAAAGTAACTAGAGTTGCATTAGAAAATGCTGCTTCTGTTGCTGGTATGATCCTTACTACAGAATGTGCTGTAATACTTAACACTAATGATCAAATGCCTATGGCTCCGCCAATGAGTGGTGGAATGCCTGGAATGCCATTCTAATGGGTGGAAATATAGTAGTAATTTGGCCTTCAAAAAAATGGAAAAAAAACAATTAGTAGTATCAGCGTGCAGTCAATTGTATCCTGAAACAGTAGAAGCATTTAAATCTATACAAAAGGAACAACTTGAGTTATTCTGTAGCAAACAAATGGACTATGGTCCTAATAACATTGCTATAGGTAGAGATCTATCAATAGATAGTAACAAGATGTTTAGCCATCAAGGCTTATGGTTTCGTATGAATGATAAGATATCACGTATACAAAACTTACTTTGGAATAAAAAGAAAGGTTACAATGAGTCTTTAGAAGATTCTTGGATTGATCTTGCTAACTATAGTATTATAGCTATGTTAGTTAACCGTAATAAATGGGGTAAATAATAAGTTTAAGTGTCCAGTTAATCAACCATCAACTGGACACTTTCTTATATTATTCTGCTTTATAATATCTTATTTCAATATTACCAGCATTAACTGAGACGTTTGATCTTATAAAGTCTTGTCTTACATTTTCAAGACTAACTTTACCACCAACAACTTCTACAAAGAAAACTTCTGATCTATTTTCTCTAGTTCCACCACTACCGTTAACCATTACCCAAGCACTTTTATAACCTCCTAAAACTGCACTTGGAGTTATAGTATATCCACCTGCACTATCATTGGCCCATGCAAAAGTTAATCCTGTATCATTAGACATTTCAGTTACAACAATACCGGTTCCTTTAAGATCAGTCCATGTAGCAACATAAGATAAGTATACTACTCCTGTTCCACTTGCTGCTGATGTAATTCTACCTTGTGCATCAACAACAATACTAGGATTTTCATAAGTCCCAGGAGTTACTGCTGTGTTATCTAAATTAATAGTTAATGTATCTGTTGCAGATGCTGTTGATGTTAAACCAACACCCCCTGCTATTAATGCAGTATTACCTGTTGTAATTGTTTGTGCACTACCTAAATCTCCAGTTAAATTCCAACCAGTATAAGCTGCTGGAATTGTAGGGAATGTTTGTAACGCTCCTGTTCCGTCTATATATTGTGTTGTTGCTCCTGCTCCTGATACTGTTATTGTTCCACTTGAAGTTATTGGTGAACTTGCAACTGCAAAAGCTGCTGGCATTGTTAATCCAACACTTGTTACACTACCAACTGGTGTATTTACCCAAGATAAAGTACCTGCAGCATTTGATTCTAGTATTTGATTAGCTACGTTAGGTAAAGTATTAGGTAGTTGTAATGTATAACTACTACCACCTGAATGTAAAGGCCCTTTAAGTCCTACATAGTGTGGAGTTCCTGCTTCACAATAAAGTTTTAATAAACCTTGATTTGTTCCATCACCTACTAAACCTAATTCATATATAATATCTACTTTACTTGTTTTGTTTGTAGTAAAGAATGATCCTGCTCCAAAAGCTCCACTATTATTGTATTGTACTTGTGTGTCTGCTCCTGATGCATTAGTAGCAGGCAATGTACTTAAAGCTATAAAATCACCTGCTCCATTTACATAATCAGTATTTGCTCCGTTTGCAGTGATTGCAATTGCCGGAGCAGTTGAAGCATTAGTAACGGTTGATGTGAATGCTGTTCCTGCAAAACTAGATGATACTGTAGTTACAGTTCCATTTCCTTTACTATTAAAAGTTGTCCAATCCGCTGCTGATAGTGCACCACGGTTTGTTGCTGATGCTGTTGGTACATTTAATGTAATAACCGCAGCAGTGGTTCCGTTTGCTACTGTACTAGTTAAATCAGTTCCTGATGTACCTAATGTTAATGATGCTACACTTGTAACAGTTCCTGCAGAACTTGCCGGGAAAGTAATTAAATTACCTTCACCGTTAATATACTCTGTTGTTGCTCCTGCAAATGTAAAAGCTAAAGCTGGAGTGGTTGATGCATTTGTAACAGCTACATCTAAAGCATCTCCTGCGGTTGTTGAACTTACTGTAGTAACTGTTCCGCTTCCACTTGCTGTAGCATTTATAGTTACAGCACCTGTTCCTGCTACTGGAGATATTGTTACATTTGTTCCTGCTACTATAGATGTTACACCCGCTGCAGGTATAGTTTGCCATCTAGCCTTTGAACCTGTACTTGTAAGAACCATACCAGATGTCCCTAAACTACTTACTTCATCTTTTACTCCTCCTTGAAGACTAATTGTTGATTCAACTATTACTGTTTCTGTATCATCAGTACCAATAGTTAAAACTGCTGTTGCACCTGGAGCTCCATTTTGTATCATTGCTACAGGAGCTGCATCTGATAATTCTTTAGTTGCAGTCCACATAGCCATTTGCTTAGCACTTCCAGAACCTGTAATTAAATCTGGTGTAGGTACATTTAATACTCCTGATGCTAAAGTAGCTGCTCCTGATCCATTAGTAGTTAAACTAGTAAAAGGAACTGCAGGAATAGTTGGAAACGTAGTCAGTCCACCAGTACCATCTATATATTGTGCTACTGTACCAGCTCCTTCAATTGTCATAACTCCTGAAGCTGTGATTGGAGAATTAATTACTGTAAAACCAGTAGGCACTACAAGACCAACGCTTGTTACAGTCCCTGCTCCGCCTGCAGTAGAGTTTATAGTAATTTGACCTGAACCATTATCTGATAATGTAACATTTGTTCCAGGTCTAAGTGTAAGTACAGAATCTGTTCCTGCTGATGCATTAAGTGTAATAGCAACGTTGTCTCCAGATTGTGCACTTTGTAATAAATAAGTTGTATCTGTACCACCCGGCAAAGCCGCTACAAAATCATCAAGCCTCATAACATAAGGATCCATTTTTGGACTATAACTTGATCCAGTATTCAAAGAACTATCCTTTAACCTACCTAATTCAATATAATCAGATTTAAGTTTAAGACTATCTTTTCTTTTTCCGTTTGTTAAGAGACCTAAAACCTCTTGTATAAATACACTCATAATTTTTTGTTTTTATATATATAATGCTGCTACTGTAACAGTTGTTGCCGCAGTATATTCAAGTTCTATTGTTCCCGTAGGGCTATTAAAAGCATCAACTTCAAATGGACCTAAAAATCCACTTGTTCCTGCTGCTAGTACTAATTTTGCAGTTTCTTTTACTAAGAGACCTAAGTCAACATCTAAGTAAGTTGTAACTACAGGTGTTACTGATGCAGTTACTGATACCCCGCTTCCATTCTTAACATGAAAAAATTGTATACCAGTATTAATCAGTGTATCACCAGCTGCAGTAGCAGCAGCATAAGCAGGCTTAAGGCCAGCTTGTACTATTTTTTGAGCAGTTAATTGAGCCATTTTATTTATGAATTACGGTATCCGTTTTTAAATGCAGCTGATTGTTCTGGTTCAGTTGCTCTAGTTGTTATTTGTTTAGCTTGAAAACCTGCTGCAGCTAACCTTTCTCTAGTTGCTGTTGCTGTTGCATTTTTCTTAGCTTGTATTTTAGCCGGGATTGTAGTTGGGTTATAATAACCGTTAGTTGTTTCCCTTTTGAATACTTCACCCTGTAAAGGAAATGAAGCTTTCTTTGATGCTTTACCCATGATTTCTTGCTTTTTTAAAATTAATAATCAGTACTAGCAGATCTACTTATATCTCCAGCGTTACCACCGTAAGCTTTCTTTTCAATCATTCCATCCACAACACTACCTCCAGCCATAAAGCCTTTTAAGCCACCACCTGCAGCCATAGCTCTCATGTTTGCTTGTCTTGGATCTTCTTGCATGTCTCCATCTCCGTAAGAGAATCCTCCACCGCCCATGTTCTTTTTTTTCATTGCTTTGGAACCACCGTTTCCATACTTAATTCCTGCTTTTTTCATATTATTTGGCATAATTTCTAAATTTTAATTGTTATTGTTATTGTTATTGTTTTTTATTTCTTTTTTCTAATGACCTACCACCAAAGTATGCACCAATTACAGTAATTAAGACTAACTGTAATAGATCTACCCAAGAAGCTTTAACATCAAATGCAATTACTCCTGCATCAATAAAAACTAATAGTACTGTTGATACTACTAGGAATATTAATATAATAGGTCTTACATTTTTACTTAACCAACTATCAGAATTCATATCTGCATTCCAACGTGCTGATATTTCTTTCTCCATGTCTGTCTCATACTTTGAGACTAGTTCTTTTATCTTTAATTCAGCGGCTAACTTTTCATCTTTAGAAGTAATAAGGTTATCTAAGACACCACCTATTCCTTCAACTAACTTAGTTGCTCCTCCTGAAAATATTTTACTTAAAATTCCGCTCATAATATATTATTTATACAGCTGCTACTTGAGATGATGAAAGTACAATCCAATTAGTACCATCAGACCAAATTGTTACTGATGCATATACCTTATCTAACACTAGATTAGCTCCACCATTAATTGTTTCAGATCCTTGTGCATCAAGTGTAATTGGTTTAGCTGCTGAAGTTGAACCATTAGTTGTAATAGTTATTTTTCTGTATTGCCAATTCTCTGTTCCAGCTGCCGGGGGTAACTGAAGTGTTCCTGTTCCATCTTCTCCTGTTCTAGCAACAAGAAATAATTGACCTGGTGAATTAGTATTTATTACTGTAGTAGCACCAGTTGCAACAGTTAAGGCAGTAAAGTTTACAAATTCTTTAGTATCCTTACGGTCCATATCTACTGTAATAGCAGTTCCTCCTACTCTAGTTAGAGTTAATAAGTCCGTAGCTCCATCAAAAGTTGCTGCATTAACATATTCATCTGCTCCACCTACATTAACAAATGTTTTTAATGCCTTTAATGTAATCAATTCTGTATTGATCTTAGGTAAAGGTTTAAGTACTTGTTGTGGATCTGCATACCTGGAAACAACTAAATAATCATCTGACTTTGGAGTTGCTACTTTTTTCCTAGTAAGCATTCCTAACATGTCTTGTAATATATTGCTCATAACTTTGTTTTAATTATATAATTTTATTAGTAATGGTGTCTTAAATAACAAACCATTTGATTGTGTAACTTCAGAACCAAAATGTTGTATAATTTGAAAACCAGAAGTTGTTACATTAATGACATTAAATAAACACGGAGCATTTTTCTGTGTTTCTGTTACAGCAATTACAACTTTATCTGCATCTGGTATGTTTGGGGTAAATGTAAAAGTACATGTTCCTACATTAGTATATGTACCTGCTATAACTACTGTTGTACCACCTACTGATATACCTGATTCTAATACTATTAAAGTAGGATCACCTGTTCCTGTTTGTGAAACTAATGCGGCATATTCATTATATGCTACACTAGGCAATACTGTATATGATGGTTCTCTCCAAGTTCCTGTTCCATCTAAGAAAACCTTTGATTCTCCGGCTGAACCGGAAGGTACATACCCAACTTTGGTGCCACCTCCATACACATTTGACGTTAAAGTAAGTACACTTCCAGCTATAGAACCAGTTAGAGGTGTTGTAGATCCAGCGGATATTGAATTTGTTACAGATGTTATACCGCCTCCACCTGTAGATGTAATAGTTATTTCATTTAAACTTTCAGCTATCGTAATACCACTTCCTTCTACTAATGACTTAAAATTAAGAGTCTCCCCAACTTTATCTTTCCAAACACCTTTTCCTGATCCTACATTTGCAGCAGTGTTTGGTTCTCCTGTAGTTGTAAACTCTACATAATCATTGTCTGATGATGGACCAATAGTAAGGTTAGTACTTAATGACTTTAATGTACGGAAACTAACCGTACACTTTTCAGTTTCTTTATCTACTGCAGTTTTTTGATATACAGCACCGGTATTTGCACCTGGTACTGTTGGAACATTAACATGATCACAGTGTTCAGCAGCAATTTTAAAATCTTTTACTTTGATTAACCTAACACTTTTATAAGGTATAGGTGATGCAACACCAGTCATATCAGGCTCTTCATTAAGGCCTAAAACTATAACATCATTTGGAAGTGCTGCTTTTACAAATTTCTTACGTCTGAATAAACTTAGTATGTCAGTTAGAATGTTCATTTTTTCTTTTTTCTTTTACCACTATATGTGTTGTGGGTTCCGCCACCAAGATTATATTCTTGCATAGACTCTCTTCCGGTTTCAGCACTATATACATTACGTTTAGCAGTACCACCTTTGGTCATTTTTTCAACCATAGATCCATACATGATGTCATCAAGTTCTCCACCAGCCCGTTTACACATTAGCTTGGCTTTTTGTTTTGTCATCTTTGGACGTTGTAAACCTTGTCTTTTCATTTTATTAAATATCTAATGTAAGCGTGAGTATAATTAAGTATACTTTGATCGTATGATAATTATGTTCAGGATCAGGAGCAATTGTTTCCCAACCTAAAGCACATCTATCATGTGGCCAGTGAAAAGCCATCTCTAATTGCCAATCCATATTATTTACAATTACAATCGTTACAACTACAAGATTCTGTATTAGTACAAATATCCCATTTGCAGTGTCCTAAACACACTTTACCAAATGTTACCCACCTAATAAACAAACATATCTTTTTCATCATTTTGATTTTATTTTTTGCCTTTAACTGCTTTTTTAACAGCTTTAGCTCTTGATTTAGTTTCCTTAACTACTTTAATAACCTTTTCATCTACCTCAGTCTTAGACCATAAGTACTGCCATACATCTTGTAGACTACAACACCATAACAAACAGAAGAATTTTTTAATCATAATTATATACTTTATACTATTAATATACAAATTTCTAATAACTTAAGCAAGTCTTGCCTTATCATTCTTTAATCAATTAAATTAACAAACCACATATTAAAAATAGTAAATTTGCTATATTTGCATCGTATACTATAATAATATACAAAAAAACCAAACATGGAAAAAGTAAATCCTTTAGTTTTTAAAAATAAAATAGCTATAGAAATTCTCCCAACAGAGACTCTATTTGGCATAAAATCAATCAATTGTGAAGTCCTGTGTGAGGATGATGAATACCGTAAAGTTTTAGGTGTTGAAATTGGTTTGATATTTTTTACAATTAGTTATGTAAATATGATTACATAATTTTTTAATCTAGTAAAATTTTCTTACATTGATATAGGCTGTATTTCCTACCGGAGGTACAGCTTTTATATCTTCAAACAAATTTAATCTACATGAAAGCAAAAAACATTTTTAAACCCAGAGTCAATATTTTACCTTATGAATACCCTCAACTCCTAGCATATAAAGATGCTATCAGACATTCCTATTGGATTGACACAGAGTTTAATTTTACAGAAGATATACAAGATTTTAAAGTAACTATCAGTTCTCAGGAACGTGATGTTATTAAAAAAACAATGCTTGCTATTGCACAAATAGAAGTTAATGTAAAAACCTTTTGGGCAGATCTTTATAAAAGAATGCCAATTACAGAAGTTGGAGATGTTGGAATGACATTTGCAGAATCAGAAGTAAGACATAAAGATGCTTACGCCAGGTTGCTTAGGATACTTGGACTTGAAAAAGAATTTCAAAGTGTTATTGAAGTGCCTGCTATTGCCGGTAGACTTAAGTACTTAAAAAAGTACCTGGATGGTACACGCTCTAAAGACAATAAGATGTATACTAAATCTGTATTATTGTTTTCTTTATTTATAGAGCATGTAAGTTTGTTTAGTCAATTCTTAATTATGATGAGCTTTAATAAGGAAAAGAATGTCTTTAAAGGCATATCTAACGTTGTAGAAGCCACATCAAAAGAAGAAGATATCCATGGTAACTTTGGAGCTGAACTTATTAATATCATTAAAAAAGAAAACCCTGAGTGGTTTGATGAAGAGTTTGAGGAGTTAATTTATTCTGCATGTAGAAAAGCTTATAGAGCTGAGTGTGGTATACTAGACTGGATCTTTGAACAAGGTGAACTTAGCTTTTTACCACAAAATACAATACAACATTTTATTAAGAATAGATTCAACAACTCACTAGAAAAGATAGGTATGAAACCAATCTTTCAAGTTGACTTAAAACTATTAGAATCTACTGAGTGGTTTGATATAGAGATATTAGGAACCAAAGAAGGAGACTTCTTTTACAAAAAGAGTGTAGACTACAACAAGAAAAGCAAGAGCATTACAGAAGATGACTTATTTTAAAACCAACTAATTATGGAGTATAATAACTACTACTGGCTAAATGAAGACAGCCGTACATTTTTATCAAGGGGATATATTACAGAGACCCCTGAACAAAGAATCAAAGACATTGCTATTAAGGCAGAAAAGTATTTGAATATAAAAGGATTTGCAGAAAAGTTTGAACACTATATGGCCAAAGGGTATTACTCTTTGTCAACCCCGGTGTGGATTAACTTTGGTAAAGCAAAAGGATTACCTATCAGTTGTTACGGATCTAATATAGATGACAACTTGGACAGTATATTAAATGCTGGCCGTGAAATTGGAATGATGTCTAAGTATGGAGGTGGAACTTCTGGTTACTTGGGAAACATTAGAGAAAGAGGTGCACCTATTTCTACAGGAGGATTTGCAGATGGACCAATTCATTATGCTAAGATATATGATACGGTAGTAGATGTTTGTAAACAATCTGAAGCTAGGCGTGGAGCATGTGCTGTATACTTACCTGTAGAGCATGCAGATATTTTAGAGTTTTTAGATATTGGAACAGAAGGTAATCCAATACAAAATCTACAGTATGGTGTTACTGTTACTGACCAGTGGATGGAAGATATGAAAGCTGGGGACAAAAGCAAACGTAAAATTTGGGCCAAGATTATTCAAAACAGAAGTGAATTTGGTTTTCCTTACATAATGTTTAAAGATAACTCTAATAACAATTCTCCTTATAAAGAGTTAGGATTAGATATCACTGCTTCAAATCTATGTTCTGAAATACAATTACCTACAGATAGTTATAATTCTTTTGTTTGTTGCTTAGGATCTATCAACCTGTTACACTGGGATGAGATTAAAGAAACAGATGCTGTAGAAACATATGTCTATTTTCTTAATGCTGTAATGGATGAGTTTATTATTAAGGCTGAAACAATGCCCGGTATGAAGAGAGCTTATAATTTTGCAAAAAATCACAGAGCTGTTGGCCTAGGTGTTATGGGTTACCATTCATTATTTCAATCTAAGCTTATTGAGTTTGACTCACTACAGGCTAAAGGTTTAAACAGTGAAATATTTAGAACACTTAAAGACAGAAGTGAAATAGCATCAAGAGAATTAAATAAAGAGTATGGTTATAGATCTATTAGGGATGGTTACGCTAACACAACTCTAATGGCAATTGCTCCAACTAAATCTAGTTCGTTCATTCACGGAGCTGTGAGTATGGGTATTGAACCTATTAAGTCTAATTACTTTATAAAAGATCTTGCTAAGTCTAAAACAGTATATAAGAATCCTTTCTTAGAAACTCAATTAGAAAAGCATGGTTTGAACACCCCGGCTATCTGGAAAGGTATTCTTAAAAAGGATGGTTCAGTTCAACACTTAGATTTTCCTAATAAAGAAGTGTTTAAATCTTTTGTTGAAATATCTCCTAAAGAGATTGTATTGCAAGCAGCACAAAGACAAAAACATATTGACCAGTCTCAGTCATTAAACTTAATGATTGACCCATCCGTCTCTGCTAAAGATATAAATAAACTATATATGTACGCTTGGGAAGAAGGGGTTAAAACTTTATACTATCAATTTAGTAAAAGTTCTGCTCAAGATTTTGCAAGGAATATTCTAGAGTGTTCTAGTTGTGAAGGTTAGAATTGTGATTCTCTCTTAACTACTTCTATTGCTCTAAGCATTTTAGGTAAGTCTACTGGACATAGTAAGTCTAGTCCTGCCTTGGCCTTAAATTTTATAAAAGCTTCTCCTTCTGAAAAGATTAGTATTGTAGGAACCATTCTGATCCTATACTCTTTCTTAGCAGAAGGAGCTTTTGTAATATCACATCTGAAATATTTAACACCATCTATTTCATCCAATTTTTCCCATTCATGGAAAGCATTTTGTTTGTTAAAATCTGCATAAAACTCTATTATGATAATGCTTTTAGTATCATCAAATGTAGAATTATCAGCTATAGTATCACCAAAATTAGTATCATCAATCCATGATTGGCCATGAAGTAACTGACTCCACACTAATAATATGAATACAAAAATTAATTTTTTCATTGCTATTTACCTTTCATGAGCTCATACATACGCTCTTCCATTTTATCCATTTTTTCTAATATGGCATCAACATCTTCTTGAGTGTCCATAATTGTTTGTCTAATTAGTTCATCTTTCAGATCATACTCAACTCTTTCTATACTTGGTTTTGGTAAAACCATTGCTTGAGCAATATCTGCTTGTAGTATAAAATACATTGATGATAATGAAACTGTAAAGCCTACTATCATTCCTATTGTCTTTAGATCTAAAGTTACTTTAGTTCCTTCTCCTATCTCCTGGGCCATTATTATTATTGATTTTTAGTAGGGTTCCTACTTACTGTTTTAATTACTGTACTATTATTATTGTTGTTACGTACTACTCTATTACTTCTAGTATTGTTAATTGGAATTGAATTATTTCTAAAAGGTATAGGCTTATATACTTTTATAGGTTTGTTTCTAATTACTACTTTTGGTTTAACATTAGTTCTTTTTACTCTCACTCTAGTATTGTTATTACCATGAATAACAGCAGTCGTTTCTCTAGATATTCTTGAATTTCCCATAGCAGCTATACCTCGCCTATCTTGTATAGACATTCTTCTACCATAAATTCCACCAAATTGGTGCCATGCATTATATCCATATCCATTACTCCATCCATTCCATACATAGTTATTACTATATGGGTAACCCCAGTTGTCCCACATATTAAAATTAGTATTTCCAAATGCCCAATTCATCCAATACTGTGTGCTACTATATTGAGGATTAAACATACCAAATCTATTGTATCTACCAAACCTATAATTAAATGGCTGATTCATTGCATAGACTGCAAAATCATATCTAAAGTTAAAGTCTGTTCTAAGCTTCCACTGTAATTGTCTATAGTTAAGGGTATCAATCGTTATATTATCAGGTAGATTAAGACTGTATTCTGGATCGTGACCCATTGTACTTACTTTATAAGTAGAACAACTACTTAATAATACTATCATAAAAATAATTAACGTTCTCATATCTATCTAAATGTATAATTAAGACCAAATGTAGTCTGATATAATTCACTATCCCACATCTTAGAGTATTCTCCCTGTACAAAAACCCCTAAGCTTTTATTTACTTTAAATCCAAAACTAAGTCCAGCAGAATAATCATTCCATTGTTCTAATTCAGACTCTGGATTTAAACCTCCTGCACCGTAGTTGTTTCTGTTTAGGTATGAAAAGTCTTCATCACCTTTTATATATCTGTGCATTGGTAATATATAATTAGCATATGCATGTAACCAAAAGTTACCTTTATAATGATAAAAATCAGCACCTATAATAGGAGCAATCTCTACCCAAGGATCTAAGAGCTCCCATTGTTCTCCATTGTACCTATTCATTAAGTCAGTAAATATATTTTCTCTAAACTCTAAATCAGTATGTGCTACTATGTTTCCATCAGCATCTTTCCAAATCCAGTCTTGAGTTTCTTCTCCTGTAGCAGCATCAGTAGAAGTTGTGAAGTGATCAGAATAACCATATAAGAATCCTAAAGTATACCAAGGGTTAGTTGGAAACTCCTCAGTTGTACCATCTGGGTTTATATATTCTGTAGTTTCATTTAACCATATCTCTATTGGGTTATAACCATATGCTCTTTCGTGTCCACGTGCTATAACTCCTGCTGATATTGAAAACTTCTCACCAAGTGGTAACCTAGCTCTAGCTTCAATTGAAAAGAATTCTAAATTGATTTTATCTACCTCTCTACTTTGAACTTTAAAAATATGATATTTACCAGTGTGCTTTACAAATAAATGGTGGTTTGTAAAATTCTCCCCTCTCCATCTCTCCTTCTCAAAATGTATTTGATATTCTAAACCTTTGAAAGCAGATGTTGGTGCTGAAAATGCTAGCTGATTTTCTGTTCCGTCATAAAAGTTTTTAGGCTTTCTTTCATAACTAAATCTAGCTAACTTTCTAATACCAATTCCGTATCTATAATCAAAGGGATAATTAGGAGTATTATCAACCACAACAGGAATGGAATATAGACTGCCGTCTTGGCCTGTTCTTACAAAGTAAGTGGGCTCTGCAGCTTCAATGGAATTAGAAATATCTCCAGCACCGTATACGGTACCGTATTTTAAAAAGTCCTTATATAAACCACTAAAGAACTTTCCTTGTGCAGATACATTACTTGTTATAAATAATGATAAAAGTAAAAAGACAATAATTTTTTTCATATACAAGTATTAAGTTATGACTATACTACTGTAGGTTTATACAATAATATAGTCATTCTTATTTAAACTTAGAAGATTTTTCTATGTAAATTTGTCTAAATTATTTAATCCAGAACTTATCTAGTTTAAGAGCATTCTTCCATTTCTGTATAGTATATAGAATTGGAATAACATCTTTCCATTCTTTCCCTAGTTTCCACTGTCCTTTATTAGGATTGTTTTGATATACGTATTCTGAGTTTGCCTCATAACCTTCTTTACCTTTTGTAATTAATTCATATGGTGTCCATATTGTCATACTTAAAGCTTGACCTAATTCACCCATTGTTCTTGTAGTAGCAATTGGTGACTTAGCCATTTGAAATATCTGTTCCATTGATGCTGGTAAAACAACAGCAAATAATACTAATTCCTTATACAGTCTATCTCCTTGATACTTAGTTAAGTTTTTAATTCTTTTTTCAGTATCACTATCATCATCATCTCCTTCTAATAAACCTGCTAAAAGTTGATTAGTTAAAAATACTCCAGCTATAATAGACATCTCACCCATTGTTCTATAGAATCCAAAAAGTCTATTTTTACCCTTTTGATCCGCTTGACCACCTTTACCATCATAACCGTCTTGTTCTTTTAAGAAGGTTTCAGTAAGTTCTTTCATGTTACCCTTAGCTTCTACTACATTCTTAAAATAGAAAGCCAAAAACTTAAACCAAGATTTATATCTACCTTCCATCCATCCAAGATTTTCATCAAAGTATTCTGTTTGGAATCTAGCTCTAATTGCCGGAGCAACCCACTTATGAAACTGAGCAGCTAAATTACCAAGCGTATGTGATTGAATAACCATTCTATCTTCTGCAGCGTAGTTACCATGAATTTGTTTGTTGACTTCTCTAATTTTATTTCTTAAGTCATATCTGAATGCATCATTGTATTCTTGAGTAGATCCGTCTTTGTTTAATACTGACCATTTACCACTTTCTAAATCTAACTCTTTAGTTTTAGCATTAAAGTTAAATGCATCATACATAGATAATGTTTCTCCTGTTGCTTCATCTATTAAATTAGTATCCATGATCATAGCAATACCTACTCTACTTTGTACATTGTACTCTGCAGCATCTTGCATTACATAACCCCATTCTTTAAACCTTTCCCATATGCTTTTACCATCTGAGTCTTTACCAGATTCACGTATGTCTGTAGAATCATCCATCATTCTTAGAAGCTGTGTGAATGCTTCATACTTATTATTTGCAAAGTCAGGATCATAATTAGACTTACCAATACCTGCTAGACCTGCAGTGGATACATCAGCTAAATCTCTAAGTCCAGAACCAGTTCTTTCAACAAGGCCGGTTATAGCTTGCTTATTCCACTCACCACCCGCTCTAAGAAAGTTTTTCTTACTAAAGAATCTACCACCCAACATCTCAATGTTGTTGTTAATCCTACCCATAAGGTAGTTATTAAAGTTACCAAAAGGATTAAAGGCTACATAAGCAAGAGAAGATTGTTGAATTAAAAGATCAGCTATTTTATCTACTGCACCTTTTGTGATTAATTCATTATCATAGTATACCATTGACATATACTTTCTTAATCTTCTTACAGTATTAGAATCACCACTTGTTTCTTTTTTAAATCCAACTGATCCACTTTGTTCAACACCACTAACAGCTGCGTCAACTTGTTTCTTAGCTTTATTTATTAAGTTCTGTCCACGCCCTACAAATTTTGTATTAACATCAGACGGTTCATACTGTCTATTATTAACTACTCTTTGTATTGCAGTTAAGGTATCTTCTATTTGACCCATAACTTCATAGTGCTCTGCCATTGCACTAAACTTTATTAAACTTGTTGCTAGATCTCCACTCAGCTCACTTGCTAAAGGTCTACTTCTTATTTTTGCTAATTCACCAGTTAATACTGCTAACTGACTTTTATAAGTTTCTCTATTAACAGTATTCTTTTTATACTTCTCTTCAAGGATTATTATTTTTGCTTCTACAGCTTCCATATCCCCTTCTTTCCTTGGGCTTCCTACCATAAAAATAGGTAGACTATTAGTTATGTCACCCACCTCATCAAGCAGAACAGCTTTTTGTACAGAAGTTTCTTGGAATAAATTCTTAACTCCTCTAACACTACTTGCATACATTCTAGAAACTATACTTGGTCTATTTTTAAGATCATCTAAAAGATTGCTTTTTACAACAGGGTTCTTTCCTAGCATTGATTGCCTAACGTTATCAGGCAACATTCTAAGCAACTCTTCTTCAAAGAATTTTACATATAAAACATAAAACTCTCTTTGTGCTATTGACAATGCATCAGTTTTAGCAGGATCAAATATTGCTTTGTATTTATCACTACGTAAATCTTCTATCCTATTACCTTCTTTGTCTAGTCTAAACTGATTCTTATCTTTATACTCCGGTTTAACAAACCTTCCATCAACACCTTGCATGATTACACCAGTAGCTTCACCATTAGGATTTCTAAGTGCTTGATTATATTTGGTAATGTTATAGTATCTAGCTTCATAAGCATTAAACTCTACACTATCAACTCTTTGTTTTTTAAACCAACGTCCTTCATATGCATCATTACTTACAAAGTATTCAAATTTATTTCTTGCATCAATAAACTCTTGGTTATATGAATAGTATTCTCCATCAATTCTTTGTCCGTTTTCATTAACTCTTTCAGCAAATCCAAACTGAGATGCAGCTCTTTTTTTATTTGCTAAATCTATATTGTATTCCAGCTCTTCTTCAGATGCTTGGTTCTTATCACTTATATTGAAATAAGTATATGGTACATTATCAGCATCTCTAGTTGCAGCTCTTAGTTCTTTTTGTTTGTCATAAAACTTACTACCAATAGGTTTAACATAAGTACCATTACGTGTTCCATCCTCATTAAAGTTTTGCATATAATTATATGCATTTTCTTTATTAGTACCGCTAAGCATTAATACTTTATTACCTGCAGTTCTAATTACTTTTTCTCTATACTGAATCCTGTCTAGTAAAAGTTGTTTTTGTGATTTGTATATCTTAGCTACTACAGCAAGTAAAGTATCTGTAGAAGTATCCATGTCTCTGGTTTGTAAATCAATACCAGGGATATCATTAACTATAGTTAATTCTTTAATTAAATCAGCTTCAGTAAACCCACTACCTTCTACACCAAATTGTTTAGATGATCTAAGTCTTACTGTTTCTTTTACATAATTAAAAATTGCATCATTGATAATACCCTCTCTACCTTCTGAGACTAATCTAGTACCACCAATTAATTTATCAACTTCTAATTTTAAATTTAACACCAACTGTTGTTGTGTTGCATTTAATTCCTTAGACCCTTCTATTGCATATAAAGGTTCATAAGTTGCAAGGAATCTATTAAAGTTTAATACAAAACCAATGTATTCAGGATCACCTGTTACATTATTAGGATCAGTAACATAATCAGTAAACTCTCTTATGTCTTTTAAAGCATTACTTAATAATCCAGTATAGATCTTTGATTGTGCTTTAGGACCTCTGCTAATACCACTAGTAATATATGCTTGTAATTTTGCAATGTCCAATAACCTTTGTTCTTTAGAACGTTTAGAATATACTTTCTTAGTATTTAGGTCTCCTCTTTGTGCTTGATCTAATGCAGTACTATAAGATTCTAACGCACCAAATACTGTATTCATTTCTGGATATAATGCTTGTGCTACTTCTTCCTCAACAGTAGATTCAATTTCTTCTTGAGCCATTTTATCTTGATCTCCTCTATATGGAGCTTCAGGTTGTTCTGCAAGTTTAGCATCAAGTTTTTTCTTGTTTCTGTTATCAACAGTAGCCGGAATAAGCATGTCTACATAAACACTATTTTCAGATATATTAGTTTCATAATGATCTACTTTACCCTCATAATCCCAAGTTCCTTTATACTCTTGTTTTTCACCTTTATTAGCTATATCCAATTGAACATGAAATGTAGATGCTGCAAATGAACCTTCATAAACTGAGAAGCCCATGTTCTCAAACATTCTTCTGTAAAGATTTACTTGTAAATTATGTTGACCCTTTGTACTCAACTTAGTTACTTCTCTACCTATCTTTTCTTTACTCTCACTTCTTAACCTACTATCAGCTGGTAAAGTCCATTCACTAAATTCATAACTTCCTAAACCTCTTCTACCTGCACTTTGAGATAATGAAATTTTCTTCTCTATAGAATTCTTACTAGTCTTTAAATCAAATATTCTAATCTTACCATTCCTATCAATTATAACTAAATCTGCAGTACCAGCAAGTTTTGTTGCTTCATCATATACAACTACTTGAGAAAGAGCTATTCCATCAATAGGCATAAAGTCTCTTATTGCAACTTTCATTGCACCAAAAAATTCTCTTGCTTGATCACGGCTAAGTACAGCCATGCTATCCATAGCCTTTTCTAATTCAGTATTAATGTTTCCTTCATAGCCATTCATTAATTTAACTATTGACTCAACAATCATGTCAACATCATTACCCAGATCTAGGTTAAGCTTAACATCTTTTTCTTTTTGGATGTCATCTGCTTTTCCATTAGCAATTTCTTTTTTATATTTCTCAGTAAATTTAGCATTAGGCTTTTGACCTTTATCACTTAAAGCTTGTAGTGCTTCATCTCTTCTAATGATTGCTTCACCTTCTTTATTACTAAGTTTTCCTTTTATTGCAGTTGTTGCAGAAGCATACACCTGACCATTAGGATTATTGACATCTATATAAGTGTGATCCTTTTGATTGAATACTATTCTAGGACCTGCATCAGTTGGCTCAGCCGCATTAGCATATAACCTATCATTATTTCTACTATCTTTTTCAGCTATACCAAACATCTTATTTAGTATTTCTAGCTGAATACCGTTAGCAACAGAACGTGCACCTTGTAAAATACTTTGTACTTCTGGAGTAAAAGAATATCTAAGTTTTGCACTTGCTCTTTTTTCTAACTTAAACCTAATACCTTCTGTATTTAATAATTTAGCAATATCAGTAAACGTTGCATTCTTACTTATAGCAGAAACAGGCAAAGGATTACCAGTAACATATTCATGTAAGTTTTCTATAACACTCTTAAACCATTCTAATGCATCTTGAATTAACTTTAAAAAAGAATTAGTAGGTTGTGATTCATATTCATTATTAAAATGTCTTGTTAATGCTTGTGTTACTATTTCTAAGTTTCTATCTAAGTCATTAAAGTTTCTCTTATTATTATAAGCTTCAGTAATCTGCTGAACCATTTCTGGAAAGTTTACTTTAGCTTCTTCAAGTAAGTTATTAAATAAAGATTCATTGTCTACCTTAATAGCATCAATGAATGGATGAAGCATCTCTTCTATTGCTGTTTCATTTGTTACTCTTCCTTTAACTAAATAAGCTACTTGATCATAGTAAAATGAATTTACATTAGCAAAGCTACCTGATGTTTTTCTCCATGCTGGTAAACCATCATGTATTCTTTTAGCTTCTTTAACTGATACTAATCTTACCTCAACCCCCGGAAACATTCTTTTAAGATGGCCTACAACCTTTTGTGATCTAGAAGTATCCCACCCACGTGTAGATTCTAATATATCTTTAGGTGTAAAAACATTATTAAGCATTGTTACTTTAAATGTTTTATCTGTTGCAGCAAAGTCAATAGTCTCTAAAGGAATTTTATTAATATCTAAATACTTATATATAGCTTTTAAATTATCCTTGACAGCTTGCGCATTATATTCTTGTGTACCTGGGTATGCAACATTAACAAGATAGTTTCCATTAAACATGTGGATTAGTTTCTTATTAACTAAGTTACTGATAACACTTTCACCAAACTGCTTTTGTTTAAGTGCATAGACAGCCTTTGTAGTTTTAACAAACTTTGCCGCCTGAACAGCTGTTGGAAAATTATCACTTTCATTAGCGTTCTGCCAAGAATTAATAATACTGTTTGTTTCAATTTCAGTTTTATAAACTGCTTGCAGTGCTTTGTACTCTGCTGCATTTACGTTGGGACATTTTGCCATATCTATTTTATCTTAAACATTTTAATGATTCCATAAACTCCTCTTCTGAACTTTGTTCTGCAGTTCCTTGAAAGAATCCTTTTAATTTCTGTGTGTTATAAAACATAACCATGCTGCTATAAGTAGGCATTTTGTTATTAGCAAAAATAGCCTTTTTTTCTGGATATTTTTCAACTTCATTATCCCAAAACTCTGTTAGCTTAACGCTATCTTCTGCTTCAAACTCCAATGTCATTTGATTGTCTAGGAGAGCAGCACCGTATAGAGCACCAGGAGTATACTCATCTGCAACTTCCTCAGATGCATCTTCAAACTCTTGTCTGTTCATACTCTGTGGATCTTGTGCTAGGTTTAACACTGCAATTCTATTACCATTGTTTTCCTCCCACTTCATTTCTAAACCAGTACGCACTGACATTATTTGATTCTTGTCATTAACTACATAACTGTTACCTCTATATGTAACAACCTTAGCTCTACCTTCCTTAATAGCTAGATTAGCAAATATCTTAAGTCTGTCTTTACTCATTGATTTAAAAACCTCAATACCTTTTTTATTAAGTATTCTATCACCATCAATAGTATACTCTTGTTTAGGTTTTCCAGTTGGTGTATATGTAATAGTTCTAAAAGAAGGTTGTTCAGTAACAGGTTTTACATCTGCTACATTTTTACCATCTACTTCTACTTTTGTTCCACCTTGTCTAGCTGATCCAATCACTATTTCAACTTCATCAGCTTGTTGTATTACTTTTTCAACATCTCTTTCTTTTTGAGATAAATCACTATCTTCAGTTTGTGAATACTGATTATTACTTTCAATAGGATCTTTATGTAGCTCAGTAATTGTGTTTCTTACCTCAGCATATGTTGATCTTGGCCCAAACATAAAACCTATTCCGTTCTGTTGGTTGGATCCATATGTATCAACCAATTCAAAAGTACGTACATCTTTATTAGATAAATCTTCATTTACCTTATATGTCTTATAGAAAGCTGTATCACCTGAAATAGTTTTTATTCTGATGTAGTTAACATCCTTAGTAACTAGTTGACTTGTAAGTTTAACACTTACAACATCATCTTTTACATTTACATCTTTGTTTGCGCTTGAGAAAGTATTAAGCAAAGCATTATTTATATTAGACTGTAAGTAACCATCTCTAAAGTCTGTTTTCATTTCTTCTAGTGTCATTCCAAAAACTTCATTCATTTTAGAATCAGAACTATCACGCAATGCTAAGTTAGCAGTTGCTATATGATCTAAATATGAGCTCATTGTAAATGGAGATATTGCTTCTAGTAATGTACCATAGGATAACTGAAGACCATCCTTCACCATCATATAATTAATGATTGATAATGCATCATCTTTAGTTTCTAATGACCCATACAATTTAGCAAATGACGTTTGTAAATCAACTTTCTGTGATGCATTTAAACTTCTAAATGTATTAGCCATTAAAAGATTCATTCCACTAAAGTTACTTTTATCACTTGCCGGAATACTTAAAGCAAACGTATCTAAAAAGAAGTTATTCTTTCCAGCTTCTGTTAGTCTTAAGTTCTCTACTATATTATTGATAGAGTTTTTACCAGATGGATATAAAAAGTCATTATTTAAATTAGCAATAGAAGCTGTTGTTCCATTACCTACATTGTTTTGATATGCTTTAATTGTTATATATGATAATAAATCTTTAGAAATCTTAGATTGAACTTCAGAATTAAATTCCATTTTCTGTGTGTCAATACTTTTTAATAACTCATCCATAATATCTGTAAACTGTGGACTTGCACTTAAGAAAGTAGCAGGCAACAACTCATCATATATCTGATCAAAAACCTCTAAGTATTTAGACTGCCATGTATCACTTTTATAGATAGGTGAAAGATCCATTATTGCATTTTCTTCAAACAATAAATCCATTTGTTCTCTCTTGTAGTTTACACTTGCAATATCTTTTCCTAAACCATTTGTTAAATCAGAAACAGCTCTCATGTTTTTTGTAAACTTAGAGACCTTTAATGCTTCTTGGAAAGTAAGAAGGATAGACATTGTTTGTGCATCAGATAATTCAACATCCAAACCTTCACGCATCATACCTGATGTAACATCTACCATTTGAAGATCCTTATATTTCTTATCACTTAGTAGTGCCTTAACCAAACTATCTACTCCCGGATCAGTCTTCTCTTTTTTATTTATTGCTTCAGTATAAATGTCCTGAATAAACGGTTGATTGATTAACAGTAGAGCAGTCTTTATAGGCATACCTAATGCAACCATATTTGTAACTAAAGCTAACGCTTCTTTGTTTAGGCCTAGTTTAGCAACTAATCTTTCTTTAGCATTATCTGTTGCCATTGTTATCAGAGAAGAAATGATATCTTGTTTTCTTAATCCTAGTTTACCATCCGCTAATCTTTCTCTTAAGTATTCAAAACTATTAAAGGTAACCCCATCTATTTCAATTACCGGAGCATTTATACCTCCCAAAGGAATTTTATATTCTGTTAGTAAACTCAATGCTTGATTAGGAGAAACAACTGCACCAATGGCCGCACCTTTATTTGCAGCAAAAGCTTTTATCTTACCTAATAAGTTATCTATATCAATGTTATCTTCTCTAGAACGCTTAACTAGATACTCAGATCTAGTAGAACTATCTTCTGTCTCATCACTAAACTCTTTCCATATATCTTCAAGAATATCTAGACTTGCCGGAGTATATGATATTGGAAGTTCTCCAACTAAAGCTTCTTCAGTTACTGCTGTATTACCCATCAGAGCATACTTATAATCTAAAATTTTATTACTGTGTGGTGCTTCATAAGGTTCACCGTTTTTATTTTTGTATTCTTTATATTGTTCAAATGATATTGGTAAACCTAACATCTCTAATGCAGTAATAGCTGGATCATATACTGGCCCTAATTCATCAGATACAACTTCCGCTGAAGGGTTACCTTCTCTAATTGATTGATTGTCTGAATCTTTTAGTTGGTATGCTTCATTGTATATTGTTCCTTTTCTACTAACTTTTATTTTTACATACTCAATATAGTTTTCATATGCTTCACGTTCATTAGTAGTCTTACCATACTCAACAAACTCATTGTTCTTTATGTACCATTCTTTTATTTGACTAAACACTTTATCAATATCAAAATCCGCTCCTGATATCTCTACCAGTTCTCTTGAATACATACCTACTGAACCATAGATTGCAGGCATAAAGTCTACCAACTTACTATTTATAGTTGAATGATTATCTTGAGATGGTATACGTATTGCAAACATCTTAGCAATCACATCTGGTATAGATGCACTTGGATCATTCTCAATCATATCCATTACATCAGCATAGTGAGAAGGCATCATCATTTCTGTATACCTAAGTCCTGTTGCTACTCCTTTACTATCATATTCTTTTACAGCTGATCTTAAACGGTCAAGAATTACTACACCTTCTGCGGGTACTTTAACTTCTTTCCAAGTTGGTTGACCATCTATTTGTGTAGAATTTTGAATTGTATTATTTACACTAGAGTTTATACCTGTTGAGCTTTCCCATTCTTTTTGTCTTATTACTACTGATCTATCAGGAATACCATTTTCATCAAAGCTAAATACTCTTCTGTATATATTACTTCCAAAGTCAGATACTAATACAAGACTATGCCCAGGTATTTTCTCAGCAAGTGTTCCTTTACTTAAATAGTTTAAAAATAAACTCTCAAAGTTATTTATAGTAATAGGATTATTTAAATCATATTGTTGCTCTCCATCTTTTGTACTAAAGAATTCTAATTGATTACTACTTGATTGAGATGATTTTAAACCACTCTGAGCAAATTTTAAAAATGCCATTAGGTTAGGAGTTATTGCTCCAACCTTTTTAGATATGCTTAATTCATTCATTGCTGATTCAAAACTAAAAGTCAAATTTCTTTTATTTTTAAACTTCAATTCAAAACGTTGACTAGTAGCTTTATTGTATTCTCTTCTTACATCACCAACAGTCATAGTTTTACCATTCATTTGCATTCCTGGTATAGGTGTGTCATCTTTCTGTTCTGATGTAACTATGTTTTTTATCTGTGTTGGATCAACCATTTCCATTTTGTTTGATGGACCTGGAACTTGTAGTCCAAGATACTTAGCTTTTAACTTAGTAGGTTTTTCAGTAAAGACATCATCAGTATTTTCTATTTCTTCTAAAGAAGATACGTTCTGCTTAAGCATTTTAAATGCACTTAAGGGAGCCGCTATAGACGTTGTTTCAGTTAGAACTTCTTCTGCCTCCATCTTCATTCTAAGATTGTGTAGAGCTACTCTATTAGGCTTAGCCACCCAGTCAATAATGTTTCCGTTATCATCTCTAACTGGATTAGAAGTATAAGCAGGAATCAACACAAACGTAGACATTTTAATAAATGTTTTACCATCTGCATAAACTAGCTTTCTAGAATTGATCATGCTTCCATTAGATACAAAACCATCCTGTCCAAATATTTCTTCAGAAGGAATGTCTTCTCCTTGTTCTAATCTTGTAATTAATGCTGCTTGCATTGGAGTTAATGTACCAAAACCAAACTCACTATACCTTAATCCTTTAAGAGTGTAGTATGCTTGCGCATCAGCTTCATCAATTGATTTACCTGTAAGTGAAGATTCACCTCTTGGTTCTTCAAAAACAAAAGCACTTAAGTTTTGATTTGGATGCATTACACCTACTGTTGGATCAGCAATAACACTTGCTGCAGTTACTGTAGCTGCATTTTGTGCTTTAGCTCTTTTAATTGCATCTACACCATTCTTTAATGTTACAGCTTGATCACCTAATAGTATTTCATTAATAGCTTTTGTATTTACCCAGTCACTAAAAAAGATTTGCTTTAAGTTATAATCTTTATCTTGTTTTAAATTAAGTAGTTCAGCAGCTTCACTAAATTTAGCATCTGCAGTTAAACCATTTTTTACATTGAAACTTAATTCACTGCTTATATTTAATTGATCAAGTTCAGATTTAAATTCAGTAAACTGTGCTTCTAGTATTTGATTAAGTTGATTACTAAATTGCTTAGGTGTTATAGTTAATTCTTTTAAAGCTTCTTCAAATGAAACACTTTCAGATCTATTTGCTATTTCTTCTAATTGACCTTTAACTGTTGGATCTAATAATAATGCTGAGTTATGTAATTTAAATGCTCTACCAATTATTTCTTCACCAGTCTCTTCATTAAATTCTGTTTTGTTATAACCTACTACATCATTTTTATTAGAAGCATCAGACCTTTCTCTTTGTATACGTGTATACTCTGTCTTTATAGAATTAGTAAAAGCTACAAGTACATCATCAGTTAACACACTTGATCCTCTGTCACCACTTGCATACCTTACAGCATTAACAACCGGCATGTACATTAGATCTCCAGTATTTGATGATTCTAAAACTCTTATTAGGCTTGCAGTTAATGCTACCCTAACCATTTTACCAGTTCTACCATCTTTGTATTCTACAAACTTTACCTTTCCTGATTTAGTATTTAGTAATCCGGTATAAGAGTTTATTAAATTAAGTGCAAACTCTTGAGGAGTAAAGTTACCATATGTAGATCTTGAAGATATACCAGATATGTTATCATTAATTTCTTCTTCAGTAGCATTAATCTTACCAACTGCAGTTCCCGCTATTCTTAATATTCTTTGTTGATTGTCATTTGATAATTGCTTAAAGGCTTCATTATTTAAAAGATGATTGTTATCTAAATAAGGATCTTGTTCTTTAAGTTGTTCTAAGTATGCTAAATCATTTAACTTTTGTACTTCTTTTAAATGATATGTTCCTTTCTGATGTGCATAAACCAAGTTACCTTCAGCGTTTTTAAATACTGAGAGACCTATTGTTTCATCAAAAGGTGCATTGTCAATAGCCATTCTTCTAAGTCTGGAATTCATTCCTTGATCCCCATCACTAAAGATATCACTATTGTCTACTATCAAACGTCTCATTTCAATTATATCAAGTTGAGATATAGGAGTTTCTTGAGCATTGACATTTATTAATGCCTTTTGTTTAGGTGTTAAGAATTTAACCTGTCTATTTTTAATCATACTAAATGCAATAAACTGAGCACTTAGCTTTATACCTGTTAAGTCAAATATATTAGATGAGAACTTTTGAGACATTTCAGTTAATGCCTTATCAGATATTGCAGTTTTTTCTTCTGTTGATAATAAACCATTGTCTTGAAGAGCGTCAATTATACTTATACCTACTTCTTCTTGATTGTTATTTAATGAATCTTGAAGACTATCCAAAACTCTTTCTAATTGAACCTTTACTGCTTTGTCTGCTGAAAGTTTTTTAGATGCTTGACCCCAAGCTTGAGACCATCTATCTAACTGAGAGTTTACATCATCCCTTTGTGCAGCAGAATACATTAATACATTACCAGAGTTATCTGTTTGAGTAAATAAATAATCTATTCTAAAGTTTTCAAATGCATTAGTAATTGCTTGAAACAACTTTGCATTTTTCATTTGTAAAGGAAGAGGCGCATCACTTAGTAACACTTCTTCAGATATACCTATGTCACTTAAAATTCTACTTACTGCTGCTCCAGTTTGTGGATTCTGTTGACCAAAGAAGTACATGTTCTGCAACATTAGTTTTGGGTCTTCAATATTTTTAACAGACTTTAATAATCCATTATATACTTCAGAAAAGTTTACAGGAACAATTATACGTTCACCAGGTGTTAACTCTGTATTACCAAAGAAATCTTTCTCAGAAATAGTAGTAGTAGCTAGATAAGCTCTTACTTCTCTAGGTGTTGATTGTATACCACCAATCATTGATGCGTCAGTATTCCATTGACTTGATGTTCTTAAACCAACTTTGTCTTCAAAAAACTCAGCATTATATTCTTCTTCTGTTACTTGAGTATCAATAACATTTAATATTCCGTATACTTGTTTTTTAATTGATTCTTTATATTCTATGATTGCAGTACTTGCTTGTTCTAGTAACACCTTTTGCTTATCAGACTTAGATAAGTTATGTGGTGATTCAACATCATACAATACATAAAAATCATTTAATACATCTTGTAACATTGTAGATCTTAAAAGTAAAGGATCTGTGTTATTACTAACACGTTGTAAATACATTGCTGCTATAGAAGCAACCAATGGATCAGCAACTACGCTATCTAAATATAAAAAACCAGTTCTATTCTTTCTTGTTTGTACACCTTCAGTATCTGACACTAGTGCAGTTTCCTCTTTTTCAGAATATGGAATAATTGCATTAGCCTCTAATGTAATACCTAAATTAGTAAACTGATTAGATGCTACTTGAGCGTCACTATATTTACCTGCATCAATGTTATCAAATAATGTTTGAAGCTCTTTAGTATCATAACTTGTGAATACAGATTTAATCCAATCTAATATTCTTGTAAACAATGATTTAACTTCTGAAGAAGTATTACTACTCTTTGGATTTCTTTTAAATTTCTGAAACTCATCAGCTAAATACTCTTCATAGTACTCTTGTTCAAGTCTACTCATACTCATATTAGTATAAGTGTTAGCTGAACGTCTAAACATTTTTAACTCAGATTCTAAAGTCTTACCTTCAGCTCTTAGTTTAGCTCTTACTTCTTTCTTAGCAATTGCTAAGTACTTGTTAATTTCAACATCACTAAGTAACATTCTAAATATACCGTGGAAAGCTTCATGATATCTATGTGAAGACTGAGCTCCAGTATATAGTGTACCATTAATTGTTTCTCCACCAGCTATGTTGCTAAGGTTTAAAACAAATGCACCAACTCTGACACCGCCTGCTTTTAAGTTGTCACCTAATAAAGCAATGTCTTGTATAGTAATATTACCCGGAAGATTATTACTGGCCCAAGCTAAAAAGATATTTATATCTTCTATATCTTGAGGTTCCATAGCAGCTATAATTTTATTAGCCGCTCCAGTTAATTCATCTTTTCTTTTTAAAAGTCTTTGAAATTGTTCACTTTCATTTAGTACTATAATTTTATCTATTCCAGTTTTACCTTTTTGTAATTTAGCTTTTAAAGCTTTTATATTTTCTTTAACAGCAACAAGTGCAGATCTTTCTAATACTTCTGAATTATCTATTGCAGGAGTTTGAGGATTTATAGCTGCTAATGCGGCTATTGCTTCACGTTGTGCTTCAAATACTAATGCTTCTTTCTCATTAAGTTCTACTTCAGTTAAATCTAACTTATTAGCAATATGTTGTAAATACTTTATAGGGAAATTGTTAAAGTTACTTGCTGCATATTCATCAAATTCTTCTTGAGTTAAATCTAACAATGAGTCTTCAACATTTTCAGATACTTCTACTAAAGGTTTATTGTTAGAATCAGTTCTTAATTCTGGACCTTTAGGTATAGCATTACCTTCTGCATCAACATATGATTCTGTTTGTTGGAATACTCCACTAGTAGTCATTTCCATATCACGTTGTGCTTGGATAGAAGATGAACTAGCAGACAACGTAAAGTTATTATCATTTACTACTTTAGGCATTACATCAGTTGTTGTAACTGCAAGTAACTCTGCTATACTTGCTGTTCTAGGAAATGATACTCTAAAGTTTTTAGCTCCTATTCCTTTTAAGTTTCCATTATCATCAGTATATGATATACCTGCTTCTTGTACACCAGCATTTTTATTGAAAGCATCAAAAAGTATTTTAGTTTTATCAGCAATACTTATATCACTTGATATATCCTTAACACTCAACGTTACTTTTGCTACACTAGAATAGTTTTCTCCTTGTTTAAGTGCTAACTCTAATTGTATTTTACCCCATTTAGTGACTTGTAATGAAATAGAATATCCACTTTGTGAACTTATAAATAATTTAGAAGAACGTAATTTGTTATCAGCCCTTAACTTTTTAAGTGCTTCACCTTTTATTCCATCTTTACTATTATGATCTTTTTGTTCTATAATTTTTTGAGCAGCCTCAATAGTCTCAGTCATTAACTCATTAATGTCTAGAGGCACAGCCTTCAATGGAATCAATGCATATGTACCATTTGGTAATAGTACTACAGCTTTATAACCATCTTTACCTTGTGCAAGTTCATTCCACAAGCTTTGCTTTTTTAGTTGAACTTCTACTTCTGCAATAAGTTTATCTCTTGCTCCTTCTTTAAGATTTGTTACAGGAACCACTGATCTCTCAGTACTACCCATTTCAAGCTTATAAATTAAGTAATCACCATTTTCATTTACACTAGAGTACTCCAGATCATTTAATCCTTTTGTGTTATTATCATAATCAACTAGACCAAGCTTTAGATCTAATGATATATTATGACCTAGGTCTTTACCATTTTCATCTAAATTTAAAGATGATATAGGTATTGAAACTGAAACACCAATTGGTTGATCTTTCATTTTTGCATCTAACACACCTTGTAAAACCATGCTTGTAGCATAATTTTTCTGAACCATTTCTAATATCTCTGAAGCTGTAAGTTTATCTTTTAAGTATTGTGGTACGTTGATAAAGTTTTCTAACTCAAGTTGAGACATACTAGAAGGATCAATAGCTGGTCCGTTCTTAGTATTAATAAACTTAAAGTTTTCTATAGCAATAAACCCAAATATATTATTAGGATCTACACTATCATCTAATCCCATATCTTTAAGTAAAGTATCAATCTTTGCTTGTGCTTCAATACTTCCTGCCTTAAGACCTACTTGATACTTAGATACTTGTTGTCTAATGTTTGGGTTAGGTTCAAAACCTTTTCTTTGATAATCTTTTGATACACCCTCTACTGCAAGTGGATCTATTGTAACTACAAGTTCTAATTGACTTATTTCTTCATCAGTTAAAATTGAAAGTATAGCATTATATCTATCTCTTGCTTTAGCAGGATCTTCATTCCTAGCAGCTATAGGATTTACACTTTGATCTTTATTTACATATGGATATGGAGTAACAATTTCATTTAGTGTTACTCTTGATACTGACTCAGGTGATATATTTTTAACTTCTTGTAAACTATATACACCAGCAAATCCACCTCTTGGAACTCTTACTAAAAATTCTGCTTTGGCTTTAAATGATAAACCTACTTTATCAATAGGAATTAAGAATAAATCTTTACCATTTATAATACCGTCCATTTTACTTTGTACTATAAACTGGTCACCATCTTTATTGTAAACAATAGTACCAAAAGATAAAGTAGTTGATGTTTCTTTATCATTTCCAATACCAGGCTCAGTAAACTCAAATGTTTTACCATCACCCATATCTTTTTCCATAGAAAGCAATGTTGCTTGAGCTTCTCCTATGGTCATAAATATGTTTATGTCTGAACCAAACCTTTGTAGAATAGCGTCTTCTACTTCCTCTTGAGTATTAAGATCTATTATTTTGTATACAACTTGTTTCTTTAGTGTTTCTTGATCTTCAATATTTTCCTCTACTACAGCAAATAATAAACCAGGTTGTCCAACAACTTCTCTTTCTATATTATCTTGTACTTGAGCACCATCTTGTATTGTTTCTTTTTGACCTGTAACGTCAAACATTGAAATCTCTAATTTCTGTAATACCAAATCAACCTCTGGTGAAACTTGACCTCCTGTTGGAGAAAGCAACCAGTTAATAAATTTAGTATCATCAAGAATTTCATTTTGAGTTAAGGGTTTGTTGGGATTAATTAATTTATCATTAGCAACCCAGACTTGTCTAAGTGCTTGAAAAGCGGTTCTAAAGTTTTTACCATCCTTGTTTACCCACTCATCTTTTGTTAATGGAGCTTTACCTAGGTTAGCTTGTGTAGCTACATAAGCATTATACTTTGAATCTAATAAATTATTATATACTGAACTTGTTGAGAATGGTAGGTTTTCTTCTACTCCAATATCATTTAGTACATCTTTAACTTCTTGTCTATTTTTTTCTGCAATATCTGCTTCAGCTTTTTCTTCAGCTATTTTAGCTTCTTTTACATTTGTTGCTTCATACATTGAAACAATACTTTGTAATTTTTCAAATAATACAGGATTATTTAGTTTAGTTACTCTTCCTTTTTCTGGAACAAAAAAGAAAGAATTATCTCCTTCAAAAAATATAGAAGCATCACCCGTTTGTAAAAACATCTTAGCATATAAAGGATGAGGAATCACGTCTTCACCTTCTATGTTGGTGATTTGATTCATTAACTCATTTCTTTTTACAACACCTACATAGTCTTCTATTGTCTTTCTATACTCTTCTTTTATGTTAGCAAAGTATGAATCATGAAGAGCATTGTTTCTGTCTAATATCTCTTGGAACCTAGCAGGATTTGCCATCATCTCCATAGTTCTATCATACACTATAGCTCTTCCTTTTAAAGCTTTGTAATCTATAATATCTTTTAGTGCTTCTCTTCTAGCTTCTTTATTTATAAAGCTGCCTTCACTCTTAGCAATAAATTTAATATAATCATCAAAGACTCTTTCAATTTCAGTCATGCTTCTTCTGTCATAGATACCATCCTTACTTTGATTTTTAGGATCCTCTACTACTTTTAAATAAGCTTCTAATCTAGTTTGCTTACCTTTCTTGGCAGCAATAATTTCTTTGTTTAATTTCTTAGAGTCTTCATCTACTTCATAAGTAGATAGCTCTTCTTTTAATAATCTTATTTCATTTTTTAAACTATCTGGACTTAATAAAACAGTTACATCACTAGTAGCCATTCCTTCAAATAATGGATCAGCAGCTAATCTTTTATATATACTACTTGATCTAACCAATGCTTGATCAAATCCATCTTTAGTAAACATGTATAAATACTGTGCATGTCTCCAAGACATTTCTTTTATTCTTTCATCTTGGTATGCTCTAGTACCTTTGTCCATCTGGCTAGAATCAAATGGGCTAGGAAATAAATCCTTAGCTGCATTGTAATCCACTTCCATCTTGTCCATGTTTTGTTCCATCTTAGTAAACTTAGACCTAAACTTACCACTTTTGATTTCTGCTTTGCTAGCAGGGAATGCTTCAAGTAAAGCTGCATCATCTAGTTTTTGGAAATCTTTTATCATACTCTCAAACTGAGCAGCACCACCAGTACTAAACACCTGGTATAAGTTATGGAATGTACCAAAGTCTTTTGCATCTTGATATCCAAAGATGTTACCATCATATGAGTTTCCTGTTAACTCAGCACCTGTTTGTTTTTGAATTAAAAAATTAAGTAAAGTCATGTCAAAAGCAGATCCTGGATCAACAGAATCTTTTCCTTCAGACTGAGCTACTCCACCAACACCCTCTGCAACTGCATTATATGAAGCTACTACAGAATCAATAAATTCTTTTTCTGTTTTGTTTTGTTCAGCAACTGCTGCTGCTCCTTCTGCACCAAATGCTCCTTTACCTTTTGCAAAGTTATATACTGCAGGTACGCCTTGGAAGAAAAGTTTTTGTGGTCCTGATACTACACCACCCATTAAGAAACCTGACATAAATACATCAAGTCCTTGCCCACTAAACTGAGAACCCATACCTGAATTAACAGATTGTTTATGTAGCTGAGCACCACCTGACATTGGATCTCTAAATAATGATTCATAGTAATGGTTTACACCATGTGATATTGCTTCTTGCCCTACCTCTTGTATACCCTCTGCAAAATTTGCTGCAAAGTATCTTGCACTTGAATGAAATAAAGCTTTACCCCCACCTCTTACTCCTGCATTCTTTGTTCTATTCCATAAACCTTTAAGTCCTGTACCCGCATCAGAAAAAACATTCTTAAGTACTTGTCCGTCTGCACCTGTAGCAGCACCTTTTCTCATTATCCTTCTACCAATAGACTTATAACTATCATTAGCCATTCTTGCAAATGACTTATTAAACCCACCAAATGCATTACCTAAAACAAAAAAGTTACTTGCATAGATTAATGGTGCATTTCTTATCAAAGTTTCAAATGCAGCTTCACTAGCATTACTAGTTGCAGCTTCCATTTGTTCAGTAGTTATTTCCCCTCCAAAATTTGATTCATTAGCAATATTTAAATTCTGTCTTAACCTCTGATTATAAACCATACCTGACTCTAACTTAGACTCAGCTAATGCATAGTTAACTGATCTTAAATCTTTATAGAATCCACCAAATGTTTTTGCACCCTTAGCAAAATTAGTTACATTTTGTGCACCATTTGCTGTAGTTTTTAATCCTCTAATAGCTGCTGTTGTTTCTGGTAAAAATATTTTACCTAAAAACTTTCTTCCACTATTAGCACCATTATATAAGTCTTTAGCTGCATCAGCATTATTTAATTGCTTCAACATATTTCTAGTCCAGTTGGCCATTCTTCCTACACCAAATGAATTAGATACTGTCTTAGTAATTTTTGCAGCATTAATTCCTGTTTTTATAGCGGCAGGAGCTCCTAATGCTCCTCCAGATAAAGCTGTAGCTCCTGCTAAAACAAGTTCTTCTAATGCTATACTACTAATGATACCCATAGTGTATCCAGAGTTAAGCAATAAGTTATTTGTCCAAGCCATTGCGCCACCTCTTGATGAGTTTCCAATTGCCATAGCATCTTCAAACTCATAAGCACTTTGTCTATCTGCTTCTAAACCTTCTCCTGTAAAAAAGTCACCTATTGATCTGTAACCACTCATAAATCCAGTACCCGCTAAGCTACCAAACTGACCCCACATTCTAGAGTAATCATCCCACACTGTAGAATTCTCATTATAGAACTGTTCATTATTTGCAAAAGGAGAGAAACCTAAATCAGCATATTCAGGATGTTCATAATATCTTTTAAAATTAGTTTGTCTAATGTTTGATATAACTGGATCAACAGTAAAGTTATCATTTGCTTCTTTAGCTAATACAGATAAGTTTTTATTCATACCTTCATTAAGAAGCCTGGTGAATCCACCTTCTTCTTCTAATGTTGGTGGGTTTTGTTGTGCAACAGGATCAAATGTTGTAGTTGCTTGTGATGGACGTGCTATACCTAGGTTGGCCATAGCAGCTGGGCTATACTTATCAATGTCTAATTTAGACTCTTGAAGTTGTTGTATTTGTGCAACGTCAGCACTGCTTATCCATTCATCATATTCCGGAGTATTAAACATTTCCTCAATTGGAATATAAGGTCTGTCTTTAGGTATCTCCTGTAATGGAACTTCCTGTGACTTGATTGTTTCAGCTAAGCCTGTATTATTTTGTACCTCTTCCATCTATGAATAGTAATTTATTATTTTTGGTTTACTTTTTTGCGTTCAATCCTTTGTCTTTCTTTTTAGCTGCCATATTGAGTAAGCCTCTTTGCTTATATATTTCTAGTATAGAATTTTGAGCAGCAGTTAAAGCTTTAAAACCTCCGGTTTGCCTAGAAATAGGAACATTCATTATCATTGGTGTACTGGGAGTATATGTTCCACCTTCCTGATATGTAGAATATTGATAATTCATAACATATAAGTTTTGATTAACTCTACTTATACTATAGGAACCGGCTGGATCACCATTAGCATCAGTAGGGTTCCATTGTTTAGTTTGATTTGGACTACCCATTACCTGTGCTACTATTGTATTCCCCCAGTTGTCTGCAACTTTTCTTGGATTGATATCATCTTTCTGATCAAACACCATGGAAATTCCACCTTCAAGAATTTTCTTTCTTTCTCCTGCATCTAAACCTGCCCATTGGCTAGCTAGACCTCCACCTTTAACTTTTGATGTTACATAATCTTCAGTTGGTTTAAAAATATATCCAGCAGTACTCTTGTCCATATCATCAGCAGATCCTAATACTGGAGCATAAAACCATTCCCCTCTTGCTGTAGTTCTTGTTGATTTTTTATTTGCTGGTTGCATGTCTGAAATAACATCCTGACGTACTTGATCCATAAAAGCTTTTGCTTTTGGACTAGTTTCTTCTACTTCAAAGTCTTGTTCGTTACCCATGTAGTAATTAGGTTGAATACCTAATTTATTCATTGAGGCTACTTGATCTAAAAATTGAGTATATATTACTGCACCTTGTCCTTCATTAGGACTCATTGGATTGAAATCCCCTTTGTATAAAGTTCCAGTTGATAGGTTTCCTACTGTATTATCTAATCCTAATAAAGCTGAATTTAGTGATCCTGTTTCCAAAACTCCTACTTGGTCAGTTAACTTACCATTAAGACCATCTTTAAAAGAAGCATTATACTTATCATATACATAATCTGCTTCAGTCCTTACACCTCTTACATCAAGCATTTTAGCTACAGTATAGTTTAGTCTTACTTCTTTACCATCAATTATCTTACTCATTTGACGGTCTGCTGCACGCACCTCTTCACCAAACTGATCAACCATGTAGGTTGTTTTTGTTCTGTAATTTCTAACACCGTCTACTTTCTCTTTAGTAACTATACTTCTTCTTGTCATTCTTGGTGCACCATTTGCAGTAAATGCTGGTTCACCATTTGAATCTAACATTGGTTCTGTTACATAATGTACATATTCATTGACACCTCTTTTGTCTTTCATGTAATTCTTTTGATCAGTACCTCCGTCAATCCAATCTCTATCAAAGTTTGTAAGCTTGCGTTCCTTTGCCATTTTTTCAACTAAGTCAGCATACTCTTCTCTACCTAATCTAACTGTTACACCAGATGCATTTTTTTGAAAAATACTTGGGTAACCACTTTCTTGAAATCCTACTAAGTTATCATTAATATTTCTTGCTTCTATATCAGTTTTGACACCAGTCCTTGCATATGCTTCTAGCAAGTTAGCATGAGTCTTCATTAATGTTCCATTATTAGTTTGAGTATTTAGCATACTTTCTACTAAAGCTTTATACGCAGGAGTAACAATTTCAGATGTATGTGATTGAATAATATTCAATGCTCCATTTTCATCAACTGAATTCATCTGCTGAATTTTCTCATCATGGATTCTATCAATATCATGTTGATAGATAAATTCAGGAACATAAGACTTCATAAAGTCTTCATCTCCTTCTTGTTCTTCAGTAAGGGCTTTTGTGCTATATAGAATTTTTTCTAATTTAGCCATATCACCTGTTACTTTTTTACCATCAAGTTCCATACTCCATTGGTATGTACCTTTTCCATCTACAACTTCACCCATAGGATCAACTTGTCTCATTGATGAAAGTATTTGACTAGCTTGATCTTTAGTATTTGTACTTAACATCTTCTGAAAGTCAGCTTGTTCATCAGCATAAACATCACCATCCTCTAGATCAGCTGTATTTGTTCTTGAATCACCACGAACAGTACTAGCATTACCTAAAGCTATTCTTAATTTATTTTCTTGATCAAGTTGTTCTTGAGTTTTTATCTCCCCTTTATCTATTGCTAATTGTCTAGCACGTCTATCTTTTTCAGAATCTCTAAATAAGTTATTTTGTGCTCTAGCAGCTTCTTTACGCATATCATATTTAAACTGCTTATCTTGTTTAGCATATGGATTTACTCTAAAAGTAGATTCCATATCTCTCATGCTATATGATTTAGCTGCTTTAATCATATCTCCATCCATGTTAGTTAACATTAGAACTTGATATGCAGTAGCCAATGTGCTTTCTAAATCAGCAGGAGGTGTATCAATTATACCAGCAATTTTTTGATCTTGCGCCATTTGCATTCTTGTCTTCTCATAAGCAGACAAGTTATTTTTCATTGTAGTTTCTTCATCAGAACCAGGAATAACTCCATTAATGGCTTGATAATTTTGCCATCTTACATTTATATTGTTATATTCTCTTAATTCTCCAGCACCTTCAGTTAATCTAATAGCATTATTTTCTTGTGCTCTAGTAAGTGTTTCAACAGCCCAAGCCATTCTCCCTTCATCAACAGAACCAAATGTACCATTATCTACCATTGCTCTTCCAAAGTCCATAGATGCTACATAAGCTTTTACTTGATAAGAATCTGCAACTCTTGGATCTTGTTGTAATTGGTTTCTTATAATTTGTAATGCAGGACCTACTAATCTTTCTCCATTCTGATCAGTAACAATCCAGTCAGTATTTACTGATCCGTCTGCATTAACACCAAAATGATCTATTTTTAATTTTAAAGGTGGTTTCATTTCACCTAAAATTTCTTCAGACAATGCCATTATGTTTGCTTCTGGAACATACTTGGGTGCTCTAAAGTTTAATGCTTTTGTAGCATCATCATTAATAAAAGATTCCATCTTGTATTGCAAAGCTGCAACACCATCTCTATGCCATAACTTTCTTGTATCAGCATCAGGGGAATTTTTATAACGTTCAGCTAATGCCATTTGATCTCTATAGTTAGCAGTAACTGCCATATCTTTTACAATCAAATCATCTTGTAAAAATGGTTGAAATACAGACTTAGCTGCTTGTACATTTTCACGCATTGACAAATCTAAACCAGCTATTTTCTCTAAAGATGGAGCTAAGTTTTTTACATATTGCTCTCTTTTAACATTAGTGTCTTCACGTGATATGTCCGCATATACTACCTTATTGTATATGTCATTTGTTGCTTGCCAATTTGTGTTGTATTTATCTTGTCTCTGACCAAGTACAGCAGACAAAAACTTGTAGTCTGGTGTAAACGGTTTGATATCCGGTAAATAAGTTTCTGATCCTGGTACGTATGTTGCCATAATATAAAATTACTATAATTTATTAAGTTTAACAAGGTAAATATAAAAACCTTTTAGGTTTAACTATCTCCCCATTTTACCACTATAGAATGGTACTACCATTCGTTTAAGTTCTTTTCCTTTTCTTGCTGTTTGTGTGTTCACATTAGCATTTACTGATCTTCCTGGTGCACCTTTTTTTTGTAATTCAGCAGCTGCATTAGATATATTTGGATCTCTATATGCTGGCTTTCCACTACCTCTAGTATAATCAAAGAAACCTTCTATTTCTGCACTAGTAGGTTCTCTATTTAAATTTTTAGCAAGAGAAGTAACTCCTTCAAAATAATCTCTTTCTCTTGATTTTTGATCTGCTATTGGCCCTTGTTTTTCTAATGCTCTTGGATCTGTAAAATCAATTATACCACCTGTTCTTGGATCAATTTCATAGTTATCATATGTGCTATTTAAATTAAATGTATTAGCTCTATTTGTTAATGCTGCGTTTTGTAGCTTAACATTCTCACCAATTTTCCAATTTAGAAAGTTGTCATGTGCTTGCAAAGTTTTCTGAGTGTTGTCATAAACAGCCATCTTTCTTTTATCATTCTCCTGGTTAGCTAAATTATCATACTGAGCTTGCATTGCTCCATATTGATTTGCAATTCCAACATTATTTGTGTTAGTTCTGTTTATAGCTTTTGCATTTGCTTCTAATGTTTGACCTTGTATTTGTGAATTTGCAACTGCTTGTGGTCCACCAACTGCTCCTAAAGCTTGAGCAATAGTAGAAGCTGTTGAATTATTTGAATTAACAGCTGATCTCCAATCATCAAACGTTGGTGCAAGTGTAACACGTTGTGCATCTGGAGCCCATGGTAAATATAAATTATCATCTATTTGACCTAATGCATTTAAATTATTTTGATCTTGAATCCACCATTCTGGTTGACCTCTTTCTTTAACGTCAATTTCTCCTGGTACAAGATCATCTTTTGTTATGTCTCCGTATGTAGCTTCATCATTAAATTGGTCATTCTTACTTAACCTAGGAATGTTAATAGTATATAAACCCATCTTGCCATCTAATGACTGTCCTTTTACATAGCCTTCATCTCCTGGTTTTTTAAAGTATGGGATATAATCAACACCTGCTGCTGCTGCATCTAATTTTCTTTGTTCTTCTGCAGCAGTTTGAAATGCCAGAACTTGTTCATCATTGGTATTGTCAAAAGGAACACCAAATTGCTCTTCAATTTTTTCTAATGTATCTCCCCAATTATCTCTAAATATTGTTTGAGTTGTCTCAGAATTAATATCACTAGAACCATACACACCATCAACACCTGCTTGAGTAACATTTCTTTGTCCTCCTGTAAGTGGTCCTTCTTTATAAACCCATCCTTCTTGTGTTCCTTCTTTAATAGCTCTTCCTTGACCACTTATATCTTCACCATATATATCAGTTGTACCTCCACGTCCTACAAGATTTGTAGCAGTAACTTGTTCTCTAAGTTTTTGTACATCACTTTTTGGAGTAGAAATTCTAACTGTTTTTCTTCCATCATCAAGAGTAATAGTTTCTAGCGTTGCTCCATTATCTATATAAGGTTTCCATATTGCCCACTGTTCAGCAGGTATACCTGGATTACCTGTACCTGGTGTAGATGACTCAGTAATTTCAGTTTCTAATACTTCTACATTATCACCTCCAGTTTGAGTATTTGTATTTACTGATCCTTCTAATTCAGTTTCTGAAATGTAATAATCTTGACTTGGTTTTTGTCCAGACATAGCCATTCTCATAGCATCAGACTTAGATACAGATGGAGTACCATCTCCGTATACCCACATCTTATTTTTCTTATCATATGTAGGATTCTTAAGTGTTGGATCCCATGTTTGACCCATTCTTTCTGAATATTCTTTACCTGTCTCTCCTGCTTTTTGATATCTTTTTAATTTTCTTTCACCACCAAATCTTGCCATAGCATCTTCTTGCATCATCATTTCTTCTGTTTGCATTTCTTGACCTTGAGGCTGTTGAGGTTGTTCTTGTTCTTGAGCCATCATCTGTTGCATCATCATTACTTGTTGTTGTTGCTCAGGCGGTAATGCTGCTATTGCTTCCATTTCAGCTTGCTCTCTACTGATTTGTTCCATCTCTGCTGTAAACTGTATTGGGTCAATACCTTGTTGTACTAAATATGGATGTGCAGCTAATGGAACTCCTTCTTCAAATTTCTTTTTTGATTCTTGTGTAAATGCTAACTTAGAAAGATTCATCATATTCTTTTTAAGCATTAACTCTGAAGTTAGTGCTTGTATATTATCTGCATAAGGATCTGTTAAATGGTTATAGTAATCATTCAATTGATATTTTTTAGATAACTTAGCAGGTGTTATTTTCTTTTTACTATTAATTCCAAACTCAGATAACTCTTCACTTGTAAATTTCATTTTGTCTGTATCTGAATATATAAATGATTGTTCAGGTAAAAACATTGGTACTCCACCTTTAGAATGTCTAGGTCCTGTTATATCATATAATCCAAACGTACCATCATTAGTCAAATCTGTTAAAACAGTTTCTCCACCTTCAGCTTCTATATTAGCATTTTCTCTAGGTACACTAGATAAACTATATCTAACATCCCTATCATCAGTGTTGTTAAAGTTAGTATTATTATAGTATTCTTGTGGAGTTGTAACTAGGCCATAATCAGCTTGGTCACCAGTTTGTAAATCACCTCCGTCTCTCATAACTTGTTCTTCAACAACTTTGCCGTCTAGTAATTTAAACCCTTTTGGTAATTTATTTATTTTAATTTTTGCCATGACTATAGTATTTCAATATCAGCTCCCGCTGCAATTAGTTTTGCTAAGATAGTAGAATTTACGTTGATGGTTTCTCCACCTGATTTATATCCCATTTTTGATACTACTTCTGGAGCAACTTTTCTAAGTGCTCTAATACCTGGGTTTGGATCACCACCATATAACATGTTATCTAAAATATTTTGTTGTGCTTGTGGTGGCAAAGCTTTAAATCCTGCATTGTTTATTCCTCCTCCATTTTTAGCAGTACCCATATTTGTTCTTACTGTTCTTTGTCCTTCACTACCAAATGTACCTGTATTAATATCCCATGAACCTCTTTTCATAAATGGATCTTCATTGACTCCATATACTTCATCTGCTGTTGCATTAGCTCTATTGCTTGCTGTTGCTTCATTTACACTACGTTCTCTAAAGAAATCATTTGCTACACCTGCTACTGCTACAGCTGCTGTAGAAACATCTTCAAAAGCACCAACTTCTTTACTATCTAAAAATCTATTTAAACCACCACTAAATTTATTTGTTCTTTTAACTGTAGGAGCATCAGGTTCATATAGCGGTTTTGCAACTGCAACTTCATCTTCAACAACATCAACAGTTTTTAATACACATTGTCCCATTACTTCATCATACTCTTGACCTTCAGGACATTGTTGTTTATTATTACCATAAGTCCCATTATCAATTTGTGCACGTTTAACAGCTTCAGTATCTCTATTGTAATCAGTTTGTTGACCAAAGCTGATAGCATTATTTAAATCTGCTATTGCATTTTGATTATTTGGATTATCAAAAGGAAGATTATTATCAAAACTCATTTGTTGTTGATTAAACATATCTGATTGATCTGAATTTGATGAATAATCCAAGTTGCTAGTAAACTCTGATAAGGCATCATAGAATCCTGGTTGTCCAGCAAACTGTGCTTTTGGTAAATCACCACCTTCTTTAAACTTATTTTCTAAGTATTCTAATCCACTGTTAACTTTGTCTTTAACAAACATACCCGCATCATCAATACCTTTTCTAACAACTGGAGCAGCTTGATTGTATTTACTTTCAATAAATTCACCTGCTTCATTTAATCCAGTTTTTATCTTATCTTCTAGACTTGGTTTAGTTGTTTCTGTTTCTACACCATTAATATAGTCTTGATATTGTTGTGGAGCATTTGCACCCATTCTACGAACACTATCTTGCATTGCCCATTCCTTAAAACTTAAAGGTTCTTCTGTTTGATCAACTGATACAATACTAGGCTCTCTAAACATACCTTGCTCATTGGGTTGTATCATAGAAGTTTGTTCCTCTTCAATAACTTTAGGCCGTCTATCTACTCCTGACTTATTATAACCCATCATAGTACCATACTCATTAAGATTCTCAGCTTCTGGATCTACATAACTTGTTGCACCCATTTCATCTATACTTAATGTAGTACCTTCTGGAGCATCACTACTTCCAAAATCTAATAATTCTTGTCTGGTCTTAGCATCTACTTCATTAAAGTAATTTAGATTTTCTCCATCTAAAGAATTTTGATTAACACCAGGTAGATTAGGATTGATTTTTCTACTTGATCTAGTAAAATCATATTCTTTTGTTTCTTCATTATAGTTGACCATGGAGTTTTCCATAACGTCTTCACTATATTGTTCTACTGTTCTAAGTGGTCTCTTATATTTAGATGCATTATATAAATCTAAATTATCTCCGGCATATTGGTTTGGATCATTAAGGTCTATAGTACCTTCATAGTTATAATAGTTTCCTTTTATTTCATCTTCAACAGCACCCTTTTTTTTCCAATCCATAAAGGTTCCTGACTTCAAACCATTTTCATCAAGTTCACTACTAAATAAAGTTGATCCAACATCTGCAAGAGTTGATAGAGCTCCAGATACAGTAAAATCTGTTCCATCACTGAATGTAGTTGGTAATGTATATCTTGGAGCAGTATTAGTTAATACATCTCCTCTTTTAACAACACCTGTTGTTTCATAGAATTTTTGTGCAGCAGTTTTTCCAGTACCCGTTTGAGCTGTTTTAAGTTTTCTTCCTTCTGCTAACATTTCAGCTGTAGGTTTTTTTCCACTTCCTTTATTAGCTCTAATGTTATCCCACATGCCTCTTTGAGAATATGATCCATCAGCACGCTTAATCATTTCTTTACCTTGTTTACCTTTAGGTATATTAGTTATATTAGGTAAATTTCTATACACTGTTCTTAGTGAATCTAATTCAGCTTGTTGTGGGTAATCTTTCAAAAAGTTTTTACCACCATCACCATCTTCCCAAACACTTCTTGCTGTCATAGCATTCCTATAATTGGAATACTCAGTTGGATATGTTGTTTGTTTACTTGTTGTATTTTGATTTATTATAGATTGTTGAGCATTAGTATTACCAAATTTATTTACTTTTTCTCCATTAGTATTTATTGATTCACCTCTTCCTAGTTGTGTTCCTTGTTCTCCACCTGGCTGTGCTTTAGGTGTATCATGATTATAACCAGCTTCTTTAAGTCTAAGATGTGTTTCCATATCTTTAGCCCTAATTTTTCTTTTACCCTTATACATAAAGTGTGGCTTATAAGCTTCTTGCTCTCCACCTTCTTCTTTTTTCCAACCTGCTGCATTCTTAGCAAAGTTTGCCATCTTTACTACATTAGGAGCATACTTGTCTTTGTTAGACATTACTTTATTATAAGCCTCAGAAACAGACATTCCACGGGCTTTAGCCCATTTGGTAAATTTACCTTTATTCTCAGGTTTAATTTCTATACCAGATTTACCCATTAGGGTTTCAGACATTGCATCTTGTTCAGCCGCAAGCATTTCTGCTTCTTGGCTTTCAGCAGCTACAGCTTCTTCCTGCATAGCTTGATTTCTTGCAATCTCTTGTGGATCTTTAGTTTGTTCTTCTGCTGAAGCAGCAGCCGGAGGTTGAGATTTTTGTTGTACTGTTTCAAATAAAGCAACAACATCTTCTTCTGCATAACCACCACTCATAAAAGCTTGAGCTATAATATTTTGATCTACTTGCTGTTCAATCAAAGCCATTACTATACCAACTGGGTCTTCTCCATCTGATAAAGCACTACTTACCATCTCTGTTATTTGTGCAATAGCGGGATCTTGTTGTTGATTTGGGTCTTGCATAATAGGTTGTCCCTCAGCTTCTTGATGAGTTGCACCTGGCATAACACTACCATCTGGCATTTGATGTGAAGGTTGTTCACTACTTCCTCCACCCTGTTTTAAACTTAATTTGTTTACTTTCACAACAATGATTTTATATTATTAATATACAAATAAATCAAGAGATTTACTAATTTTTAAGGTTTAACGTTAGCCTATAACGTTAGTCATGACGTAATTTGAAGGAGTCATGTTAGATGCTTTTGCATCTCTATAATGTATCCTATTTAATTTATCATAAATCTTTGCACCTTTAGTTTCCATTTTACTTCCTTCATAAACACCATTTACATAGTTTTTATACATGATATGATTTTCAATTTCACCACCATTTTCCATTACATCTTTTTGTTGAAAATCTAAATAGACTGAGTTTTCTTTTACTCTGTCTGCATAATTAGCTCTATTATTCCATTTACCAGGTAAGTTTGCCCATATATTTTTTTTCTGTTCACCAGTAAGTTGCTCATTATAACGTACACCTAATATTGATGCTGTAGCTATTGCTGATTTAGTAGGATCCATAAAGTCTTCATTAGATGTAATATCAAATGCTCTTAATACTTTCTTCTCTTTATCATTCAGCTGACTCCAACGTATTTGTGTATAGCCTACACTATTATTATTTGATTGTGCTCCTGCTCCTGCCTCAGTAAATGGTAAGTCAAAACCTTCATATTTTTTTGTAATGTCTGGTGATGAGCCATCTGTACCATATTTTTTATTTGCACCTCTTGCAGCATTACCTACCCAACTATGTGTATCACCAAATTCTGATTCAGTACCATATACCCCAAAAGCAATTTTAGCAATTTGATTATATACATCTCCAGAAATTTGTGCTTCTTGCATTATTTTTTTCTTGTTATTTTCAAGAGCTTGTATAAACGGTATTGTTGAATTTTCTAATTCTTCAGTATCATTAAAATCAAAAGCTGTAAATCTTTCTTTTTTAAATTTTTCTTCATTGAACTGAGCTTTTATTGGTTTATATACTAAGGTGTTTGTAGTATAGTTACCTCCTTGACCTTTTTGTGTTCTACCTTTAGAATCAGTATAATCTAAATAATCACTTCTATTTTCTTGACTCATTTTCATTATTGCTTTACCATCTTGCAACATGAAATTGTTTCCTTCATCTTCTGGTAAAATAAAAATAGGAGTACCCATTGGCAAGTCTAAATCATATAATGCATCTAAGTCACTACATTGTCCATTTATACATCCATTAGATGCTTGGTTGTTCTCAGTGTTACCGTCATTAAAGAATTGTTTTCTATAATTTGTTGTACCATGTATTGCTGTAGATACCTCAATACCATTATCATTTATTAAATTCCAACTTGGAGCATTCTGATATCCAGGCTTTGATGTTGGTGAAGAAGCACTTATTGAATATATACCTGCTCCAGTAGATTTATTACCAGCAGACCAATCCGTTACCCATTGGTTTTTTCTGTTTCTATCTTGATCAGTAATTTTACCATCATTATTTTGATCAACCATTTTAGTTACAGTTTGAGCATCACCAGGATTATCACCAGTAAGAACCTCAAAACTCAATGCTTCATCTTCACCATTCATAACTCTTAACTGACCTGACTTTTTATCTATAATTACATAGCTTTGGTTAGGGTTATTTAATAATTGAGATTGCATTATTATATTAGTATCACTCTGACTGTTTGTTTTTGTGTTCCTAGTTTTTACATCATCTACTCCATACCAAGCTGGCTCAGGTTTCTTTACTTGCTTTCTAATATTATCAGGAATAGATATTTGTTGATCAACCTGAATCATATTCATATTCTTAATACCATTATACTCTGCTAAATTTTTAGCTGTAGTATTATATGTTTTTGCTATTTTACCTAATGTATCACCTGATCTTACTTTATATGCAGAAGTAATATCTGCTTCTTGCATTTGTGAACTAGGTATTATTAATTCCTGATTAATACCAATTTTATTAGCATCCTCTATATTATTTAAATCAACAATTTCTTGAACAGATGTATTATACTTATTAGCAATTTTACCTAAATTATCTCCAGCAGCAACGGTATAGTTTACACTACCACCTTGTTGATAAAGATCAATGTATTTTTTGTAATTTTCATCAATTAATAAACTATCAAAGTTTTCATTAAACTTAGGTCTACCTGTTGTGTTTTTATTTAATAATATTAAATCAATGTACTCTTTGCTTTCTTTAGGTAAAGCAGACATCCAATCAAGAGAATTATATATATCTACTCCTTCATTTTTTTGTGCAGTCAATATATTTTTAAGTCTAGTTGGTCCTCCATTATATGCAGCTAAAGTTTTAGCTAACCTAACTTGATCAGACTGGTTAGGCTTGTTGATAAAATCTTTATTATAGATATCTTCCATATAAAGTTTTTGTGCCATTACAGCTTGTTTAGGATCATGTATATCAAAGTCTTCAGGTAGTGTTCCTCTTTCAATTAAATACTCTATTGTATCAGGCATAAACTGTGTTAGTCCTTGTGCTCCAACATTTGATTTTGCACCAGGTTTAAAACTTGACTCAGCAAATGTTTGTCTTAAATATATATCATTTGATATTGAATTAACCCTTTGTGTTGAACCACCTCTTTGAGCATAATATAATCCATCTTTATTTTCTCCAGCATTTTCTCCAGCATCTGATATTGTATTCAGCATTTCTATAATAGCTTCTTCAGAATAAACTTTTTTAAGGCCTTTTACTGGACCTCTATATTTTACCTTTTCATAGTCTTCAGGAGTAATTTCATTATTAAATATATCTACACCTGCTTTGTCTAATTCTCTTCTTATTTGAGAAAGTCTAGCTCTTACTTCTGTAGGCTCAGAAAAATAGTTTCTAGTCCCTTCTTCTGGAGTGTCTCCATACTTTGCCCAAAATGTAACAATGTCATCTTGCGGTATAGATTTATCTAAAAGTTTTTCTGTAAGTTCTACATCACTATTTGGTATTAATCTAGGTTGTGCGTGGGTCGCACCTCTAGCATAGAATTTTGCAAATTGTTTTACAATATTGTCTCCTTTTGCAGGTCTATCAACACTGTGTGAAATTTCATGATCATATATTGTATGATGCTTTAAAGCACCCTGTTGCGGGTTAACATGAATTTCACCAGTATTACTACTTGAATAACCTCCTATGCCTTCTAACTCTTCTTCTGTATAAGATTGTGTAGGATCATCCTTTATATATTTTACTTCTTTTTGTATTTGATTTAAGTTATTTATTCTTGACTTTGCTATATCTGATCCATTATTCCACCAATCATTTCCACCAGAATTACTTAACAATTCTGCATATCTTGGACTTGACATCCATTTTTCTGCAAAGTTTGTTGCTTTATTTAGATGTACTTTATTTCTTACATCATCTCTTTTACTTCTCTCCAAAGAATTGTAATCAATAAAATCAATTTCTCTTGGTTTTATATTTGGAGTTGGAAAATTCCCTTCTTGAGCTTTAGGTAATGCACTGCTACCACACTTGTGACATGTAGATACATCAGCTCCACCGTCTGCAGCTTTCCATTCCCAACCGCAACTATTACATTCCATAGTTTTGTCTAGTAAACCACCACCACGTTTATATTCTGGAGTTTTTCTTTTTCCTTCTTCATCTTTAAAGTATATGTCTTCAGAAAGGCCATTCTTTCTTCCATTTTCAGTACTTACATATCCATCAGGTAAAATATTATTAAATGAAAGTTTTTTTAGTAATTTATCTTTCTTATCAGAATCCATATCTGTTGATCCAACAATTGAACCAACTAAATTATTAAATGAGTCTTCACCCATTTCTTGTAATTTTGTTAAGAATGATCTTTCATCTTCACCAAAAAAAGATGTTAGCTCATGACCTAAGCCTAATACATTAGCACCAATAAAACCAGCTGCTTTGTCTACACCAACAAAATCCAATAGTCCACCAACATAAGGTACCTCTTTAACTTTTTTTCCTATTGCTTCTGCTGTATACCTAGCACTTCCTGCATGTCTTAAATTATCAATGCTATTTTCCTCACCTGGCATTGTTGCAAAAGTTTCACCTTTACCATTTGGATAATCTAAATGATATCCAACTAAATCTTCTATTTGATATAAAAACCCATTTGGATCTTCCATTGGACTTGGTATATCACCTTCATATGGCATTTCTGTACCATCTTGTGCTAAGCGGGTTTCTAAGACACTATCTCCTGGGAACTGGTAGTTACCACCAGGCTCCATTATTAATTCATTACCCAAGTTGTCTCTACCCTTAACAGCAAAGTCTACATCTTCCATAGTAATATTACCTGACGGAATAATGTTATATGGGTTATTTACATCAGGACTGTCTCTTTTATATCCTTCAATAGAAATAAATTCAGATATATCTGTTATGTATTGATTTGGACCCCCAACTAACCCTATTGATTTTCTGTCTTTTCTTTCCATTATCTAAGTGATGTAAGTAATTTAGTATTATTTAATCTTAGCAACATCTGTCTATCTCCTGATACTTGTCTTCTTAATATAACATTAACAAAATAGTTTCTGAATTTTTTATGTTGCAGTGGAGATTTAAAATAATTTAAATTAATATTATTTAAGTTTCTAACATATCCATTAAGTTGTGTATTCCAAATTGGTTGTTGTGTAATAACACCACCTGCACTTGGAAACTCACCTCTATCATTTGTAATATCCCAAAATTGATTAAACCTATATTTTTGTTCTACTTTAGAACATAATATATTAATACTATTGGTGTTTACTATTGGATATGTTAACTCTAAAATTGGGTTATTAAATGGTGTAGGAGTTAGTAATAGTAATCCGGATGTTTGTTCATTATTATAAATAACAGCTTGATCAAAATTAAAAAGCAAGTCTTCCCATTTATCATTTCCACATGCATATCCCAATACACCTTTGTATACATATGCCTCCATTTGATATTCAATACTTCTTAGCGTGTTAACAGTTTGTCCACTGTTAGCAACTAACTCTACTTCCCAAGGATAATCAACTCCATAATAATTTGCATAGCTATCACACCTTTCATTATGTCTCCAAATAGACCCAACTGAATAATTAGGTGTTACGCCATTATAATAAAAATAATTACATTGCCTATCTGATACAAAAGAAGGATCTCCTTTTGGTCCAGCTAAATAAATCAATGGTGCACTATCTGGACAAGTTCCTAACGCTGTAGTAACAGTTCCTGGAATTGTAGCCGGAGGACATTCACATGTTACCTTTCTACACTCAACCTTACCTGTATCATCACAAGTACCTGATGTTTCTGTAAATTGTAATGTGGTTGCGTTCTGGAATACTTTTGTATAACCTGCAGGACAGTCACAACTAAATGGTATGCTACATACTGAACCTGCTACTTGACTAGCAACAGCTTCTAACTCTGCATTGTTTTGTGCATTCATTGTAAATTGATTTGGGCCTGCAGGACCACTAGGTGTATTATACCTACTATTTGAAGCATTATCTAAAACAGCAGTGTTACCTGGAACATTAGAATTACCACCACAAAATACACCAAATACTTCTTGCTTTAATGGATCACCTAAATTAGTATTAGCCCATGAACCAGTATTGGTAACTTGACCTGTACCAGATGTTATATTTGGAGATTGGAAATTAGCAACATTAACTTCTGGAGTACCAGTAGTACCATCTGTTACAACAATTAAAATTTGTTTAAAACTTGCGTCTGATACTCTATCACCTAAAGTTGAATTAGCTTTATCATTAAGCTGTGCAAAACCACCTGAACCAGTTGTTGGGTTAGTTGTATTCATTGCCTCAGATAAGTCTGTACCATTAACTCCTACACCCCAATTACCTAAATACCAATTTACAGCTTGAACACTTGTTACAGTGTTTGTCATTGATTTATTACCTGGTTGCATCCATCTTGTTGAACTACCTTCCCATCCAGTAAATCCAATTTGCAAATCTCCTGATGCCATTGGTCCTGTTATTCCAGAACTGTTTAAGAATACATCTAGCCAACGCATTTGAGCAGTTCCTTGACATGTATTTCCCATTGCTCCTGTATTAGGATTATAATCAGGAACAGTACCTGGACAATTCTGTACAGTACTACCTGACCAGTCCATTGCTATAACTATATCAAGAACACAATTTGTTGCTCCTCCTGTAATAGTAGCTACTATATCTTCTACTGTTATTGTAGCAGGGATAGTTTCATTTACACTTTGTTCACACAATCCAGTTGTTGGATTAAAATCATATCCCGGAGGACATTGTGGAACTTCAGTAGTTATTGTCTTAGTTGTAAAGAAATGATTTATACTTGGCAAAGAAAACTCCGGATGCCAATCATGAAATGATATCCACCCTTTAGACTTAGGATCATAACTTATAGTCCAAGACGTATCATCAAAATAAATTGGATCACCTATTGTTAATGGTATACTATTAAATAACCTAAATCCAGCGGTTTCAGAAAATGAGATTTGACTAAGCCACTTAGCTTTAACACTATAGTCTCTTTTCATAAAGTAAACTATATCATCATTTGGATCATACACAGCTTGACAACCTACTCCTGCTACTGCATTATCTGATAACACAGATTGTTCTAATTCAGGAAATTGTTTAATAAGTTGAGATGGTAAGTATTGTTCAAACCACCACTTCATTCCTTTATTAGATATAGGATCTAATCCTTTACCAGCATATTGAAATATTTTACCTTGTGCTTGAGAAATATAAAATAATCCCATAGGAGTATTAATAACACCTCTTATACTTTCACAAGATCCATATTCATTTGATAAATCTGAGTTTGTAATATTTTGAAAAGGTTGACTAAATAATCCACCATCACCTATTGTTAATTTAGTTCCCATTCCTGTCTTAAGAGTATCTAAACCTTGAAACATTTGTGGTGATAAATAAGGGAAGAATATTATAGCTCCGTTTTTATTTATTGGTTTAATAACATTAACTTTATTTTTAAAATCTTTATAGTTAAAGTTTAGAAAGACTCTCCAAAAATCTTTTTTAGATTCTTCTTGAGCTTGTAAAGAATATATAAGTCTTTTAGGACGTGATACATAGCAATTGGCAGCAACATAAGGATCATAAAATCTACCTTGCATTTCTCCCCAAGAACCTAATTGACTTGGAAATCTAGCAGGACTTAAAGATTCATCATATTTATAAAAGTTATCTATTTTTTGAATTGCTGCATGAAATAAATCTACTAAATCATTGTATTGATATATATCATAAATTCTTTTTGCTTTAGTATCTTCCCAATCTCTTTGTGCTAAATTAATTTCTGATTCAACAAAGAAATCCAAAATACCATTTGAGTGTGTATACATATATGCATACCTCATTGCAAAAATTGGATTGGGATCACTAGGATTTGTATCAAATAAAGAACCTAATCCAGCAATACTACATGTTCCTGAACCTCTATCTAAATAAAATAAATCAGCTGGCAATACAGGATCAATTGTGTTATTATTAAATCCACTTGCACTTAATATATTTAATGTAGCAATTTTTTGAGCTAACTTAGTTATGTCATATTTTTGTGAGTTTATCCAGTACCTTGGATAAGGAATATTCACATGATTTGAATAATCATATGTAAATTCATCTGGTTCACCCATTAAAAATTGAGCAAAAATAGGCATCATTACTTTTTCAGTATACCTATTGATAAATACATCTCCACTAAAGATTGGTGCTGATGTATACATAAATGCTTCTGGTAGATCTTCATCAATCAACTCTACACAACCCCTCATTGGAACTTGTTTTATTCCATCAAGTTGACCATACTGATTATCAAAATTAAATTTAAGTGCACCATAATGAGCTGAGATAGATCTTTTTTGTTGTCTATCTATATCTAATAAATAACTATTACTATATGTACTTGTACTACCGTTTGCATTTACTTCACCTCCAATTACAAAACGTGATTTATCTTCTGTAGACGGTGGTTCTAATTCTCTTTCTAATCCTACAACTACTGTACTTGGTCTAAATAAATTATTTATTTTATATTGACCTTGATCAAAAGATTGAAAAGATTGACCTAAATAATTTGAATCACTATTTTTTATTCTCCATAAATCAGAAGTTCTTTTAGTAAATTCATTAAATACACCTGATGAAATATACTTCAAACAAAAATCAGAAGGACGTACTAAGTTATATATTAACTCAACAATCTCATTACCTCCTATGGATATATTTGTACCTGTTGTAGCCATACTTGCAAATGCTCTTAAAAGAGCGGGCATGTTGGATAAAGGTGTTGTCTTATTATTAACTATTTCCCATTTACCTCCAGTTGCACCAGGTGCTAAACCTACAGATATTGCTGCAATGTTCATTGCACCTTGAGCAATTTCCGTTACAGAACCACCTGCCCATAAATCAGCAAGTGCCATAGTAGAATCTGTTGTTTCAAATATTGCATATGAAGCTAAATTTACAACTTCAGAGGCACCTGCACCAACGAGATTGGCAGCTGCTGATAAACCTAAACCTGTGGTACCACCTGTACCAAGACCCATATAAAAATCACCGGCATTATAGTTACCTTGTGAACTTATAAACTTAGATCCTCTAGTACCACTTACTTGACCCATTGCATAACCTACACCAATGAATGCAGAAATAATAGCTGCACCGTTCCTTATTAATTTAAATTGAGGATGATCTTCTGATGCTTTAAAGTATCCACTAGACTGTCCATTTAAATCTCCATATATTCTAGTTTCATAAGCATTTAAAAAAGGCTTTGTAAACATTAAATCTGGTGATGAAAAAGTAAATACCTTTTGTGAATACCCAGATTGTACACCATCAACAATACCATCAGCTCCTAGAGGCTTGTAAGTACTTATTGATTCACCAAAGTTATCACAACTTTCTGTTCTATTAAAATCTGGATTCTGAGGATCACCACGTTTTCCATCATGGAAATACATATCAGGTCTTAGATCATTATAAGGGTAGTTAGGATATAATCCCTGTACATCATTACCTATTAAATTTTCTGCATTAGGAACAGTATACTTACGCATATTCCTAAATAAACCTTTTCCTAAAATTGATTTAGCACCTCCTCTTGATCCTCTTAGTAATTCATACCCTACTACATTTGGTAAATAGGTTCCATCATTATACTTAGGTCTACCTATATTCCCAAACTCCACTCCTAATAAATGTATGTTATCTGAATCATCAGTAGTCAAGTTTAATTTATTTGAACCATTTACTGATCCTTCAGCTGGCATCTTATGATGCCTAATAGGCTTACCACATAAATCACCCCATATGTCTGGTCTATTAACTGGGTACCTTTCTGTAGATTCCCAATATCCCATTTTACCTCTTGCAATTATTGTACTTCCATCTGACTGTGGTTCACTTACTGCTGTAGTAACAGCTCCTGTATTATAAACTTTAAATACAGGATCCCCATTTGGATCTAAAACATTGTCTCCAAAAATATCTACATTCTCATCTGCCCCTGCAGGACCATAATACTCTGGAGCTCTTCCTGGAATATGATAAGAAGAAGATCTTTCCCCTGTGTTATATATCCATCTTATAAAAAATGCATATTGTTCATCACGTAAATAACTTAATTTATTTCCACCTAAGTGGTAGTAGTTTGATTGTACAGAGTTTATTACAAAATTTGTTGTAATGTTATTTGCTATAGGTTGATAATTAAAATCAAATTGTTCAGTTGGTCCTTGTCTTATCAACCAATCATTGACAACATACATTGCCTCAGATTTTTCATATGAAGGACTTCTTTGTGGTATTGATTTTAAATCTATAGCTATTAATGAATCATCTATATAATCTAAATTAATTTCATTTCTTTCAGTACTATAAAGACCAATACGTTTAGCATATGATTGACCTTGGTTTCTAATTAATAAAGCCAATTCAAAAAATTCATAATCTTTATCAAGATTACTTATATGTACATCTAATGATCCATCAGTTCCTTTGTGACTCCATAGTGTTTGTATATTAGATATACCTATAAAATCTGTAACACGTTGTTCATTTTCTGTATAAGCAATGTATGCTTGGTATGCACCATTCTGTAACATACCACCATCAGTAGCTTTTTCAAGTACTATACATGGGGTATCTACTAAAGGAGCTAATCTTATTTTTTCACAATTTAATGATCTTGGTAAAATGTCACCATATACAATACAAGGATCTCCAGGTGCTGAAGTTATTTCTTGTTTGTATGGAACGTTATCTATGTTTAAAGACCTTGATGGATTGTTTCCATCATCCCAATAAACTTCCCATGAGCAATCAAAATTTTCTTTTGCAGCTCCAGTTATTAAAAACTTTTTATTAAATGCTAAACAAGGGTCATTAATAATAACAGTATACTTACACTCACTATCATCAAAACGTCCTATTTCAGATGATACATTATCAGTTGAATAAATAATCCATTCATCTCCATACCTATGTATTGCGCCTATTATAGTATATGGTATAACCCCACATTGTAAATTTGATGGTTCATTACCTATGACACCCATATCTCCAGCATTAGAATTGTTTGCTGCATTACGTGCATTCCACCAACTCTGAGCAGGTTCCATAGATTGTGTAATATCTTTATTCATCCCTTTAATGAATGAATTAGTAATTACAGATGTTGTACCCTTAGTAGGTTGTTTCTTTTGCTTTGCCATAGTTATACGCTCTTTAGTAAGCTAAACCGTTTCCGTCAGACATGCTTGTTCTGGTAACTCTTGGGTTAGCCGGAGCATGACTTAAGAACATGTTATAATAATTGTGATATTGTGCTTTTCTATTAACTTCCCATAACTTTCTCATTTCTGCAAAGTCAGGAGTATTAACAAAACTTAAAGCGTTATTTCTAGCAGCTCTTAATCTGGTTTCTACTAAACCTAACTGTTGAGTAACAGATTCACCTTGCCAAATCATATTTTCAAGTATCCTTTGCTTTAAGGCATACTCATAATATTCATTACAATATGGATGATCTAAAACTAAAAGATCACCGTTAGGTGCTTCCATAGCACCTTGATAACTTAAATATACTTTACCAGTTCTAAAAGTTGTAATTAAAAAACCATCTTGTATTTGTGCAATGTCTTTTGCTTGTGCACCTAATTCAGGACAATAACAAGTTGGACTGTTCACGTCTTGTATACGTAATTGCATGTACGTACCAAATGTTCTAAATTGATTTGGACCTATTCTTTGAACTATTTGATGGCTTTGTTTACCGTCACATGTTTCAATTATACAAACATCTTTACATGTATCATCTTTACTACAGGGAGACATTTCTCCAGGAGCAGGTACATACGGTACATCATTAAAAGTTTCTACATGAGTACCTGAAGGCATAGTAGAATTAATTTTATATTCTCCACATAAGAATGCATAATTAAGAAAAGCAAAGTCCATTGGTAGTTGACCTCTTCCATGTTCAATATCAATTACTACTTCTTTAGTTCTATGGATTTTTAAACCCAAATCATAATTTACTCTTGTAGCTACCTTAATAAGTTGCTGTGGTTCTATCATACCCTCAAGAGCATATGTAGAAAAGTCAATAGAAACATCTTCCATTAACTGAGTAAACGTTCTATATTTTTGTGATACGCCCATTATCTATGTATGTTTTGTTTGTTATCAGAATCTTCTGCAGGAACCTGAAGTGTACCCATCATTGTTTGAATGACTTGTCCTTCTATTTCTGCAAATAAAGCTTCTGGTATATATATTGGTTGTTCATATCTAGGTGTACAATCATCTGAGGTATCACAATTCCATTTTGTAATATCAGAATTAAATACTCCTTCAAGTTTTAATGCTTCCCATTCTATATTAGGTGAATAAATATAACCATCTAACCACCAAAAGTATCTTGTTGTATTGTACTTGAATGACGTTGTTTTTGTCATAGAGGTGTAAGTACCCGGTTGAGTGGCTTGGAGCTCCTGAGAGCCATCTATGGAGCTTACAGTACGTATAAGTGGTCCCCAGTAACCTTCAATCATAGAAGGTAGTCTTACTTTTGTACGTTTAATTGTACATCCACTAGTTATTCCTGAACAATGTGCTTCTACTTTATCTACATCTATTAATTCTACAAATGGTAAAGCTTTCCAAACAGAATTAAACTTCATAAGCTTATTAGCATAATCTTGTCTACGCATTAAAACTTGAGCAAACTTTTCTATTAAACTGTATATGTATCTATCCGTAACAAAAGCATCCTGAACTTCCGCTTTAACTTGTCCTCTTATTCTTGATATTGCTACTGCTATTGTTGACATGTTTTTTATGTTTCAAATTCATTATAATTCTTCAGAGCCTCTTTTGTTTGTTCACCGTTTTGATCATACAAATGAGCTACTCTATATTTGTTTTTCATAACTACATACTTAGTCCAATTTTCAGGGTATGTTTTAGCAACATTTCTTTTAAATTCTCTACATGCAACAAATCTCCATAACTCTCTATTTTTAAATCTATACTTAGTTGACCAGTTTGTATAAAAGATTTTTGCTAAATTTCCATCAGTCTCCCAATTTTTATTTTGTAAAATCTTATCATATTCATGAGATAGAGCATAGTTAGGATTAATTGTTTTAGAGGAGGGACATGTTCCTATAAATAAATAGCCTAATGAATCTGGTAGCTCTACACCATCTCTATAATTAATAACTGCTTCCCATAGTTTTACATTATATAGTTTAATTATTTTTTTTAATTTATTATTGTCTATGTTAGAATATAACGGTTTCTTGTCTTTAAATTCTTTTATTGTTTCCTCATTTAATATGCCCAACCTTCTTTCTCTATATCTTGAAGCTTTCAGATCAGGTTTTTTAAAATTGTTCTTCATATAGTTATATTTATAATTTACAAAAAAAACCCCACTTAATGAAATTTAATTGGGGTCTTTATATAGCTTGGTACGTTAATTCACAAATATTTCCTATTAATGCATCTTGTAACTCTAATTTTCCTGATCTTCTATTGCCTACAAATTTATTACTATAATGATAATAATCTGTCTTTCCTAAACTAGGTAAAGTCTTTTCTATAAAACCTGCTGTTTCATTAGATGTCATATACTCTACTTTCCTATCAGTATGTATGTGACCTTTAAATAATGTTCTGTTTGTTGTAGCACCCCATTTTTTTGGATATTCAGATGCATATATCAAAGGATTGTTTTTACTACGTTTATCTCCATGCTCAAAAGCATTAAAGTTATTATGCCACACATGAACTTTTCTTTCTTCATATTTAACATCCCACGTAATTTCATCACTAACTATTGATTTAGATAAGGCATGAGCTAAGTGATATGATGAAAGTCTATCATGGTTACCAGGAACATACACTACATGTAATTCTTTACAAAAGGCTTTTATATAATTTATAGCCCAGTGCATAGCATCAAAAGCTTGTGAGTATGCATCTGTAGCATCCATACAGTTATCTACAGGAGTACCACCTGTTGTTGTACCATGGAAAGTATCCATGTTAATTATATCTCCTCCTACAACAAAATACAATCTTTCAATATAATGTGATGGTGCCGCCCTAGACATCAAGTTTATTATTGTCTCTTCAAAGTCTTTATCAATTGTTTCATTACCCTGTTTACCAAAATGTATATCTTGTAAAGACATTATACCACAAACCGTTTGTCCTTTTTTAATTTTAGATAAATCTACTTTAGGAATCTTAAAAGTTTTTGGAGACCAATCATTAAGTAATTCTTCTAAATTATCTAATGCTGATTCTTTTTTTCTAGAAACTAATGCTGAGACTCTCCAGTGGTCTCCCATTTGTTTATTCCAATATTGTGAAAGTTTCCATATAGCAGTATTAATATTAAGAAGCTCTATAATTTCTTCAGGGGATTTGGGTTCATGATCAAATGTTCCTGAGATTTTAGCTTCTCCTTTTTCTATATCAACTACTTCTGCAATTTGAGAATCACTTGATGCTTTAGAAAAAAACCTGTTTTTAAGTCTTTCTTTTTTTCTTTCTGATTTAAGTTCTTGTTTGATTTCTAGATACTTGGATTCTGAGATACCCAATTTAGCTGCACAATAAGTTATTCCTTTTTTCCATTTCAAAGATGCAGCTACTAGTTTCCTAATGTTGGCCATAGTTAAAAATTTAGAGTTGACCAAAGATATATAATTTTTTTATTCTTTAGCTATCAAAGACTTATAAAAACAAAAAGAGACTGAGTTGCCCCAGTCTCTTCCAACTCGTGTAGTAGAAAACCAACAAACCACTACTCTGTTGTTTTTTTATACTGCTGGTGTTGAGAACAGTATTTCTATTGGTATGCATGAAGCTGCACCCGCATAGTTTGATATTACTTTTACTTTATATGCTGTACTAGCAACTAAGTTTGATATAACAAAATTATTAGTTGTAAGTACTATAGGTGTTGTGTTTTGTAAAACATAACCTGTTGGAGCTATTTGTGTATCTATATATATATTAGTTCCTGTAGAAGCACTTGAAACACCATCCCATATTACATTTGCTGTACTGCTTGTAATTACACCAGCATATACATTAAATGGATCATGCTGTAAATCATTAGAAGTACAAGTACCTAATCCATTTGCTAAAATCATAGAAAACTTTTGTATAATAGAATCTAATCTTTCACCAGAAGTTATGATTATTCTTGTTCCTGCAGCTCCTATTTGAAATGAAGTTCCGCAGTAGCTTACGCATTCTGTACACTGTACATCAGTACACCTTTCACTACCTACACTACAATCAGTATAAGTACATGCGTTAGTAAGTGCTGTATCAGCACATCCACATTTTGAACTACATTTTGTACAATTACATGCCATCTTTTAATTTTTTATTTTTTTGTTTATGCACACCCTGCTACTATGTCTGCACTAATTTGTGAAGCATCAGCAGAGACGTTCCATGTTCCACCAGTTTGTGTTGCCAATTCTTTCCAAGGATAAATTGAACTTAAAGATCCTGATCCATTTAAAGAAGCTCCTGGACCACATACAAAGTATTTGATTCCAGAATTATTTGCATCAAGAATCATTTGTTGAATTCCTGCCCATACAGTTGAATTGAAAGCATCAGACTGACCACCTGGTAAGTTATCAGTTAAAATTATAACATATTTAGCTACAGCAGGTCTAAAGGTTCCTGTAAGAGCACCAGCTCCTGTTATCAGTTGTGCTGCATAATCACATGGTTCAGGTCCATCTATTCCTTGTCCCATTTGAATACAAGATCCTGCTGCCCCGCCATTTAATTTAGCTAGTTGGCTTGAAAAACTTGTTCCATTATTAGTTTGGAACTTTTCCCATGCAGTAATTATTTGTCGTCTTCCTGATGGACCAACATTTACCACTTTTTGAGGTGCAGGTAAAGATGTATAATCTGTACATGCACTATAATTAGGTACACCGGAAGTATTTTCATCTGCAGTTGTTAATGAAATTCTATAATCATTAGCACCTGATGAAGTTTGTATTGTATTTACTAAAGTTGCTACACCTGATTTAATATTATTAATGATACTAGTCATACTAGAAGTATAGTCAATTACAAATGCTACATCCATACCAGCATCACACGGTGGTGAAGCTGTTTCAGTAGTAACAGCATTTGCTGGACAAGCTTTTGTTACTCCATTTAAAGTAACATTTAATATAATGTTATAAGCAGTTCCTGCTACTAAACCAACAAATATATAACTTAATGGTCCTCCTGGATTATTCCATGTATATGTTTCATCAATAGCACCTGTTGATACATTTACTGCATCAATTTTATATGTTGCTGTAACACCTAATGTATTTGAGAAGTTAACTGTACAACCATCTTTAGTTATTGCAGATATAGCTACTATAGGACATGGTAATGCTCCTGCTATACTACTAGTTTGTGTTTCAGTACATGTATTTATTCCATCTGATGTACAAAATGCAACTGTTGCTGTAAGAGCTGATGTAGTATCTAATGAAGGCACAGGAATTAAAACTCCTGATCCATTATTTTGTAACGTACTTACACTTACTACTGTTGTTACTGCTACACCTGATGTATCAGTTAAAGTAACAACTGTGCTACCTGAACAATCATTAAATCCTGATGGTATTGAACTATTTATAAAGTTGAATGTTACCCCACTTATTGTACCATTAGGGTTTAAATTATTTGTAGTTGAGTATGCATATATAACACTATCACATCCGCCTGGACAACAGTTAAGTTGTATAGCTGCAATAGCTGTATACATGTCATCTATTACTACCCATGCGTTTTGAACAGTTTGTGCTAAATTAATAGGTGAACTATTCCATCCTCCTATACTTCCATAATTGCTACCTGGAGTAGTTAATGTAGAAGTGGATGATGTTATAAAACTTTGGGATATTGTTCCTAAGATTGCTGCAGGTAATCCTACTGCAGTTTCTAATGCACAAAACCTTACTTCTAATGCAAGAAGTAAAACTGAAACGTTAGTTAATGCAGCTGGTAAAACACAAGTTGGTATAACTTGTACTTCAGCTACTGCACCTGAACAAGGAAGAACACAAGCTTCCAATATATCTATTCTTGAATCTAAAGAAGTAAGTGTTGTGTTAATTATATTTATACTAGATAAATTAGTACAAACTTGATTAGCTATAAGAGATGCAAATAAATCTAAACGTAATTCTGTTACTGGATTTCCATTAACATCATTATACTGCATACATGCAGGCAATGTCATTATTGGTAAAGTATATGTAGATTTACCACTACGGCCATCATCAGCACAGATAGCAGTAACCATTTCTTGTAATACAGGTACTAATTCAGTAGGTGTTAAACCTGGAATATTTAAACATGATAAGTCTAAACCTGTTAAACTTGGATTAGCTACTACCCCATTTGTAATAAGGTCACATACTTTTGTTGCTAACTTAAATGTTATTTCAGTGATAGTATCACCTGAGCATAAATCAATACATGCAATATCCGGACCTTGCCAAATTACGCAATTAGAAGATATGTTATCACATCCATTTGATGAGATGCTTGAGCTAGTTGGAATCATATATATTTTTTTTACTATAATGTAGTGATATCAGTTACACTCTATACAGTTATAATATACAAAATTTTTTAAAACCAAACAAGTAATGCTTGACTTTAAAAAATTTTATAAAAATAGATATGATATATATTTATACTTTGCTAAGTACTTCTTTAGGTTCTTCTACAGGAGTGATGGTTCCATCTTCTAAACTAATGTTTACTGATCCGTATTTTTCTTCTAGTAAACCTGTAGTCTTTTTCCAATCTTCTTGCAGACTTGCATGTTTTTCAACCATCTGTATTTTTACTACTTCTGCATTTCCAATATTTACTAATATAGAATTGATAGAAGTTTGTAATTCTTTAACTCCTTCTAATTCTTTAGCTGTTAATTTTTTAACTTTTGATTTTGCCATTATTCTAATTTTTAAAGTTCATATATATATAAGGCAAAGATAAATAAAAAAAGCTTACTTCCAAGGAAGTTCATCTATAATTTTAATTTCAGGCATGATCTCTTTGTACAGTAATTCTTTTAAACCTGTTACATATTCTTCTCTTAAATGCATTGCTAGAAAAGTTGTAGTTTCTTTTTTACCTAAGTGTCTATAATCTTTATCTAATATAGGATGTTTTAAAGTTGAAGGAATACAATAGTTAGCTTGTACTTCTGCACTAGATGCTTTCCAAGACTTTTTTAAAGATTTAGGTATTACCAATACTCCTTTATAATTAAAGTGTATCTCTGTTAACCTATTTTTATCATCAGTAGCTAATGAAATTATTTCATAACTATGTCTTATGATAGGTGTATCTACTGATACTTCATGCTCTACTCTGGTTAAGTCTTCTATAGTTTTTATAGATCTTTTAATAATTGTTGTTCTGGGTGATCTAACTTTTTTACTCATGATATTATTTTTAGTTTGTTTTTCTTATTTTCCTCCTCTACCACATAAAGATAGTATACTCCATGATTCAGTTTTTTGACTCCATATAGCAGCAGTTTTGCCATTACTATATGCTCCACTATCAGCAGGTTCTTTACAGTCAGTACCTAAAGCATATATCTTACTACCAAAAGGATTTTTAGCATCTCCATCAACTAAATAAATTTCAGCACCACATGCATCCGTAGCAGATCTATATCTAGAAGTATAACTTAATTCAATTCTATCACATGCAACTGGTGCTGCAGCATCTTGATCATAACCATACCACTCATTCATAGCATGAGGAGTACTTGTATTAGGTTTTGCAGGACTATTCTGATTTAAAGCAGGATAGCCATTAGCACCTCCAGTTAAAAGTAATCCAGCAAGATCAACTGATTGCTGTATATCACCAGAACCATAAGTACCAAACTTACGTTCTTGTGCAATAGCAAGTAATGTTAATGATCCTTCAACTGGTACTGCCATTATAGTCTAGATTTTAATTGTTCTACTTCCTTAGTAAGTTCTTTAACAGCTTCAATTAATACACCTACAATGTTTCCATATGCAACTGATTTATATTCTTCACCTTCTAAAACAACTTCTGGTAATATTTTTTCTACTTCTTGTGCAATGACTCCTAAGCCCTTTTCTCCATCCTTAACATAAGTAACACCTCTTAATGCATTAACTTTATCTAAAGCGTTATCAATAGTCTTAACTTCACTCTTTAACCTTTCATCTGAGTATGCTGTAACATTTCCAGTAGCTGTAAAACTTCCAGAAAGTCTATTACCAGATTGTGATAAATTACTTAATCCAACTTCTCCAGGTGTATTAATTGTACATGCAAGAGTTACTGCTCCTGATGTTCCACCGCCTGACATTCCTGTACCAGCACTAACAGAAGTTATATCACCTACATTTGCTGTAGCTCCATTAGCTACATTAAGACTTGCCCTAACCTGAGCCATTGTAGATGGCCTTATATAGTTATTACTAGCTGTATCTACTTGGGTCATTATAAAATTAATAGAAGCATTAGTTACATCATACTCACTTCTAAATAATCTAGCATTAATATCTCCACCAGAATCTCTTACTGGAATAACATTTGGTTTATTCTCAACAGTAGCATCTACATTTAATGTAACTGCTCCACTTGAACCACCACCTGATAAATAATTTCCTGCAGTAACACTTGTTATATCACCAGTATTAGTAGTATATCCAGCACCGTTTGTTATAGCGTTATTATTAAGAGATATATTAGAAGCACCGTTAAACGCTACACCTGCAATTGTTCTTGATGTGTTTAATACTTCTGCTTTTCTTGAAATATCTACTCTAACTCCGTATGTGCTTGATCCATTCCAACCCATTAATGTAGGGTAAGTTCCTGTCCAAGCTGAGTTTGGATTAGTATTATCTACAGCACTTCCAGATGGAGAGCTGCTTGCTGAAGCATCAAATATAGTATGGTTATTTCCATAATTTTTCCACATCATCTGACCAACAACAGAAGTATCTGTAACACCTTTGTAATTAGAACCAACTGTTGAAAATTTAGTTGCCGTACCTGCATTACCACTTACACTTGTTTGAACTATGTTGGGTGAAGAATTGCTAAATACTGTACCTGTTAATGTTATTCCTGTACCTGCTGAATAAGTAGTATTTGATGTAGAGTATCTACCATCTAGATCTACTGTAATTGAAGCAAGACCATTTCTTGCTGCAGTAAGAATACCATTACCTGTATTAAAAGCTAAACTAGTTACATAATGATTAGTGTCACTATCTGTAGTCTTATATCCAGAGTCATTTGTCCATTGACTTATGTTACCACCCTTACCAGTAAAGGTTTGTGAATTACTTGCAGTAGTTGTTCCTGTATTAGTAGTAAATCCAGTAGGGTTACTAGCTTGATAATAATAAGAACCATGTTGACCATCAAGTAAATCAGCATCTAATCCAGAACTTGCACCATCATTTTTATCACTCCAAAATTTATTCCATCCTTGAGGAGTCCCATTAGATATTGTTTGAGTATAAATTGTACCTGTTTGACTACCTGTCATTTTTATAGCCAAAGTATTACTATAGTATGATATTGGATCACCATGACTACCTCTTATAGTATTATACCAATCAGTTGTTGGTGCTTCCTTAGTACCAAGAGCGGATGCTTGCCAATATTGTAAAGCATTATCTGGTGTACCTCTTTCAGTACCTAAATATTGAGAAGAGCCTGATACAGATGTTTGAACTATGTTTGGAGATGTATTTGCAAAAACGGTTCCCGTTAATGAAAGACCAGTCCCTGCACTATATGTTGTATCTCCACTAGTAGTATACCCTGCACCATTTGTAATAGCATTGTTATTCAATGATATATTAGCTGATCCATTAAAGGATACACCTGCTATAGTTCTAGCGTTTGCTAATGTGGTTGCAGTACCTGCGTTACCTGTTATAGTAGTTTGTACTATATTAGGTGCAGTATTTGCAAATTCAGTTCCTGACAATGAAAGACCTGAACCTGCAGTATATTGTGTATTGTTATCTGTGGTCTTATAACCTGAATCATTAGTCCACTGACTAATATTACCTGTTTTGTTAGTAAATGCTTGTGAACCTGCTAGTGTTGCTACTGTTGCATCTATTGCAATATCATTAGCATTTGCTGTTATACCTGTGCCACCAATAACATTAAGTGTTACAGCACCTGAAGCACCTCCACCTGTCATACCTGTTCCTGCTCCTACTGAAATTATATCTCCTTGTGGAATACTAAATGAAGTAGTTAAAGTACCACCATCTTGTTGTGTTAATGTTAAAACCTTTGTTGAAGAACCTGAATTACCAAATGCAGTAATCTTATTATCATATGCAGAGTTAGATTCTGCTGATCCACCCCCACTCCAAGTCACTGGACCAGTAATTGTTAAAGCATTTGTACCTCCATTATATGTTAATCCTGCATCACTTGTAACATTTGAAGTTCCATTCCAAAATGCTACTCTTCCACCTGAACCTGAACCTGTTACATTACCTACTTGTGTGTTATCTATTTTTTGCCATGCATCTGTAGCTTGATCAGAAAATACTGCCCAGTCTCCTACTTCCCACTCTTTTATTCCGTCTAAGTCTGTTTCACCTTTTGCAGAAACTATATAGTATTCTCCGGCAATACCCTTTGCACTTTCAAGTGTAGGTGTATTTGTTTCAGCATTCCAAGTACCTTTGTATTTTAATACTCCTGTTACTGCACTGTTAATTGCAGTTTGTATCTGTGCTCCTGTTGCTAAGTTAGCTGAACTAGAAGTTACTGTTCCTGTAATTGCATTTACTACAGGATCTGTTCCTGAAGTAACTGCTATTCTATTTGCTGTACCTCTTACTCTAGTAACTCCTGCACTTGAACTTGTTCCAGCACCTATTAGACCTCTTACTTCAGCTGCAGAAATGCCTGAATTTAATGTAGGCGTAGATCCATTGCTTAATATTGCAGGTGTACCTGTGTCTGTTACTTTAGCAGTGTTTGCCGTAATAGCACTTGCCTGGCTACTTGTAATTCCTGTCTTGGCAGTATTAGCTGTTATTGCAGATGCTTGACCAGATGAAATACCAGTCTTAGCATTGTTAGTTGTTATGTTTGAAGCCTGAGTAGAAGTAATACCAGTCTTAGCCGTGTTAGCCGTAATAGCTGAAGCTTGTCCACTAGATATTGTTGTAGTGTTACCTGCCTTTGCTGTTGAAGCACTTGTCCCAATAGTTAAGCTAGATGTTCCTGAACCGGTTATACTTCTTATTTCTGCTGCAGATATACCACTGTTTAAACTTGGTGTTGAACCATTAGACAGTATTGCTGGCACTCCTGTATCTGCTTTACCATCTACATAAGTTTTATTTGCTGCATCAGTTCCATCAGTTACAGTATCTATTCCTTGAATACGTCCTGTACCACCTAATAATATATCTCCACCTTTTACAATAAGATCTTCACCAATTATAATACCTTCATCAGTAGCTAGACTTGCTTTATCTAATCCTTCTACTTGTGCTCCAAATAAAGCATAACCTTCTATAGAATTTTGTAAAACAGGTGTTACTGGTTCTAGCTTACCATAGTTAGGTACACTACCTGGTGTAAATATAGTTGTATAATAATTACTAGAAGTTGTAACGTATACCTGTAAATATTTTGGACCATATGTTACATCACCAGTTTGTTGTAATACTCTTACTCCTACAATTCTATTGGAATGTCCTCCACAATTTATAACTGTCCAGTTTGAATCTGCATAACTACGCATCCAGTGTATCCTTATAAAGGAATGATCACTACTTTCTCCATCAGTTACAAATATTTCTCCTGATAGTCTTGCAGTACCTGCTAAAGCAACTGTCATCCATCCTGCTGCAACTACAGCATTACGTGTTCCTATGTTTCTACCTAATTCAGCATCAACAACATCTAGTCTAACAGAACCAGCTGTTCCTCCACCAGATAATTTAGTTCCTGCTACAACAGCAGTAATATCACCCTGTGGTACTGCTGCTATGGCTTTATCTACATAATCTTTATTAGCAGCATCTGTTGCTGCAGACACTGTATCAATACCTTGTATCCTACCTGTTCCACCTAAAACAATACTACCAGAATGTAATGTTAAATTACTTGCAGCAAATTGTTCATATCCAGTACCCGGATTGTTTCTAATAGCAATAGTTCCGTTTGCCTCAATTGCTATTTGAGAAGCAACAACACCATCCCAATGAAATGACATTCTAGGTGCAATACCGTCTACACCTGATATACCTGAACGTATTTCTAATGGAGCAACCGTATAACTTGTAGCACGGTCATTTGATTTAAGTTCTAGATTACCAGTTATTGATTGAGTACCTGTTGTTCTTATAACAGTAGAGTCTACTGATAAAGTCCCAGTTGTTGTAATTGTTCCACCACTTAAACCTGACCCACTTGCAACAGACGTTACTGTACCTGTAGATGAACTTTGACCTGCTCCTATAAGTGATCTAATTTCTGCTGCTGTTACTCCAGTAGCTAAGGTAGGTGTACCACCTCCACTAAATATTCCTGGTTCAGCATATATTGTTGTACTATTGAAAGCATTACTTCCAAAAGCATATGTTTGATTTGTAGTTCCACTTACACTAAATGTAAGTGTATTACCTGACTTTGTTATACCATCAAGAAAAAAGTTACTAGCTGAAGTTAAATACCTACCATCTAAATCTACAGTCAAGGCTGATAAACCACTTCTGTTTAATGTTAGTACTCCATTGCCTGTATTAAATGTTGTAGATGATACAAAATTATTGGTATTATTATCAGATGATAAAAATGTTATAGTATCTGTATCAGAATCTGTTTTAATGGTCATACCACCATCTGCAACAAATGTTATAGTATCATCATTCTTATCAGCTACTATAGTTGATTGATCAGCTACTGCAAAATTCTTAAAGATCTTTTGTGCTGATCCTCTATCTGTATTTGTAAGGGTTATTGTTCCTGAAGTAGTAACTGTACCACTTCCAGATAATCCTGTATTTCCTTGTACTGTTACGGATGTTACGGATCCGTCTCCTGTTCCGGCACCAATATCACTTCTTAGTTCTGCACCTGTTCTATATTTAAGAAGACCGCCATCACTAACTACAAACTTATCCGTATCTGCATTTGCATTATCTATGCGTGAAGCTGTAATTGTTCCTGTTAGTTCTAAAGAAGATAAAAATTGTATTGCCATAATTTATTTTGTTTTGCTAAGATAATATTTTTATGATAAAAAGGGAGCACTAAACCCGTTTAGTATTTAGAAACTCCCTTTATCAATTTTAATTTATATTAACTTGAAGCTTTCAATATATTACATGTGATACTTCCTATTGCTTGATCTGCAGTAGTTGAAAATTTAACATCTCCAGTGTCTGCAATCTCAATATCAACAAACACTTGTTGTTTCTTGATATTATAGGTTTGTATAATAAATGGACCTACACCTAATTTATGTGTGTCTACTGCTATTGTCCACGTTAATGCTGGTGATCCAACTGGAAATGCACCAGAGTAATTACGTAAATCCTGACGGCCTTTTAAAGTAGCTGGAGTTACATATCTAAATGAATCTGTTCCTGCATTTACTTCCGCTTGTGTTGCAATCTCTGTAACACCAACTGCACTTGTTGTAGAACTTGGTAATGTTCTCTTGTCCATAAATGTTATAACACCGTCTGTAACAGTAATATCATTTACAACATCTACACCACCAGTAGCTAAATCAGTATCAGTACCAATTATTGTATTAACTGGTCCTTCTAACATTGCATTGGTGATTCCATCTGCTTTAACAGTAATGAATCCATTTGATGTTCCTGCAAAAGATGCACTACTAAATCCTGCAACACCTTTTGTTGTTACTCCATCATTAGCTCCTACACCTGCAATATTCTGATCTGCAATAACAACTGTATAAGCTGATACTGCTGGACTTGAACTTGCAACAATTGCTGCATCTGCAAATATAAAATCTCCAGGTTCTAAGGTATCAAAATAATCTCCGTTATCTCCTGCTACATCTACTACAAAGAAATCTCCTAATGCCATTGCAACGTTACTACCACCACTTAATGCTGGAGAGTTAGTTGTTGCATTATAGCCTCCTCTAAATCCTCCTACTCCACCAATTTGTGAAAGCACATAAGCCTTAGAAGCTACATTATTTGCTCCTGTTGGAGTTGCTGGAACTACTACTTGATCACTGAATGTTTTAACACCAGCTATAGTTTGATCACCTGAAGTTCTTACAACTGTACCATCTACTAATAAACCTGTAGCTGATTGTGATAAACCATCACCAGCTCCAACTGTTAAAGTACCAGTAGCAGTAATTGTTCCTCCTGATATACCATTACCAGTTGCTATAGACGTTACTGTACCTACATTTGAATCTGTAGCATTAATAGTAATTGCACGTCCAGTAATAGATGTAGTAACATTTGTACCACCTACTACAGTTAAAGTACCTGTTGTTGAAATTGCTGTACCAGCACCATTATCTGCACCTAAAGCTACACTAGTCACAGAACCATCTCCAGTACCTGCTCCTAAATTAGTTCTTGCATCTGTTGCATTGCTTGCTCCAGTACCACCATTAGTTACTGCTAAATCAGCTCCTGACCAATCAGCATTATTTATAGCAAGTGTACCTCCAAGGTTAACTGAACCTGTTGCAGTTATTCCACCTGCTGGAGTAGTTGCTAATGTTAATCCATTTACTGTTCCACTTGCATCTACTTCTGTTACAGTACCACCACCAATTGCAGCAGTAATCTGTGAAATGTTTACATACTTAGCATTGCTATCAGTAGCATCACTTACCATAATCTTATCTGTAGAAGCTACAGTTACAGCTGTTCCATCTCCGGCAGCTAATATAACGTTATCTGAACCTATATAATCTACAGCTAAAGTTCCTGAACCTGTAATAGCTCCACCAGTTAAACCAGCTCCAGATCCTACAGAAGTTACTGTACCATCCTTACCATATCCTGGCATGTTTTGTACTTGAACTTTCTTAAGCGTTTCATCAGATGAATCAGAAAACCAAAGGAAACTATCTTTAGGAGCGTCTGCTTCATCTAAAAATAGAATTGCATTGTCTGCACCTGTAATTTTAATGTTAACTGCTGGTGTAACTGTTGATGTACCTGATATTAAAATACCTTTACCACTTGTAACATCTGTTACGGTACCTGCTGCTGAATCAGCACCTGTAACTGTAAGTGTATTACCACTTCTTGTTACACCTACTGTACCTGCACCTACTACTAGTACATCATCATTAGTTCCATCTGAACCTGCAAGCCTAACACCTGCTGTTCCGTTTGTAGATCCAACACCTGATAAATCATAAGTTGTATTTGAATCTGAAGCTGTTGATAGATCTGCCCATGCACCACCGGCATAAAGTCTAAGTTTATCAGTACCCGTGTTGTAATAGATTCTTCCTTCAGCCCCAGTAGGATCCGCTGTCAAATTATCTATAACAACCTCTTTGATCTGATTGCTGTTTAGGTCTATATTCCCTTGAATATCTAGACCTGAAAGAAATTGTATCATATTATTATTGTTTAAGTTATTGTTATTTAATTTAAAAAGGCACAACCTGCAAAGGGTATGCTGAATGTTATTGTTAATTGTTGACTACTTACATAATCTATATCTGCAACTACTATTTCGTTTTGACCATCAACTACTGTTACGGATGGATACCTACCTAAGAGATGTGTAATAGTCCATGAGGTAGATGCTACTTCAAAACATTGTGTGAAAGTTGTATTGCCTCCTAAAAGTTCTTTTAGGTTTACTATAGTACATACGTTAGATGGGGTTGCTGGACATGCCATACTTGCTTTTTTATTTATTTTTGCTAATGGTTCTACAAATACTCCGTTTACATCAGTAGATGCTACTACTTTATCACTAGAAGCATTTTGCCAATCACACAAAGACTTAGATAATACTGCTGATACATAATCAGTATAGCAACAAGAATCTATTCCAAACTTTATTGAATTAAATTTAGCATATACTTGAGTAGCAAAATTCTTTTCAGTTTTTATTTGTGCTGCCAAAGCATTCTTAACTATTTCATTATTATTTGATACTCCTTTTGGTGTGGCCATTACTTATTTGTTAGGTCTACTATTTTTTGTCTAGCTATTTCCAAACTTAAATTTGATACTGTTTCTTTAGCAATCAAAGTTTGTGTTTGGTTATATTCATTAACACATGTCTTATGTACTACTAAACCATTTGCTACATTTGCTTTTTGGCATCCACATGTAAATGGTTTATGACAATGGTTACAATTCATAATTTTGGTTTTTATATTTAATTATACTATATATGGATTGCTACCACCACAATTACCTGATGGGCAACTAATTTTATTTAATCTTTGTTTAGCATATCTATAAAGTTGCATTCCTTTTGCTGATGATTGACAGTATTCTACATTTGCAACAGCAGCATCAATTAAAGTCCTGATAAAATTCATTTCACTTAAAAGATCTTCTTTACGTGAATCAGGTTGACATGCTTGTACATCTAAGTCACATAATACATTATAGTATGTTGACATTAAAGAGGAAACTTTTAAATGGTTGTATTCTACAAATACTTTACTATTAGGTGATACACTATATTTAACTATGTATATACCGTCAGGTATAACAGAAGAGACTGTACCACATTTAGTTTTTTGAAGATTAAGCACACAGGCATTAAGACACATGTCAAATTCCTTAGTTACTTTAATTAAAATTGGTACTGAGTATCCAGGTAGAGTTATCAATAACTCTTCACAATCAACAGCTAGTTCAGTTGCATACTGGCTGGTATCTTTTATACATAACAACTCACAGTTGGAAACTGCTGGTATTTCTAAACTTAGTATGTGTTTGTTTGCCATTTTCTTTTGCTTTATTACGCTATATATATAATATACAAAAAAAAGGAGACATTATAAAATAAAAAGAGCAGGAGTTTTATACCCCTGCTCTAATTAATATTTAAGCTAATAAACGCTTATGAAAATTGTATGCTTAGAAAGTTGTTTCTACTGCAATATTATTTCCAGCTGCATTTGCTAATGTTACCAACTGAGTTGCAACAGCATCCATTGCAGTTATAGCTGCAGCGTCTGTACTCTTAACAAAAATTTGGTAAACATACTGATCATTGTCAAATACACCACTTGGGTTATTGTAACGTGGAACTGTATGCATTACATAGTAAGCTTTATAGATAGCTGTTCTATCTACAGCAGCAAGTAACTCATCAGACATTTCAATCTCTCTGATTCTAGCACTGTCAGCATTTCCTTGGTTATAAGGAGATTGACGGTATCTTTCAGATAAGATTAAAGCTCTAATAACTTCTTCACCTTGCGTTTGTTGCATTTGACCTGGAGTTCTTGAAGCAGTTCCACAATCATTACATGCATTTCCAGTTTCATCTAGAATACTTGCAATAATTTCAACTGGCTCAGCATCATAATGATCTCTAGTATCAAAAGAACAGTTACCAAATTTAGTATCAACATAAGCACCAACCCATGTTACAGTTGCGCTAACTTTAGCTGCTGCTGCATTTGGAACTAGTGAAGCTACATAATTTCCAGAAGCTGCAGTACCTTTTGCTTGAGCAATAGTATATACACTTCCTACAACTTCTCCAGCCGCATCTGTTACAGATACAACAACTCCACCTGCAGTAATTCCTCCTGCTGCTAAAGTTAATGTTGCATCACCATTACCACCTGAGATAGTTAATACATCTGCTGCTTTATATCCTTTACCTGGAGCTGAAACTACTAATGAAGTAATTACTCCTGCAGCAACAACTACATTGAAAGATGCTCCAGTTCCTGAACCACCTGTTGCAGCTACATTGCTACCAGCTGCATATCCAGTACCACCAACTAATGCATTTCCTGCATCATCTTGTACACCGTCTATATCTGCTTCAGCAACAAATGGCTTGATTAATGGATCACCTAAGATCATATAAGCTTCAGTAGCTAGTACTAATGCTGGATCTAAAAACTCTTGTCCTTCAGCACAACAAATATTTGCTGAATCACCAATTGCATAAGCATTGTGATTTAAGAAACGTAATGCAGGAGAACCTTTTACATCCATTCTCATGAATTGAGTAGTTCCACATGGTACACATGAAGATCCTAAACCTAAAGTAGCAGTAGCTTGAACAGCAGTGTTAGCTGCAACAGACCATACTCTTGAAATAAACTTTGGGTTTATCCCTTTAGACTTTACTGACTCTTTGTATCCACCATTTCCTGGGTTGTTTCCAATTGTGTCTTTTGTGTAAAAGCTTCCTTGTACTAAGTAAGCTAATGCATTAGTAGGAATAACAGCACCTGGAATAGCCATTGTCTGCCAAGTTTTGTCTTCTACTAATCCTATTTCTCCTGCCGCCAGGGAAATAGTTGATGTACCAGCAGCTGCGTCAACAGATGATGCTACAAACGTTTTGTAAAACGCATTGTTAAAATATGCCATAATTATTAATTTTGTGCAGGGACCATTACCCCGCTGGTTATATATATTGCTTTTATCAGTTTGCTCTGTTCGTAACATATGTGTTACTATATTAATATACTAAATCTATTTTAATAAACCTACTATATTAATTATTACGTTCTGCTGCAGCTTGAGATCTTTGCTGTTGATATATGTTTTCTATATCTCCTGCAATTATTGATGCTGCATCATCTAGCATTACTTCAGCTAAATCATCTTTAAACTCACAGTCTATGTTTACTAAAGATTCTAATCCTGTATAAGGATCAACACAACCTAGAATTTCTATGTATACAGGTTGTCTATAATAAGTTAATACTGGATTAACTATAGTAAAGTCTGTACCTCTATATATTCTAATAGTATTGTTGATCATTGTACAAAATGTTTCTCCCCATTCAAAATCCGGATTCTTTAAAGGATCTCTAAGTAGTAAAGGAACATTAGCTTCTTCAGCTAAATAAACTGTCATACTTCTAGCTGGACAACATTCAGTTTTTGCATTTGTACTTACTCTTTTAAATTCTAAGTAATTACTAACTGGAAAATTATTTGTTTCAAAGTATGTGTCATTTGACGTACCTGTTAATGATAACTCAATAAGTAAAGGTTGTAAGTCATCAATTCTTTTCTTTGACAACTCATCACCTTCCTTATACATATTACCCCCATGTAGATTTCTTCTACACCATTCAACCTGAGCTTTATTAAATGCTTCAACAAATTGCCAACATTCTATGTTATCATAGTCTTGGCTATCAAGTTTATTTAACCTTTGCTTTAGTTTAATTAAAAGGGTATTGTTATTCATTATTTATATATTTAGGATGCCCAATATGGTTCAACTTTATCTAGTATAGACATTAGAGAATCTTCATTCTTAGGGTTCTTTAGAAACTCTAAACATTCTGAAGGGGTTTTTCCTAGTCTAATACCACTGTCAATTGGTTCTATCCAACCTCCGGCTTTTGTTGTTATAAATCTATAGTATAAAGCATCTTTAATAAGTGCTCTAATTTTTAACTCTTCCATATCTAACTTAGAAACTTCTAAAAACTGACTTGCAGCTTTTTTCTTAGAAGACTCTGGTCCAAAACCATTAATGTAGTTATCCATGTTTTCATATAAGATATCATTAGGTGTAGATTTAACATACTGTACACTATCAACATCACATATCTTAGCAACATACATTAGTTTAGTTGAATTCTTATCATATAGTTTTTGTAATTCTACTAATGATCTGTTTTTCAACTTACTTAATTCTGTTCTTGTGCTTAAGCTTTCTTCAACTGTATCTAAGTAAAACTTAGGTGGGTTGTTCATTTCTTTAGCATTTCTTAATGATTTAGCTACAATAGAAAAACCACCAGCATTAATTGCAAATAACTTAATCAAATCATATGGATCCTTTTGTGGATCTAAGAAGACTGGATCATTACCACATCTTAATGAGATCTTATCCCAAAATGCAGAGTTATCTGGTTTCATAATTGTTAGCTTATTCCAGAAGTCTTTATCATCTGGATCTACTACATTAGCTGCTAGTTCAGCTTCAAGCTGAGCAACAGTACTTCTTATTTCTTTAATCTTAGCTTGCTTTTTATCTTTAGCTAACATTTTTACTTCAGGAGCAAATTCATTAAGTCCTGTTACATAGCGTTTTACACCGTTCATTTCTAAACACGCTAGGTTTTCTTCATGGAATACTCCATCATGAAGTGATAATCCATACTGCTCTAAGCCCATATTTTCTTTTCCTGGACTAAAGAAAGGACGTACTGCAATAGTAGGACTTTTTCCTTGTTGATACTTTTCTACAATAGTGTAATCATTCATCTTGTTTTTTGGTTTTAAAATTAATAATTGTTAACAATCAAAGGTACATATTTTTTTATGTACAATTTATATAATTATAATTTCTATAGCAAGTTTTTACACTTGCTAAAGTTTTGATTATTAAGCTGTAAACACAACTCTTACTGCACCAGCAGCATGATACAAGTCCCCGTCAACTAATCCAGCAGCTTTAGCTGCAGCATTATTTGCATAGTTTCTTGTAACTATATCTTTAGCTACAGAGGTTGAAGCAAGAATTTTAGAAACACTTGCGTTAGTGAATTCCGTTGTCTTGTTTGCTTTTTTTATTTGTAAGCCCATGATGTTTGCCATAATTTCTATTTTTTTAAATTAAATAAAAAGGGAGGAGGCGTTAACCACCTCCCTCTGAATTATTTAGCTCTAGAATGATCCTCCTGTGATAGGATTCCTCATTACAATTTTAAGAACTTTAGTTGGATCCTTAACCCAAATAGCTGGCATGGTTTGAGTCATCATAACTCTATATCCATTAAAGTTTCCAGTAGAAGCAAACCCTTGAGTTCTTCCCATGTAGTCCATAGTACCATTTTGGTAGAACCACTTAAGTTGATTATCCCAAGAAAGCTTCAATAAATGGATGTTATCATTTCCTTCATCTGTTACATCAAATATGATGAAACTAAATGAGCTCAATGGACGGCCATCAATTAATGGATTCTCAATATCATTTGTGTTTAAGTTATCAAATGCTGGATTCAATACAAACTTAACGTTAGCTAAGAAAGGAATAGTAAAGCTTGTGTAAGCAAAACCATAATCTAAATCCATACCTGAACCTGAAACGGCTCCAATATCTGTAGCATTTTGAACTAGACCTGAACCATATACTTCATCAGCAATAGCTTTGTTGATCAATTGCATTCCTGCAATACCTGTTTGTACAACAAGTGATCTTTGTGGGTCTGGTCCTTTGAATTCAACTTTACCTTGATAGAAGTTGTAAAGCTCAGACTTAAACATGTCAAGAGTAAATGATGACTTGTTATATACTCTTTTGAAAGAGTTATCTAACTGTGACCATAAACCTACAGATAATCTAATATCATCCGGTCCATCTTGTTTAATTCTACCACCTTTACCCCACATTAGGTAAGTTTCAATATCCGT
>Ga0208814_1000036_pt1 | contig 114829 bp, 102 predicted proteins | sample MalvirAntarct_55_FD_184253 | JGI IMG/M metagenome (GOLD analysis project Ga0208814, IMG submission 184253) | Marine viral communities from the Global Malaspina Expedition - Malaspina viral metaG Antarct_55 (SPAdes) (version 2) | ecosystem: Environmental > Aquatic > Marine > Oceanic | place... | reverse complement strand
GGTGTGTGTAACAGCACACCCTTTAATTAATAGTGGCAACGGATTAAATACCACTCTAAATATGGTTGAGTCTATCCAATAAGCTGTTGGCGTAAGAGAGAACTTACAGTAATCTAAACTCATTTATTACACCGTGCCAAGGTTTGGTTTAAGTAGTAACACTTGGCGGTATATCTTATGACTACAATGACACTAGGGATTGATCACTCTAGTGTCTATCACTAATTAAAGCAGTGTTATATAGAATCAAAGAAAGAAAATTAATCAGTAAAACTAAATCGTTATGAAAAAGAAATTCCTTTACCTTATGTTATTCCTCTTCGTTGGAGGACCAATGCTTCAATCTTGTGGATCCTCTAGACGTGGATGTAAGAAGATGAGAAAGTATAGAAAATATTCATATACATGTCAAGATGTATTAATCATTAATCACTTAAACCATAAACTATCATGAAATACCTATTCAAATATCTAATCAAACTACTATTTGTAGTTGTTGTACCTGTACTTATGACTATTGTAGTCGTTAATCTATTAGTATATCAACCGGTAGAACCAATATTAACAACAGGATTTCTTATTATGACCGTGCTATCATTTGTTAATGCTATCTTCTGGTCAGTTAATATGAGCAGGGTTTTCCTAATACCTCGTATTAAGATAAACTCTAGACCTGGTATTGGTCTTGACGTAGAGAAAGTAGCTCACCATTGGGAAGTTAAGCTACCGTTTATAGTATTAATTTTCCAAAGAAGACTTTAAAAGGCTCACATATGGACCACTAACAACACCAGTAATTATATACTATAATAATACTAGTGTAGTTAGGCTGTGTCCTTAATCCAATCGTAGACTATGCTGTTACATTTCATACTTGTTTGCAGTATAGTCTATGGTTATAATATAAAATCAATGGCAAAACAATATAACGTACAAGGAGAGATACTTGAGGGTATCTTAGAAAACATATTTGATAGTCGTTCTGTAAGACAGGACAAGAATCTATCTGCAATAAAAGATATAATATATAGAGAGCTTTCTGAGTCTGCTTTAGAGTCTGTAGCTCATCTTATGTTAACTGATAAAACCTTTGTTCCTACTAAAATTGGAGATTATGTAAAAATGATACCACCATCATATCATGAGGGTAGTGAATTTGAACTAGATGTTCTGGAAGACATGGGTCTTTTGGGTAAAGGAGATAAACACAATGAATATTATGTATATGCACGTGTTATAGATGACACATCATGGAGTACAAATGATCCATATAATCCATTTCATGCACAAATAAAGGTTAACTTAATGTATCATGATGAAAACAAAACACTGAAACATTATGAAACTAATGTAAGTCCTTTACATGCAACATATATAAATAGAAGATTTATACCCTTTCTTAAAGAAGAGTATCAAACTGAACTAAAATTAGAAAACAATGGCTAAAATATCAATGGAACTGCTACAAGCAGAACAGAATTCTTGGAGATTAATGGACAATGCTCTTAAAAGTGCTGATGGTAAGAGTATATCCTTTGGCAGGTATATGAATGATAAATATAAGATGAACAGTGATGAATTATCCAATGAGGTTAATGAATCAATGGCCATGCTTATGTTATTAAAGAATCATGTACAGGAAATCAAGTAGATTTGGTATAGTAAAGCACAAAGTATGCACAGATCCTGAACTATCAGTACAAGCTAAGGGGTTGTATGCAGTATTATGTTGCTATGCAAATAAAAATAGACTTTGTTGGCCATCTATAAGTACATTAGCTGATGACACTGGCTCAAGTCAATCATCTGTTAAAAGATGGATAAAAGAACTAAAATCATATAAATACATAAAAAGAATAGGTAATAAGTTGACCATATTATGATGCGTTAGCTATATTTATGCTTTTTATTTTTGAGTAAGACCTAAATTCACTCTGTTATCTTGACACAGGTTAAGTTATATTATTATCTTTGATAAACATTTAATAAGATAATGATAATACAACTACCAAATGGCAGGATCATAGAGTGTTCACTTGAACAGTACCTTTCACTTTCAGATGAAGAGTACAATGACTTGAATGGCCTTAGCTCAGCTTATACAAAGGAAGTGGTAGATCCATGGTATAATAAGTTTGCAAGAAACACAGGGAAAGCAGAAGAATCATCATCATCAGAAGAAGAAATTGATGAGTATGAACCAGCCCTTGATGAAATTGAAGCTTATGAAAAACTGGAAGACCCGTATTTTCACTCAGATGATAGTTAATCATCACACACAATTATTTTATTAATCATTTAAACTTTATTAAAAATGCAAAAAAAAGTAGAAGTCCTAGCGGATGACATGGGAAATGTTGTGCGCTTAAGCAAGAACAATCCAGAATTTGGATACATTAGATTAGGATACAAAGACGTATCAATTGGCAAAGGTGGCTGGTTAAAGCCAAGAAACCTTACAACTTTAATTATGGGCCAAACAGAGCAACTAACAGCTTATGCTAAAAATTTAGGTAAAACTTTACCTGGTAAAATCATAGCAATAGAGTCATTAGAGCCTTTTAATAATACAAATCCAGATAGAGACCTGAAATATGCAGGTGATACTGGAATTATATGCTGTCTAGACGGACAACCTATTTATAGGAAAACTGAGTATACTTATGATGTAGATGCATTAGATACTTTAGTAGCTCACAATAATGGTGATGCAATCCGTGCAGCAAATAGTACTGAACTTGAGTCAGTTAAATTCAAGAAAGGTACAACAGCTGAAGCTTTTGATTTAAAAACGGAGACTACTGATGAAGTAGTTGAAGATGTCATAGAAGATGTAGAAGATACAGTTGAACAAGAAGAAGAAGAAATCCTTGAAGAGGAGACTTTTGATCTTTAATTAAACAGTTATGAGGCTGGGGTGTAAAAACCTCAGCCTATATAACATATCTCTTACTAAATTTATAACTAAAAAATCAAACAAGTATGCTATCTAATGAACAAATTTCAAAATTAAAAACAAATGAGAATGAATTAATACTAAGTAAACGCATTGAACGTTATCAGTACTTAGGATTATTAGCTGAATACCAGCTTCATCCTCCATCTCTTATTAACTCTTTTGAGTACAATAAACTTAATCCATATCAACATTTTTTGTTTAAACGTGTGTTGCATGGCCTCAAGGTTTATAAACCTGAAGAAGTTACTAAACTACATTGGGATAAAAGAAGACGTATAACTAAAGTATGGAAACGTGGGCAAAGAGAAATCAATGCTTGGAAACAAACACTTTGCAATAAGCAAATAAATACGTATCTTAAGAAAACTTTTCCTCACAGCCCTCTTGCATTATTTCTTGCAAATATACCTGCTGAGGAAACTTTAGATGATTACAAGAATACAATGACATTTAAAGATTTGGGTATTGATTATGAAGATCTAATACTTAAGTTTATGTCAGTTGGTCTCTTGCCTAATAACTTTTTTACTATTAAACCAAATGGCAATTAAAAAAGTCTCAAGTAAAATGTCTAAGTTAAATACAGCCTATAGCAAATTGCGTAGGCAGTATTTGACAGACAAACCAGTATGTCATGCAAAGATCCATAGATGTTCTGTGCAAGCTACTGATATTCATCACAAACATGGTCGTGGAGTGTATCATTTAGATACTACTACATGGCTACCTGTTTGTAGAAACTGTCACATGTGGATAGAAGAACACCCAGAAGAATCTTATGAATTAGGATTTTCAGGCTCAAGATCATAGTTATATGGTTCTGTAGCTCAACTGGATAGAGCAACAGCCTTCTAAGCTGTAGGTTCTAGGTTCAAATCCTAGCAGAATCACTAATAAATTTATTATGAAGCAACATAACAAGGATAGGTTAGTTAAAATATTAGCCTGGACATTAATCTTATCAATAACAATTATATTATGGCAAACAATACTACTGAAAATATTTCCACTAGAGATATAGTTCAGTTAGATGCATTAACAATAGCAGCAAAACATAAAAGATGTGGTTTAGGTATATCTATGGGTGTAGGTAAAACAAGAATAGCAATACAACACCTGCAAAAAAACTTTAACCAACTTATAGAAGTCTTGGTAGTTGTACCAAAACATTCAGTTACTCAATCTTGGATTGATGAACTAGATAAAATGGGATTAAGTTCCCTTCTTAAGCATATTACTTTTACTACATACTTATCTCTTAAAAAGAAAGATCCTAATGATTATGATATAGTATATTTAGATGAGTGTCACTCTCTTAAATATTCACATGAGCTATTCTTGGGTCCATTTGTTGGTAAGATCTTAGGATTAACAGGTACACCACCAAAAAATAACAATACTGAAAAAGGTATGATGGTTCACAAGTATTGTCCTATTAAATTTACATTTACTACGGATGATGCAACTGATTCAAATATACTAAATGATTATAAGATTGTTATACATGAATTAGAACTGTCTAAGTTACCTTCTTTAAAGAAGAAAAACAAAGCAGGAGGATTCTGGTATACATCAGAAAAAAAGGATTATGACTATGTAACCAACAGACTAGCACAAGCTAATACAGACAAACAAATACAGTTTGGAAGAATTATGCGTATGAGAGCTTTGATGGATTATGCAAGTAAAGAGAGCTATGTCAAAGGTATACTTAACAATGTCAGTACTAAATGTATTGTATTTGCTAATACCCAGAAACAAGCAGACAGAATATGCAAGCAAAGTTATCATTCTAATAATCCAAAGTCAGAGGAAAACCTAGAGTTATTCTCTGATGGACGGATTGATAAGTTATCCTGTGTGTTGCAATTATCAGAAGGTGTTACAATACCTAACCTAAAAGCAGGTATCATTATGCATGCATATGGTAATGAAAGAAAAACAGCACAAAGAATAGGAAGATTACTAAGATTAAATCCAACTGAGACAGCAACTTGTCACATACTTATGTACAAAGGTACACAAGATGAGAAATGGGTAGCTGATGCAGTTAAGGGGTTTGATAACACTAAAATTAATTACTATAATCCACTAAAAAAATAACATTATGGGAAGAATGAAAGAGCTCTTTATTGAGCAACAAAATGAAATGGAGGCAGACAACACTTTTTACAAAGGTGTTCATGACTCTATGATTCACAGCTATGCTAGACAAGCAATAGAAGAATATATAGAAGAAGGAGATACTCCTTGTCCTAACTGTAACATGCCTACATTATTACGTAATGAATCAAATGCTAAGTGTACTGAATGTGCTCAAGAGTTTGTTTACGTTGATGGAGGTGCATTAAGATTCTTATGAGAGAAACAGAATATACAACAGATTCAGGAGAAACAGTTCTAGTAGAATATGCTTATGATCCAGGAGAACCAGAAGTTTGGACAGAACCTAATGGTGATCCAGGTACTCCAGGAACAGGACCAAGTGTAGATATATACCATGTATGGTATAGTGCTACTGATAGACTAGGTAATATTATATCAGTAGATGTACAAAATTTAATAGAAGATAACATAGAAGATAAAATACTAGAAGATCATGAAGAATAATCCAGAAACCAAAATCATAGGGGGAACAAAATACATATTAGATGAAGGCCATTGGGTCAGCGTTTATGGTGTTGAATTAGATCCACATGATCCTAATTACTTATTATTTACACCAATAAAAAGGAAAACAGATGAAAAAACATAGACAATACAGGAGTAATCAAGGTAGATCTCCTGAAAAAATGGAAAAAACTTACAGAGGATGTTTTTGGACAATAATTGCAGGTTTAGTATTTGCACTTGTTCTTAGCATCTATAATATAATAAGCTTATGAAAGATAACTTATATATAAAAGCATCTGTAAAAGATGGTCAGCTACATTTCCCCATTAAAGCAATGGGAACTAAGTATAGAAAGTTTTTTGAGCAATTAGAAGACAACTCTAAATTAGAAATATTCATTGGTGTAAGTGGTGCAAAGGGTAGTAATCCACAGCTAGCACGCTTACATGCAATGATTAGAGAAATAGCACAAGAAATTGGTTACACCTTTGAAGAAGCCAAAATACAAGTGAAAAGATCTTCAGGATTATGTTTTGTAAAAGATAAACAAGAGTATTGTAAATCTTTTGCAGACTGTGATAAGGATGAATTGAATTTAGCAATACAATCTTGCGTGGAAATAGGTGACTTTAATGGTATGCAGTTAAGATGACGGCTTAATAGAATCACCAAATGTTTTAGCAAGTTCCTGCATGGTTTCCATAAGATTACCATTATCAGATGCTTCACTAAGTGCCTTTTGCATGGTTTCTAGATCATCAGTATTAATTTCTACTTCTTTGGTTGTAGCAATACCTTGTTTTTCTGCTTCATATTTGAAATAATTAGTCAAAGAAAACAAAATATACAATGATTGCTCATAATTATCTAATTCAACTTTAGGTAATTCACCTGATTCAGGATTATGATTAGCAATTTTAATAAATTTTTGCATAGCATCAGGAACCTTTAACTGGTCTTCTTCACTGCTATTAAGAATATACAGTGATGTAACAGTTTCTAATCCATTAATAAATGATGGATTTACTGTTAAATCAGTAAGATTCTTTTCATAATCATACGTGGTTACGTTTCTTTTGCGGGTATCAGACATAATAAAAAGTTTTAACAAATATACTATAAATTACTAAATAAAATGGAAATAGACATAAATATCTTAAGAGATAATTTAAATGATAAATTAGAACAAAGCGGATGGGGGCGTATGCTTTCACCATATGTAAATGGTTTAAGCTTTGATCATATAATGAATACATTGATAGAACATGTAGAAAACGGCAAACGTTTTACACCTAGATTTAAAGATGTATTTAACGGGTTTTATGAATGTCCTTATGACAAAATGAAAGTTGTTATTGTAGGACAAGACCCATATCCACAACTAGGAGTTGCTGATGGAATAGCATTTAGTTGTAGTAGAAAAGAGAAAGCAGAAAAATCCCTGCAATATATTCTTAAACAAACTATAGGTAATTATACTGACACAGGTAAAGTTATATATACACCAGAAGAATGTGATTTAAGACGTTGGTCTAATCAAGGTGTATTACTAATTAATACAGCATTTACTTGTGAAGTTAATAAGATAGGTTCACATTATGGTATATGGAAAAGCTTTACAGAATATGTATTTGAAAATATAAATAGGCATAATAAGAATACTGTTTTTATATTGATGGGTAAGAAAGCTGAACAGTGGCAAACATTACTTCCAGATTGCAAAATTTTAAAGTGTTCTCATCCTGCATCTGCCGCATATAGAGGTGGTGAATGGAATTGCAATGACGTATTTAACAAAGCCAATTCTATGTTAGAAAATCAAGAAAAAACTTGTATAAATTGGTAATATTTGTTACCTTTATAAACCTTTAAAATTAATATAAATGTCTGATATTCAAGAACTTGACGTTAAACTAGACAAACAAGAAACTATAGCTCAATTTAAAAGAACTTTTTATAAAACTTTTAATGTAAAGTTGTATATTTACACCCCTTCAGAAAAAGATAAGAAGGTTCCTATAGGTGTATTTCATGAAGCTGCATTAATTGCATTGCATGAAGCACACCCAATTTATTCAAATGTTAAATCATTACAGAATAGAAATAGGCTAAGGGATTATTTAGTTTATGTGCAGCTTATGTCATATATGGCTCATAAAGAAGGTCATTCTAAATCAAGTATAGGTAAATACCTTAAACGCAACCATGCAACTGTAATAAATTCATGTAAGATGATGGAGAATGGATTCTTTACAAAAGATCAGCATGTAGTTGATGCATATAATAACATTATAAAACACTTAGAAACTTATGTGGGAACTGTTCCAGAAAATACTAAAAGCAAACCTGACACCAAACCAAAGCTTGATCCTATTTGGCATGAAGCAAAGGATCTCATTACCGGAAGCAGTAGCTAAAGATAGAGACTCACTGGTAAAGAAAGGCTTTCTTGAATTAAAAGATGGTCAATATATTATGACAGCACAGGCTTTAGTTATATGTGCAACTCTAGATAGTTATTTTATTAAAGCTAAAAAGAAAACTGATATCCAACTAATGGGTAAAAACTTTGTAGAAAAAATAAATGCATATAGAGAGATATTTCCTGCTAGAAAACTACCAAGTGGTAAACCAGCAAGAAATAATGTCAAAGCTTTAGGAGAAGCATTTAGATGGTTCTTTGAAACATATGAATATACATGGGAAGATGTCATTAAGGCCTCTAAAATGTACGTTAATGAGTACAGAGATGCTGATTACCTGTATATGCAGACAAGTCAGTACTTCATATGTAAGCAAGATAAGCATAGAGTTAAACATTCTACATTGGCAGACTATTGTGATATGATAGTAGAAGGTGTAAGCACAGAAGAAGATCACTTTAAAGAAAACGTAGTATAATTAATTAATTAAAAAATATGGGTAAACCAACACCAGCATGGGTGGGCCAATACACAGCCTTCAATGATGCACTAAAATATATGTATGCTAGGTCAACAGGAGAAGAGAAATCTATATATACTCCATGGCCTAAGTTTAATGATGCAGCTACTGATGGCTTAGAATGGAACACACTGACTGTTATTGGTGGTAGACCAGGTTCAGGTAAAACTTTGATTAAAGATCAAATTATACGTGAGTCTTTTATGCTTAATCCTAATGATGACTTTAGAGTTTTAGAATTTCAGTTTGAGATGGTTGGTAGAACATCAGCTATTAGAGAATTTAGTTCTATAACAGGAAAAACATATAAAGAACTATGTAGCGCAGGATCTGTATTAAGTACAGAGACACTTAACAATTGTCACCAGTATGCAAAGGAAAGAGTAAAGTATCCTGTTGACATTATATCAACACCCTTGACAGTAAATCAAATGCGTGAGCAAGTTGACGCTTACATGGTTAAACATCAAGGAAAGAAAACAATTATTACATTAGATCACACTATGCTTGTAAAGAGAGCACCCTATCAAAACAATTCATTAGATATGTTATTTGAACTAGGTGAATTCTTTACACAATGTAAGCGTGACTATCCTTGTTTATTTATTGCACTATCACAACTCAATAGAAATATTGATAACCCTGACAGAGCAATTGATGGCAAGTATGGTAATTATATTCTTGAGTCAGATATATTTGGATCAGATGCTATGCTACAACATGCAGATATGTTGATAGGTATCAATAGGCCAGCTAAACAAAAGATTAGATTCTATGGCCCTGATAGATATCTTATAGAAAATGATAGAACTCTTGTGCTACATTTCCTAAAAGCTAGAAACGGTGATGCAAGAATGAGTTTTTTCAAAGCAGAATTTGAGAAAATGCAAATTGCAGAAATGGCAACACCTGCACAACAAGAACGTAGATGATAAATACTAAAAAAATAAAGACAGAAATTATGGGACTAACTCCTGATGAACGTAAACAAAAAGTAAACAAATTAAAAGAAGAGCATGAAGATTATTTCCAAAAAAGTGGTAATGTAAATGCTCTATATATACCAAAGATGGCTTATAGACCAAAAGGTAAAGATGATCTACATGTATCATTCTTTCCTAGTGAGCTTGAAAAAGATAAAGATATTTACACAGAGTTTGTATCTATTGACTATGACACTGAAGACCCAAAAAGAACATTATATTTACATAAATGTAATCCTCATTGGAAATCAGAATATGAGTTAGTAACATCTAGTTCAGGGTTTCAAAGACATCTTATACCGGTTAGTGAATTAAAAGTTATAAATGATATAACCTCTAGATCAGGTGAGTCTGTAATAGAAAAACCAAAGTTTATAGCAGATGTAACTAAAACATTATTTGATTTACCTAACCCTGATGCAAACAGTCCTACAGCACTGGTTGACAAGTTGGAAGATATAAATCAAACATTAATAACATTAACCAAAGTAATCAATAAATTAATTAAATAAACATGGCAAACAGCGTATTAGTAATTGCAGATTCAGGTACAGGAAAGTCTACCTCAATCAGGACATTAGATCCAAAAGAGACTTTCATTATAAACATAGCAAACAAGCCTCTACCTTTTAAGGGTTGGAAGAGTAAGTATACTCAGATAACAAAAGAAAACCCCAAAGGTAACTTAACATCTGCTGCAACTGCACCAGGTATTATTAAGGCAATGCGTCATGTAAATGACAAAATGAGCCATATCAAAACTATTGTAGTTGATGATTGGCAATATATGAGTTCTTTTGAATATTTTGATAGAGCTAATGAAAAAGGTTATGAAAAGTTTACTCAGATTGCAGCTAACTTAGCACAAGTTGCTAAGCTACCTAAAGATCTAAGAGAAGACTTGACTATCATTTTCTTAACTCACTCAGAAGATTCAACTGATATTAATGGAAATAGAAAGATTAAAGCTAAAACTGTTGGAAAAATGATTGACAACACTTTAACTTTAGAAGGCCTATTCTCTATTGTTTTATTTGGAAAAGTAAATAAAAATGATGATGGTGAACTTGTCTATGGTTTTGAGACCCAAAACAATGGTGAGAACACATGTAAATCACCAATGGGTATGTTTGAAAATAAATTTATTGACAATGACCTACAGTTTGTAACCAGTTGTATCAATGCATACAACAAATAATTAATTATTAATAAAAAAAATCAAAAATTATGTTAAGTACTAAAGACATGTCTGCCGGAACAGGTGGAACAAAACCAGTAATTGGAACAGGAAATCAAAAAGTAATGATCAATTCAATTACATTTGATCAAACTCCATATGATGCTGATGCTTACAACATCACATTGCACATTGAAGGTGAGCCTGTTGAAGGTGAATTTAATGGTTTCCTAAAAGATGTAAATAATCCTAATGGGCCACGTTATGAAGGCCAGGTAGGCAGAGTAAGATTCTCTCCGTATCCATTTAAAGATGCTACACTAAACAATGGTAATGAAATCAGCAGAGACACAGAAGTGTTGAAAGCTATGGTTTTCTTATCTGAAGTTGTAGGAAAGAGAGATGAACTTGATGCTATTGAGGCAGGAACAATTGAAGACTTTATGTTAAAGGCTGCAAAAATCTGTTCTCAAACAGGATACATTAATGCATGTTTGGGTGCACGTGAATGGGAAAACAAAGAAGGTTATGTAAACAATGACTTATTTTTACCAAAGAGAAATAGAATGGGTGTGCCTCTAGAAGCTCTAGATGCAGAGAATTCTAATTTAACTGAGTTTGATAAAAATGATACCAATCATTTCAGACCTATGATTAAAAAGGAATCAACACCTGCAAGTAATTTTGAGCCAGCTCCTGCAGCAGGATCTGACTTTGAATTGTAGTAGTTAGTTAATTGTGAAAATTGGGCTCAGTGTAATGCTGGGCCCTTTTTTTTTAATATCTTTGATTTTATGTTTAACACTAAAAACATTGTAGCAGAAGGACAAGATGTACCAAGCACTTGGGTTTTTCAATACTACTTAGATCTTCCTGAACAACTAACGGGTCAAGACATAAAGATTAAATCTATATTTAATCCTAATGAACGTACTCCTAGTTTTTGCATATATGTAGATAAATCTATTATGCAGTATAAGTTTAAAGACTTTTCAACAGGCAGAAGTGGTAATAAAATAGACTTAGTAAAAGTGATGTTTAATATGGATTTTCATGGTGCCATGACAAGAATGGTATCTGATTATAACAAACATGTTAGATCATCTGAATATGTACAACAAAAATTTCAGCCTCAGAATAAATGGGAAATTGATTTCATTAAAGAAAGGCAGTGGACAACTGAAGATAGAAAGTTTTGGTTATCATTTAGAATAGGTAAGACTATGCTAAGTGAGTACAACGTTAAACCAATTGATTATTATAATTTAGTCAAAGAAGAGGCGGGAGAGATAAACAAGCTTACTATAGGTAGTAAGTGGTGTTATGGATATTTTGATAAAAATGATGATGTATATAAAATGTACCAACCTTTTAGTAAGAAGTACAAGTTTTATAAAGCTAAGTCATATTTACAAGGTAAAGATCAGTTACAATATACTGAACCGTATTTAGTTATTTGTTCATCACTTAAAGATGCTATGTGTCTGAAGAGTATGGGATATAATATAGAAGTTATTAGTCCTGACTCAGAGAATACTATGATTAAACCTCACATAGTAGAGCACCTGAAGAAGAAATACAAAAAAGTAATAACTCTTTTTGATAATGATGATGCCGGTAGACATGCTGTAGATATGTATGCAAAAACATATAATATCTATGGATTTGTACCAACTATATGCAAAGACATATCAGATGCTATGAAAGAAATAGGATTTGATAAATTACATGCAATGCTTAAACCTTTATTAAAAGAAACATTAAATAAATAATATGGAAAATAAAAAATGGTGGATACCAGGTAACGTTCCTTCTAGTAAGAATGGTAGACGTTGGACAGGTAAATACTTTATAGCAAGTAAGGCCGTGATGACTTATAGAAAAGCAACTAAAGATATATATCTTAGTTATGCTGAAGACTTTAAAACAGAGTTAGAAAAACATAAGTTACCAGTTAAAATAACGTTTGAGTTTATTAGAGGCAGCCGTCATAAGTTTGACTACATAAATCCTGCACAGACTGTACAAGATGATATGGTTAAATATGGATGGATTGAAGATGATAATGCTGAGTTTATTATACCCGGATTTGAAAAATATAAATATAGTAAAGAAAACCCAGGGGTATGGATAGAACTGATCTCAAAGTAATTACTATTGATGAATTTTTTAAATTAAAAGAGATGTTTCAAGGTCTTAAAGAAGATCAAGAATTAGCTTGGGAAATTTATAAAGGTAATTATCAAGATGATACTACAGATTTGTTAATGCATAAAGCTTTAATGTTTAAGAATAGAAAAAAGTTTGCAGATGCAGTATTATTTAAAGAAATTCCACTAATTGGAAAACAACAACTATATATATACATAGAAGAGCAAACAATGCATTCTATATACAAAACAATACTAGATAAAATTATGAAGAGATGATAAACATTCAAGATCAGGTTGCAAGAACAACCAAAAGTTTAATATTTTCAGAGCCCTTTTACGGGCTCTTTTTAATTGGCATAAATAAACAATACAGTGAGCGTATACCTACAGCAGGTGTAAGCAAGCACGGTATTGGTATGCAATTAACTATAAATCCACAATTCTATAGTGATCTAAGTGAAGATCATAGATTTGGCTTAATAAAGCATGAGTTATTACATATAGCTTTTGGACATCTTATTTTAAGGGACCTATATGCAGATCATAAGTTATTTAATATAGCTGCAGATCTAGAGATCAACCAGTACATACTGGAAAGCAAGCTACCTACAGGTGGATTGTTGTTAAGTAGTTTTCCTGAATTAAATCTTCCTACCAAAGCAGGTACTAAAAAGTATTATGAACTTTTGGAACAAGCACAAGAAGATGGGAGTTGCCCATCATTAGATAGCTTAATGGACACTATGGATGGTAATAGCCAACATTGTCATAGTACTTGGAATGAGTTTGATGAGTTACCTGAAGCAGACAAAAAACTAATGCAAAAACAAATTGAGCATCAGTTAAAGGACACTGCAGAACAAACAGTTAAGAAGTCAGGAAGTATTCCAGGAGAATTAGCAGAGCTTATACATAGGCTTACTCATATAGAACCAGCTAAGTTTGACTGGAAAGGTTACCTAAAAAGATTTGTTGGTAATTCTTCTATAGTATATACTAAAAAGCTGAGACGTAAATACAACAAAAGATATGCTGCCAATCCTGGCCTTAAAATTAAATTTAAGAATCATATCCTAGTTGGTGTTGACACAAGTGGATCTGTAAATAATGATGAGCTAAAAGAATTCTTTAATGAATTAGCACACATGGTTAAGACTGGCCATAAAATTACAGTAGCACAGTGTGATACACAACTCAAAAGTGTGAAGGAGTTTAATCCAAAACATGATTGGGAAATACATGGTCGTGGTGGAACTAGTTTTCAACCAGTAATAGATCATTTTAATGAAAAGAAAGGAGTTTATACAGCTCTTGTATATTTAACAGATGGTGAAGCATATTCTCCAGAGAACTGCCCAAAGAATACCTTATGGTGTTTAAGCAGTATTTCTGATATGAATGATGAGTTACCAGGACAAGTAATAAAATTAAATTAATAGAAAATGGCACAAGTAAATTTAAATGTAACAGAGTTAAAAGGTTTTGTAAATCACATAATCACAAATAATAGATTTCTACAAGAAGCGGGGAAAAGCCCTGTATCAGTAGAAGTTGTAGGAGAATCAGGTATTGGTAAAACATCTACCATAGTTGAGCTGGCTCAAGATAATAAACTAAAGTTTGTAAAACTTAATTTAGCACAGATAGAAGAACTAGGTGACTTAGTAGGTTTCCCTGTACGTCAATTCCAGATGTATAAAGAAAAAAGTATGCCTGCTAAAAAGATTGATGATATAACTATGGTTACTGCTGCTCAAAGAGCTGCCGGTAATAGTCTAGCAATTATTGGACAACCAGTCATAAAGAAAGTTGGCCAATGGGTTGATGAACTTGCAGTGCAAGAATATCTTAAACAAGGATTTAAGATGACTGGTAAAAATAGAATGTCTTATTGTGCACCTGAATGGATTGCTGATGCAAAGGCCGGTGGTATCTTATTACTAGATGACTGGAACCGTGCTGATACAAGATTTATCCAAGCAGTTATGGAATTGATAGATAGACAAACTTATATTTCATGGTCATTACCAAAAGACTGGCACATAATTTTAACAGCTAACCCAGATAATGGTGACTATATGGTTAACAGTGTAGATAGTGCACAGAAGACTAGATATGTAACTGCTAATCTTAAGTTTGATGTTAATGTATGGGCACAATGGGCTGAGGGTGCAGGAATAGATACTAGATGTATTAATTTCCTGTTGCTTCATCCAGAACTAGTTACTCAAGAAACTAATGCAAGATCAATTACAACATTCTTTAACTCTATATCTAGCTTTGATTCTTTTGAAGATAATCTAAGCATGATTCAGATGATTGGAGAAGGTAGTGTTGGTGATGCTTTTGCTTCTATGTTTACAACCTTTATTAATAATAAGCTAGATAAGCTTGTTACACCTAAAGATTTGTTGACACATGATAACCAGGCTTACATTCTTGGTGAACTAAGAGGATGTATAGGAAAAGATGATACGTACCGTGCTGATATTGCAGCAACTTTAGCAACTAGACTGGGTAATTATGCTGTTGTATATTCTCATGAAAATACAGTTGGTCAGAAAGTTACTGACAGACTTAAAGCTTTATGTACTGAAGATTATTTTACTAATGATCTAAAGTATTTAGTTGTACGTACAATTTTTAATGGTAACAAGAAGAAGTTTAATAAACTAATGATGATACCAGAAATCATTAAAATGACAATGAAATAGAATGGCAAACAAATCAGTATATCAAGATTACAATGCTGATGCTTTAGCTCATTTTGGATTAGAGAATGATACCATGAATGGTGTCATCTCTAGTTCAAGTGAGGTATCTAAAGTATTATGCACTGAAGATCAAACAACATATGAAAAAATACACAGTATATTAACAGTCCCTACAGAAGATGACCAAACTTTTAGAACTAAAAAGAAAGCTTTTATATTACCTAAGTGTAGTGTATCACAAGATAGGTTAAAAGCAGCTCTTAAAGAGCATAGTATAACTGTGACTAATGATTTTGAATTAGCAGACTTAGTTATAGGTCATGATGATATAACGCCACATGATAAGATAAGTAATGGGGATAATATACCTAGTACTCTTATGATGGCAAAGTTATGGAATTATGAAACTACTGAAGGTAGAGAATCAGCTACTCATCCTATGGAAATGGCAATTTATAACTCAGGTATCCCAACTTTAATAACCAACAGGTTAACAGATAAAGTAAGATACTATGATTTAGATATAGAAAGCAGTGTATATGATGTATGGATGATCACAGGTATGGCACTAAACTTAGCACATCTTATAGATACAACAGATTTAAGTGTTGTTGACCCAGAGACCGTGTTACATAGTTCAGCTAGCAAAATGGTTCTTGATGAACAATTGCTAGCAGATCTTAAAGTTCAATTGGATTCCTCACGTTATAGTGAAGATTCAGCTGTAGCTCTTAAAGTTGTTCCTACTATAGATTATAAAACAAACTATCATTTACTGTGGCAATTTGCACAAGATTGTAGTAGTATAACCTATGCAGATGCTAGAGATAAAGATCTTAAGTACTGGATTGAAGCTTCTAATTTTGAAAGTTTTAACCGGAAGAGTGCACAGGATATGATATTATGGTTAGAAGAAAATGATAAGTTGTGTAAAACAACATTCAGATATCTAGAACCTATAGTAAGAAGAGAGATAAGCATTCATAACAGAGATCTTTATACATTTAAAGTAGCTGTGAAAAAAGAATATCAACAATATTTAAAAAAAACCAATGAAAAAGAAATATCAAATACAGATTAACATAGAGGATAAACATATAGATGCTAATGGTCAACTTATGGGAGATGCAATCACTTGGAGTTTAAGTGATAATATGCATCTGTTTGTAGGTAATGGTTGGGAAGTTACAACGGATGATTTAAAACATTTGGGTATTCCTACATTAACTGATAAAACAGACTTTCAAGATAAAAAAGTATATAGATATCCAAAATTAGATTTACCTAGACAAAAGGTAGATTTACTGAAAGATAAATATAAATGTAAAGTTATTAGAGATCCTAATAAAGCTGATATACATATAGTATCTATGAGATTTTTTGATAAGCTTATCCTTAGAGAATGGAATTCTTCAATAAGTTTTATAGAGAACTATAATATATTTAAGCATTTAAAAGACTTAGATTTATTATCTGAATCAGCTTTAATTGTCCTAAGAGACTTTATGACTCAAGCAGATAGAAACTCAGTAGTCTTATTCAAGAATAATAAAAATTGGAATGCTAGTGCTGCAGTAGAAAAGTATCATGATATTATACAAAACTATTTAGATACAAATTTACGTGACAGACCAAACCATGATTTTGTTTTAACACCTGAAAACTTTGCAAATTATGCTAGATTAACAAATATTAATTCTACACTTATACTTGATACAAATGTATGTAATCTAATAGATGAGGATCTTGCTGTACTTGAATCTGATAAATTAGCTGAAGTTGAAAAAATGATTATGAGTAGTGATATAGAAAATAGATCTCTTGCATTAGAGATGCTAGCTAATTGTAATATTGATAAGTCTTTTGATGTAGTTTCTGGTATATATTATTGGAATTTTGATTGGATGAAAAATACTACTAATTGGAATACAGTTAATGTAAAAGCTTTTAGAAAAAGAATGAGAAAATATGAAGGTAACCACACTAGTCAGACCATTTATTCATTTAATAATTACTTAAACCTTTTGGCCGCTGATAGAAAATTAACTAAATTTGCTGTAGATACCACACGGGAAAAGCTTCATTCAACATTTCTTAATAGTTCAGTTGGCCCAGAAGCTCAAGTCTTTAAAGTAGACTTAGATTCATTATATATTAATGAAGAACTAACTAATAAAATGATAGTAAATGAATAGAAATCTCCAAAGGGAAGAAACGTTTTATGCAAACAAGAAATTTGCATTTAGCTATTCTTCCCTTAATAAATTATTGTTTTCACCATCCTTATTTTATAAGGACTATATATTACAAGATCGTGAGATCAGAACTGATAAACATTTAGTAGAAGGTAAACTTGTACATTGTTTAGTGTTTGAACCTGAGAACTTAAATGATAAGTTTAACGTAGTACCCGGTAAAGCACCATCAGATAGTGTTAGAAAGATACTAAAAAACATGTCATTGCATACTAAAGCTGTAAAGCTTGCTGATGTAGATGACAAAGTAATACTTGACTCTTTAATAGAGTTTAATTTATATCAATCTCTAAAAGCAGATGAGGCTAGAATAGCTAAAGTTAGAACATTAGATAATGAACCTTATTGGGAATTTTTATCTAACACTTCTATAGATGTTATTAACCAAGATACTTTATTAGATTGTACAGCTAAAGCTGAGGTAATTAAATCTAATGAAGAGGTCATGAAGCTATTTAAAAATGAGCAAACTGACTTTGATTTAGATCCAATAACTACATATGCAGAACAGTATCTTAAATCTGATTTAGATACATTTGCTTTTGGTCTACATGGTTATGTTGATTATTATACAGTTGACACTGAGACAAAGACAGTTACAATTTGTGACTTGAAAACATCAGGTAAAACAGTAGATAAATTTGCTGAAAGTGTTGATTTTTATAACTATTGGTTACAAGCGGCTATATATTCTAAAATGGTATATGATTCTCTTGGAGATGATAGAGATGATTATACTATAGAGTTTAAGTTTATTGTTATTGATAAATATAATCAAGTTTATGTATTTGATGTTTCACAAGAATCTATGTCTAACTGGGCGGAAGGTTTAGGTGGTGTATTAAAGACTGCAAATTATCATTATACAGAGAAAAACTATTCATTGCCTTATGAATTACTAGTGAAAAAGGTTAAATTATAGTATGGGTGTTTATACAGAGTATTTTCAAAAAAGCAAAGTATTTCTTTATCCTTTACTAAAGATTAGGAAAGGTATTACCCATGTCCCTATACAAACGTATGTGGCATGGGATAATGTCTATTCACCTAGTGACAACAAGTTTCTATGTCAATATAAAACCAAGAAGACTAAAGTCTTTGATAAATTTGCTAAGGATAATTTGTTAAGTAATCCTTTCTTTGAAGATGCAATACAGTTAAGTGAAAACTCTCAGTTATTTATTTATGATTTTAGTTCTTTTAAATCTGATGTGAAAAAGTTTATCAATGGTAAATATTCTCAATTCAGTTTAGATAGTAAGATCAGTATAATAGATTTCTTTGGTAAACAAGATAAAATTAGTAAGTATGTAGAAGGCTTTTTGACCCCTGAAGGTGTCCATGAAGAATATGCAGAAAAACTAGGTGTAGATATAGAATTTATAGCTGATATATATGAAGTATGTACACCACCTGATCTTGACAAAGAAACTTTGATTGATAATAATCACGTTATCACTCAATTATTAAAAAATAGTTCCATATATTTGACAAAATAAAATACATTATGCAAAAACCAATTGGACAAAATATGATGTTAGTAAATTCTACATTTAGAAATGCTAAATCATTTACGTTAATTCCTGTGAGCATTGACTCACCATATGTTGAAGCTATGTTTGACCCTGCGTCAGGCATCTTAGCTGTAATTAGTAAGGTTATGAAACAATCTTACCACATGGTTCCTAGATTGAATGATGACGGAGAACCTATTAGATTAAAACAACCTAATCAACAGACTGGTAAAACAGTTAAAGAAGAAAGAAGATTAGTAGACACATTTTCAGAATTCTATTTATCAGATAAAAGTGATATAGATTCATTCATTCATACATTTGCAGTAAATGCTAAGGATTTTGATTATGATGCTTATCTTGCAGTTGATGTAAAAGAAACAAAAGTATCCAACCTTATAGTTCCAGGTCAGTAGTTCGTGGTTGACTCTATTGACTTAAAAAAAGCTCATTAATTTGGGCTTTTTTTGGCTATAAAAATTAGAAGATAAATATGAAACATTGGGTAATGGATTATGAAACGTTATCTAATTGCTTTACCGGGGTGTTTGAACACTATAAGACTACAGAAACTGAAGTCTTTGTTATTCATGACCTGCGTAATGATTTAGATAGTTTTATAACTTTCCTTGAAGACAACTTTAATAACAGAGAGTGGCATATATCCTACAACGGATTAGCATTTGATGCACAAGTCACTCATTATATAATAGACAATCATGATAAATGGACTAACCTCACGGGCTGTGAGATAGCTAGTATCATTTATAAATATGCTCAACGTTGTATTCAGAAATCTAATGCAAAAGAATTCAGTGATTACCCACAATGGAAAATGAAAATTGGCCAAATAGATGTATTTAAACTGCATCACTGGGATAATCCGGCTAAACGTTCAAGTCTTAAGTGGATACAATATAGTATGGATTGGCAAAATATACTTGATATGCCTATTCATCATGAGACAGAGATTAAAACTCAAGAAGAGATTGATATCATTCTTGGATACTGTATTAATGATGTACAATCCACTAAAGAGATATATAATAGATCTAAGTCCCAGGTTGGTTTAAGAAAAGAATTAACCAGTACTTATAATATTAATTTATTTAGTGCTTCAGAACCTAGAATTAGTAAAGAACTCTTTGGTTTCTATTTATCAGAAAAACTTAATATACCTAAAAGAGATCTCAAACAAATGAGAACTCATAGGTCCGTTATCAAAGTATCTGATATTATTTTACCATATGTACAGTTTACATCTCCTGAGTTTAAAACCCTACATGAAAGGTTTAAATCACTTGAGATAGATGCAACTAAATTAAAAGGTAGTTTTAAGTATAATGTAAACTATAAAGGTGTTAACACACATTTTGGTACAGGTGGTGCACACGGTGCTGCTGGCAAAGGTGTTTATGAAAGCACAGATGATATGGTAATAATGTCATCAGATGTTACCAGTTACTATCCTAATTTAGCTATAAAGAATCAATGGTCTCCGGGTCATTTTCCAAAGAAAGCATTTTGTGATCAGTATGAGTGGTTCTTTACAGAGCGTAAGAAGATTCCTAAGAGCAATCCAATGAATTATGTATATAAGATTATACTTAATTCTACTTTTGGTCTTAGTAATGATGTAAACAGTTTCTTTTATGATCCTGAGTTGTTTTGTAGAATAACAATTAATGGTCAACTAAGTCTTATGATGTTATATGAACAGATAATGGAAAGAATTCCTGGTGCTGTTGCTTTATTGCAGAATACAGATGGTGTAGAAACTATGATACCACGTTCTTATGTAGAAGAATACATGCAGATATGTAAAGAATGGGAAGATAAAACTAGTCTTAATCTAGAACATGATGAATACCAAAAGCTTGTCTTGTCTGATGTCAACAATTATATAGGTGTGAATAACTTCATAGATGTTGATATAACAAAATGGAGGGAAGTTAAACAGAGTCAGCCTCATTATCTATTTAAGGTAAATAAGGATAAGTTTAGCTTTGCTCCTGTCAAGCTTAAGGGACGTTTTGATTTCCATAATTTACAGTTACACAAGAATAAATCTAAACTGGTGATTCCAAAGGCCATATATCAGTACTTTGTTAATGATATATTACCTGAAGACTATCTAGATGAGAATAAAAATATTCTTGACTACTGTATTGGTGGTAAATCCAAAGGAGATTGGAAACAAATTGCCAGGAGTGTAGATAAAGGTTCTTATAAAGAAGAGTCTCTTCAAAAAATTAACAGATATTTTATATCTAAAAGTGGTGTAAAGATCACTAAAGTTAATAATAGTGATGGGCGTGAAATTCAATTAGAAGCTGGCAGGTGGTTACAAACTGTATTTAACAACATGGCTGTTAAACCTAAATGGTCAGATTATAATATAGACAAGTTGTATTATTTACAAGCTATTGAGTCAGAGATTAATAGTATATTATTAATGAAAACTAATCAATTAAAATTATTTTAAAATGTCAAAAGAAATCAAATTTAATATAGAAGCCAGAAATGGTTTAATGAATGGTGTTGATGCACTTGCCAATGCCGTGAAAGTCACGCTTGGCCCTAAAGGAAGAAATGTAGTAATTTCTAAATCTTGGGGTGCACCTCAAGTAACCAAAGATGGTGTAACTGTAGCTAAAGAAGTGGAGTTGGAAGACCCATTAGAAAATATGGGTGCCCAAATGGTCAAGCAAGTTGCTAGCAAAACAAATGACTTAGCTGGTGACGGAACTACTACAGCTACTGTACTTGCTCAAGCAATTGTAAAGGAAGGCCTTAAAAATGTAGCAGCAGGCGCTAATCCTATGGATTTAAAGCGTGGTATAGATAATGCAGTGAGTCTTATTGTAGATAAACTAAAAGCTATTACCACTTTAGTAGGTAGTACCTCTGATATGATAGAACAGGTTGCAACTATCTCAGCTAATAATGATAAAACAATTGGATCTTTAATAGCTAAAGCTTTTATTAAGGTTGGTAACAATGGTGTTATCACAGTTGAGGAGGCTAAGGGTATGAATACCTATGTAGAGACCGTGGAAGGCATGCAGTTTGACAGAGGATATATATCTCCTTACTTTGTAACTGATCAAGATAAAATGATTGCAGATTTATCTCATCCATATGTTCTTATAATTAATAAAAAGATATCAGTAATGAATGAGTTGCTTCCTATTTTGGAATCAGTAATGCAATCTGGTAAAGCTTTATTAATTATTGCTGAAGATATAGATGGTGAAGCGCTTTCAACTCTAGTAGTTAATAAGTTAAGAGGAGGCCTTAAAATAGCTGCTGTTAAAGCTCCTGGATTTGGTGAAAGAAGAAAAGGTATGATGGAAGACATTGCTATATTAACGGGTACTACTGTAATTTCAGAAGAAAATGGTAATTCACTTGATACTATAGACTTAAGCATGCTAGGATCTGCAGAGAACATTACAATAGATAAAGATAACACTACAATTGTTAATGGTTCTGGTGATGCTGACTATATAGAAGAAAGAATACTAAATCTTAAGTTTCAAATTGATACATCAGATAGTGATAATGATAAAGAGATATTAAAACAACGTCTTGCTAAGTTGGCAGGGGGTGTTGCAGTTCTTTATGTAGGTGCCGCTTCTGAAATAGAAATGAGAGAAAAGAAAGATAGAGTTGATGATGCACTTGCTGCAACCAGAGCAGCAGTAGAAGAAGGGGTTGTTCCTGGAGGTGGTGTAGCTTTACTTAGGGCAGCCAATGTCTTAAATAATTTCACATCCCCTGTTGATGATATAATGACCGGTGTTGATATTGTAGCAAGAGCTATTAAGTCACCATTTATAACCATATGTGAGAATTCAGGCATAAGTGCTGATGTAAAGCTATGGGGTGTTATGTCTAAACCTTTTGGAACTGGATACAATGCTAAAACAAATGAGTATGTAGATATGCTTGAGGCAGGTATAATTGATCCAACTAAGGTAACTAGAATTGCATTAGAAAATGCCGCTTCAGTTGCTGGAATGATACTTACTACTGAATGTGCTTTAATTAGTAATAATGAAGACCCTATGGCAAGTATGCCACCTATGGGAGGAGGAATGCCGGGCATGCCATTTTAATTTTTATTATAATAAATTTGCTGTGTCAGATTAATTTATTATATTTACACCTTAAAAGTTTATAATATGGGACATAAAAAACCATCAGAGACCACCAGGTCTTATTTAGAAAATGCACCCTTACCAAATCACGGTAAGACATATACAGTTGTTACTCATAAAGAAGTGATTGACAATACTTTAAAGCTACTCAAGAAGAGTGGATTTACTGTTCAAAGAGAAATATATAGAGCAAACATGAATGCCCAGATTGCACAGGGTATATATCATATCTATCCAAGTAGAAGTGATGATGAAAATATCATTAATGAAACAGAAATGGGTATGATGTTTGCCTGGACCAATTCATATAATAAACTAGCTAAATTCCAATGCGCAATTGGGGCCTATGTTAGAGTATGTTATAATGGTATGATTGCCGGAGACATGATGAATTTCAAAAGAAAGCATACTGGCACTGCTAATTTAGATTGTCATATGAATATTTCAGATCAAGTTAAAAATGCTGAGAAGTATTATAAACGTATACTGAAAGATAGAGATGCTATGAAGTGTGTTGAACTTACACAAAGAGAACAAGCAGAACTAGTAGGTAGAATGTTTGTCCAGGAAGAACTTATTGATTCTCAACAAACATCTATTATTAAAGCTGAATTAGAAAAGCCATCTTTTCATTATGGTACTGATCCAGATAATTGTTGGACATTTTATAATCATGTTACACATGCTTTAAAGAAGGCCCATCCAAGATACTGGTTATCTGATAGTCAAAACTTTCATGATTTTATTGTTGCTGAATGCCTAAGTACAACTGTACACGGTAAAGTAATGAATGAAAAAACTAAAGTTTCTAGTGAGACAGAAGTTGAAGTTGTGGAAGTTGATGAAGACATTACAGATACACAATTAATTGAAAATGTATTTTTAGATAGTGATTGGTGAAGATAGCTATAGTATTCTTATTAGCTATCTTTTTCTTATATATAAGCAGTCATAACAACTTAAATAAGTAAGGAGTAACCAACCGGGACCTGAGTTTTTGTATTCTTGGGTTCTGGCTCCCCTTATAAATAAACCTTATAAAAAAGATTCAAAGTGGAAAAACACATACAATGTAAAGCTTGTGGAGTACATAACCTCTTACCTAAATTAAAATGTCTAAATTGTAATGCAAAATTAAAATGATAAAAAAAGAATGGATATTTATGAATAAAGCTAAAGATAGAAAAGATACCCCAGTATTTTCTGGTGTACTAAAATACTTCCCAGATGCTATAATGGAAATAGCACGTGTTTCGTTACAAGGGAATAAACAACATCATCCTGATAAACCACTACATTGGGATCGTAATAAATCCAATGATGATTTTGATGCATTGACTAGACATCTTATTGATGCCGGGACCGTTGATGAGGATGGAATTCGTCATACTGCTAAAGTAGCTTGGCGTGCACTTGCCTGCCTACAAAAGGAATTAGAAGAAAACAAACCTCTTAATGAAGATTCACAATACTATAAAGACTATGCAGTTGAACAGTATAATAGAAATCGTAATGTCAATGATCAGATATAAAGTTTATTTAGCTTTATAGTATCTTAATTCAACGTTACCATCATTAACACCATAATTTTGTAAATTAAAATCTTTATCTAAAACTTCCAAGGCTACTTTACCTCCAACTATTTCTTTAAAGAAGACTTGTGCTGGAAGTTCTCTAGTTCCACATGAACCATTAACTAATACCCATACTTCTTCATAACCTTCTAGTGTTCCACTTGGAGTTATATTAAGTGTACCTAAATTATTATCACTCCATGCAAAAGTTAAACCGGTAGTGTTTTCTAATACCTTTATAGTAAATCCAACACCTTTCACAACATTCCATAGAGCCACATAAGTTAAATATGGTATAGAAGCATCTCCACTTTTTGCATCTGTTATTCTACCTTGTTGATCTACGGTTAATTCCGTATTAGTATAAGTACCTGGCGTTACAGCTGTATTATCTAAATCAACTGTTACTTTATCTGTAAGAGCTGCTGTAGTTGATATACCAACACCCCCTAGTATTGATGCAGTTTCACCAGATAAAATCTCTTGTGCAGAGCCTGTATCACCATTAAGTTTCCAACCAGTAAATGCTGCTGGAATTGCTGGGAATGTTTGTAATGCTCCAGTTCCGTCTACATATTGTGTTGTTGCTCCTGCTCCTGATACTGTTATTGTTCCGCTTCCAGTTATTGGTGAATCTGCAACTGCAAAAGCTGCTGGCATTGCTAATCCAACACTTGTTACACTACCTTGAGGTAATGTACTTAAAGCTATAAAGTTACCTTCTCCATTTACATAATCAGTACTTGCTCCGTTTGCAGTGATTGCAATTGCGGGAGTAGTTGAAGCATTAGTAACCTCTGATGTGAATGCTGTTCCTGCAAAAGTAGATGATACTGAAGTTACAGTTCCACCTCCACCTACAGCATAGTTTGGAATATTTAAAACCCCACCAGCTAAAGTAGCTGCACCTGATGTATTGTTTGTTGTTAAGGTTTTGAAAGGTATAGTTGGTGTAGGTATGTTAAAAACAGTACCAGTAAGTGTTGCAATACCATCTGCTGCATCATTTACTGTTAAAGTATATTCTGTATTAGCATAATTAGGTATATTTAAAACACCTGCTGCTAATGTGGCTACACCACTTGTATTGTTTGTTGTAAGACTTACAAAATTAACAGCTGGTATAGAAGGAAATGTTATTAAATTTCCTAATCCATTTATATATTGTCCTTCAGATCCTGCCCATGTAAATGCTGCGGCAGGTGTAGTTGTTGAGGTAGATACAGTTACATCTAATGCATCTCCAGCTACTGTTGAAGAAAAATCTGTTACTGTTCCACCACCACCGCCACCAGCAGTAGAAGCAATAGTTACTCCATTAGAGCCATCGTCAGTAAGTGTAATATTAGAACCAGCAATAAGAACTACTTTATCTATATCACCACTTGGACTTTCAGTTAAAGAAACAGCAAAATTAGTACTACCAGATACATCTCCTGTTAATTTATATGTTTGTAGTGCACTTGGAGTTGCCCAGCCTACATTACTACTACCATCTGCTTTTAAAACTTGACCAACTGTACCTAGATTACCAGACTTATCTAAAACTGGACCTGCAAGCTGTAAAATAGATTTTACTATTGTAGTTTGTGTTTCTGGATCATCACCAATAGTTAAAAAGCTCTTACTATCAGCTGTTGATTCAATCATTGGTACTTTAGCTGCATCACCTATTGTGTTAGCATCTATCCACATTGCAATATTATTAGCAGTACCTGTTCCTTTAACAGTACCACTACCTGATGCTGTAGCCCATTCTGGTTTACCGGCAGCAGATACTTGTAATACTTGGCCACTTGTTCCTGTTGAACCACTTGCTTCTAAAATATCACCAAGTATAATCCAGTTAGCTGAAAATTTATTACTAGCATTAACAGTTACTGTGTTAGCATTCATTGTCATAACACTATCTTTCAATGCTTTTAAACTACAAACACCATCTGTAGTAGCAAATATAGGAAAGACATCAACTGTACCTGATCCATCAATGGTCTTTGTAAGACCTTTGGTAACTGTACATACAAAATCCTGAGCTTTTATAGCAAATGGTTCCATAGATGGAACATAAGAAGTACCAGTATTAAGTGTGCTTTGCTGCTTTCTTCCAAACTCAAAGTAATCTGTCTTTAGATTAATTGATGTTTTAACTTTCTTTCTTTGAAGTAAGTTTAATACTTCTTGTATAAATATGCTCATTTTCTTTTTTTTATAGGTACAAAGCAGACAACTTAACGTTTGTCTGTACAGTACATGTTATTTTTATATTTCCTGAAGTGTCATTAAAAGCATCAACCTCAAAAGGTCCTAAAAAACCCTCTTCACCTGCAGCTAATATTAAAACAGCATTCTCTTTTACTAAAGTTCCCAACTGGGGATCTATTACTGTTTTTACTACTGGTACTACGGTTGCTGTAACAGAAACAGCTCCATCATTTTCAAGATGAAAAAACTGTATAGCTGTATTAGCTAGCTGATCTCCTGCGGCTGCTGGAGTTACTGTAGTAGGCTTTAAGCCTGACTGTGATATTTGTTGTGCTGTTAATGTTGCCATGTTTTATTATTTATCTATTTACAATATCCACTTTTAAAAGCCATAGATTGAACTGGCTCAGCAGCTCTAGTAGACTTTTGTGGTGGATTTAAATTTGTTTTTTTTGCTAACTTTTGTCTTGCTGCAACTTCTTTCTTATTCTTAGCATTTTGTAATGCTTGTGGAATAGAAGTAGGGTTGAAGTAACCATTAGTAGTAGCTCTCTTAAAATTTTCTCCCTGCATAGGGAATGATATTTTTTTTGCCATGATTCTTATTTTTTGAGTAAATGTGAGCCATCACAATTTCCATTTGGATCTTGTGTATTTCCACACTGACAAGTTATTCTATTTTTCATTTACTTATTTTTATTTTTAGTACCACCATAAGTCATTTTCATCATAGGATCTAATACTGATCCGCCTTCCATGAAGCCCATTAAACCACCACCTTTGGCCATTTGCATCATTGCATCTTTTGGTGTAATATCACCATCTCCTGCACCATCAGTAAAACCTCCACCATAATTCATTTTTTTACTTGTTGGTCCTCCTTGTGTGTAACTACCTTTATATTCTTTTGCCATAATTTCTAATTTTTAATATTTATATTAATTTGATCCTGTTCCTATTTTTCTGTTTTTAATTGCTTTATCAAGATCTACTTGTCTAGCATATCCTGTGTTTTTTAACATATCTTCGTCATATGTTGTTCCTTTTAAGTCTGTAATGACCTTTTTTATTTTAGGTATAACTTTCTTTGCACTTTTTTTAACACCTTTTACAATTGCTTTTACAGCACCGGCTAATTGTGCTTGCTGTAAAACATCTCCACCGTTCTTGAAACCTTTAAGCCCACCACCCTTAGCATATGAATACATGCGCTCTCTATTTTGTGATATATTTTTCTTTGCCATTATTTTGTTTTCTTTACCTTTTCAATACTACGTCCACCAAAATAGGCACCTATAACTGTTATTAAAACTAATTGTAATAAGTCTACCCAAGTATCTTTTACTTCAAATTCTATTACACCTGCATCTATAAATACTAAAAGCACTGTTGATACAACTAAAAATATAAGAACCATAGGTCTTACATTCTTACTCAACCAGCTATCACTAGTCATGTCTGAGGACCACCTAGAAGAGATTTCTTTTTCCATCTCAACTTCATGTTTTACAATCAGTTCTTTTATCTTTAATTCAGCTGCTAGCTTTTCATCTTTAGAAGTAATGAGTTCATCTAAGACACCACCTATTCCTTCAACTAATTTAGTTGCTCCGCTTGAAAATAATTTTGTTATAAAGTTTGGCATAGTTTTATGAATAAATTTTTATTTCTAATAGTGTATTTAAAAGTAGAGTATCAAGAACTCCACCACCACTTATTTCAAATGTCATAACATTAAAACTAGCAACACTACTAGAAACTATATTAGCTCCACAGGCACCACTTTTAAAAGTTTGTGCTATACTGAGTGCTGCTTTATCTATATCAACTAAAGCTAAATCAGTACCTGGGTTGTTTACATCTTTCCATACAGCTCTATATTGTCCAGGACTAGTATGTGTCCATTGTAAAATTCTTCCTGTATTATTTTCTAATATTATTTGTGTAGGAGCATTACCAAACTGCTGAGTTATAAGAGCTACATATTTAGTATAACCCAAATCCAAATTAAAAGTTACAGTATCAGGAGAAGATCCTACTGTATTAATTCCAGTTCCACCTTTTAAATAAAGAATATCATTATTAACTATTGTTGTTGCTCCTATTCCACTATCAGAGTTTACAGAAAACTGACTCATGGTTCCACCACTTGTAATCCATGGTACATTTACTACTGCTTGACCAGATGAATTAAATTGAAGCCCATATGTTCTATCTTTAATTGTTGAAACTGCTTCTGCTGCTTCTAATTGTACTGTGTTTGAAAACAACTCAACTCCACCAAGTGTAGTTGCTGTTGCTGCTGGTAAAACATAACTACTACCAGTTCCAGAAATAGTTATTTCATTAGTACTTTCTCCTATTGTAATATTAGATCCTGCAACTAGTGATTTAAAATTGAGTGTCTCACCAACTTTGTCTTTCCATACACCTTTTCCTGTTCCTGCATTAGCTGCAAGATTTGGTTCTCCTGATGTATCTATCTCAACATAATCATCATCTGCTGATAATGCTAATGTTAAATTAGTACTCATAGATTTAAGAGTACGGAAAAATACTGTACACTCTCCTGTATCTTCATCATTAACAGTTTTTTGATATACTGTTGCTGTATCTCCTTTAGGTGCTAAAGGTGTATTTGCATTAATACATCCCTTACCTTCTATTTTAAAGTCACTAATCTTAATAAGCTTAACTGCTTTATAAGGAATAGGAGAAGCTACACCAGTCATATCAGGTGTCTCATTCCATTTACCTAATACTAAGACATCATCTTTTTCAGCAACTTTAGAATACTTGCCTTGTCTTATTAAACTTAATATGTCAGTTAAAATATTCATTTTTTTCTTTTGCTTTTACCACTATACGTATTGTGGGTGCCACCACCAAGATTATATTCTTGCATGCTTTCACCACCTGTTTCTGAGTCTTTAACCACTCTTTTGGCTTTTCCACCTTTACGCATCTTTTCTATAACAGATCCAAGCATCATGTCTTCCAGTTCACCACCAGTTCTCATAAGCATTTTGCTTTTCTGTCTACTAATCTTTTGCTTTGGTAAGCTAGGTCTACTTTTACCCATTTCTTTTTGCTTTAAATATCCAATGTAAATGTTACAAAGAATAAGTATAATTTTAATGTATAATAATCATATTCACTATCTGGTCTCATGATATCCCACCCTAGGGCAAATCTGTCATGTGGCCAATGAAAAGCTATTTCTAATTGCCAATCTCCCATTTTATATATTGCTTTTGGTTTTGTTACAAATTCCTTTACGGCAATGTCCTAAACAGACTTTACCTCTTGTTATCCATTGTATAAGTAAACAAATATTTTTCATTTCATTTCCTTTTTCTTTCTGCCTTTTCTTGTTTTGCCTGCAACTGCTTTAGGGACATGTCCTAATTGAGTTCCCACAGCTTTAATTGCTTTACCAACATCAGCTAATTCATCAGCTGTAAGTTTATAACGCTTAACTATTTCAACTAGAGTAGCTTCTGCTTTCTCATCAATTGAAGTCCTTGACCAAACAGCTCTCCAGTAATCCTGAAGGCTATAGGTCCAGAGAACATGTATAATTTTTTTAAACATAGTTTGTTTTTTAAAAGTGCTATATGAATAATATACAAATTTTGTGTCACTTATACAACTGATTAAGATATATAAATATTATCTTTGTCAAATCTGCTGAAAGATAAAACTAAAACAAAACTTAGAAAAGTCTTTCATATATCAGCTGCATTTAGTAAATTAAATACATCACGTAGCCGCATTTTTCTTTATGAAGGATGGGGCTTTTTAATCCTTAACTTAATCTTATGAATAAAGACATCTTCAAACCACGGGTAAATATATTGCCTTATGAGTACCCACAACTATTAGCTTATAAAGACGCAATTAGACATTCTTACTGGATTGATACTGAATTTAACTTTACAGAAGATATACAAGATTTTAAAATCACTATATCAAATGAAGAAAAAGATGTCATTAAAAAGACTATGCTTGCTATTGCACAAATAGAAGTAAATGTAAAAACTTTTTGGGGAGATTTATATAAACGTATGCCAATTACAGAAGTTGGAGATGTTGGTTTTACCTTTGCTGAATCAGAAGTGAGACACAAAGATGCTTATGCTAGGTTGTTGAGGATCTTAGGTTTAGAGAAAGAATTTGAATCAGTTGTTGAAGTTCCTGCCATTGCCGGTAGACTTAAGTACCTAAAGAAATACCTAGATGGTACACGTTCTAGAGACAATAAAATGTATACCAAGTCCGTACTATTGTTTTCTTTATTTATAGAGCACGTAAGTTTATTTAGCCAGTTCTTAATTATGATGAGTTTTAACAAAGAAAAAAATGTACTTAAAGGTATATCTAATGTTGTTGAGGCTACTAGTAAGGAAGAAGAAATACATGGAAACTTTGGTGCTGAAATTATAAATATTATTAAAAAAGAAAATCCTGAGTGGTTTGATTCTGAATTTGAAGAGCTCATTGATTCTGCATGTAGAAAAGCATATGAAGCAGAGTGTGGTATTTTAGACTGGATATTTGAACAAGGTGAATTAAGTTTCTTGCCTAAAGAGACTATACGTCATTTTATAAAAAACAGATTTAACAACTCATTGGAAAAGATAGGCATGAAAAGCATCTTTAAAGTTGACCAAGAATTATTAAAATCAACTGAGTGGTTTGACATTGAAATTACTGGAACTAAAGAAGGTGATTTCTTCTACAAAAAAAGCGTAGACTATAATAAAAAAAGTAAAAGTATAACTGAAGATGATCTCTTCTAAAAAACCAAACATGGAATACAAAAAATATTACTGGCTTAATGAAGATAGCAGAACCTTCTTATCAAGAGGATATATTACAGAAACACCTGAGCAAAGAATAAAAGATATTGCTATTAAGGCAGAAAAATATTTAAATATAAAAGGCTTTGCAGAAAAGTTTGAGGATTATATGACAAAAGGATTTTACTCTTTGTCTACTCCTGTATGGATTAATTTTGGTAAACAAAAGGGTCTGCCAATTAGTTGTTATGGATCTAATGTAGATGATAACCTAGATAGTATTTTAAATGCTGCACGTGAGATAGGTATGATGAGTAAATATGGTGGGGGTACAAGCGCCTATTTGGGTAATATTAGGCCTAGAGGAACTGAGATTTCTACTGGAGGTCATGCAGATGGTCCTATTCATTATGCTAGAATGTATGATACTGTAGTAGATGTTTGTAAGCAATCTGAAGCAAGACGTGGTGCTTGTGCAGTATACCTACCAGTTGAGCATGCAGATATCTTAGAGTTCTTAGATATTGGTACAGAAGGTAACCCCATACAAAATTTACAGTATGGTGTAACAGTTACTGATCAATGGATGAATGAGATGAAAGAAGGAGATAAAGGTAAACGTAAAGTATGGGCCAAGATCATTCAGAACAGAAGTGAATTTGGATTTCCTTATATTATGTTTAAAGATAACTCTAATAACAACTCTCCTTACAAAGAGCTTGGAATGGATATCACAGCATCTAATTTATGTTCAGAGATCCAGCTTCCTACTGATAGTTATAATTCTTTTGTATGTTGCTTGGGTTCTATTAACCTATTACATTGGGACCAGATAAAAGAAACTGATGCAATTGAAACATATGTGTATTTCTTAAATGCAGTAATGGATGAATTCATTATTAAGTCTGAGACTATGCCGGGCATGAAGAGAGCGTTTAACTTTGCTGAGAAGCATAGAGCAATTGGTCTTGGTGTGTTAGGATACCATTCTTTATTTCAATCTAAGCTTCTTGAGTTTGACTCATTGCAAGCTAAAGGATTAAATAGTGAGATATTTAGAACACTTAAAGATAGAAGTGAGATTGCTTCCAGAGAGCTGCATAAAGAGTATGGGTACACATCTCTTAGAGAAGGGTATGCTAATACTACTCTTATGGCCATTGCTCCTACTAAGTCTAGTTCATTTATACACGGTGCTGTGTCTATGGGTATAGAGCCTATCAAGTCTAACTACTTTATTAAGGATCTTGCTAAGTCTAAGACTATCTACAGGAACCCGTTTTTAGAAGAGGAGCTTGAGAAGTATGGTCTAAATACAGACAAGACTTGGAAGTCTATCCTAAAGAAAGATGGTAGCGTGCAACATTTAGATTTCCCTACTAAAGAAGTGTTTAAGTCTTTTGTTGAAATATCTCCAAAAGAGATTGTTCTTCAAGCAGCTCAAAGACAAAAGCATATTGATCAGTCACAATCATTAAACTTGATGATAGATCCATCTGTCTCAGCTAAAGATATAAATAAACTTTATATGTACGCCTGGGAAGAAGGTGTAAAGACTTTATATTATCAGTTTAGTAAGAGTAGTGCTCAAGATTTTGCACGTGATATATTAGAGTGTTCTAGTTGTGAAGGGTAAATAAATTCTATAACATCACAGTTATGACAATAAAAAAAAGGCCCATCTTTGATGGTGCCTCCATAATAAGTCATGGGTTTAGCACAACTTGAACATGTATTATTAATACTGTGACTCTCTTCTGACAACTTCTATAGCTCTGATCATTTTAGGATAATCCACAGGACACAAAAGATCTAATCCTGCCTTAGCCTTAAACTTTATAAAAGCTTCACCTTTTGTATAAATCAATAAGGTTGGTGCCATTCTTATTCTTAGTTCTTTTTTTAAGTTAGGTGATGTAGCTATGTCACATCTATAGTATGTTACACCTTCTATATCATCTAACTTTTTCCAATCAGGAAATGCATTTTGTTCATTAAACTTTGCCCAAAACTCTACAACAATAATCTCATGTAAGTCATCATCAAATGCTGAACTACCTGTTACTTTATCAGCATAGTTTAGATCTGTAACCCATTCTTGAGCCTGTATAGTTATTGTAGTAGTAAATAATAACGTTATAACAAACAGAAGATCCTTTTTCATAATATTATCTTTTGGTTAACTCATAGATTCTCTCTTCCATCTTTTCAAATTTCATAAGAAGCATCTCAACGTCTTCCTGTGTTTCCATTATGGTTTGTCTTACAAGTTCATCTTTAAGATCATACTCCACTCTTTCAATTGGTGGTTTTGGATTTTCCATAGCCGTTGCTATATCTGCCTTTAATGTAAACCACATTGTTGATAGTGATATTACAAAACCCACTATCATCCCAATTGTTTTTAAATCTAAAGTTACTTTTGTTTGTTCTCCTATCTGAGGTACTTCTGCCATTTTAATTACTTTTTTTATTAGGTTTTACAATTGGTGTTACATTTATTGGGGTAGACGGCTTATAAGGCTTAATTATTACAGGCGTGTTGACCGGTTTAACATTATTTCTTTCTACTCTCACTCTAGTGTTGTTATTACCGTGAATAACTGAAGACCTATTATTAATATATGGAAGAGGATAAGGATTCCAACGTTGCCAGTCTTGTCTATATCTAAATTGATTGCGGTCTATTAACTGTAATATTCTACTATCAAGCACTCTAAATTTAAAGTCTCTAATTGGTACAGCAAGTGTATCTCCTTTTTCAGTTATAGTTAGTATACTCTTAATTCTATAATCTGTTGAGAGATTATATGTGCTACCACAAGATGTAAGTGTTAATGCTAATACTATAATTAATAATTTTTTCATGTCTATCTAAATGTATAATTAAGACCAAGTGTAGTCTGATATAATTCACTATCCCACATCTTAGAATATTCTCCTTCTATGAATATACCTAAGTTTTTATTTATTTTAAAACCCAAATCAGCACCAAATGAATAGTCTGCCCACTGTTCTAATCCTGCATCATCTTTTAAGCCTCCCTTACCCCAGTTGTTTCTATTTAAATAAGAGACAACTTCATCACCTTTTAAATATCTGTGATATGGTAGTATGTAGTTAGCATATGCATGTAACCAAAAGTTTCTTTTGTAATGATAGAAGTCCATTCCTACTATTGGTGCTATCTCACCAAATCCAGGTATCTCTGATAAAGCTTCCCTATTAAAGCGGTTCATCAAATCTGTAAATACACCTTCTCTAAAGTCAATGTCAGAATAAGCTACAATGTTTCCATCTGCATCTTTCCAGATCCAGTCTTGTATCTCTTCTCCTGTGTTTGCATCTGTATATGTAGTAAAATGATCAGTGTATCCATATTCAAATCCTAAAGTATACCAAGGATTAACTGGGAATTCAAATTCCTCACCTGTATTAGGATCAGTAAACATTTGTGTTTCATTTAACCATATTTCAATTGGGTTATAACCATAAGCACGGTTATGAGTACGGTAGATTGCACCTGCAGAAATACTAAACTTCTCCCCTATAGGTAGTCTTAATCTTGCCTCAGCAGATTGATAGGCTAGATTTATCTTTCCTACTTCTCTTGACTCAACTTTAACTATATGATATTTGCCTGTATGTTTTATAAAGAACCTGTGGTTTTTAAAGTCTTCTCCTCTCCAACGTTCCTTTTCCCAATGCAGTTGATATTCTAAACCTCTTAATGCAGAAGTTGGGGCACTAAATGCCAGCTGTTCTTCTGTACCATCATAAAAGTTTTTGGGTTTTCTCTCATAGCTAAACCTTGCTAGCTTTCTAATACCAATACCCACTCTATAATCAAATGGATAGTCAGGTGTGTTATTTACTACAACAGGTATATCATATAAGCCGTCACCGTCTCCTGTTCTAACAAAGTAAGTTGACTCATCAGCTTCTATTGAATTGTTTAAATCACCCGCCCCGTATATAGTTCCAAACTTTAAAAAGTCTTCATATAAACCTTTAAAGAATTTTTGTTTTACTGGCGCTTCAGTTGATTGAGAGTATATACTATTAGAAACAAAGAAGAATGTAAATAACAGCAGTAAGTTTAAATATTTTTTCATATATAATTGTATAATTTAACACTGGTACTGCTGGTTTATACTATAATATAAGATATCTAAATGAATACTGAAAGAATTAAACCTGTAAATTTGTCCTATTTAATATAGAAATCACTATTCTTAAGATAAGAGTCCCACTTCTGTATTGAATAAACAATAGGAAATACATCTTTAAAGTTTTTATATAACTTTAACTCTCCCTTTCTATTACCTCTTTGATATACATAATTTGAATTCCCATAAAAACCATCAGGTCCTTCTAGATTTCCTGTTACTCTTGCCATAGAATATTTAAACCCTCCTATAAAGAACATTTCCATAAGCTCAGACAGTTCACTTACTGAACGTGAAGCAGCAACTGGAGAGTTAAACATTTGCTCTACTTGTTTAAACCCTGCAAATGATGGCATAAATAATACAAGCTCTTTATAAACTCTGTCTGCTTGATATCTAGTTAAGTTTTTAAATCGTTTAGTAGTATCACTATCATCATCATCTCCAGAAAGTATATCATCAAATAACATAGATATAAATAATGTACTAAACATAATACCTAAGTCACCCATAGATCTATAAAAACCAAACAATTTATTTTTTGCTCTTTGATCCATGTTTCCTCCCTTACCATATTCTCTATCTACACCAAATTTATCATTGCTATAAAAATTAACCTGGGCATCTAAGTATTTTTTACCCATATTTTTAAAGTCTAGATTACCTTGTACAACTTCCTTTCTAGCATAGTTTATAAATGATAAAGCAGATCTATATCTACCTTCCATCCAACCAAGATTCTGATCAAAATATTCTCTTTGATATCTTGCTCTAATAGCAGGGGCCAACCATTTCTTAAACTGAACAGCTAGATTACCAAGAGTATGAGATTGTAATACCATCCTGTCTTCCTTAGCATAGTTACCATGAATTTGTTTATTTACTTCTCTAATTTCATTTCTAATTTCATATCTAAACTCATCACTATATGGCACTTCTTGTCCATTTCTTTTTATAACAACGTCATATCCCTCTTTTAATTTATTTGTATGAGTTACAGTATCATATTCAAATGCATCAAACATTGATAGCTTATCCCCTGTCTTTGTGTTTTTTACAAACGTATCCATTAGAATAGCCATACCTACCTTAGTTTGTGAATTGTACTCAGCAGCATCTTGCATGATGTAACCCCACTCTGTAGCTTTATCAAACCAACTCTTACCATCCTCTGTTACAATACTTTGCTCACGTAAATCAGACATGTTGTCCATCATTCTAAACATATCAACAAAAGCTTCATATTTACTATTAGGTAATTTTTTATTATAATCAGCTTTATCTAAGCCAGGTATAATACCTAATGTAACTACATCTAAAAGACTTTCTGCACCACCGTGGGCAGTTCTTTGTACTAAACCTGGAAGAGCTCTTTTGTTAAACTCCCAAGTTGCTCTTTTAAATGCTTTTTGAGAATAAAATCTACCACCAATTGCTTCAATATTATTGTTTAATCTACCAATCAAGTAGTTATTAAAGTTACCAAAAGGGTTAAATGCTACATAAGATAAAGAAGACAATTGAATTAGACCATCTGCAATTTTATCTACTGCACCTTTGGTTATCATTTCATTATCATAGTGTATCATTGACATAAACTTCTTAGCTCTCCTGACAGTATTTTTTTCCTGTGTAGATGTATTTGCTTTAGTTCCAATGTCTTCTTGTGTTTCACCTTTGGATGTAGATGATAACTTTAGCTTCATTCCTTTAGCCGGAGTATAAGTTCTTTTTTCTATTACTTTAACAAAGGCTTTTAATGTATCATCAATTGCACCCATAGTCTCATAGTTTTCTGCCATTGCACTAAACTTCAAAAGACTTGATGCCATATCCTTACTTATTTGACCTCTACTTGGTGTAGCTCGTAGCCTAGTCATTTTACCATTTAAAGCAGCAATTTTAGTTTTATATTCATCAGCAGTGATTTTGTTTATTTTATAAGAAGCATTTAATGCACTGATCTCTTTTTCTAAGTCAGCCATGTCACTATCTATCTTAGCTCTCCCGGTATAATATACTGGCATCTGGTCTATAATATAACCATTGTTATCTAGTATAACATTCTTTTGAGTAGACGTTTGCTTAAACATATTAAATGCTTTACTACTCACTGTTTTAGCCCAGACCTTAGTAAAGAAGGACCCCCTTTCAGTTACCTCATCTAATAATTTATTCTGTACTAAAGGTACTCTGCCTAACATATTTGCAGCTTGACCAATTGGAATCTTTTTCAGTAGGTCATTCTCAAACATATCAATATACAGATTATAGAACTCTCTTTCTGCTACTGATTTAGCATCGTTACCTGACAATATAGCATCATATTTATCACTACGGAAGTTTATACCTGACCCAGAAATTTCTCTTACTGTTCTGTATTCAACTTTAGGAACCATAAAACCCTGTCGTTCTTGTATTATTGCTCCAGTAGCTACACCATCAACTCTAACTGCTTTAGTATATTGTATCCCTTCGTAATATCTAGCTTGATATGCAGCATACTCTCCTGCTTTTATACCTGCTTTCTTTTCCCAAAATCCTCTATAACTACTTTCTGATCCTGGCTTCCATACTTCAAACTTATCTCTTGCATCTTTAAACTCCTGAGTGTATTCATGTTTATCTCCTTTGCCTAATGATCCATCCTCTCTCTTTGTTTCTGCCATAAAGAAATCACCAAAGGCTCTTTTCTTACCTGCCAAATCTATATTGTATTCTAAATCTTTCCTACCTTGCTCAGTCTTTTGTGCTTGTTCTGTATCATAAATAGGTCTATATTGATAAGGTGTTCCCTCATTGTCATATAAAGGATCTCTAACTTTATTATATTCATCCCAGTATCTTTGACCAATTTTAGTTACATACTGTCCATTGAAAACACCATCAGCATCAAACTCTAACATAAAATCATACAAGTCTTCTAGTTTGCTTTCTGGAGATAACTTTAGAAGCTTTTGACCAGCTGCTCTAATTAATGATTCTCTTTGAGCTATTCTATCAAGCAACTTTTGATTTTGTGCTTTTCTAATTTTATCCATTGTTGCTAAAAGTACATCAGGAGAAGTGGCCATATCTTTAGTTTGATATTCCGTATCACTAATGTCCTGTGCTTTCTCCAGTAGAAGGTTTAAATCAGCTTCAGTAAAGTAGCTTCCTTCTCCACCATAATCATTATTAGATTTAAGTCTTACTTGTTCTTTAACATAATCTTTAAGTGCAATTCCAACTATACCACCGGTGTCTGTTCCTGCTCCACTTAAATTATTTAGTTGTGTTTGCAGAGATAAAATTAGTCTTTGTTGGGTTGCATTTAATCCTTTAGTATTTTTTACTATATATAACCCATCAAAAGTCTTCATGTACTTATCAAAGTTTAATACATATGATACATACTCTGGTGAGTTAATATTTTTAGGATCCTGTATAAAATTTTGAAAGTCTTTAATCTGTTCAAGCGCATCTTGCAATACCTCTGACAATGCAGTGGATTGTTGTTTAACACCATCTCCCATTGCAATGTTTATATATGCAATAGTTTTTGATATCTGATCAATTTCTTTATCTTTAGTAGATTGCATGTAGATATTAGATTTCAGTAAAGGAATCATATCTCTCTTAGCAATTAATGCTTTTTGATAAGTGTTTAGTAATCCTGCAGCTGCATTATACTCATCATAATTTTCTGCTTTACTTCTGTCATCATCATTAGTAGTCTCTGTTTGATCTTTACCATTCCAGAATTTATTATAAGCACCCTCTTGTTGTTGGTCTAATTTACTTTTTTGATATGAGTTTAATGCTTCTGGTACTATTTTATCTACTAAAGGTAGGTTCTGACTTACCGGGTGAGGCACCCATCTATCAAAATCTATACCTCCCTCATATACCTGATCAATACCTTTACCTGATATATTAACTTTAAAATGTATAGTAGATGTAGACCACTCATCATAGGATACTTCATACCCCATGTTTTCTGCCATTCTTCTGTATAGATTTACCTGTAAGTTATGTTGAGTTTCTGTTGTAAGTGCTTTAAGTTCTTCTAAAGTACCTGGCTTATTAACACCTTCACTTATCAACTTACCTGCCTTATCGTATTGAGCTAACAACTTACTGTCTTTATCTAATTTATATTCTCTTCCTTTATATTGATTTACTGTACGTTTTCCTTTAGCATCATTAAGAGCTACTTCTTTACTAAGTTCATTCTTAGTTGTTTTAAGGTCCATGATATTTACCTTACCATTTTGGTCAATGATAAAAATATCAGCAGTACCTGCCATTTTAGATGCTTCATCAAATAAAACAACTTGAGATAACACAATAGCACCTTTCATTCTTATACTATCCATAATACTTCCCAAAGTATTAAAGGTCTTCTGCATATCTTCTCTTGATAGATTATTGGTTTCAACAGCTGCTAATGAATCCTCAAAAGATAAATTTGCAATAACACCATCTAATAAAGTATCTACCTCATTACCAATATCTAGATTGATCTGATGCTCAACTTGCTTTTCAGGAGATAACTTTCCTTTAATAGCAGTAGTTACAGATGTATATACTTTATTTTTATCCTTTGAATTTATGTATGTATGATTTTCTTTATTAAGTGTAACTATTGAATCACCTGCTGCAGCATTCTTTACTGATACTGAGAGAGAGTCAACTAAAGTACCATCCTCTAGTTGAGCTACATTAAATAGTTGTAGTATAAGAGGTCTTTGAACATCATTAGCTACAGCTAATGCTTGTCTTACTTGTGCTTCCTTTGCTGGAGTTAAACTATATCTAACTTTACCATCTACTCTTTTTTCTAATTTAAACTGTATGCCTTCTGTATTAAGTAATTTTGCAATATCACTTAGATTTGTTCCTGCTTTAATTGCTGAAACAGGAAGAGGTCTACCAGTTAAATACTTGTTTAAATTTTCTATAACAGTTTTAAACCACTCTAGAACCTCTTTAACTTTTGCTAAAAAGTTTGTAGTAGGTGTTGTTTCATATTCTTTTTTGAAGTGTCTTGCTAGTGCTTGTGTTACAATCTCAAGATCTCTTTCAGTATCACTGAATTTTTTATTATTATATGCTGCTTCAATTTGCTGAGTTAACTCTGGAAAATTATTAACTGCTTCATCTAATAAGTTATTAAATAGTTCTTCATTTTCCATTTTTATTGCATCAGTAAATGGATGCAGTATTTCTTCAATTGCTATTTCATCAGTGACTCTTCCTTTTATTAGATATGCTGTGCCATCCATATAAAAAGAATTCACTTGATCAAACCCTACATTATTTTTTCTCCACTTTGGTAATGACTCAAACATTATTTTAGCTTGACCTACAGATAACATCTTTACCTTTACTTGTGGGAACATTCTTTTAAGATGCATTACAACTGCTCTAGATCTGTTAGTATCCCATGATCTAGATTTTTCTAATATATCTCTTGAACTAAATAGATCATTAACTGCTTCTATCTTATAACTCTTTGGAGTTCTTGTAACAGAAAATGACTCAGCAGGGATATTATTAATTTCTAAATATCTATTAAATCTTTTTAGATTGCTTTGTAAAAATGCTTCATCATAAGATTGTGTGGCAGGATTAGAATTATTAATTAAAAATTGCCCGTTAAGATTACTACCTATTCTCTCTCTTCTCAGGTTATCAATTACACTTTCTCCAAATCTTTTCTGTTTCAGAGAAAAAACAATATTTTGATCCTTAACCATAGTCTGTGCTTGAACAACACTAGGAAAAACTTTAGAGTCATTAAGAAGCTGCCAGTTATTAATGACCTGAGATGTTTCAACATCTGAATTATATTGTGTCCTTAATGCTTTATACCCTGCATCATTTTTATTATAACATGTAGCCATTTTCTATTTTTTAATTATATAAGACATTTAAGTCTATCTATCAATTGTTGTTGTCCATCTTCTGATTGAGAAAACATATCCCCATATAAAAGTTTTGCATCATCTATACTCTGTATACCATCAACCCTTAAAGCTTCTATTGCTGCAGGATTACCTACTATATTCTTACTCCACCATTCTTCTAATATACTTGCCTCAGCATCTTCTACAGAATCTTTTAATCCTTCATTTAGTTCTTCTGTTTCCTGTTGTTCTTCTTCTGTCTGTTCAGGAAGAGACTGATCAGTATCCTCTATAATTGAATTACCATTCTCATCAAAGATAAAACTTTTTTGATTCTTAGAGAGCTCCTGCAGCATTAACTGCTCCTTACTAATATTTACTTCTTTGGCATCTTCGTCAACCTTAACACTTACGCTATCATTTGTTTGATTTATAATTGCTGATTCAGAATTTAATGCTTCAGTAATCTCCTGCTTTTTCTCAAGATTTGTATCTACAATACCAACACCTGTACCTACAGGTTTACCATCAACTTGTGAATAGTCTTCTAGAAGTTCATCCTTAGACAATTCATATGCATTAGCCGGGTAGTCATTTTGTTGAGTGCCTCTACCTAGGTTTCTGGTTTGTTGATATGTTAATCTAGGACCTCCTACAAAGCCACCTCCAAATTGTTGATTAGATCCCATAGATGAAATCTCTACATATTCATATACATTCTCTTGTTCCTGTTCTAGAAGTCTGAATGTAGTGTAATAAGCAATTCCTGAAAATCCATTTCTTTCACTCTTAATTCTAATAAACTCTTTTCCATGATAGTCATCTGAAGTAACTGTAAATTTATTAGGTATAGTTGTTGGATCCCAAACAAAGCCATCTTGTAAAGCTGATGCATCATATGTATGTAATAATGGACCTACTACATTAGATTGTAGATACCCATACTTAAACTCAGACATTACTTCTTGTTTAGATAGACCAAATACTTTTTCAAAATCAAGTTGTCCTTTTAATGCTTTTTCTACAGATGCAACATTAGTCAAATACTTATTCATTACAAATGGACTCATTGCTGACATTAAAGTACCATACTTAAGTTGTAGACCATCTTTAACCATCATGTAATGTAGTACATCCTCAGCTAATTCCCTTGTTTCAATTGAACCATACAACCTTGCAAAGGAAGTTTGTAAATCAATTTTATTAGCAGAGTTGAGTCTTCTCCATGTATCTGCTACTACTAAGTTTAGACCTGTTTTATTACTTGCTGTACCGGCATAGTTAGTACCTATAAAAGAATCTAAAAAGTAATTAGACTCTAAATCTTGTTCTTCCCTTACTAACTGATAATCATTTATTTTTTTAATCAATGACAAGTCAGTTGCTCCAACAGGGCCTGGATAAATTAATGTATTCTCTACAGATGAATTACCAGAACTGTTATTAAGTAATTTTTGATAAGACTTAATAGTTAGATATGATAGTAGATCTTGTTCAATAACATTTCTTGTTTCATTATCAAAACCTCTGTCATCAGTATTCATACCGCTATATACTGGATCTAAAACACTAGCAAACTCTGAGCTCATTGTTAAAAGAGTGTTTGGCAATAAGTCAGAATAAATTTGACTAAATATTTTTAAGTATGTGCTTTGCCATGTTTTACTTTTATACAATGGAGATAAGTTCATCAAGGCTGTTTTCTTATCAAACAATTCTTGTAGATCTTGTATAGTTTTCTTTACAGCAGGAATATTTTGAGGCAGGCCTTTTGTAAGAGCAGTAACAGATCCCATTTTTGATGTATAAGTTTTAAGATCATTGAACTTCTTAAATAGATATAAAATTTGTATTCTTTCATTATCAGTAAGGTCTTCAGTACTATCTACAGCAGTCTTTAAAAACTCATCTGTTAGTCTAACAAAAGTAGGTTTATTACCTTTGGTTTTTTGATCTGTAATGTTTTTACTTAATTGTGCAATTCTTTGTTTTAATAATGTATTTAAGCTTGGATCAAATTGATCATCTTTATTTAATGCAAGAGCAAATAAATCACGTACCTCAGCTGAATTCAATAAAAGAATTGTTGTGTCTAGACTAACTCCAAGTGATAACATATTACCTGCTATACCTACAGCTTGTATATTTAAACCTAACTTAGATATTAAACGTTCTTTAGCATTATCTGTTTCCATTGTAATTAGAGAAGAAACAATATCCTGAATTCTAACCCCATCTATTTCATTTTGAGTAAAGCCATCATAGGTGTTATTATTAAATTTTATAGGAGATTTTAATTTTATTTTATACTCTCTAAGCAAACTTAAATATAAATTTGGTTTTACAATAGCACCAATTGCTGCACCTTTATTAGCTTCAAAAGCTTTGATCATACCAGTAAGATTATCTACATCAACTGATGAGTCAACTCTATTTTGAAATAGTTCCATACCAGAATCAGTACTTGAAAATCTTTTAAATAAATCTTCTAGTACAGCTAAATCAGCAGATTGATATGCAATAGGTAAATCATATTTTAATTGACCATCATTTAAAACAGATAATTCAGAACCAGTCATACCTCTATTCCCAGCTAATGCATATCTCAGATCTACAATTCTGTTGTTTAATACAGCCTCATTAGGTGTTCCGTTTTTTTCAACATAGCTTTTAAACTGTGCTTGTGTAGCAGGGAGACCTAATACTAACATAGCTCTTAGAGCTTCCTCACTTATTTTATTTATACCATTGGCATCAGTAAGTCTATTTTTTTCAGAATCAGTTAAAGCATTATCTATTCTGATAGAAAGAACTTCATCTTTATATAAGTCAGAGGCAGTTCTAATTGGGTTACCAGCTTGCTTAACTTGCCTATTCATATATTTTACATATTCAAAATATGAATTACCAGCACCATACTCTACAAAGTTTTTATTACTATCTAAGTAATACTCCTTCATAAGAGCATACACTTTATCAATATCAAAATCTGCTCCAGATATTTCTACTAACTCTTTAGGAAATATAGCTGAAGAACCATAATACACAGGCATAAAGTCTACCACTTTCATATTTACAGCTGAATGTTTATCTTGAGTTGGAATACGCACACCAAACATTTTAGATATTGCATCTGGGATAGATGCATTTTCACTATTATATATAAGGCTCATTATGTTTTTGTCCATAGGAGGCATAATAACCTCACTATATCTTAAGCCAGTTGGTTTACCATTTTTATATTCCATAACTCCAGTACGCAGATCATCAAGAACAATTACTCCTTCTGCAGGTATAGCACTTTGTAGTAAATCATCTATGCTTACTTCAGGTGTTACACCTTTCATTGAGCTCTCTCTTACTATTTCAGATCTAATTGGTACACCATCTTTAATTTCAAATACACGTCTGTAAACTTTGTGACCAAATGATGATACAAGTGCAAACGCATCTCCAGGTACTTTTTCTCTTAAGGTGCCTTTACTAAAGTATGTTAAAAATAATGACTCAAACCTCTTAGCAGTCACCGGACTATTTAAATTATATTTTTGTGCTCCGTCTTCTAAAGAAAAGAACTCTAATAAATTTGAACTTACTCCTGATGCCTGTAATGATGTTTGTGCTTCAAGTAAAAAGGCAGCTAGATTTGGTGTAATAGCTCCAGCTTCTTTAGATAATTCAAATTCATCCAGTGCTGTATCAAATGAGAATATTAAATTTCTTTTGTTCTTATATTTTAATGTAACTCTTTCAGATACTGCTTTGTTATAGGCAACTTTAAGAGCACCTACATTCATTGTTTCACCATTTTCATCTACCATGCCTTCAACCTCTACATTATCATCTTGTTCACTTGTAATAAGCTCTTTTATTTGTGACATATCAGTTACAATCTTCTTGTTAGATGGATTAATAACTTGTAGCCCTAGGTAAGATGTATCTAGATTAATAGATGTTAAATCTCTTGTCTTATCAAATTTACCAGACTCTGGATTAAGTCTATTAACTGATTGCTTCATCATCTTTATTGCAGATAATGGAGCGGCCATAGCAAAGTTTTGATTCTTTTCCTCATTGGCTTCCATTTGCTCACGTAAATAATGTAGCTCAACCATGTTAGGTTTTGCTTCCCACTTACCAAGATTGTCATTATAATTTGATGTATACTCTTTAGTTAAGACAGTAACAGACATTTTAATAGCTGTCTTACCATCCATATATACATACTTCTTAGAATTTATAAAGTCTTGTTGTTCAGATAAATTAATTGTATTTTCTTCTGTCCCATATGCTCTATCAGCATCAATAGGATTACCAACATCAATATCATCTAACATGTTTGACATTGCAGGACTCAATCTTCCAAATGCAAACGTAGCATAACGTACTCCTTTAGTAGTTATGTATGCTTGAGCATCAGCTAGATCTATATTATTATTTGTTAATGAAGATTTAGCCTTTGGTTCTTGAAAACTAAACATATCAAAATTAGTACTTTCATGAAATATACCCTTAGACGGATCTACAACTTTACTAGAAGCACTGTAATATGCAGCATTCTGAAGCTTAGCTCTCTTAACTCTATCAACCATATCTTTTAATGATACGGCTTGGTCTCCCAATAGTAAATCATTTATGGACTTAGAAATTATCCAATTGTTAAAAAATATTTGTTGTAGGTTATGAGATGTGTTGGTATTTAAATTTAATTTTAATCCAGATAATTCAATAGAAGTTCTTGCAACTCCTTCTCCAATTGTTAAACCTTGTAGTACTTGTTTAGATAAATTATCTTTTACTTTTAAATCTTGTAGTAGTGTATCAAATTCTTTAAAGCTTTCATTTAATGATTTAGTTACCTCACTTCTTATACCCGCCATTGAAACACCCTGTGCTAAAGAAACAGCTTTTTCAAAACTAATAACTTCTTCCTTTGCACCAGACTGCATTGCAATGTTTATTAATGATTCTTGCAATGATCCAGAAATAAGCATTTCGTTATTAGTAAATGAAAATGCTCTACCTTCTAATGAGTCATTAAACCCTTCTATTTCACCAGTAGATTTTTGATATTCAATTGTTTCTCTGTTTATTCTTTCAAACTCAGCTGAGATAGAATCCATAAAAACATTTATAGCTTGAGGAGTTAAATTAATACTACCATCAGCTTTAATTGACACAGCTTTAATAATAGGCAATGATGTTAAATCTCCTGTATTTGCTGCTTCCATTACTCTAAGAAACACAGGTGCTAGTGCAATGTCTTGTTTACCTAAGCCCACTACAGTTTCTACTTTACCACTTCTTCTATTAAAGTTAGCAGTGTAGTTGTTTATTAAAGATATAGCAAACTCTTGAGGGGTAAACTCACCAAAACTTTGTGTTGATTTATTTTTAGATATAGATTCATTTAGTATATCTTCTGTAGTTTGACTATCATCATTAGTTTCAATTTGATTTTTAAGCTTACTACCAGCAATTCTAATAACCTTTATTCTATTTTGATTTGCCAATTCATTAAAGGCTTCATTATTAAGTAAGTAATTGTTTTTTAAATACTCATCTTGCATTAATTGATCTCTTTTAACTGATGTGTTTAATGCTTGTATTGCTTTTAAATGATATGTTGGTAATTGATGTGCATATACTACATCACCATTAGGATTAACAAATGTTGATGCACCAATAGTTTCATCAAATGTAGCGTTGTTAATACTTAATGTAGTTAACCTAGATGCCATACCATCTTCTTTCTTAGAGAATATGTTTACATTGTTTTTAAAACCAGTATATAATTGATCTAGAAGCTCATTTGAAAGTGGAGTAGAGTCTGAATACCCTTGCTTTAATGCACCTAGTTCTGGACTGTTTTCTAGGTCAGATTCTGTTTTAGCAGAAGCAATACTAAACGCAATATAATTTGGACTTAATCTAATACCTATTAGATCAAACATCTTTTGAGAAAACTCTCTTGACACTCCAATTATTGTTGATGTATCTTCTGGATATGAAGTCATTACTTCTTTCATATTCTTTGTTAATCTTAAGAAGTCTTTTACCCTCTTAGGATCTGATAGCGCAAGCTTTTGTTTAGTTATAAATGCCTGAGCCCACTCATCTAATTGTGAATTAATGTCATCACGTTCTGAAGCAGTATATATTAATAGGTTACCATTTGAATCCCTTTCATTAAATATATAATCTACTTTGTAATTTTCAAATCCTTTTAGCATAGAAATTAATAATGATCCATCTTTTAAATCTTTAAATGGATCTTCAGTCATTAATTTTTCTATACTTAATCCTGTATCATTAAATAGTTTATCTACTACTGCTTTTCCTTGTGGGTTTAATCTTGAATATGAAAACATTCTTTTTAGCATAGTAACTGGGTCACTTTCATTTGACACAGATTTTAATATACTATTATATGCTTCATTAAACTTAACTGGTACAATTAATGGTTCTCCTTCTGTTAATTCTGTCTTACCAAAAAAGTCTGTTCCAACCAACGTAGTAGTAGCAATATATGATCTTACCTTAAATGATAATGAATTATATCCCCCTATCTCTGCCGCATCTTTATTAAATTCACTTGTAGATCTTAATCCGGTAGCATCTTCAATGTTCTCAACTATAAGAGCATTAGACTGATCCATATCAGATATAATATTAATTAAATTAAATACTTCTTTTTTGATATCTTCTGGATAGTTAATAAATGCTTGATCTAATTGTTCAAGATATTTTCTTTTAGCTCCAGTGAAGCTAGAATTAATTGCTGCTGCTGGATCAAGCATAAGCATAAAGTCAATTTCTAGATCATTATATATTTCAGTTGGGTTATATGATTGTTCTTTTAAAGAAAGTTTATTTACTCTATTAACAAACATACCAGCCATAGATCTAATTAAAGGATCTATTACATCTGTGTCAACATATAGCTGACCAGCTGGCTCACCTTCAGCTACAACTTTAGATGCAGAACCATATCTTACTGTTGCATTTGCTACACTAATAGATCCGCTTAAGCTTGTATCTAATTGAGTAAACTCATTTGCTTGTATAACAGCATTTTTATATTTACCAGCATCAATGTTTTCAAATAAAGTATTCAACTCATTAGCAGAATATTTTCCAAATACAGATTTAATCCACTCTATAATTCTAGTAAATAAATTCTTAACATCTGCATTTGTTTTACTACTGCTTGGTTTCATTTTAAAGTTATCAAACTCATCTGCCAAATATTCTTCAGCAAATTCATTTTCTAATTCAAGAGCAGTCATTTCTTGATATGCTTCAGCTGAATTTCTAAACCTTTCTAATTGTGTTTTATATGTACTTCCGTATTTGGCTTTTAACTCTGACTTAGCTATTTTTCTATACTTATTTATTTCTTCTTGACTAAGCACCATTCTAAATACACCATGAAAGGCTTCATGATATTTGTATGGACTATTTTCACTTGTATATAAAGTACCGTTTATATTTATACCATTTGCAATTCTATCAAGGTTCATTACAAAAGCACCTACTCTTTGATATCCTTCAGAGATTCCATTATTAGCAAGGGTTGTTAGGTTAGCTATACCTATTACTTCTGGTAAATTATCAGCAGCCCAATCTAAAAACTTATTATAGTCTTCAATACGGCCTCTATTTGTTGTTACTTCTATAAGTTTATTAGCTCCTTTTTCAAGTTTCTTTTTCTCTGCTAATAATTTTTTATATTTTTCACTTGATCTAACAGCTTTTATTTTTTCTTTTTTAGATAAACCTTTCTCAAGTTCAGCTCTTAAAGAATTCAACTCTGCATTTACTTTATCTAATCTAGTCTCAATTCCTGCTTCAACACTATCTGCAGATGCTAATGCACCTGGTCCTCCCATAGTAGCAACACCAAGATTAACTGATTGAGATATAAATGGTTCTTTCATTAATTCCAATTCACGCTCATTCAGTTCTCCCTCATTCCTTAAAATCTTATTTGTGATGTGATCAATATGTTTTTGCATATCACCTATACCAGCTTGTGATACATTAGCTAGTTTTTCCTCAAACTCTGCATCTTCCATATAAGCTACACTATCAACATCTTCCTCAGCCGTAGGTCTTTCTCTACCAAGTTCACCTTCTTCTTCTACCTTTTTGCTTTTATCATTAGAAGGAATAAAAGCAATATCACGTGAAAGTTGTATTGCATCTGATGATGCAGATACTTCAACAGTTTGAGCTTCAACAACTTCAGGTAATACTTCTGTAACTGCATTATCATATATTGTTTGTGGATCTGTATCTGTAGGGAAAGATCTTCTAAAATTGCCACTTTTTAATTCTGCACTTAGCTTCTCTACTCTTCCACCACCATCAGTATCAAGATTAAATTTTTCAACTAAATCATTAATTACATCTTTAGCAGATCTATCTGTTGCATTAACTTCTTCTGGGGTTAAACCTATATTAAAAGAAGTTTTAGTATTTGTATTATCTAAAGAAAGAAAGATGGACCCATCAGGACCCACATTAAGTTCAATTAAATTACCAGGCTTGCTACTTAAAAATAATGAGTCTTGTAATTCTGCATTGTATTTTACTGCTTCTTCAATGCTTTTTTCCATACTTTTAATAGCACCAATTCTCTTAGCTGCCTCTACTACTTCTACTTGTTTAGCATCTAGTTCTTCAGTAGTATATACAGTAGGCTTTAGATTTACTTTGGCAAATGTACCATTAGGTAATCTAACCATAGCAAGATATCTATCAGTACCTTTACCAGCACGTAATAGATTATCCCATTGATTTTGCTTTTTAAGTTGTAACTCAACAGCATCTTCAAGTGCATCTCTCTCAGCACCTTTTAGATTTGTAGTAAAGTCATAGTCTCTTTGCCCTGTTTCTTTATTATATTTTAAATTAAAAACAAATAAATTACCTTCACTGTCTGCTGTATCATATTGTAATGCATCCATTGGAATAGGATAAACCCTTTCTCTTGATTTTGCATAAGCAACTTTACCACCCCCAGCTGTAAGGTCAATTGTAAAAGGTAATTCTTTACTACCTGCTACAAAGTATTGAGGTGTACTACCTATATCTAGTTTATCAAATGATTGAACTATTAATGCATTTAATGCAAAGTCATTTTGTACTTTGCTAAGAGCCGCTTGTTTTTCTTCAAGTGTCAAGTTTTTATTTGGTTGTAATATAACATTACTTGCTTGCTCATTATTCATTGATCTAGGATCAATTTCTTTTCCTGTACGTTGATCTCTAATTATAAAAGCTTCATTATTTAAATATGCAAATACTTCTTCTGGGCTATTAGAAATTTCCATCCCACTATCAATAAGCTTATTGTTTATATCAGCCCTTAATTTTGGATTAGCAATTCTCACACCTATAATATACTTACTAGTACGTGCATCAATTAATGGATTTGCTTCTTTATATATTTTACCATCTCTATTTTTTGCTGTATAAGCTCCCCTTACATTACCTCCATTAGGATCTAATGACACCACAAATTCTAAACCTTCAATTTCACTAGGGCTTAGTTCAGACAATATCATATTAAATCTATCTTTAGCCTTTAGGTTATCACTACGTATAGCACTTTCCCTTGCTATTGAATTTTCTCCAGCACCTAGCTCAGTATAGTTTGTATGAGGATATAAAGTTGTTAGATCTTTTATTTGAATCTTAGTAACAGAATCAGGTAATAAATTAAACGTTGTTTCTTCAACAGTAAAGTTGTTAGCAAAATCACCTTGTTCAATAAATTCAAACTTTCTTTCTGATATTGGTCCAACATTTTCAGACTCTTTAATAACTTTAAGTTTTTGGTTATCTCCAAATCTATTTGAATACTGAGGCTTCTGAACTACTATATATTTAACACTTCCTTTATAGACAGGCTGACCATATGTTAAACCACCAACACCATCAAAAGAAAACTCTGTTGTATCTGGCATAGTCTCATCTAAGGCATCTAATGCATCTTTTGCTATCTGTGCTTCTTTCTCTAGAAAAGTACCCTGTACAGATGCAAAGTTGTCATCTAGAAAATCTAAATACTCTTTTGATAATGGGTTACCTGATTTATCTAAAATTTGATATGATACATCTGTAGTGTTATTAGTTTTATCAAAAGTTGTTATTTTATATATATCTCCAGCAAGGCCTCCTTTATAGAATTGTCTTTGTGGAGTATCTGGTAAAGATTCACCTTCTTCTAACTCTGTTTCAGCCATTGAAACTATATTAGATAGATCTAATGTACTTTGATTTAAAACACTTTGAACCAAAGGATTATTAATTAAAACTTCTGAATCTTGTAAAAATTCCTCAAATCCAATATCACCATTAATTATATCTGACTCTTTTGGATTATTAAATATTAAAGTTCCATCTGCACTATTCACAGATGCCTCACCTGATGCCCAAATTCTTTTTAGTGCATTTACTGTATTCCTAACATCTAATGCTTCAGCTGAATTAGCCCATTCAACACTATCTAAAATAGGTAGACCTAGTCTAGTTTGTCTAGCTCTATATAAAGCATAGTTTTTCTTTAATGCTTTAACAACTAATGGGCTATTAGTTGTAGTATCAATATCAATTGTAATACCTGCTTTATCTAATAGTGTATCTAATTTATTTCTTGAGTCTTCTGTTTGTTCTACAGCTGCCTCTTCCTCAGATTTTTCTTCTTCTGGCTTAACATCTTTTCTAGTACTTTTCCAATCTCCAATTAGCCTTTGAATCATGCCATGTTTAATTTCATGCACAGCAGGATTTATCAAACCATTATCATCATAAAATGTTTGTAAGAAATTAATATTTCCTGTTTTTAAAAACATTTCCATTTCACCAATGTCAGCAAATATTCCTTCTTTAGCCAATTGGTTTACAAACTCATTGGCTTCAACTACTTCTGTATACTTCTCTACAGATCTTCTAGTAATCTCAGCTCTCTTACCATATATAACTTTATTTACTTCATACTGTCTTTGTTGTATCTCAGCAAACTTTTCAGGATTCTGTAAATACTGAATGGCTTTATCATATACCCTTGCTCTACCTTTAAGAGCACCATAATCAACTATCTGTTCAAGTGCTGTATCTATTTTATCTTCAGATACAAATTCACCTTTACTAGATGCCATGAATCTTACATAATTTTTAAATTCACTTCTTAGTTTTCCTTTTAAAAGTTTATTTCTTTTAAAGGTTCCATTCTTAAATCTATTTTGTGGGTCAGTAACAATCTTATACATTGCTGTCAACCTTTTAATTTTTTGTCTTTTGGTTTTATTGCTTTCTCCAAGACCTTTGTCAGCACCTTCAGTAGCTGCAATTTGTTGTTGAAGCATTGATATTTCTTTCTCTATTGAATCTGAGTCTAGTAAAACTGTTATATCATTAGCAGACATGCCTTTAAATAATGGTTCAGATTCTAATATAGAATAAATACCATCTGCTCTTTCTAACGCTCTGTTAAAACCGTTCTCAGTAAACATTTGTAAATAACGCACATGATCATATGCATATTGATTTAATGCTTCAGCAATATATTCTGTTTCTTGAGTCTTTCTATTGTACTTATTTTTATTAAATGGGTTTACATTTTTATCTTTATTCCTATTATAGGAATCTTCAATTTTATCCATACTAGTCATCATACTAGTAATACGTTCTCTTAACTTTCCAGATTGTTTATCTTGTTTAGATACATTAGGAAATGCTTGTATGAGTTCTTCATCTGATAATTCTAGAAATCCTTGTAATTGATTTTTAAAATTAGCTGATCCTCCTGTAGCAAACATATAATTATACTGTGAAAATTTAGATGCATCTTTTGCATCTATAACACCGAACCTGTCTTGGCTAAATACATTCTTTCTGATACTTTCTGCTGCTTCCTTTTGAACCATAAAGTTCATTCTTGTAAGATCAAATAAGTCTGAAGGGTCATATGCTTGAGTATCCCATGATTTATTATAAGATTTCACAACCTCATCAATCATTTCCTCTCTGTTCTTCTTGTATTCTGCGTATGCTTCTTTTTGAGACTTAGATGCTAAACCAATACCAGCTTGCTGAAGCCCATAATTATATATAGAAGGTACACCTTGAAAGAATAATTTTTGTGGACCAGATACTAATCCACCCATAAGAAAACCAGATAAAAATACATTGGCTCCTTCAGCAGAAAACTGATCACCCATTGCAGACATTATCATTTGATTTCTTAAATCAATACCTCCTTGTGCAGGATTATCTAGTATTTCAGTATAGTAACCTACAGTTGCTGCTGAGATAGCTTCCTGTCCAATCTCTTGTATACCTTCTGCAACGTTAGCAGCAAAATAATCAAGCATTGCTATACTACCTGCACCGGTAAGACCTTTAAAGCCACCAGCTTTAACCTTACCCCACATGTTTGAAAAGCTATTGCCTACATATTTAAATGGGCTTTTAATTAATTCACCAGCAGAGTTTACTACTTTCTTACCTGCAGTATTAACTATATTTTTAGCAAAACCTTTTTGAAATGTATTACCTAATGTTCTTTGTATTCCTCTTTGAAAACCACCTAATGCATTACCAATAACAAACCAGTTACTTGCATAAATTAAAGGTGCATTAGCTAACATAGCTTTGAATGATGCATTGTTTGCTGCATTGGCTATATCTCCTTCAAAATCTTCTCCGGGTCCTTTACCCATATTTTTATTAGATGCCTCTGTTAAACCTTGTCTCATTACCTGGTTGTAAACCATTCCTGCTTCAAGTTTAGATTCAGCCATTGCTAAATTAACTGCTCTAAGGTCTCTATAAAATCCACCAAACTTAGTAGACATCTTAGCTAGATTAGACATATTCTGACCAGCATTTTCAGCAGTCTTAATATTTCTAAATGCCTTTACTGTATTAGGTGTAAATCCTTTACCTAATAGATTAAGTGACATTTTACCTCCTGATTTTACAGCAGTAAAAAAATCTCTTGCTGTTTCTAATTCTTTAGCTTTTTGTAATATCTTTCTTGTTCTCTCAAATAATTTTGTAAAACTATAAAGAGCTTTTGTACCTGTTACTGTATTCTTAGCGGTTCTTGCTATAAGAGCTGCATCAGAAACAGGATTCATACCACCTTGTAATGCTGCTGCTCCTGCAAGTATTACTTCTTCAATTGCTATTGATGCAAGTATACCCCCTGTGTATGCAGAGTTAGCAGCTAAGTTATTAATGAAACCACCTACTCCACCTCTAGTAGAAGAAGAGATTGCCATTATATCTTCAAATTCTGAAGCAGAAGCTAAGTCTGGTTCTAGGTAATCAGTACCACTTGTAAGTGATCCATATACAGAATTTAATCCAGTACCGGCTAGAGAAAACCATTGTCCTCTCATTCTTTCCATATCATCCCATATAGTAGAATTCTCATTATAAAAGTTCTCCATATTTGCATATGGTGAAAAACCTAACTTATCAAATTCAGGATGATTATAATATCTCAAAAATTGAGTTTGTCTCATTCCTGAAAACACAGGAGCTAATCTATTAGTAGACACGGGTGCATTTGGCAGAGTAGAAAGCTCTTGCATTTTAGAAAATGTACTCTTATCAGGTTGATCCTGAGCAATTGGATTATATGTATCAGTTGCAAAACTTGGAACACCTACACCTAAAGAAGCCATAGCACTTATACCATACTTATCTATATCAGCTTTATATTCATTAACACCTGATATTTCATCAGCAGCTAATGGTCCACTCATTAATAGATCATTAAAGTTAGTTTCAGGAGTTTCAAACAAATCAGCAATTGGTTCAAAGCGGAACTGCCCTTCAGGTATAATACTTGGGGCAGGTCTTTGTTGTGATACTATTTCCTCTGATAAAGGGCCTTTAGATTCGTTTTCCATCTAATGTTGATTTATTTATTAATAGCCTCATCTTTTTGTCTTAGGCGCTGATTATTATCTCTAGTATTTCTATATTCAAAGAGATAATTTTGAACTTGTACATCTATACCACGTAGTCCATGTTTAAAGTCCATAGGTACTGTTCCCGTCTCTTGAGTATATTCTGACCAGTTTGCTGCTAAGTCTGGATCTGCAGGTTTTGGATTATATGTATTGACAGAATATTGAACTGAATAATCACCAGTACCATTTTTAATAACTCTAAACTCAGCAGTTGGTGTTATACCATTATCATTAGGAACTTTGTAGTCAGCATAGCCACTATCATCTCCACTTAATATATCTACTTCAGTACTAGAATAATAATCATTCTTTTTAGCTTTAGTATTTAAATCATACTCTTGATCAAATACAACAAATATACCTGAACCTTCATTATCATCACCAATACCCTTAAGCCTTTTTAAATCATCCCTGGAAAATACACCATACTCATCATTGACTCCGCCTTTTACATATGATGCAAGCCAAGCATCTATATTACCAACTTCATAACCAGCATGAACTTTATTAGCTTCTTTTGCTCTACCAAAAACAGGCTTGTAAGCTAAATTAAATATAGGAGCAATTGCTGCAGTGTTAGATCTCTTAGGGTTATTAATCCAAGTTTGAAGATCTTTCATCAATCTATCCCTAACCTTAATAGCTAATGGATCTTTTTCTGTTAACTCACCTACATTACCTAATTTACCTACGCCTATTCCATATGGTAAACCTTTAGAATCCATATCTCTCATTTGTCCTACAAAATTGATAACTTCATTTTCACTATCAGCATCCCGTGATAACGGATTAACAGTATAGTTATATGTAAAATTACTAATGACATCTGCGTATCCACCCTCTATACCATACTTAATAGAATTAAAAGAAGCTGAATTTGTATTAGCATCTTTTTGATCTGTAAGTGCAGCATTAAGATTAGTCTTTAATTCATCATATACTTGTTTTGCCTCAGCTCTAATAGCTCTGACATCTACAGTCATTACTGGAGTAACACCATCTGCTTCAAATACATCTCTCATATATGAACCATCTGATGTGGTAACTACACCAGTTGTTGGTGAAATACTAGTACTTGGTTTCCCTTGTACCTTTTCCCTTAGTGGAATTAAATAGTTTCTTTCACTTGTACCAATATCCCATCCCCATTCATCATAGTTTTTTATAGTACCGTTTTTAACTCCTTCTATAACTGCATCTTGATATTCTTTTAGACTGTAAGGCATGTTTGATCCTTCAGCAAAAAGAGTTGGCATTCCTGCATCCATAAACCCTCTTATGTCACTATCTTTTCTTGCTGTTTCTAATATTTGATTTTGATCAAAGGCTTGTTTATATGTCTTATATGCTTCTTTTATAAATACATCACCAGCTTTCATTTTTATATTAGTACCATTAGGTCCTGACATCAAATCATATAGATCATCATATTGTGTCCTTTGATTAGCATCACCTTGTGTAGTTTCTATATTATCTTTAGTTACTTGTCTTGTATCATTAAAAAGAAGTTGTTGCTCTGTATACAAGTTTTTAATATCATTAAGATATTTTAAACCACCGGAACCATCTCTATTCATAGGTTGTGAAAGTTCTTTTCTTATTTCCTGTAAATCACCTACAACTTCTCTACCTCCTAAATTAATTCTAAACCTTTGATTATCATCACCAGTATTTCCTTTAGGATTAAGCTGTTGTAACATACCCACTTGTCCCGTTGAACCTAACAACATAGAAATTTGCTCTCTACCTACATTTTGCATATGAAGACCATGGTCAGCTTTAGCTGTTTCCATAATATCTGAATTTGGAGAAACATCTCCGTCCTTATCTACCGCTCCTTCAATTGTATTAGCATCACCAATAGTTACTCCTCCTTGATTAAGGAAAGCTCCTAAACCACTATTTGCTCCACCACCACCTTCAGCCCAAGGCATTTTCACCAAATTACCTGCGTCATCATATTGGTAGCCTTTATCTAATAAAGTATTATTATCTTTTCTATCTGCATTATACTTTGCTTGATTAAAAGCATTAGTACTACGTGCTGAAATTTCAGCCATGTTGTACTTAAACTGTTTTTCTTTAAGAGCAAACTCATTAGGATTCATTTCATATATGTAGTCTCTAGCACTCCATGATTGTGCAGACTCTTGCATATCATTTAAAATATTGCTTTGCATATATAAACTATATGCTTTATTTAATAGGTTCTGATTTGTTGGAGAAGGTAATACGGCCTCATTAGCTATTCTTTTCTTAGCTTCAATATCTAATTTATATTTTTCTATATCAGATAATTGTTCTTTATCTAAGTTATCTAATTGACTACCAGGTACAAGACCTTTACCACCTTTATAATTTGCCCATGTTACTGCAGCTTTTTCTGCTTTTTCTAAACTCTTTAAATCATTATTTAATTTATATTGATTTACTGCTTCTATTCTTCTAACAGTTTCAGTTGCCCACATTTCTTGACCATTAGCAAGTGAACCTGCACTTCCGCTTTCTACAGCTTGTGTAGCCCAGTCCATACTTTTTACATAAGCCTCAGTCTGATATGCTTTTTGTACTCCAGCATTATCAATTAAACTTGCTCGTATTGTTTGTAATGCAGCACCAGTTACTAAAGAACCATTTTGCTCAGTAATAACCCAATCAGTATTTGCTATTTCTTTTGGGTTTGATTTTGATACATCTTGATTTGGATTAAAATTAGGATTTGCAACTTTAGCAAATCTATCCATCTTCATTTTAAGAGGTGGGTCCATGTTTTCTAACAACTGTTGACTCATCTTAAATAAGTTAGCTTGAGGAACAAACTCTGGTAACCTCATAGACATAGCTTTATCTGGATCAGCATTAATAAACTCATCCATTTGATATTGCATAGCTCGTTTACCAACTTCCCAATACTGATCTTGTACAGTTTGGTCAGGAGAATTTAATAAGTTCTGTGCTTGCCTATTCTGGTCTCTAAACCTTGAGGTATATACCATATCTCTTACAGTCATATCATCGTCATAGAAAGGGGCAAACACACCTTTAGCTGCATCAACATTTGATTGCAATGATAAATCTAATCCTGATATTTGTTCAATGTTAGGAGCAATTTGTTCTGCATATTGATCCCTTCTTTCTTTAGTATCTTCTCTTGCTAAGTCTGCATAAACAACTTTATTATATAAGTCATTTGTAGCTTTATAGTTTCTATCATACTTATCTGTTCTAGTCTCTAAAACTGCAGACAAGAATTTATAATCCGGTGTAAACGGTTTAATATCTGGTAAGTATGTTTCTACTCCTTTAACGTATGTTGCCATAATGTAAAATTAATATAATTATATAAGTTTACAAAGTGTTTTATATAAACCCTTTAAGTTTATAATCCCATTTTACCACTGTAAAAAGGTACTGCCCACTTTGATAACTTCTTTATTTCTTTTCCTTTTCTTGCTCCACCAACTTTATTACCAGCTGCGTCATATCCAGTTACTCCTGAATTATTTAATAATTCATTTTGACCATTTGTTCTACTTGCATTTGGTGGAGTAGTACCATAAGTTTGATTAAATAACCATTCAGGAACTTGCTGTTGATTACCTTTTTCATCTTTACCCATTAGTTTTTGGAGCTCTTGGTAATTCTCAATATTTTGCTGAGCTGAGTTACCAGAAGAATCTTTCATTAATTTTTTACCATTAGGGCCAAATTCAACATCCCCACCTTTTAGTGTATTTACATTATAATAATCATATAGCTGATTCATATTATAAGTATTTGCTGCATTGGTTATTCCAGCATTATATAAATCATTCATTTTACCAGTCTTCCAATTATCAAAGTTATTAGCATTTTGAAGAGCTACTGTAGTATCATCATACAGTTGTTTATTTGTAGCATTGTTTGCCATATCAACTTTCATATCAAGTTGAGGTTGCATAGTTGCTACTCTATTCATTGTTTTAACATTGTTTTGATTTACTTGATTTATAGCTTTTGCATTAGCATCTAAAGTTTTTCCTTGAATATTACTTCTTGCAATAGCTTGTGGACCATATGCCCCTAATGCTTGAGCCATAGTATTTTGACTTGCAAGGTTAGCATTAACACGGCCTGTATAATCATCCAAAACATAATCAATTTTTTGATCTTCTAATTGTGGTGCCCAAGGCAGGTACAATTCATCATCAATATTATTTAAAGCTTGAATATTATTTTGATCTTGTTTCCACCATTCTTTTTTTGGTGGTGGTTTGACTACTGGTGGTATTTTGGTTTCTGGTGGTTCTTCATCAAGTTCCATAAACTGCTCATCTCTTGCTTGATAATTCATATCAAACCCAGGAGCATTTACAGTATAACCACCTCTCTTACCATCAAACCTTCTTTTTTTCCATTCTTTATCTAACTTACCATCTCCATCTGTATCATAAGTATCAGGATCATTTTTAAGTCTTTCTTGTAATACTTCATCTGTAAAGAAGTATGGTATATATTGAACATTTTTTTTCTCAAAGTATTCTTTTCTTTTCTCTTCATACTTGTTTTGAAAGCCTCTCCAATTTGCATCATAGTTTGGATCTTTCATATCCATGTTAAACTGGAAGTCAACACCATCTGCTTTTAATTCATCTATAACAGTCTGATTTCTGTAATAAAAATCTTCTTCAGATTCTTCACTAGAAAACATATCTGAACCATATCCAAAACCATCAGTATTCCTTGATTGTGTGTCAGGTAATTTATTACCAGAAAACTTACCAGATATAAATGTAGCTACATCACCAACATCAGGATCATTATTTAATTCTTCTTGAGCTCTAATATCAGGAGTATATGTATCACCTAAACCACCTGCACCCTTTATTTTATCTTGATCAAATACCTGAACCTCAGTAGCTCCTTTTATTGTTCTACCATCTTTTGCCTCACGTACAAAAGATATTTTACTCTTCTTACCATCTTTTACTATAGTAGGAGTATATCCATCAGCAATAAATTTATCAAACTTTATAGCTTTTTCACTTCCTGCTTTATAAGGGTTTTTGTTACCCCCAGAATCAACAACAGTTTCTACTTGTTTATCAGTAGCCTCTACAGTTTTATCTGTTGTTACAGCTTCCACAGCAACGTCATTAGTGGGTCCTGATGCAACTTCCTCAGAAGTTTCTTCTACTTCTACTTGAGGTCTGACTACTTTATTGTCACTATCAAGAGTAACCTGTTCTACTTCAACATACTTTCCATTTGTAAATTGATAACCTTGACCAGTGTTTTTATTTAGATAATACTTACCTTCTTCAGCGGCACTAGTTGGAGGTACGTAATATGAACCAAACCCATCATTAACTGTTGTTACACCTCCATCATTAGTATCTCCAGTATCTACTGTCTCATATACTATTTCCTCACCCCCTTGTGCTTTAGTTAAGAAATCTCCTAACTCAGAACCAAACATTGCAGTTCCTAACATAGCATTGTTTTCCATAGCTAAACCTGGCTCACCTACTTGAGGCATAAATTCTTCCATAGGTGAAGGCATACCTTGTTGTGGCATTTGCTGTTGCATACCTTGTGGTTGCATACCCTGTTGTTGTTCTTGTTGAGCCATCATTTGTTGCATCATCATTATCTGTTGCTGTTGCTCAATGGGTAATGCTGCTAGTGCTTTGGCCTCTGCTTCTTTCCTTGATATTTCTTCTACTTTAGCTGTAAACTCTATTGGGTCTTCCCCTATAGAAACTAAATAAGGATGTGATGCTAAAGGTACACCATCAGAAAAATCTTTTTTAGCTTCTTGTACAAATGCTAATTTAGATAAATCATTCATGTTTTTCTTTAACATTAACTCTGCACTTGTTGCAGATATGTTATCAGCATATTGTGAATCTAATTCAGCATAATAATCTTGCAGTCCAAATTTCTTAGATATTTTAGCAGGGGTTTTCTTACTACCTCCTACATTAAACTCATTCATTTCATCTTTAGTAAACTTTAGTTTTCTAGTATCAGAAAAAATAAATGATTGATCAGGCAAAAACATTGGAACACCACCACTTCCATGCCTAGGACCTTGTATGTCATATAAACCAAATGTACCATCATTATTCAAATCAGTTAATACTGTTTCTCCACCTTCTGCTTCTATATTTGCATCTTCTCTAGGTACACTTGATAAACTGTATCTAACTGATTCATCTTGTGAATTGTTAAAATTAGTCTCACCATAGTATGCCTGTGGAGTTGTAACCAAACCATAATCAGCTTGATCACCTGTAGTCATTCCACCATCTTTCATAGTATTGTCTTCTACAACATTTCCATTACGGATACTAAAACCTTGTGGTAATTTATTTATTTTAATTTTTGCCATAATTATAATTTTTCTATGTCAGCTCCAGCTGCAATTAATTTTGCCAACATTCTTGAATCTACTTGTACTATTTCACCACCACCTTGTGCTTTAGCCATTTCTCTTTTTATAACTCTATCTCTATTTGCTAAGTACGCAGCTTCTCCCCCTTTTTTTAATCCTTTAATTTTCATTGCTGATCTAATTCCAAATTTACTTACTCCACTAGCATCTTGATAAAAAGGTTGATCATAAACATAATCTCTTACATCTTGCTTTTCTATTTGAGCTTCTTGTAAAAGGCGTTGTAAATCTTTTTTAGATACTTCTGAAAAGAAATCTAAACCGGTACCTATTGAATCAATATTTTTAGCTTGATCCCATACAGACATTACTTCTTCTTGTGATGGTTGACTTAAATTATAAAGTTGTTTTCCTAGTTCACTTTCTCTAAATTCTTTTGGCAGTGGTTGTAACGTATCTTGTGCTACAGTTAATTGCTCTTCCTCGGCAGGAACTTCAACTATCTCACCTGCATTTTGCATAAACTTAAGTATGTTATGTTGCGCTTCTGGTGGCAATGCTTTAAAGCCTGGGTTATTAACACCCCCACCTTTTTTGCTCATATATAATCCTGTAGTAGCATCACCTTCACTACCCATTATCCCAGTATTAATATCAAAGGTACCTCTTTTATTAAATGCATCTGTCTTAGTTCCATATATATTATCAGCAGACAAACCAACTCTCATATCTTGCATAGCTTCTTCTTGCTCTACTTCATCAAAATAATCATTAACTACACCTGCACCTTTTACAAGAAAATCACTTACATCTCCAAAAGCTGTTGCAACTTTGCCATTTTTAACTCTATCAATAAATCCACCAACACCACCATAGTTTACATCTAAACTTCCTTGATCTATTTTTTTGTAAAGATCTTCTGCAGTTTCAGGTTTTACTTCTTCTACTAATCCTTTTTCTTCTTTTGCCTTAGTGCTAACATTTTGTGGTCCTGATGCTAAGTTCTGCATCATTTGATTGGTTTGCTGTTGTAGTGGAGTAGGCCCTAATGTAGGATTTGCTGATTGTAAAACAGCATCTGCTGCATTACGAGTATCTCTATTATAATCAGTTGTTTGAAATTGTTTAAAGTAATTACTAAAGTCCATTGTGCTAGAGTCAAACCCATCCGGAAAAGTATATTTACCACCACCATAGCTACCATCATAGCTACCTGGACCATCTGGAAAACTATACTGAGCTCTTGGTAATGAACCACCATTTCTTAATACTTCTTCTTTTTCTACCTCTACTTCAACTTCTTCTTCAACTTCTTCTTCAGCTGGTATAGTTTTTCCCTGTTGTTTTAATATACTTTCAATATATGCTTTTGTAGCAGCAGAACCAGCTTTCCATTGTTCTATTAATTTAGCAGAAACATCTGATAATCCACTTGGTGCATTTGCCTTATTGATTTGCTTTTCAGTTTCTGTTTGTATAATATTACCCAATAAATCTTTTTGTTGAGTTTCATCAGGGTTTTCTATTTTAAACTGTTCCCACCAATTTTTGGCAGCAGTTTTATTTTCATCACTTAAATTAAGTTCTAAATCATATGTTGCATTAGCAACTTTGTTCATTTTATTTTTAATTGTTTTGCCTTTCCAATCTCTAAATGAACCATCTTTAACACCATCACCATCTGTGTCTCTTCCACTAAACATATCTTCATAACCACCAAGTAGAGCATTAGCTGCATTACCCAAATTAAATTTGCCTTGATTATATATAGCAGGATTGACATACATTGGTCCTGGCTCTAGAATACCTTCATTTTCTAAACCCTCAATAAAACCTGGTCCTTTTGGTTTAGGTTTACTTGTGTCAGTAAAATTTACTTTCCCTGCTGTAATAGCATTCATCATGTTGAGATTCTCCTGACCCTGTGTTCCTGTATTAGCTGTAGAAGTTTCTGTACCTGTCTGTGCTTTAAATCTTGGATCTAAAGTATACTTTCTATTAGGAGGATTATAAGAACCTTCTCTTTGTCTTACCCCTTCTGTATAGTCTGTTGCTCCACCCTCTTGTTTTTTAAAAGTTGCTGCATTCTTTGCAAAATTAGCCATCTTAACTACAGATGGTGGGTAAGCCTTAGTATTTGACATAACCTTCTTAGCAGCTTCAGGAACGGTCATACCACGGGCTTTAGCCCATCTAGTAAACTTTCCCTTGTTCTCTGGCTTAATTTCTATACCAGACTTAGCTTGATCTATAGAAGTTATATTCATGTCCATACCTGGAGCTTCTTCTTGTATAGCTTCTGCCCTTGAAATCTGTTGTGGATTATTATTGATCTGCTCAGCTGATGGTTCTTGAGGTTGTTGCATTTGTTGTACTTCCTGAAACAATTGCACAATTGCTTCTTGTTCCATACCAAGTTGCATAAGGGCTTGACCTATAAGATTTTGATCTACTTGTTGTTCAATCAAAGATATAACTACATCATGTGGTTTATTACCTTCTTGAATTGATGTGTTAAATAATTCTGTAATTTGCATTACTTGAGGGTCAATTTCCTCTTGAGCTCCCATCATAGGTTGTTCACCATGTGTTGCACCCGGCATCATTGAACCATCAGGCATTTGATGCATAGGTTGTTGTGATTGCATACCAGGTTCACCTGGAATCATTTGTCCACCTTGCTGTTTTACACTTATTTTGTTTAAATCCACGTTGATATAATTATATTATTAATATACAAATAATTAGGGAGATTCACTAATCTTTAGGGTTTAAGGTTTATACAAATGAGTCATAATATAATTAGGAGGACTCATGTTACCTAGGGTTTTAGCATCATTATAATGAAGCCTATTAAGCTTATCATATAAATTCTTTGCTTCAACTTCTTTTTCTGTACCATCATATAGACCTTCCATATAACCTTTGTACATTTCTAGATCTTGTTTTTCTCCACCTCTTTTAAACCCAGGCAAATACTTATCTAGTTGTTGAAATTTTAAATATTTAGCATTATTCATAACATTGGTAGTATATGTTTTACCACCATCTTTACTAGACCCTCCCCAGTGTCTAGGTAATGTTTCAAATAAATTGTTTCTATCTACACCCTTCCTATTATTAGCTAAAAAAGCCAATCTAAGAACTGTTGCTATTGCTGCTTTTTCAGGATCTAATAAATCTTTATTTGATTTTATATCAAACTCATAAAACTGTTTAAGTAAATCAGATTCTTTACCTGCAATTATTTCTTCATTAGTGAGACCTTCATTAGCTACATTAGACCATCTTAATTGTGTTAGACCAACACTGTTATCATTTCCTCTTGCATTTATTTCATAGAAAGGCTCAGCACTTGTAATGTTATCTAATGAATATCCATCATATTTTTTAAATACATCTGGTGAAGAAGTTACAGTAGGTAACATAGATGTAGATCCTATAACAGGTAACTCACCTTTTTTATTCATATCAGCTACTTTTTTCTGAGCTCCTCTTAAAAGATTTCCAGAACCACTGTGTGTATCACCAAATTTAGATTCGTTACCATATATACCAAAAGCTATTCTAGCTATATCATTATATACATCACTAGGTATACTAGCAGTAACCATGATTTTTTGTTTGTTTGCAACCAAAGCATTTATAAAGGGCTTTGTTGTTGTTTCAAATTCTTGTTTGTCACTAGTATCAGAAGTAAAATAATCTCCAATACGTGATTCATTATATACTTCTTTTTCAAAGAGTTCTGTATTAAATACAGGTCTAATTGGTTTATAGTTTAATGTGTTTGTAGCATAGTTAGAACCTTGACTTGTTTGTTTATTACCCTGTGAATCTAAATATGATGAACCATACTTCTTTCTATTTTCACCTGACATTCTCATAACCGCTTCACCATCTACCCATTGGAATTGATTACCTTCATCTTCTGGTAAAATATATACTGAAGTACCTTTAGGTAAATCTAAATCATATAATGCTTGCATATCAGTACATTGACCATTTATACATCCATTACTTGCTTTATTGTTTTCTAAATTATTATCATCAAATAATCCAGTTCTATTTGCAGTAGGCCCATGTATTGCTGTTGCTACATCTATGTCAGTACCATCAGTAAATAAATTAAAAGAAGGTACACCTTTACCACCATATTTATTAGGTGAGTCTTCATAACTAGCATTTATATAAAATTTACCTGCCCCAGTATTTTTATTTCCTGCAGCCCAATTAGGTATCCATTTACCATTTCTTTTATCCTCATCAGTAATTATACCATCACCATTAAGATCCCACATTTTAGTTACTGTTTGTGCGTCACCTTCATTAGCACCAGTTAGTACTTCAAAGTCTAGTATAGATTTACCACCTCTCCAAACTTCTAAACGTTTTGTTTTTTTATTTACTATAACATAAGGAGAATTAGGGTCATTAACTAATTGTGATTTTTTAATAATATCTTCATCTGATCCATCACTATTAATGATCATTCTATCTTGATCTAAAACATCTACATCAATCCAACTTTCTTTAACTTCATCTAATTGCTCATATGATTCTTGAGGTATTTTTAATTGTTGATTAACATTAATTTTATTAATATCTCTAAGAGAGTTAGCTTCTTTTAATTTTCTAGTAGATGTACCAAATGTTTTAGCTATTCTACCTAATGTATCTCCTGCCTTAACATTATAAACAGCAAACTTAGTTTTACTCTCAGGTAAAATAATTTCTTGATTAATATTTATCTGACTTGGGTTGTCAATATTATTTAGAGTTACAATTTCATCTACTGTAGTATCATATTTTTCTGCTATTCTTGTTAAGTTATCTCCAGCTTCTACTTTATATGTTCTACTATTAGGTTTAGTTTTTACTTCTTTAGTTGGGTCATAACCATATTCTCCTTCTACTGGAGTATAATCACTTTTATAAGGACCAATATATTTATCTACTTCATTAACTGGTGCAAATTCAGGTATTAATGAAGTATCATAAGGTTGGAAGTCTTCTCCTCCATATTGCATTGTATATAAATCTTTATATTGTTTATATTTTTCATCTGTATTTACTTTATTAAAATTTTCCTGTACATCAGGTCTTCCTTCAGTATCTGCATTGTTAAGAATCATATCTATATATTCCCGTGTTTCCCTTGGTAATCTGGATGTCCAATCACTTGAGTTATATATATCTACACCTTCTTCTTTTAATTCATTTAATAAGGATCTAACATTACCTCTACCCCAATTGTAAGATGCTAATGTTTTAGCTAATCTAACAGAATCTAACTGGCCTTCTTTATTTATAAATGAAGAGTTATATAATTCATTCATTGACCATTTTTGTATATCACTATTTTGTTTAGGATTAAATGGATCTACTTCCTCTACACCTGTTGCTTTTTTATAATCTTCAATTATATCACTACCTATTTGTCCTAAACCTTTGTATCCTTTTTCATTTGCTGCATTTGGATCTAAGCTAGATTCAATAAACGCTTGCTTATATAAAACATCAGGGCTTATACCACCACCATCTTGAAATAGTTTTTGCAATGCTATATTTGGTACACCTACTTGATAAACTTCATCTGCTAACCCATCTAACTTTACACCTCTAATTCCTAAACCACGGAACTCATCATTTAACAATCCTTTATTTTGTAAGCGTTCAAATATTTTACCATACTTAAGTTCTAATGCTTTAACTTCACTAGCATCAAATAAACCTTTATCTTTTAAAAAATTACTTGCAGGTCCGTCTGCAATAGTTCTATTAGTACCAGATCTATTTAAGAAAGTGGTTTGTCCATAGTCTGTTGCATCTGAAAATTTCTTTGGGTTCCTTAAACGGTTTAACGCCATACTAAATGAATCTTCACTTAATGAACCTGTTAAAGTGTTTTGTTTCATAATACCATACTTAGGTACAAGCTCTTCCATAGCATTCATTGTTCTTCCAGCAGTAAAAGGGTTTTTTACAAAGGCATTGTCAAAAGAAAAATAATCACCTACTTCATCAGTATATTTAGATAAATCAACAATATCTCCACTTTCATTAGTTGCACTTGCAACAAACCTTCTACCAAATTCATCAGGTCCGTAGTTAAAACCTTTAGGCCAAAACATTTTTGGTATACCTGTTTTATCAACAAGTTCACCTATTTTAGAATTAGTAGTCATTACCATGTCTGTACCTACAATAGGTGTGTTTACTTTTCTTGGTATTTTTTTAAGTTGTTTTTTAATTGGAGCTTTAATAGCTTTTAATACAGAAGGTATTGTTTTTTTACCTCCAGTTTTTACAAGATTTTTTACTATACCTGCACCAATATATGTAGTAGGATCTGTTAGCATGTCAAGTGCCAATCCTCCCCAAAAATTATCTACACCTAAAGTTTGTGATACTGATTTTTGTTTAGCATCATCATCAAGTATAGTAGTACCATATACATCAGGTACTATGTTACCCCAATTAAATTTACCATCACCTTTACCACTAATACCTTCTATACTTTCTCTAACTAAATTAGCAGGTGTACCTAAAAGCTGTAATGCATTATCTGCAATATATAAAGGGTTTAGTGTATTGTTAAGTAAATTCTTCCAATCAAAACCTTTTTTTTCTTTATTTCCAGTTACTGTTACTTCAGGTAATTGTACAGTTTGGATATTATCTTCAAATTCAGTTTCTCCAGCATCTTGCATAAAACGGCCACCGTACTGACCTTCAGGTAATTTACTTCTTTCAAAAGTTTTACTGTATGCTGGAACATCTTTTACATCATCTATATATATTCTACCATATATTTCAGGAGCATTTACTCCAAATTTGCTTTGCATGTCTTTTGACAATACATTATCTAAAGGTTCTACATCCCACACATCATAGTATGATATATACTTACCTTTTTCATCTTCACCTTTGTCTACTTTAAACTGACCTAAAACCCCACCAAAATTCTTTAATGTATCAAAATCATTCCACCCATTACGCTGAAGCATCTTTATAAGTGATTTTTCAGTTTGTTTAGAAGTATAATAAGTTGCATCTGGATTTTTAGACTTAGTTGGTTTATAAAGAGACTCTTCTATTGTATTATGTTTTTGAGGTTGACCCATATATAAATTTAGAAGATCTGTCCTCTCATTCATCCATGCAGGGTTTTCATTAGCATTATCACTTCTATTATCATGAGTATTTTTATCACCTTTCATTGCATTCCAAAACCTATCAACCGGATCCATATAAGTATAAGGATAAATATTATCAGCCACTGCTTTTCTAATTGGATTAGTAATAGCTTGTAAAAATGTTTGTTCTCCATTGTTTCCAAACTGAGCTTTAGGTAATGCGCTCCCACCACACTTGTGACATGTAGATACATCAGCTCCACCATCTGCTGCTTTCCATTCCCAACCACAGCTATTACAAGACATGGTTTTATTTAGTAAACCACCTCCACGTTTCATTTTAGGTTTCCAAGAACCTTCTCCAAATTTAAAAGCAGCATCTTTATCTTCACCAAACTCTATAACTTCTCCTCTTCTTTTGGCTTCTTCATATGCAGGTCTCCAGTCTTTTTCTGCCTCTTTAGACATGTCAACCCAAGTACCATCTTCATCTTGAAATAAAGTAGGAAAAGAAAACCAATTAACTTCATCTAAAGTTTCTGTTCTCATTATATGAGAAGACTCACCATTGACATTTCCTTCTGCATCATAGTTCTCTCTAATACCGTTTCTCTTTGGAAGTGGGTATTGATTTTTAATACCATATTGAGCCATGGGTATTTCAAACACTTTGTCACCTGGAAACTGATAGTTATTACCAGGTGTCATCATTTGACTATTACCTAAGTTATCTGTTCCCATAACAGGAAAATCTACATCTTCCATAGTTATATTACCTGACTCAATAACATTATAAGGATTGTTTACATCTTCACTATAACGTTTATAACCATCTACAGATATATGTTGTGTAATATCTTTTAGAAATTCATTTGGTCCTCCTGGTAGTCCTGTGCTTTTTTTATTTCCCATTATCTTTGTGATAGTAAAAGTTTAGTATTATTTAGTCTAAGCAACATCTTTCTATTTCCAGATACATTTCTACGTAATATAATATTATTAGAGTAGTGTCTAAATTTCTTGCGTTGTGTTTGTGGTTTATTATAATTTAGATTTATGGAATTTAATGGTCTTACATAACCATTACATGATGTATCAAATATAGATTGTTCTACATTTGTAAATTCTCCTCTATCATTAGTAATATCCCAAAACTGATTAAATCTAAACTTATGTTCAACTTTAGAAACTAGTATATCAATATTATTAAAACCAACAATAGGATAAGTTAAATTACCCCATGGATTATTAACTGGTTGAGTATTTAAAACTAGTAGTCCTGATACTTGATCATTATTATATATAATAGATGCATCAAAATTATAATCTAAATCTTCCCACTTATCTCCTCCACACATGTTATATTGAGGATCTCCTTTATATACATATGTTTCTAATTGATATTCAAAACTTCTTATTGTATTAACTGCTTGTCCTGTGTTAGATATTAAATCTATTTCCCAAGGATAATCCTCACCATAATAATTTACAAATGAATCACATCTTACATTATGTCTCCAAAATCCCCCAACTCTATAATTAGCAGCTATTTGATCAAAGTAAAAATAATTACATACTAATGGATTTGGGTCAGTCCAATTACCTGTTCCATCTAAATTATATATATCTGCTCCAGTAGGACATGCACCAGACTGAGTTACAACAGAACCCGGTACTGTAGATATAGGACAATCACATGTTACTTTTCTACAGACAGGTGCTCTATCACTGTCATCACATTCTCCACTTGATGCTGTATAAGTTGCTGTAGTTGGATCAAAAAATACTTTAGTGTATCCTGATGGACAATCACATACATAATCCGTACCACATACTGCACCTGCAATTGCTGATGCTACTGCTTGACTAGTAGAAGAATCTGATGCATTAATACCCCATTGATATGGATCAACATTAACAGGTCCACTAGTCATAGATATATCATTTAATACTCCTGCAGTCGGTGGAATAGAACTAGAAGCTCCACAGTACATAGCATAAACAGACATATAACTAGGAGCAGTACCAGTACCTTGAGATGTATAATTTTGTCCAGCATTAGTTCCTGCGGCATCAGTTGTATCAGTAATTAAAATCTGTATTGCTCTATAATCAGCATCTGCTGTCCTATCACCCAATGTTGAATTTGATACATTACTAAGTATATTAAATCCAGTTTGTAATCCTAATGCAACACTAGTAGAACCATTCGTCCAATTATTATTCATAAAGGTGGTAGCTTGATTTTCAGTTACTAAATGACTCATTGTTACTGTACTCCCCCCGTTAGGTATATTAAATGTTGTACTGCTGCTATCCCAAGTACAAAATCCAACTTGCATTTGACTATTAGACATTAAGTTGACTACTTGGGGATCATTTAATAATATAGTCATAAAAGCCTGTTGAGCCTGTCTTCTACCAAAACTAATAGTACTTCCTGATACATCCATTGATATTACAAGATCTAATTTACAAGCAGTAGGACCACCTGAAACTGTAGATGCTATTTGATCTATAATTACATCTGCTAGTTCTGATGTATTTACACCTATCTCACATAAACCTGTAATAGGATTAAAGTTGTATCCCGGAGGACATTGAGGTATTGTTGTCTCAATAGTTTTAGTTGTAAAAAAATGATTTATGCTTGGTAAAGCTAATTCAGGATGCCAGTCATGAAATGAAATCCATGCTTTAGATTTAGGATCATAACTAATCGTCCAAGAACAATCATCAAAATATAATGGATCACCAATGTCAATAGGAATTCTAGTATCACTACCAGCTAGTTTACTTGATATAGTAATTGTTACTGGTTTAGTTGGAGCATCTCTAAATGTTGCACTTGCAATAAATTGTGGCTTTAGTTGATAATCCTTTTTCATAAAGTATACTACATCATCTACTGAATCATACATTACTTGACATCCAACTCCTGCAACAGGATTATCAGTCCATTGTGAATTTTCAGATGCTGGGAATTGTCTAATAAATCTAGAAGGTAAGTATTTATTAAACCACCACTTCATTCCATTATTAGATATAGGATCTAACCCTTTACCAGCATATTGAAATATTTTACCTTGTTGTTGAGATATAAAAAATAATCCCATAGGTGTATTTATAACTCCTCTTAAACTTTCACATGAACCATATTCATTAGATATATCTGCATTAGCTATATTCTGAAATGGCTGACTAAATAAACCTCCGTCACCTATAGTAAGCTTAGTATCTGTTTCTGTCTTTAATGTATCTAAACCCTGAAACATTTGTGGTGATAGATATGGAAAAAATATAATTGCTCCACTTTTATTTATGGGTTTAATTATACTAACTTCATTTTTAAAATCTTTATAATTGTTATTTAAAAATACTCTCCAATAATCTCTTTTAGATTCTTCTTGAGCTTGTAAAGAATATATTAATCTCTTAGGATAACTTATATAACAATTTGCTGCTACGTATGGATCATAATCTCTAGGTTGTATTTGACCATAAGATCCCATTTGTGTAGGAAACTTTGAAGCAGATAATGAATCATCATACTTATAAAAGTTATCTGCTTTAATATTATCAGGATGAAACAATACACCTAAATCATTAAATTCATATGGATCATAAAACCTTTTACTAGGCATGTCTTCCCAATCTCTATATGCTAAGTTTATTTCTGTCTCAACAAAAAATTCATTTATCCCATTTATGTGTGTATACATATAAGCATACAACATATTCCATGCTGGATTTAAGTCACCACCACCACCAAATAAACTATTAAAAAATCCACCACCCTGACAGTTGTCATATCCTCTATCTAAATAATACTTTGCTGTAGGTAATGCATCTGCATAACTTCCTGGGCTAAGTCCTAATGTTGCTACTTCACGTGCAATACCACTAATATCAAATTTAGTAGAGTTCAACCAGAATCTAGGATAAGGAATATTTACATATAAACTATAGTCAAATGAATAAAAATTAGGTTGGCCTTTTAGAAAGTTTGTAAAGATTGGCATTATACATTTTTCAGTATATCTGTTTATAGAAACATCTCCACTAAAGATAGGTTTACTTGTGTATAAAAATTGATCAGGTATAGCATTTCCGTCTTTATCTAATCCTCCTATTGGTTCTACACAACCACGCATCTGTATTTGCTTAACTCCATCTAGCTGTCCGTACTGATTATCAAAGTTATATTTTAATGCACCATATAAAGCTGAAATATTTGTTTGTATTGAACTTGCCCCAGATGGATTCTTCATATACTTGTTTTCAAAATCAACAGTACTACCATTTTGATTTATATAACCCCCTAATGAAAATCTAGAATTATCTATTACAGGTGGATTATCTAATTCATTAACTGTTGATACAGCTATTGTGGATGGTCTAAATAAATTATTAATTTTATATTTTATACCATCAAAAGTTTGAAATGAAGAACCTAAATAATTTGCATCATGATTTTTAGTTCTGAATATATTATTGCGGTTAACTTTTTCAAAAGTATTATAAAAACCTACTGAATTATATTTATATACAAAGTCAGCTTCATCTACAAGATTATAAAATAGATCAATAATTTCATTACCTCCTATAGCAATATTTTTTTGAGCCATTGATATACCTATAAAGGCTCTTAAAAGTGTTGGTAGTGATCCTTCTGGTTTATCAAATGTTGTATTAGATGTAGTACCACCACCTGATGCACCAGGAACTACAGAAGCTTTAATTAAGTTAGCTGTATTTTCTGCTTGGTATACTAATTGAGATAGAACACCACCAGAATATAAATCACCCATATCAACAACTCCATCTAGTAAAGTATCCATTAATAAACCTTGAAGAAGATTAAATAATGAAAGACCTCCACCACTAGCAGTACCAATAGTAGGATAACCAACAGACAACACAGGAGGAACTACACCAACAAAAGGTGCACCTGCAAGGTTATTTGCTTGTAATGGGTTTAAACCCTTAGACTGAGTTCCTTGTACAGCATTTAATGCATAACCAATACCAATCACACAAGCTAGAGTAGCCGCTTTGGGTCTTAATAATTTAAATTGTGGATGGTCTTCAGAAGGTACAAATGAACCATTTGCTTTACCATGTATTGCTCCATATATTTTTGTTTCATAAGCATTTAAAAAAGGCTTGGCAAACATTAAATCTGGTGCACTAAATGTAAATACATCTTTAGTATATCCACTTAATGGAGGATAAGCATTTATTGATTGTGTAAAATTATCACAACCTGTTGTTAGTGTATCTTCAGCATCTGGATTATTACCAGCATCAAAAAAGAATACATCATCTTGTAATGAGTTATATGGATAATTGGGGTATAAACCTTGAGAGTTCCCTAATAAATTTTCTGCATTAGGAATTCTATATTTACGCATGTTTTTAAACATACCCTTTGCTAATATGGATCTTGCCCCTTGTCTTGACCCACGTAATATTTCATAGCCAACAATATTTTCTATATATGATCCATTATTATATTTAGGCCTACCTATATTTGAAAACTCAACACCTATTAAATTAATTAAATCTCCAGTTGTTGTACTTATATGTAGAGGTGAAGCTGAACCGCCAAGAGATTCATCAGGCATTTTATGATGTCTAATAGGTTTACCACATAAATCACCCCAAATATCTGGTCTGTTAGATGGGTAAAGTTCTGTTGATTCCCAATAACCCATCTCACCTCTTGCAATAACTAATGAGTCATCTTCTTGTACTTCACTAATATTTAAAGATATTGCATCAGCTGTATTATAAACGTGAAAAAGAGGTTCAGTCCCTATTGTATTATCTCCAGAAATAGGTTCATTTTCTAATTTATCTATACCACTAGGTAATGTATAATCTCTAGGTGCTCTTCCAGGTATGTGATATGATGATGACCTTTCACCTGTATTATATATCCACCTTATAAAAAATGCATATTGTTCATCACGCATGAAACCTAATTTGTTTCCACCTAATATATAATACTTACTACTTACTTGATTTACTACCCAATTAGTTGTGATATTATTTGCTATAGGTTGATAATTAAAATCAAACTGTTCAGTAGGTCCCTGTCTAATTAACCAGTCATTTACAACAAACATTGATTCTGACTTTTCATATGCAGGACTACGCAATGGAATTAATTTTAAATCTATGGCTACCAATGCTTCATCAATAAAATCAATATTAATTGATGATTGCTCTGTACTGTAAAGACCAATTTTCTTTGCTGATGTTTGTCCTTGATTTCTTCTTAATATAATCAATTCATAAAAGAAATATGATTGATCTAAATTAGTTAAAGTTATTTCTAATGATCCTGAGCCACCTTCATGACTCCATATAGTTTGTAAATTTGATACACCTATATAATCTGTTACACGTTGTTCATTTTCTACATATGCTATAAATGCTTGATATGTACCATTACGTATCATACCACCATCAGTAGCTTGAGTAAGTTTAACACACGGTGTATCTAACAACGGAGCTAATCTAATCTCTTCACAATTTAATTGCTTAGGTTCAATAACTTCAAAAGTAACACATGGATCTCCATCAATAAGTGGTCCGGTAATTTGAACTTTTTTATATGGTACATTATCAATATTAAATGCTCTAGATGGATTATTAGCATCATCCCAATACACTTCCCACGTACAATCAAAGTTTTCTTTTGCTGCACCAGTTATTAAATGTTTTGTACTAAAATTTAAACAAGGATCATTTACTATTGTAGTATACTTACATTCACTATCATCAAACCTACCTATTTCTGAACTGATATTATCTGTTGAGTAAACTATCCATTCATCACCAAATCTATGTATTGCACCAATAACTGTATAGGGAATTACACCACATTGTAAGTTAGATGGTTCATTACCTATTAATCCTAAATCACCGTCTTCTGAATTATTTGCTGCATTACGTGCATGCCACCAAGATTGTTGACTTTCAAATGAAGGAGCAACATCCTTGTTCATTCCTTTATTAAATGAATTTATATTTACTGATGATGATCCATTTCTTGGAGTAGGAGTAGGATTAGATTCTTTTTTTTTTGCCATAATATATTACTTGTTTAACAAGTTGGACATGCTGTTGTTGCTGTTGAACTTGGTAATGTATTGGGTGCACTAACTACTCTTGGATTAGAAGGTGCATAACTTAAAAACATGTTATAATAATTATGATATTGTGCTCTTCTATTCATATGCCACACCTTTCTCATATCTGCAAAATCTGGTGTATTGACAAAACTTAATGCATTATTCCTTGCACCCCTTAACCTTCCTTCAACTAGTTGTAATTGTTGAGAAACATTCTCACCATTCCAAACCATGTTTTCTAATATTCTTTGTTTTATTGCATATTCATAATATTCATTACAATATGGTTGATCTAATACTAATAGATCTCCCTCAGCATTTTCCATTGCACCTTGGTAACTAATATAAACTTTACCTGTTCTAAATGTTGTAACTAAAAAACCGTCTTTAATCTCAGCAATGTCTATTGCTTGTGCACCTAAACTAGGACAATAACATACTTTATCATTTACATCTTTAATTCTTAATTCCGTCCAAGTATTAAATGTTCTAAAATTATTTGGACCAACTCTTTGTACCAATTGATAACTATTTTTATCATCACAAGTTTTGACTACACATACATCTTTACATACTTTTCCATCTTCACAAGGAGCAACTTCACCTGGTGCAGGTACATATGGTACATCATTAAATGTTTCAATATGTGTTCCTGAAGGCATTGTCTGATTAATAGTATATGAACCACATCTAAATGCATAATTTAAATATTGAAAATCCATAGGCATTTGACCTCTGCCATGTTCAATATCTATAATAACTTCTTTAGTTCTATGAATCTTAAGACCTAAATCATAGTTTACTCTTGTTGCAACTTTAATTAATTGTGCTGGTTCAATCAAACCTTCTAATGCGTATGTTGAAAAATCAATAGAGACATCCTCCATTAATTGACTAAAAGTTCTATATTTTTGTGATACTCCCATTGTTATAATTTTTATGTTCTAGCTAGGTTACGTTTATTATCTGAATCTTCAGATGGTATTTGTAATGTACCTGACATAGTAGCAATAACTTGACTTTCTATTTCTGCAAACAATGCTTCTGGTATATATATTTCTTGATTATACCTAGGTGTACAATCATTTTCAGTATCACAATCCCAATTAGTTATATCAGAATCAAATACACCTTCTACTTTAATTGCATCCCATGCTATATTAGGACAATAAATATATCCATCTAACCACCAAAAATATAAAGTTTTATTATATCTAAAAGAAGTTGTTTTTGTTAATGAAGTATATGTGCCAGGTTGAGTTCCTTGTAATTCTTGTGATCCATCTATTGAACTAATAGTACGGATTAAAGGACCCCAGTACCCTTCAAACATTGAAGGTAGCTTTAATTTTGTACGTTTTATTGTACATCCACTTTGTATACCAGCACAATGAGCTTCTATTTTATCTACGTCAATTAATTCTACATATGGTAATGTTTTCCATACTGAATTAAATTTTAATAATTTATTTGCATAGTCTTGTCTTCTCATTAAAAACTGAGCATACTTTTCTATTAAGCTGTAGATATATCTATCAGTAACAAAAGCATCTTGAACTCCTGCTTTTACTTGACCTCTAATTCTAGATACTACTTCTGCTATTGTTGCCATGTTTTCTATTTTTCAAATTCATTATAATTCTTTAATGCTTTGCTAGTTTCTTCAGGATTTTCATCATATAAATGAGCCACCTTATATTTGTTTTTCATTACTACATACTTTGTCCAATTAATGGGATAAAATTTTGCAACAGATCTTTTGAAATCTCTACATGCTACAAACCTCCACAACTCTCTATTTTTAAATCTATATTTAGTTGAATAGTTTGTATAAAATATTTTACCTAAGTTGCCATCTGTTTCCCAATTTTTGTTTTGTAAGACTTTACCATATTGATTTGATAATGCATAATTTGTATTGACTGATTTTGAAGAAGGACATGTACCTATAAAAAGATATCCTAATGAATCAGGTAACTCAACACCATCTCTATTATCTACTACAGCATTCCAAAGTCTAACATTATATGTCTTAATTATTTTTTTTAATTTTATACTATCTATATCAGAGTATAAAGGTTTTTTCTCTTTAAACTCTTTTATTGTTTCTTCATTTAATAACCCTAATCTTTTTTCCCTATATCTAGGAGCATTTAAATTAGGTTTTTTAAAATTGTTGATCATACAGTTATATTTATAATTTACAAAAAAAACCCCACTTAATGAAATTAAAAGTGAGGTCTTTACAAAGCTTGGTATGTTAATTCACATATATTACCCATTGTAGGATGTTGCAGTTCAAGTTTACCTGACCTCCTGTTGCCTACAAATTTATTGCTGTAATGATAGTAATCTGTTTTTCCTAAACTTGGTAAAGTCTTTTCTATAAAACCTGCTGTTTCATTTGAAGTCATATACTCAACTTTCCTATCTGTATGAATGTGTCCTTTAAATAATGTTCTATTAGTTGTAGCACCCCATTGTTTTGGGTATTCTGAAGCATATATTAATGGATTATTTTTACTACGTTTATCTCCATGTTCAAAAGCATTAAAGTTATTATGCCATACATGTACTTTTCTTTCTTCATATTTAGTATCCCAAGTTATCTCTGTACTTTCTATTGACATAGATAAAGCATGCACTAAATGATATGAAGATAATCTATCATGATTACCTGGGACGTATACAACCACTAATTCCTTACAGAAAGCTTTAATGTAGTTAATAGCCCAATGCATAGCATCAAATGCCTGTACGTAAGCCTGAGTAGCACTCATGCAGTTGTCTACTGGAGTTCCGCCTGTAGTTGTACCAGAAAAGGTATCCATATTAATTATATCTCCTCCTACTACAAAATACATTCTTTCTATATAGTTTACTGGAGCAGCTTTGTTAATAAGATATGTAACAGTATCTTCAAAATCTTTATCTATGGTGTCATTACCTTCTTTACCAAAATGTATATCTTGTAAAGATATTACACCACACACAGGTTCATCTGATTTAATTTTCTTTAAATTTACTTTGGGTATTTTATATGTTTTAGGATTCCAATTTGCTAATAACTCTTCAAATAATTTTTCTTCTGGATTTTTAACTTGAGAAACTAAAGCTGACACTCTCCAATGATCACCCATTTGTTTATTCCAATATTGTGATAGCTTCCATTTATTTGTATCTATCTTTAATAAAGAAATTATTTCTTCAGCACTTTTAGGTTCATAATCAAATGTTCCTGATATTTTTCCTTCTCCTCTTTCTAAATCAATTGATTCAACTAGTTGTGCATTATCTGCAGCTTTATTAAAGAATATTGATTTTTTCTTTTTGACTTTTCTTTCACGTAAAATGCTTTTCTTTAATTTTACATATTGGTCTTCTGTGATATTTAATTTATCAGCACAATAAGAAGGATGTTTTTTCCATTTTAAACTGTCTAGAACTTTTTGTTTTAAATTAGCCATTGATTTTTTTATTAAGATTTTTTATTGTAAAGATAGTAAAAAAAAAAGAGACCAGGTGAAACCCAGCCTCTTCCAACGTTTGCAGTAGAAAACCAACAAACCACTTGCATGTTGTTCTTTTATGTTGCTAATGTAGAAATAAGTATTTCTATTGGTTTACAGGAAGCTGAGTTCCCATTATCAACAACTTTTATTTTATATGCTGTACTAGCCACTAAATTTGAAATAGTAAAGTTATTTGTTGTAACAACTATTGGACTTGTGTTTTGTAATACCCATCCACTTGGACTAACTTGAGTATCAATATAAACATTAACTCCATTACTACTACTATATATACCATCCCATAATACTGAAATTGTACTATTTGTTACTGTTCCTGCATATACATTGTATGGATCATGTTGAGTATCATTTGATGTACAACTACCTAATCCATTTGCTAATATCATAGCGTACTTCTGAATAATAGAATCTAATCTTTCCCCAGAAGTTATTGTTATCTGTGCATTAGCAGCTCCAATTTGAAATGAAGTACCACAATAACTTACACATGATGCACACTGAACATCATCACATCTTTCACTACCTACACTACAATCAGTGTATGTACATGCATTAGTGATTGCTGTATCAGCACATCCACATTTTTGACTACATTTTGTACAATTACATGCCATTTTTTTATTTTTTATTTTTTTCTTTTATGCACATCCATTAATTATTGCATTCTGAATTGTTGGTTGATCAATATTTGCAAAATATCCACCACTTGTTTGAGTTGCTAACTCTCTCCAAGGATATATTGCTGGAGAAATTGTTCCACCATTATCCCAAGTTAAATTAACACCTGCACCAAAGACAAAGACTTTAATACCTTTATTGTTACATGTCGTAATTAAGCTTAGTATTCTTGCATATACTGTAGATGACATTGCATTTCCTTCTCCTGATGGTAGCTGATCTGTAAATGCTAAAACATATTTAGCAATATTAGAATTATATGCTCCAACAAAATTATTTGCACCAACTACATTTTCAATTGCAATATCCATTGGTTCTGCTGAACCTGCTCCATCACCCATTTGAATACATCCAGCTCCACCTACAACTCCACCATTTAATTTTGCAAAGGTAGATTCAAAGCTTGTTTTGTTATTCGTAGCAAACATCTCCCATGCTGTATAGTACTGGTTTGTTCCAGCTGATCCAGTATTTGAGATTTTTTGTGATGCAGGTAAACTTGTGTAATCTGTACAAGCTGCATAATTAGGTAACTCTGAAGTATCTTCATCAACAGTAACTAAACCTAGTCTATAGTTATTTCCTCCAACTTGATTAGCTATGGTAGTTGTTACACCTCCCATTGCTGATTTAAGAACTTTTACTGAAGGCTCCATAGAAACTGAATAATCTAATATAAATGCTACATCTAATCCAGCTGAACATGGTGAACCAGCTGCTTGTGTTGAGACAGGAATTAAATTACAAATTTTAGTAGCTCCTTGTATTACTATTGTAGTTCTGATATTATATGCTGTATTAGCAATTAAACCAGTAAATGCATGTGCAAAATTACCTGATGGGCTATTTTGTGTGTATGTAGCTACAACTACATTTGATGGATCTAATATATCTATAGTATATACCGCAGTAGTTCCTAATACATTAGCAATATTTAATGTAAAGCCTGTTGCTGTAATACTTGTTATTGTTGTGTTTGGGCAAGGTACTATACCTGATATTACACTTGCTGAATTTGATTCACATGTATCTGAACCGTCAGTTACTCTAAAGTCTACACTTACAGATAAATTTTGAAAAGTATTTAATGAACCTGTATTAATTGAAATACCTGTTGTATTGTTTTGTAATGAACTAACACTTACCACTTGATTTATTGAAGCACCTAAAGCATCTGTAATAGTAATTTGACTATAACCAGATGAATCAGTAAATGTACTAGGTATACTAGAAGGTATAAAGTTAAACACAACATCCGTAATAAATCCACTTGTTAATGTATTTGCTGTAGTATATCCAAATACTACACTTTCACATCCACCTGGACAACAATTATTTTGAACACTTGTTATTGCAGCATACATATCATCAATTACAACCCATGCATTCTGTACTGATTCAGCTAATGTATTAGGATTATTATTCCATCCTGTTATACCACTATATGTACCAGTTGATGCTGCTAATTGTTTACTTGATCCAGTTAAACCACTTTGTGAAACTGCACCGTTGATTGCACTAACTAAACCTACTGCACTCCTAAATGCACAAAATGCACTTTCTAATGCTAGTACTACTACTGAGACATTAGTTAAAGTTCCTATATTACTAACGCAAGTAGGAACAATTTGAGCTTCTACAACACCACCTGAACAAGGTAACACGCAAGCTTCTAATACATCTAATCTAGAACTATAACTAGTTAATGTAGAATTAATAAGATTTATACTAGCTAAATTAGTACATACTTGATTTGCTATAAGAGTAGCAAACTGATCTAGTGGTAATGAAGTTACTGGATTACCTTCTTTATTATTATACTGCAAACATGCAGGTAAAGTCATTATAGGTAATGTAGTTGTATTACTTCTTCCCCCACCTGATGCTGTATTTCTACATATAGAATCTACCATTTCCTGCAGTACAGGAACTAAGGTGGTAGGAGTTACTCCTACAATATTTAAACATTTGAGATCTAAACCAACTAAACTTGGATTTGCTGCTACACCATCAGTAATAAGCTTACATACCTTTGTTGCTAATTTAAATGTGACTTCACTAATTGTATCTCCACTACATAAATCTATACATGTAATGTCTGGACCTTGCCATATAACGCAATTAGATGATATATTGTCACACCCATTGGTTGTGCCACTTGAATTTGTTGGGATCATATTAATGTTATTTATCTAATGTAATGTTTTGTTGTAAACTATATACATTAATAATATACAAAATTTTTTAAAACCAAACAAGAAATGCTGGTCTTAAAAAATTTTATACTAACAAATATGAAAGGATGTTATACTGCTGATAAAGGAACTTCTTCTACAATTTCTGAAATTGCACCGTCTTCTAAACTAATGTTTACATTACCATACTTTTTTTCTAGCTTAGAAGTTTCTTCTTTCCACTCTTCTTGTAAACCTACATGAGTTGAAGTAAGTTGATTTTGTACTACTACTGCATTACCTAAATTCATAATTACAGTATTGATTTTTTCTTGAAGTGACTTGATATTTTCAAGTTCTTTTGCAGATATTTTTTTTGCTTTTTTAGCCATCTCAATATTTGGTTTTAATAATTATTATTAGCAAAGATAGATAAAATATTAAGACTTCCAAGGAAGATCAGTAATTATTTTGTATTCAGGCATCAATTGTTTATGAATCATTTCTCTCATACCTTTAACATAATCTTCTCTTACATTCTTTGATAGTAAGTCTATGACATCTTTTCTTTTAATTTGGTTAAAATCTTGTAATCTAACTACATGATCAATATTATGAGGAACTACGTATGTTCCATTTACTGAATAAGAACCTTGATCAAAATTATCTTTTTGTGATTTAGGTATAACCATTGTACCCTTATAAAGAAATACAATTTCCTCCAATAAGTTATTGCCATCTACCTCAACAGATTCAATATGAAAACTATATCTAATAAAAGGTTTTTCTTTCTTTCTTTGTTCTGTTTCTTTTTTCTCAACAGCATTTTTTAATTTTAAAATAGCTATTTGAGAAGGTTGTCTACCCCTTAATGTTATTGTAAGCCCTTTCTTTTGGACTTTATTTTTTGCTTTCTTTTTCATATTATTATTTTACTGATTTTAGTAGTCCATTTTCAAAATCCATTTGAATTGTCCCTTTACCTGTGGACACTGTAACAGTACCACTATACCCTGAAACATCAGCATCAGAACCGTTTCTACCGGGTTCACCTTGTGCTCCTGTATTTCCGGTATTACCTTTTACACCTTGTTCTCCCTGATCACCATTATCCCCTTTAGGTCCCTGACTTCCTGTTGATCCAGTTGCTCCACGGGCACCAGCAGCACCATTTGAACCATCTTTTCCTGGATCCCCAGTATCACCTTTGGCTCCATTGGATCCATTAGATCCGGCAGCTCCTCTGTCACCTGCATCCCCTTTTGGACCCTGGCTACCTGTGTCACCTTTATCTCCTTTTGCACCATTAGATCCGTTTGATCCAGCATCACCGGTATCACCTTTTGCTCCAGGATCACCCTGTGGCCCCTGACCACCAGTATTCCCAGTATCACCTTTAGCTCCAGCACTACCTGGATCTCCTTTTCCACCAGTATCTCCAGTATCTCCTTTTGGGCCTTGACTCCCTGTGCCTCCTGTATCTCCCTTATCACCTTTTGCTCCTGCTGAGCCAGTTGAACCAGTATCTCCTGTGTCACCTTTATCTCCCTTAGCTCCAGCACTACCAGCATCACCAGTATCTCCTTTGTCTCCTTTAGCACCTGCATCTCCAGTGTCTCCTTGATCTCCTTTTGGTCCCTGAATTCCGGTATCCCCCGTGTCTCCCTTATCTCCTTTAGGACCTGTAGATGTGGGTAGTGTAACTGAACCACCATCTGATAAAGTTAATGTAGTTCCACTTATACTTAATGATTGTTGGTCTGCACAAAATTGAATGGATTTTGCTTCTGGATCATATTTTAGAGTTGTTCCTTTACAACCTATAAGTTTTAACGTATCACTATTAGAACTTGCTTCAATTTTAGTTAGACCATCTGTTACAGTTTTAAATATAGCTTGTTGTGAACCTCTATCTGTATTTGTAAGAGTTCCTGACGTTGTAATTGTCCCACCACTTAATCCTGTACCTGTTGCTATAGAAGTTACTGTACCTTTATTAGCAGTAAATCCACTAGGGTTACTAGCTTGATAATAATAAGAACCTTCTTGTCCATCTAATTTATCAGCATCTAATCCAGAACCTGATCCATCAGTTGTGCTAGTCCAGACCTCTCTCCAACCAGGCGCATAACCACTACCTTGATCATTGAATATAAATACTCCACCTGCTGAACTACCTGTAGTTGGACAAACTGCTAAAGTTGTAATATTACCTCTTGCTGCATCTGATGAGTTATCAGTCCAAGTTATCCAAGATGAACCAGCAGTTTCAGTAAATCTACCAGCATCTGTTAAATTATAATTACCTGCATAACTCCAAGATGTTTTAAATACAGATGAATAAGAATCAAAACCACCGTCAGCCTCTATCTCAGCCATAACTTGAGCTGTAGTAATATTAGGATTAGCTCCATTTGTAAAAGCTTGAGTACCTAAAGATCTTATTTGATTTAATTCTGTATAGGGACCCCCGGTAACTGTACCTTGTGGATTACTAAATGATGTAGTAATAGTACCACCATCTTGTCTTGTTAATGTCAATGTTGTTGTAGAAGAACCTGAATCACTAAAAGCAGTTATACTTCTGTCAAATGCAGTGTTTGATTCACCTGAACTACCACCTGACCAAGTTACACTTCCTCCAACTGTTAAATTAGTACCATTAAAAGTTAAATCTGCATCACTTGTAATATTAGTATCACCATTCCAAAAAGCTACTCTTCCACTTGATCCAGAACCTGTTACATTACCTACTTGTGTGTTGTCTATTTTTTGCCATGCATCTGTAGCTTGATCAGAAAATACTGCCCAATCTCCTACTGCCCACTCTGTTATTCCGTCTAAGTCTGTATCACCTTTTGTAGAAACTATATAGTATTCTCCGGCAACACCCTTTGCACTTTCAAGTGTAGGTGTATTTGTATCAGCATTCCAAGTACCTTTATATTTTAATACTCCTGTTACAGCTGTATTAATAGCTGATTGTATCTGTGCTCCTGTTGCTAAGTTAGCTGAACTAGAAGTTACTGTTCCTGTAATTGCATTTACTATAGGATCTGTTCCTGAAGTAACTCCTATTCTATTTGCTGTACCTCTTACTCTAGTAACTCCTGCACTTGAACTTGTTCCAGCTCCAATCAATGATCTTACTTCTGCAGCTGATATACCTGAATTTAAAGTAGGTGTACTTCCATCTGATAAGATTGCTGGTACACCTGTATCAGATGTTTTACTATTATTAGTTACAATATCTGCAGCTTGTGTAGATGATATAGTTGTAGTATTTCCTGCTTTAGCAGTAGTACTTGTTGAACCTAATGTTAAGTTAGAACTACCATTACCAGTACCAGCTCCTATAAGACTCCTCATCTCAGTAGCTGAAATTCCTGAATTTAATGAAGGTGTTGATCCATTAGATAAAACTGCAGGTGTACCTGTGTCAGTTACTTTACTATTGTTAGTTGTTATATTCCCAGCTTGAGTAGAGGTAATAGTTGTTATGTTACCAGCTTTAGCTGTTGTAGATGTAGTTCCTATTGCTAGGTTAGATGTACCATTCCCAGTTCCAGCACCAATAACACTTCTCATTTCTGCAGCTGTAATTCCTGAGTTCAATGATGGTGTGCTACCGTTAGATAAAACAGCTGGTGTTCCTGTATCTGATACTTTCTTAGTGTTATTATCAATAGCTGTTGCTTGAGCAGCTGTTATAGTAGTAGTATTACCTGCCATTGCAGTTGTAGAAGTTGTACCAATAACTAAATTACTTGTTCCACTCCCAGTACCTGCTCCTATAAGTGATCTGATTTCTGCTGCTGTTACTCCTGAAGCTAATGTTGGAGTTCCTGCTCCAGAGAATATACCTGGTTCAGCATAAATAGTAGTGCTATTATATGCATTACTACCAAATTCAAAAGCTTGATTTGTTGCTCCGCTTACACTAAATGTAAGTTTATTACCAGACTTACTTATACCATCAAGGTAAAAGTTTGATGCAGAGGTTAAATATCTACCATCTAAATCTACAGTTAAATCACCTAGTCCACTACGTGTTAATGTTAGTATACCATCAACAGTGTTAAAAGATATACCACTAACAAAATTATTTGTAAATGAAGCAGGTTCAATCCAATTTGTTGCACCTCCTGTTGAAGAAAGTATTTGTCCTTTATCTCCTGTTTGACCATCAGAATCCAATAATGTACCACCTGCTCCAAGTGTTACTGAAGTAGTAAAGTTATTTCCATCTAAGTCTAAGAGTCTTTGTGATCCAGTTATTGTTGCCATGTTATACTTTTTTTCCTTTTAATTTAAACCTAGTCATTTGTAATTCAATTGAAGCATCCATCTGTGCACTAAACATTGATCCATAAACTAATATATCTTTTCCGTCTGACATTTTATATGGAGCTTTATCAGGAAATCCTGTTGCCACTGCTTTTACTTGAAGAGTTGTACCTGTTGAACTAAATGTATGTACTGTTCTAGGATTAATTGATTCAAATGTTGTTCCACCATCATTAGAAGCAAAATAGCTTAATGAACAGCTTGAAGGTATAAACCAATCAACAGCATCCCAAAAAACAAAATTTATATCTGCACTGTTATCTAGTGTATAATCACCATAACTAATTTCCCAATTTCCTATTAATTCATTTCTATAAGTATCACTCCAAATTCTAAATCCATGACCATCACTTCCATATCCTGTTTGCACCCACCATGGTGTTCCGTTTTCAGAATACATTCTTACTATATTGTTCCCATAATCAGATCTGTATGATCTACCCCTACCTAATGAAGTAGTATCTTCAGTAATATTATTATATCTCAAAAGAGTTACTACTCTGTTATTATCAAAATCTATCCATCCTGGGTTCATAGCTTTTCCTCTATCTGAAGATGTAGGCATAAAGTTAGGATACCCAGGCATCAAATCAGTAGGTTGTCCACCTGTAACAGTTCTATACTTTGTACCTGCTCTAAATTCTACAGCAAAGTTATTACCAGGAGTCTGTGATTCAACATACCTTATATCTAGTATTGTAGCAGTGTTCCCTGAAAAACATGGTGTTACATCCATTTTAGTAAATCTAGAATTACAACCTGTCCAAAAGATATTAGGTTCATCTTTAGGGTTTGGTATAAACCAACCATGTTCATAACCATCATCTCCTTGACCTGCATCAGACATATCACACCATACTGTTTTTGGGTTTGCCGTTGATGCATCTAATATTAATACAAAATTAGCATTGTAAAATCTAGAGTTTAAAACTCTATCATTTACTTCATCATAAAAACACTTTCCTCTATATCCATTTCTATCTTCAGGTGCTGAACCAGGATACATTACTTTAGTATCATCTGTTGATAGTCTTTCTTCTGCACCAGTTTTAAGGTTTCTACGCATTACTTTTTTGTAATGATGTGAATCATGATCAGCCGCCCATATCCATTCTCCAGCAGCACACATCCCACTATAATAACCACCACCTACTCTATTTACATAACCACCAGCAAGATCTTGTGATCCTATAAAAGTGTCTGGATTACTATGTGTAGGTCTTGGATCTTTAACAAAAGTAGATCCTCCGTTTACACATCCACTGTAATCAAAAGTAGTATAGCCCTCAACATTATATGTCATTACTACACCTATCTTATTTTTTGTATCAATAGCAACAGATGTTAAATGGTTATATGTTGATGATGTATCTCTCCATAAAAAGTAAGAGTCATAAAACAGCCTTGTCATAGTACCGTCATTATTCAATCTTCTAACAGCAAATCCATCACCCCAACCTGTAGTAAACATTAAGTCACCATCAATTTCATATCCATTATTATAGCCAATAACTCTATCTCCACCATCATATTCACCACTACCACTAGATGTAGTAACATTACTCATACCTCTTTTTGTAACGGGTACAATAGCATATTGACCCCCATAATCATTGGCGGCTGCTCCTACTATCCTTTTTATGTCTGCTCTTTCTAAGCTAGTTGTTTTAAACATTCGTTTATCTCAAATTTTAATAATTGTATAATATCATCATTAAACCCTTTTCCAGGTTGCATATTAAATTCTTCTTCCAAAGCTAGTTCATATTCAGCTAAGCAATTTTCCCAATACTCTCTTGTTGTCCCTGGTTCCATTCCTGCCATAATTATGATGTTACTACTTCAACCCAAAACTGATGAAAGTTTCTACTCTTTGCTACATTTTGCATATATGCTGCATTTTGTCCACTGTATACTATTCCTGCATTAGATCTACTTAATGCTGCTTGTGTTGTTTGAGAATCCATATATATTTCTATATGATCTATAAATCTTGATGATGGTTTTTCATACTGTACATAATATGCTGTGTTAAAATTAATAACTGATAAGCTAGATACATTTAATGCAGCAACTGTATAATTAATATTTGCTGTTTTAGGTGCAGAATAAACACCATCTCTTACAGCATATACTCTATATGCCATATTACCACCTGTATTGAATGTTGTATCTACAACAGTCATTGTAGCTGCTATATCTGTTATTGGTATTTGACCTATAATTCCAAAATCACCCCCATCATCAGATGACCATACTTGATAGTAATCTATACCTGCTGTTGTTGATGCATCAAATAATACCTCAATTGTTTCTCCAACTATAGATAATTTCAAAGATGCAGGTGCATTAGGTGTAATAGACTTTACCTTTACAGCATTGTCTACATACAACTTATTAGCTGCATCTGTATTTGAACTTACTGTATCAACTCCTTGTATTCTACCTGTTCCACCTAAAACAATATCACCACCATTAACAGTAAAATCACCTGTTACTGTTGCTGAACCAGCGTTAAACATTTTAAACATTGTCACAGCATCAGTTTCATTGTAAAAATACATTGATGTTGCGTCATGTTCTATTGACATAGCTTTTCCTCCAGTTCTATCAAATGATATTTTTTTATCAGATGCAGGATTGTTAATATTAATAGTTGCTTCAGTTGTTAAACCGCCTTTTATAGAATAATTTCCAGTATAAGAACCTGACATTAACAAACCAGTAGTTGACTGTGATAAACCATTACCTGCTCCAACAGTTAAAGTACCAGTAGTAGTTATTATACCTCCTGATATTCCGTTACCTGTTGCAACACTTGTAACACCTGAGCTTGTAACATATCTACCATCAAGATCTACTGTTACTGCACTAAGACCTGATCTATTAAGTGTTAATACACCAGTAGCAGTAGCAAAAGATGCTGAACTTACAAAATTGTTACTAGAGTTAGTAGAAGTTATTGTTATTACATCACCACTTCTTGATGTTTTAACTGCACCAGATCCAGCAAAAGTTATTGTATCATTATTAGTATTAGCTACTGCTGTTCCTCCTGAATCAGCTGCTATGTTTTTATATATAAACTGTGATGAACCTCTATCAATATTAGTTAGTGTTATTGTACCATTTGTTGTTATTGTTCCACTACCACTTAATCCTGTGGTACCTTGTACTGTTATTGAAGTAACTGTACCCACATTATTTGTAGCACCAATATCACTAAGTATTTGAGCTTTGGTTCTATATTTTAATAATCCATTTTCAGATATAACAATCCCAGTATATGTAGAATTTGAATCAGCACTTATTTTTGCTGTAACGCTTCCGTCTATATTTGTTGCTGATAAAAACTGTATTGCCATAATTTATGTTTTTGCTAAGATAATAAATTTAAAAAAAAGGGAGCCATAAACGTATAGTATGTTTAGACTCCCCTTAGATTGTATTTACACTTAGGAGACTTTTAAAACTGCTGCTGTATATGCATTTGCTCCAACACTAGTTGTCCAAGCTAAATCAATATTTCCATTAGCTGGATCAACATCTACATCCATAAAAGTTTGTACACCTTTTACTGTATCATATATTTGAACTACTAATGGTCCAGTACCTAAGCCGTGTGTAGTACCTCTGATTTGAAATGTTGTTGCAGCTCCAGCTGGAAATGTAGCTGAATAACCTTGTGCAGCATGTGATCCTGCTAATGTAGCTGGTGTTACTGCTTTATTAGTTACAACTCCTGCCGTTACCTCTGCTGCTGTTGCTGTGGCAATTACCCCAACTGAACCAGGTAATGATGTAGGTAAGGTTCTTGTAGTTAATGTTCCAACAACACCGTCAGTTAAACTAATTTGATCAACAACATCAACACCGCTTGTGTTAATATCTGTGTCAATACCAATGATCTTATTAAATGTACTTGCTAATTGTGCATCAGAAATTCCACCTGCTTTAACTGTAACCTCACCTGCTGCACTTACATCAAAAGTTGCTGCTGCAAATGATGCAATACCTGGAATTGTTGTAGTAGCTAAATCAACATTCTTGTTGACCTCTGTCCATTCTGTTGCATCTGTAGGATTGTTTTGGTTAGCAATAATTAAATCACCAACTTCTAAAACAGGATTCCAAAATCCTGCTGGATCTCCTGAACCTGCTACTGTTACTACATAAGTAAATCCTTTAAGAACTGCTGCTCCTGTTGGTGCTGCACTTGTTGCATCATATCCTCCTTGGAAGATTAATGATCCAGATCCTGAAATACTTGTATCTACATAATTTTTAGAAGCAGCGTCTGTTCCAGCTGATGGAGTGGTTGGTATAGTTGGTAAAGATGTAAAGGTTTTTACATCAGCCATAGTTTGTGCACCAGATGTTCTTATAACTGTACTGTCTACTTCTATATCATCTGCATTGGCTGTTATACCATCACCACCAACAACATTTAATGTTGGATCAACAGTTGAGGTACCTGATTGTGTCATACCATCACCTGCAGTTACACTTGTTACAGTACCAACGTTAGTTGTTGCTGAAGTACTTATAGTTAATGTATCTCCAGACATTGCTGTAGAAATATTACCAGCACCTTCAATAGCAAATACTCCACTGCTTGTTATAGCAGTACCAGTTCCTGTATCACCTTTTAAATTAATACTTGTAACTGTACCACCTGCATTAGCATCTGCTGCCCATTCTGGAGCTGTTGCAGCTGCATTTACTTTTAATACTTGATCTTTTAATCCTATTGGTAATTTAGATAGTCTATTTGTAGCAGTAGCATATAGTAAATCACCTACTGCATAAACTGTTTGTCCAGTACCACCATTTGCTTCAGTTAGTGTGCCAGCTAGTGTAATTGTTCCATTACTTGTAATTGGACCACCACTTGTTGTTAAACCCGTAGTTCCACCACTTACATCAATGCTTGTTACAGTACCACCACCAATTGCTGCAGTAATTTGTGATATATTTACAAACTTAACAATAGTGTCATCAGCATCATTTATAATTATCTTATCTGTAGAAGCTACATCTACAGCTGTACCATCAGCTGCTGATAAAATAACGTTATCTGTTCCTACATAATCTACTTCTACATCACCTGTACTTGTTATATCAGCTCCTAATGCTATATTTGTTTTTAAACCAGCACTAGCTCCTACAGCAGTTACTGTACCATCCTTTCCAAATCCTGGAAAACTAGATATTGTAGCTTTTTTAATACCAGAATCATCTGCATCAGAAAACCACATTGTATCTCCACCAACTGGTGTTGCAGCTGAAGCAACTAAGATTGCATTGTCTGCACCTGCGTAGTCTATAGAAACTGTTGGTTTTACAGTTGATGTACCTGTAATAAGAATACCTTTACCTGCATCTACGTCTGTAACTGTACCTACATTATCTGTAGCAGTAGTACTAAACGTTAATTTACTTGCACTTGTTCTAGTTACAGCTAGTAATCCACTACCTGCAAGTTCAATTGGATCATCTGTTCCATCAGTACCTTTTAAGTTAATACTAGTTGTTCCAGTTGGAACATCTATTGTATAGGTGGTGTCACCATCTGCACCTGTTGTTAAATCAACCCAGGCTCCATTATAGAGTCTAAGTTTATTTGTAGCGTCATCATAGTAAATTCTTCCTAGGGATCCTGTTGGAGCTGCACTAAGGTTATCTATTCTGACCTCTTTTATCTGATTAGAGTTTAAGTCAATGTTTCCATCAATGTTTAACCCAGAAAGAAATTGTATTGCCATTGTTATTGTTTTAAGTTATTTATATTTAATTTAGAAAAGCACAACCACTAAAAGGTATGCTAAATGTTATTTTTAATTGTTGTGTAGTTATATATTGTACATTACCTACAACTACATTGTTATCACCATCTACTACTGTAACTGATGGATATTTACCTAGATTATGTGTTACTGTCCATGTTTTAGAATCAACATCAAAACATTGTGAGTATGTACCTGTATCAGCTAGTACTCTTTCTAAGTCTAAAATTGTACAAACACTACTAGGTGTTGCTGGACAACTTACACTTGCTTTAGTATTTAATTTAGCTAATGGTTCAACAAAGACTCCTTTTGTATCTGTTGCTACTACTACTTTATTACTTGTTGCATTTTGCCAATCACATATATCTTTTCTTAAGATGGCTAATTCCATATCTGTATAACAACATGCTTCTATACCAAAACGTATAGCTTGAAAATTAGCATATACTTGCTGTGCAAAAGTCTGTTCTACATTAATCCTTTTTAGTAGTGCTAACTCTTTTACTTGTTCTGCATTAGAAGATGATCTAGTTGCTTTAGCCATTTTATTTATTTCTTAAATCTTGAATCTGTTGCCTAGCTAATTCTCTATTCAAATTACTTGAGGTAGATAAATCTGCATCAGCTTTTATTTTACATTGTTTACATACAACAACACCATTTCCTAATGATGCCTTCTGACATCCACAAGTAAACTGTTTGTTGCAGTGTGCGCAATTTGCCATACTGTTTGGTTTTAAATTAAATATTTTGAACTTGAACCACAGTTACCTGATGGACAAGCAATTTTATTTAGTCTGTTTTTAGCATAATTATACAATTGCATACCATGAGCAGCAGACTGACAATACTCTACATTAGCTACAGCAGCGTCAATAACAGTTCTTATATAACTCATTTCAGATAACAAGGATTGTTTATCTGAATCAGGTTGACATGCTTGCACTTCTAAATCACATAATACTTCATAATAAGTACTTAGCAATCTAGTTACTCTTAAGTGATTATATTCTACATAAACTTTAGAGTTTGGAGATACACTATATCTAATAATATATACTCCATCAGGAATTTTTTCTTGGATAGTACCACAGTTTTCTTTTTGTATAGCCAATGTGCATGCTGTTAAACACATATCAAAGCCATTATCCACTTTAATAAGTACAGGTACACTAAATCCAGGTAATGTAATTAAAAGTTCTTCACAATCAATTGCAAGCTCTTTGGAATATTGACTTGTGTCTTTAATACACAATAAATCACAGTTTGATACTGTAGGAATTTCTAAACTTAGGATGTGTTTACTTGCCATTTTTTATTACTTTGTTATACTATATAGATAATATACAAAAAATTACAGACAATATAAAATAAAAAGAGCAGGAGATTTCTCTCCCGCTCTATTATTTATTCAACAAGTATTTAGACTACCAGTAAACGTTTGTTTCTACCGGTACAAAATTACCTGCTGATTCAGCCCATGTGGACAGTGCAGTAAGTAAAGCTAATGCTTGTCCTTGTGCAGCAGTGTCACTACATTTTACAAAGATTTTGTATACATACTGGTCATTATCAAACACTCCAGAAGGATTGTTGAATCTTGGCACAGAATGTTGTACGTAATATGCTCTGTATGTAGCTGTTCTATCTACAGCAGCTAAAAGCTCATTAGACATTTCAATTTCTCTGATTCTTGAACTGTCAGCATTTCCTGTATTAAAAGGAGATTGACGGTATCTTTCAGACATAATTAAATCTCTAACTACTTCTTCACCTTGAGTTTGTTGCATTGAACCTGGAGTTTGCGTAGCAACACCACAGTCATTACATGGATTACCAGTTTCATCTAATTCAGAAACAATAATCTCTACAGGCTCTGCATTATAATGATCATTTGGACTGAATGAACAGTTACCAAATACTGTATCAACATAAGCTCCTACAAAATCAACTTTTGCAGATACTTTAGTTGCTCCATTTGGATCAGTAGAAGGAGTATAAGTTGCATCTAAAGCTTGTGCAATAGAATATACTGCATTAGTTACTACAGCTCCTGTTGTTTTAGTAACAACAACACCACCAGCAGTTAAACCTGCGGCAGCAACAGTTAATGTAGCATCAGTAGTTGCAGCAGCATCTATAACAGTTACAACATCACCTACTTTGTAATTTTCCCCTGCTTGAGCAATATCAAAAGTAAGTATTACTCCAGTACCACTTATAGTTAATACACTAACTTCTGCATCAACAAAACCTGTACGGCTTGAAGCTGTAACAGCAGATCCTAATGAATCAACAGCAGATGTTTTATGCTGTGCTACAGTATAACCTACTCCAGCAGATAATGTTAAACCAGCTCCTTCAAGAAGCCCATCTACATCTCCTTCAGCAACAAACGGCTTGATTAATGGATCTGCAAGAGCCATCTTAGCCATAGTAGCTATTACTAATGTTGGATCAATGTATTCTTGTCCATCAATACAACAGATATTTGCTGAGTCAGCAATAGCATATGCATTGTGATTTAAAAATCTTAGTGCAGGTGAACCCTTCACATCAATTCTCATAAATTGAGTTTTACCACATGGTGCACAGTTAGATCCTAATGAAAGGCTAGCTTTTGCTTGTGAAGCAACAGCACAATTTGATGCCCATAATCTTGTAATATATCTTGGGTTAATCCCTTTAGATTTTACAGATTCTTGGTATCCTCCATGTCCTGGATTGTTACCAATAGTGTCTTTGGAATAAAATGAACCTTGTACAATATACCCTAAAGATCCAGCTGCTGGAGCTCCGGGTAATGCTACAGATGCCCATGTTCCGTCACTTACCAAGGCCAGTTGACCGTCAGTAAGGGCGCTTGTTGCCGTACCAGCAACCGCTAGGGTACTGTCAGCAATAAACGTCTTGTTAAACGCATGATTAAAATAAGCCATAATTTATTAATTTGTGAGAGGACCATTACCCCCTCTGGTTATAAAAAAAGATTTTAACAGTTTACTCTGTGCGTAACTTCCTTGTTACTATAATAATATACAAAAAAACAAACAACATTTCTTAATATATTAATTATTTCTTTCTGCTGCCTGTGTTCCTCTTTGGGCTTGGTACATGTTTTCTATGTCACCAGCCATAAGTGCAGCTGTATCATCTAACATTACTTCAACTAAATCATCTTTAAATTCAGAGTTTACATTTACAGTACTAACTGTTCCTGTATATGGATTAACTGAACCCAAGACTTGTATTAAAGTAGGCTTCTGATAATAAGTTAATACAGGATTAACAATATTAAAATTGCTATTCCTGTATATTCTTATAGTATTATTGAGCATTGTGCAGAATGTTTCTCCCCATTCAAAATCAGGATTCTTTAAAGGATCTCTCATTAACAATGATACATTAGCCTCTTCAGCTAAATATACTGTCATTGATCTTGGCTCAGGACAACATTCTTGATTTGCATCTGTTGTTACTGTCTTGTATTCTAAATAAGTATCAACTGGAAAATTATTTGATTGGAAATATGTATCTGTAACTATTCCTGTTAAAGTTAGTTCTCTAAGTAAAGGTTGTAAATCATCTATTCTTTTTTTAGATAACTCATCCCCTTCTTTATACATATTACCTCCATGCAGATTTCTTCTACACCACTCTATTTGTGCTTTATTAAAAGCCTCAACAAATTGCCATGTTTCTATATTATCATAGTCATTGCTATCTAATTTATTTAGCCTTTGTTTTAATTTAATTAAGAGTGTACTATTTTCCATTATTAATAATATTTATGAATTCCAATATGGTTCAACTTTATCTAACAAAGAAAGTAATTCTTCTTCATTGTTAGGTTTTTGCAAAAACTCAAGAACTTCAGATGGTCTTTTACCCATTCTAATACCACTATCAATTGGCTCAATCCATCCACCAGCTTTTGTAGTTATAAATCTATAATATAAACCATCCTTGATTAATGCTCTAATTTTTAATTCTTCCATATCTAATTGAGAAACATCAAGGAACTGCTGAGCAGCTCTCTTTTTATTTGACTCACCTCCATTACCATTTATGTATGTATCCATATTTTCATACATAACATCATTAGGAGTATTCTTAGTATACTGTACACTATCTACATCAGCTACTTTAGAAACATACATAAGTTTGGTAGGGTTACTATCAAACAAAGTTTGTAAAGCAGATAAAGCTTTATTCTTTAATTTAGTTTGTTCAGTTCTTGTTGTAAGAGTTTCCTGTACAGTATCTAAATAAAATTTAGGACTATTTTGAGAAGTCTTAGCATCTTTCAATGATCCAGCAACAATAGAAAATCCTCCTGCTTTTATAGCATATAACTTAATTTTATCATATGGATCAACATCAGCATCTAAAAATACTGGGTCATTACCACATCTTAATGAAATCTTATCCCAAAATTTAGAATTATCTGGCTTCATTACAGTAAGCTTGTTCCAAAAATCTTTATCATTAGGATCAACAACGTTAGCTGCCAATTCTGCTTCAAGTTCAGAAACAACTTGTCTGATCTCTGCAATTTTCTTTTTCTTTTCTTTAGGAGGTAGTAATTTAACTTTAGGATCAAATTCATTTAATCCAGTTATATACCTTTTTACTCCGTTCATCTCTAAACATGCTAAAGATTCTTGATGAAATACTCCATCATGTAATGATAACCCATATGTTTCTAATCCCATATTTTCCTTGTTTGGATTAAAATAAGGGCGTATAGCAATTGTGCTATTCTTTTTTTGTTGTTGATACTTTTCAACAATTGTGTAATCTTCCATTTTTTGGTTTTTAAAAATTAATAATTATTACTCTAGTCAAATAATGCACCGTAATGCATAATCTATTATTACTAATATTTCTAATAGCAAGGTTTTACCCTTGCTAAAGTTTTTGACTTTTATTCTACTACAACCTTCAAATCTCCTGTGGAATGATATAGATCACCTTTAACTAAACCTGCTGCTTTTGCTGCAGCATTATTTGCATAGTCTCTGACTAATATATCTTTCCCAACAGATTTTGAAGAGATTATTTTAGACACACTTGAATTTGAAAATTCATATGTTTTATTTGCTAATTTTATATCTAGTCCCATTTTATTTGTTTTAAAGATTAAAAATAAAAAGGGAGGAAGTTTGACCTGCCTCCCCTTTAATTATAGTTCCTAGAATGATCCTCCTGTGATAGGATTTCTCATTACAATTTTAAGAACTTTAGTTGGATCCTTAACCCAGATAGCTGGCATGGTTTGAGTCATATAAACTCTGTATCCATTAAACTGACCAGTAGATGCAAACCCTTGAGTTCTTCCCATGTAGTCCATAGTACCATTTTGGTAGAACCACTTAAGTTGATTATCCCAAGAAAGTTTCAACAAGTGAATGTTGTCATTTCCTTCATCAGTTACGTCAAAGATAATAAAGCTAAATGAACTTAGAGGTCTTCCATCAATTAATGGATTCTCAATGTCATTTGTGTTTAAGTTATCAAATGCTGGGTTTAGTACAAACTTAACGTTAGCTAAGAAAGGAATAGTAAAGCTTGTGTAAGCAAAACCATAATCTAAATCCATACCTGAACCTTTAACAGCTCCAATATCAGATGCATTTTGAACTAGACCTGAACCATACACTTCATCAGCAATTGCTTTGTTGATAAGTTGCATACCTCCAATACCTGTTTGTACAACAAGTGATCTTTGTGGGTCTGGCCCTTTAAATTCAACTTTACCTTGGTAGAAGTTGTAAAGTTCAGACTTAAACATGTCAAGAGTAAATGATGACTTGTTATATACTCTTTTGAAAGAGTTATCTAACTGTGACCATAAACCTACAGATAATCTAATATCATCCGGTCCATCTTGTTTAATTCTACCACCTTTACCCCACATTAGGTAAGTTTCAATATCCGTAGCAATTTTAGATAAGTGAGCTGCTTCCATATTTGTAATGAAAGTTCTTGTAAGAGTTCCATTTTCAAATGCTTCTCTAGCACCAGCTTTACCCATGTTTGCAACAAGTCCTTCAATACTAGGTACTGATGGATTGTTTGGATCTGTATTAAAGTTTCTCCAAATTTCAGTAACAGGTACAGTACCATCAGCGTTTAATCCGCCTTTGATCATTAAATCTGCTCTTGAAGAAATTGAATAGTGTACATGTGCTTCTGCTCCTCCTACAAAGTTGTAGAATTCACGGAAACCAGAACCTGTTTCAATGTCAGAGAATCTTTCTCCGTACTCACCTCTTGCAGAACCTTTTCTGAAGAACTTTGTACCTTTAGCTAAATACTTGTTATCCAAGATAGCTGCATTGTTGTTGTTTACTAATTGAACAGTGTATACAAAACCGTCACCTGCTGGGATAATATCATCCGCAGTGATGTAAAGTTCTAGTCCATTATACTTATCATAAGTAATAATGTCACCATGTCCAAAAGTCCTCTTGTTAATTTTGATCTTAAATGTTGTACCGTCTACACCTTTGTTAGATGATCCTGGTTCAATATCCGCTACAATGTAGGGAAGATCTTGTGCAATAGGAGTTTGCCACTTGTACTCACCTCTAGCGTTATCCACCATGATTGTATTCTTTCCACCGAATGAAGCCATTTGATACAAAGGCATTTCTACCTTTTGGGTCATAGCCCATAGATCAATTGGTCCCATATCCATAGGCTCAGGGTTACCAAGCATTTGGGTTAGGTGATAAGAATCAACATGTGAACTTGCTTTGTAGCTTGTATCACGTAGGAAAATCCCATTATTTAAAACTGGAGTTGCCATAATTTTGATTGTTTTTGTTGTTAATAATTAATTTACTGTTTATATTTAATTTACTTCTAATTAAATTCGTTTAAATATGTTGGTTGGTCTTTGAATCTTTCTTTTTGAACTTCTTTTTGTATTCTCTTTTTCAGCTTCATTTACTCCTAATGACGCACCTCCTACATTTGATTGTTCACTTTTTAATTTTCTAACCGTTTTCTCAACACTTTTTTGTGCACCTTTATCCATTATCTTAGCTTTATATCCTGATGGATCTTGTAATAGCCACAGTGCTTCAGATATTAATGAATAATTTGGTTCAACAAATTGATATTTTTCAAGCAGGTGTCCTAATAGATTAGTATTACGTCCACTTACTGATGGGTAATTTGGTTGAACTAAGCCATTATATAACATAGCTTGAGTCTTTCTATCTACTTTAAGATCACCTAATTTACCTTCTTTTAATGTTTCATATACATTTTTCATGTATGCTTGAGATGCATTTTCTTGTTGCTTCTTCTTAAGCTCTTGCTCTTGAAGTTTTTGTGCAACAACCTTTTCCTGCATCTTATCTAATTTTGGTTTAAACTTATTAGCCTGTGTTTCAAGCTTACCTAAGTCTTTCCAAATTTCTATTTCTTCTTGAATGTCTTCAGCAGTACCATATCCAGTAGCACTTAAGTATTCAGTAATGATTCTCTCCTGTCCTTGAACTGATTTAGAATCTATAGTTTTTGTTTCTTCTACTTGACCAAGAGTAGTAAATAATCCTTTTAGATCTTTACCTCCATCAGCAACATATTTTGCAGCTATTTGAAGTTCTTGTGGTAGACTGTTGAAAAATTGTTTTGGTGTTTCACTTCTTACTTGTCTAGCTTTTTCATCTAAATTAGCTTGAATTAACTCTTCCCAATCTTTAGCAGAGTAATCTGCAAGTTCTTTATCATCATCAAAAGGTACAATCTTGTCCTCTTTAATCAACTTACTAAATACATCTGAGATACCATCAATTGATTTTCTACCTCTTTTTTCTTTAGTATCTTCTTCTTCAGTTAGTTCTTCAGAACCTAATTCACCAAAGATTTCTTCTACATCATCCTTAGAAGTTTCTTTTTCTTCTACTGTTTCATCAGATACATTTTCAGTTTCTGATTCTTCTTTTTCCTCTGATTTAGCTAAAACATCTGTAGCATCATCTTTATCAGGATCAGCAAAACTCATATCAGCTTTTTCATTTAATCCAGAAAAAATATTTTTTGCTTGAGACTTATTATCCTGAATCATATCAGCACCACTTGGAGCAGCGTTGAATATTTCATCTAAATTTACTTCTACGTTTTGTTCTACCTTACTTTTCACAGGCTTTGTTTCTGTTATTGTACTCATAATATTTGTTGGTTTTAATATTAATACTTCTTACATATATAATATAGGAAATCTTTTAGAATATATTAGCAAGTTAAACTTAAAAAATTTTAATAAAAGTGAAAGTTTTTTGCAGTATATAGCTAACGCTTACTTTTTATCCTTTGGATTTTTAATATCATACTTGTTTTTGTTCTCTTTTGCAATTTGAAGTTTAGTGTCAGCAATTTGTCTTGAAGCAGCAATCTTTTCTCTTTCAACAGTCAATCTATTATTCTCTTGTGCTGATTTAGTAGCACTTTCTTGACGTTTAAAATTCATCTGTTCTCTATACTGTGTGGTTTCTTTAATATCCTTCATAGCATCTTGATAATCAGATTGTTTATTTTCATTTAAATCAACCATAGATCCATATCCTGCTGATCTAATTTCTGCTAATAGGACATCATTTTTCCTATCTTTATCATTCTCAGTCATTTCAACTTGTAGCTTTTGTTGCTCTTCTTGAGCTTTAGCTTGAAGTTGTTGTTCCTGCATTTGACGTTGCTGCTGCATATCTTGTTCTCTTTGTTTCTGAATTCTAGTTTCAGAATCTTTTAAGATATCAGATACTTCTGCAATTGAGTCCGCTTTAACTATATTTCCTAATTCATATATACTTGCACCTGAAGTATTATTTGTTAGGGCCATTTGCTTTAAGTTTTCTAAGATTGCTCTATGATTAGTCTTAGTTGTTGCAAATACATTAAAGTCTCTAAGTAATAAATCTGTTCCGTTAATTGTAAAATTAACTTTCTCAGCCTCTGTAGAAATATATTGTAACCTAATACTAGGATTAGTGCTATAATAATATTGAGCTAAGTCTGTTCTCATTTGATGTATACGTGGCATCAAGTGATCTGAGTGTTGTACAAAATACATTTCTGTTTGAGCATATGATTGTTGCATAGCTTGTACTACACCAGTTGCCGTTTGAGCTGATACAGCTCCTCCTAAACGTTGTGGGTTGATTCCTATAGCATCAAAACATTGTTGTTTAAAGTAATTAGCTAATTGAATCCTTGACATTAATCTACTAGTTTGCTCCATATTTAGAGTCTGGTAGTGATTGAAGTTGGTGGCATTCTCAGTATTAGTAATTGAAGTATCTAATGGTAGCATTTGAAAATCTTTCATTGCTACATATGCTTTGGCATAATTGTTTTTGCCCCAATCCTCACCCATAGAATGACGTGGTAAAGCATTTTGATCAAACATTATTACTGTTCCTAATTCATCTATCAGAATGTCTGCAATTTGATTATTAACCATATTGTACCCAACTTGATACGCTTTCATTAGATCAACTAATGAAGTAGATCTAGTATTTCTATCAGAAAATACTCTACCTTCTACAGGTAATTTACATCCATATAAAGAAGTCTCCCCTTTAAATTGAAATGGTAATCTACCTGGTTTAGTTCTATTAATACCTATATATATTGGATTGATGTTATCTCCCATTGTGGATTGCCACATTGCAGGTAAGTTTGGTCCAATTTTTACACCACCCCAAACTTCATTAATCCAAATCCAGTCAATATGTTCTCCTTCTAATAATGTCTCTTTATTTTTTTGTTTAAATATTGATGTATCATAAACAGCTTTCTTTGTCTTCTTAAATGTTTCATCAATAATTTCTTGAGTTACTTCACCATCATCTTCAATCTTAGTTAAGTGCCCAACTTTTCTTTGTGTCTTCCAATAGATTGTAGCAACTCTCATTAAATTGCCTTCTCCCCACATAGATACATCTTCATTTTCATCTAGTATCTCACTTAAAATATCACCACCATTAGCTGGATCATTGTGATAGTTACTAGTAAATTGTCTGTATGCTAAACCAGGTGCATTGGTATTCCATTCATGAGATCTTGTAGCATCATAATAGGCTCCGTCATTTTGGTAACCATTTACTTGATACTGTGCTGATCTAGCAGGATATATCTTTTGTAAAGATTCTAATTGTTTACTATCCATTAGATATCCGTATCTGTCTACTACATCTGACACAGTCATTAGATCAACTTTACCTGCGTAATTTGAATCAGCAATATATCTTTGATCTGGAGATTTTTGATAGAAAGTTAATACTGGATTCCAAAGTTCAATGTCATAGTCATCTTCTAACATACGGAAATGCCAGAATTCTCTATCTGCTATAAGCATATCTCTAAATCCTCTTTCTTCAAGTTCTTGCATATGAAATCTTTCTTCATCTACTGCAAGTTGATGTGATGCCCATTCCTCTACCATACTTCTATAAGACTTACTAAAGAAGTCTTCTATTTGTGGTAAAGATTTTAATCCCTCTGGTGATAATTGTTGTTGTGCTTCTTCAGATCCTGGGTCCATACCCATTTCAATCATCTTTCTAACTAGATTAGCTTCTGCATCTGATAAAAGAGCTTCTTCTATTTGTACTTTCTTTTGATCTAACATCTCATTGTAAGATGCATCATCAACTGCTCTAAATTGTACTTTAGAATATCTCTTTGCAAACTCTCCTGTTAATACATTTATAACATTAGGAACAATAGGATAAAACTTTAATTCTAATGCAGATTCATTTTCAGTTGTAAGAGTATCCATTAAATCTTTATACTCATTATCTGGTTCAACTATATAATCTGTTTTATCAATTATACCTTTAGCAAGTTTGTAATTTTTTAATAGTCTTCTAGAATTAACACGCAAAAATTCTATTCCTTGTAATTCTAACCAGTCAAGATTCCAAGCAGCCCAGTCATCAGTTTTTTCTTTATAAGGTAAGAACTGAACCGGCTGTGTTAAGCTTGAAAATGTAGGCCCGCCTTCAGCTTTGGCCCCATTCTTCATTTGCATTGCGTTTAATACTCTCATACCTGTCTATTCTATTTTATATTCTTGAATCCTGATCTTCTAGTTTTAGAACCACCTAATGTCCTATTACGTCCTATATTTCTAAAAGGACCATTATACTTTAATTTACTCAATTTTTCTGAATTATCCAAGGAATTACCTTCTGATTCCCGTCTCTTTGTATATCCTCTATTTGATTGTTGAATTTTTACAAATGCAACTAATGCACCAAATGCTACAAGTCTATCCACGTTTAATCCAGGATAATATGCTAACATTTCTTTTAATAACATTGGATCAGGTATTCTTGATATACCTAATGTTTGTGACATTACATTTCCTTCAGTATCAGTTTCTTCATCAATTACTTCTCTTAGAAATTCTATTGCATATGAAATTAAATGGCTTTTAAATAATGTACCTGTATTCTTCCAACCATATTCTTGATATACAGTTCTATTAGAACCAAGATCTTTTAAGAATAATATTTGTTGTTTTGGAACTAAATATCTTTGCTTTCTTCTAGCAATCATGTGCTGAATAAAAAGGGATATATTATTCTCAACAAGTGTCCAAGCATTATACCATTCTATAATTAACTCAAGCCTCTCATGCGTTTTATTTATATCATCAAATCTACCACACCATGCTGCAACTACTTTATCTTTTTCAATAAATTGCTCTACATCACCACCAGGTAATTCTCTAGTAACTTCTACTGCGTTTTTATAAACAAAAATACTACACAAAGAATCAGATGTTGTGGTTTTACCTTCTGACACAGGGTCAATAGAAGCATAATACATTCCAAATGATGGTTTAGGTACTGGTCTTTCCCAAACAACTATTGTACCTGTTTTATCTACTTCTTTTTTTCTAACTGGAAAAGTTGAGATAGGTAATTTTTTAGTGCGTTTAGCTATTACACCTGTCTCATCTCTATCAAGAGCAATAAGTTCATATGAATATTCTTTTTCCTCTATCCTCTTAACTTGCTTGCTTAGTATACCTTGAGGGAATACAGATTCTTTTCTGTATGCAAATGCCTCAGCAATATTAAGTGGTTTTTGAGAAATCCTTAGTTGAAATTGTTCTCCACTTAATTCATTCTTCCATCTATCTCTTTCAATATTAATTGCTTGTACAGCCTCTTCTATTTGTGAGTTACCATAATTATCAATGAAAGGTGGCATAGACCACTGCTCTGGAATAAATAATCCTGCCATAGCAATAGTACCATCAGCATCCATTAAGTTAGTTTCTACGGCATATATATCATTTGCACCAGGATTAAGAATCATATCCTTTAATGGTCCACACTGTTCCAGATCACCAACTGATCCAGCTGCTATAAACTGTCCTGTTGTCATCATTCCAGAAGACATAGCTGGACGTAGGTACTCATATGTCTGCATCATATTTTTTGCAATACCTGCCTCCTCATGAAAGAAATATGTACATGGACCCCCTACCCCAGTAGTAGCATTCTTTTCAAATGAAGCACCTTGAATCTTTGATTTAAGCCCTCTAGAGGTTTTTCTGTTATTTATTTTAACTTCAATCTGTTGTTGCCACAATAATACTTTTTCTGGGTTACTAGGTCTGTACCATGCAGTATGTTCATTAAGAAAAGTTTTATATTCTTCTAAAAACTTCCATGAACCTTTATCATTTATATAATCTTTTAAAGATGCACCAATCTTACAAATTGATCCTTCTTCAAACCAGTATTGATTTATAATCTTCCCCATATGAAAATATGATGAAGCTATCTGACGTTTCTTTAATATAGCTGCGTGTTGATTATTTAACTCTGCAATGATTTCATATAAAGCCATATGATACTGAGCATCTCTTACTTTTGCAAAGCCATATTTTTTTTCTTCCTTATCAAAGATTGGTAAGAAGTTTAACCACATGTAATAATCCCTTGTAAGGTACCATTCTAGCCCTTTATCTTTATATATGACTCCTACTCTACATTTAATTTTTTGATCATCCCAGTAAGCTATAAAGTCCTTTGATCTAAATGGACTATTACAATAGAAACTTTGTTCATTAAAAATTCTGGCTTGCTCATTAAACTTTAATGCAGTTTCATTAAAATTATATGCACCTGGTTCTTTAAATATAGATTCAAGATATTCTCTAAATTTTAAATCAGTGTCAAATTCAGTTGTTGACCATGAACCATTCTCATATGTAGGTATAACTCTACTCATCCACTAAAATGGCAAAGACATCACCTTCTTGTATAAGTAAATGTTCTATGCCATCATGCATCATTGGAGTAGGTAAACAATGATCAGTGTATTGAACCATATCTCCTATGTTCATTTCATCTACATCTTTCCCTTTACCTACAATTGTTCCTTTGTACTCTATTTTTCTAGCTACTTCTGGAATATAAATTCCACCTTTACTTAATTCTTCTTGTTTTTTTGGTTTTATTAGAAGTTTCTTTCCTACTGGTATTACTTTTTGTGCCATTTTCTTTTGTTTTTGGTTTATCATTATTAAAAGTTGGTTCATCCCAGTAGCAAAAATGCCATGAGGATTTTTTACTACTCATTTAGAGTTGATCATAAGATAATCCAGCACCACCACGTACTGAGCTTTCTTGTTCTTGTTGCATATCTGTAAATGCACCTTTATATGACTGTCTTATTTGCTCAAATTTAGCAGCAGCATTTATCATAGAGTTCATATTACCATCTCTACCATGCTCTATAGGGGTAACCTCCATATACCTTGCTAATCTATCTAACATAGCTTTAATACCCACGTAAGCCCTATATGTAGGCGTTTCATACATTTGTTTACACATATCCATTGCATATCTGATTTTACCGTCTTCTGGTGATTCCTCTAATCCTATTTCTTCTATAATTATATCTTCTTTCTCATGTTCTGGAAGATTAAAGAAAGGATTTAAATCAGGATTAGGACAAGACATATAAAATAAATACTGATATACTTGCATATGTGTCTCAGGATATTCATCCATTATTTTTTTTAAAAATGGTAATGAATAACAATGTTCTGTTACCACCACTTTACTGTTTTGTATATCAAATAATCTTATTACCATATTTTATATATTTAAGATGAACAAGAACATCCTGAATCATATAGATCATTTTCATCTACACTATTCATTAATGCTTTAATTTCATTATAAGAATTTGATACAATTACTGGTATAGGCATGTTTTTTATATAAATCATTCTACGTCCATTTATAAATGTAGCAGAGTTAGCATCCCATAGTTTAGCAACAGATATAATATCACTTTTATTTAAAAAGATATCTGTCTTTGATTCATAAAGTGTTTTAAAATATGGTGTGCCATTAGCATCAGTTTCTTGTACTTGATTTGGTTGTACCTGTGTTAATGTAATGTAATTGTTTTTGTATAAGGGAATTCTATTTACTGCCATAATCTTTTATTTTATTTGTTATCTTTTAACCACATTATAATTGAGTTTACCTCATCCTTTAAATATGGTAATTCATATATCTTTACTTCTTCTAGAACTGGTTCTCCATTGACGTGTTCATTTATTGGATATCCATTAGTATCTTCCCCTACTTGTTTAAACTTTACATGTTGTATTGTTAATTTACCTACTTTAAGTTTAGGGTTGTGCTTCTTAATAATATACGCATAAATACTGAGCTGTAGATTATAATGATTAATATTACAATCATCCAAATGATTAACAGGCTTGTACATTTTGTTAGTTATACCTTCCCAATTTGTAAATCCTTTTTCTTTTATTTCTTTATTTGTTTTATAATCATTAATATTTATGTATCCATTTACTATCTCAACAACATCTGCTTGACCACATAACCCCACTGATTTTAAATACACTAAGTGTTCAGGGTATACACCATCTACCAGTTTCTGTTTAGGAGCAAATTTAATACCATCTTCATCTATAATGGGTTTTATAATTGGTACTTCAACACCATGACGGCCTATTGTATTTAACTCCATCATATCTGCTTCTCTTTGATTATGATAAAAGTTTCCTAATTTAATAGCTCTTTCTGTCTCACCATCCCATGCTGCTATAATTTCTTTAGGGGTCATATTATACCACTTAGATCTTTTATTCTTAGATGATTTTTTAGCTTGCCCGTCTCTGTCAAACTTAGGTTTAAACTTTGCTATAAATGATGTTACACTAAGCCAGTTTATTTTCTTTTCATCTGTACTTTCATACACATGACCTTCTTCTATAAATTTTAGTCCCATAGTTATGCTATTGATGTATACCAATAACCAGTTTGATCACCAGTTTTTATTGTAGTAGTTTGATTATTGTATACGTAATTAATTAATATTCCCATTTGATTCTATTTGTTTATTTATTATTTCTTCTTCTTCTTCATTTGTATAAGAGTCCCAATAACCCTTTGGACACTCAGATGATAGTGATCTTACTTTAAATGCTAAAGAACAGCCACACTCACTACAGCATGGTTGAGTACCTGGTGCTAAACAATCCGTTCCTTTAGCATCAAATAATCCACATTTTATACATATCTGAAATCTATCAGTAGCAACAGCTTCAACATGTTCTTTTTTAAATATATTATTTTTAATGCCATCAGCTATTTTATCAGCATTTTTAAATATATCTAAATATTTAGACCACTTTGTTTTTGACATTTTTAAATTTTTTTTTATTACGTATATCTTCTTCTAATTGAAACATAGCCTTTTCCATTTGTACAATATTAATATGGATATCTTCACTCTTTGCAAAACCATTATAAGTTCTCTTTGCTATATTACCTAATAAACTTTTATTCTTTAGTATAGCCTTGTCTAACTTATTTTTTCTTAAATAAAACGTTCCTATTCCCTCTACATTTATTCTAGGAAATGAAAGGTTAGAAAGATTTTCTCTTACTTTCTTATAATAAAAAGAAATAAAATCATCTACTACAGTAGGATGTACACCTACCTCATCAGCAATTCCTTTTTTAAAATCTTTATGACTCTTTGGTTTCACGTCCCAATATTTTATAATCCAGTAATACTAACCCCTCTGACTGAACGTTAATATCTGGATTTAATGATATAGTCTTTTTGTTATGTCCTTTCTTAACAAGTAAGTTCTTTTTTTCAGCTTTTGTTATTGCATTTCTTGCTGATTGAGAACTTTTAAATATACCTTTAGCTACTGCACTTTCACAGAATTTAGTCAATTCAATTCCTTGCATTTTAGATAGCTCTGTCAAAAATTTTAAATCTGAATTACTTATTAGTGTATCATTAAAAAAACAATAAGTAACTATTTGATACTTAATTGATTTATTTAAATCTACTTGATGTTTTAATTCTACTTTACTTACTATAGCCATAATTATAAACTCATTATCATATCAACAAAGTCTGGATCAGGATAACAATCCCATTTAGACTTTCTTACATTGGTATGTGTTAATAAACCTTTTACTCTACCATAGAATGCGTCTTCTTGAAATTCAAATCCTTTTGAAGGACCATATTTCTTTATATATTGTTTAAGACCTAATCTAATATCTACTTCATCTCTTTCACCAACAAATCTGATCCACTTTTCAGTTTCCTTAATTTGTGCTTCTGAATATTTGTGCCAATATAGCTTACCTTTAAAATGTTCAGGTAACTCACGTACTTGATCTGGGTGGCATTTTGATCCAACATATGTTTTGTAGTCATCATCTAAATATCCCATACTACATATTTCTAGACCAACAGAATGTCTGTTCATAAAACCAGAACCAGTTCTTCCTAAATGCCATCCTTGTGCACCTGTAGGAAATGCTTGTACCATTACACCATCAAATTCATCATCACCATTTCTATGATTTTGTCCACCTAATACAAACTCAGTTGCAATACGTCCACGTGTATCTCTTCCCCAATGATCTATACATCTGTAAGGATTAGCATTACCTGCTGTATGATGTAACATAATATAATCATTTTTGATTGGACCTTTTAGATATTCATCCTTTGGTAAATAATGTTTATGTATAATCTGATCATAGCTTGTTGTAAAATATTGAGATACAGAATCAGTGTCTTCATCAATTGATGTGTCACCATCATACTTCATGTTCAGTACTAATACCCACATGTTTGCATCAACAACTCCAGTTATCATTAAATTTTTATCTAACTGAAATTTTTCTACAGCTTTTTCTGTCATAGGACCAAAAGCCCCATCTACACTAATACCTAATGCTTTTTGTAATGTTTTTACGTCAGATCCTCTGCTACCTAATTTAACTTGTTTCATTAGACATGGCTTTTGACATTGCTTCTTGAAAATCTTTCCCTTCTTTTGAATTTGGGTCTGGGACACCTTCACCTTTTTGTGCAGCATATTGTTGAGCCATATACATTTGTGCTTGCATACGTTCTGCTCTAGCTTTTTCAATAGCAGCTAATAATGTTTCATAATCAGCTTGTACTTCTAAATGAGGAATGTTGTCTTTGTAGAATGTAGTTATTTCTTCTCTACGTTCAGACATCTCTTTTTTAGACATCTCTTTTTGAGGATCTTTGTTTTGAAGTTCCGGATTGGTTTTTGAATTTGACATTATAATGTTTTTAGTGTTAATAAAAACAAAAGTAATAAAAATAGTTTAAATAAAAAAAGTTTAATGATTTATTTTAAGATGTTTGATTACGCCTAAGTAAGTCTATTAAAATCTTGGCATCCGAAAAGTGCCATATTTTAATTGAGTATCCTGGATCTATTATAAACCATCCACCTTCTTCTTCTGCCTCATCATTGCCACATGAATGAAATATTAGATCACCAAACTCAATTGTATAATAATAATAATTTTCTGGAAAGTCATTATCTTCATCATGCCCAAGTTTAGTAAACCCTAATTCTTTTAATTGTGCTACCGTCATAATCTACCATTTTACTTTATCTGCCCAATAAGCTGCAGACATCTTACCTTTCTTAATATTTTTTCCATGTCTAGCTTTAAAGGATTTTCTTTTAGCTTTCATTTTAGCTGACTCACCTGATTTAGGTTTACCAGCTGTACTAGCACCTTGCTCACCAAATCTAATAGTCTTTACTTTGTCACCCACCTTAGCAACAACTACGTGTGATTTTTTAGGGTGGGACGGAGTTCTCTTAGGTTTATTAAATCCAGAAACTCCAGCCCTTGCTAATCTACCATCTTTTTTCTGTGCCATTATAAGTCAGCTACTTGAGATGATGAAAGTATAAACCAATTAGCACCATCAGACCAAATTGTTACTGATGCATATGTTTTATCTAATACAAAACTAGCTGCACCATTAATTCTTTCTACTCCTTGTGGATCAAGTGTAACTGTTTTTGATGCTGTAGTAGTACCATCAGTTAAAATAGTTATTTTTCTGTATCTCCAATTCTCTGTTCCAGCTGCCGGAGGTAACTGAAGTGTTCCTGTTCCATCTGACCCTATTCTTCTAACAACAAATAATTGACCTTTTGAGCTAGTATTTATTACTGTATTAGATCCACCATTAACAGTAAGTGCAATAAAGTTTACAAATTCTTTAGTGTCCTTACGGTCCATGTCTACTGTAATAGCAGTTCCTCCTACTCTAGTTAGAGTTAATATATCTGTGGCTCCATCAAAATTTGCTGCATTAACATACTCATCTGAAGATCCTGCATTAAAGAATGTCTTTAACGAAGATAGTGTAACTAATTCTGTTTGTAACTTAGGTGCCGGCTTCAATCTTTCTTGTGGGTTTGGAAACCTAGCAACTGTAATATAGTTATCCGCTTTAGGAATAACTGTACCACTTCTTTTTAACATGCCCATCATGTCTTGTAATATTGTACTCATTTTTTTATTTTTAAATTAACGTTTTTTTCCTTTATGTAGCCCATGCTTAGCATGTTGTTTACCTTTCTTTGTTGCTGCTCTTTTCTTTTTATTTGCTGCAGCTAGTTTAGCTTTACCTTTTTTAGTACTCTTTAACTTAGCAATAGTTTTCTTAGGAGCATAAACTTCACCTGTCTCAGAACTTTTTTTGCCTGATGCAGTTGTCCATTTTTGTTTAGTCCACCTAGTTAGACTTTTTTGCTGTTTAGTCTTAGCCATTACTTTCTCTTTTTAGGTACACAATTGTTTACCATTTTATTTCCCTTTTTCTTCATGCCCTTTTTAGTGTAGCCTGACCAGCAAGGTGTTTTCTTTTTACGCTTTTTAAGTGCCATTACTTCTTAGCTTTAGCCTTAGCTGTTTTAGATAAGTCTTTCATGTGAACTAAGGGCTTGCTAGTTTTAGTATGTGTCTTACCAGTATGCATTTTACCATTAGACATTTTGTGACTAGCACCTTTCCATTCAGTTCCGTTTTTTAAATAATGTTTTACGCCTTTCATAATTTTATTTTTTAGTTTTATATCCGCCTCCGTTTGCTTTGTATTTCTTAGCTAGCATTTGAGCTTTACGAGCTGACCATTGTCCAGCGCCTCCACCTTTACTACCAGCCTTTATTGAGTTAAATAACCTTTTACGCATTCCGGGTTTAGTATAATTCCCACTGCTATTTACTGTACTCTTTTTCTTTTTAGCTGCCATAATATTTATGCTTCATATATATTTGGAAAAGCCACTACCATTAAGTCTCTTAATCTAGCACACTTTTCATATTCTTCATGTTCAACATAATAATCTATCATGTTCTGAAATTCGGCCTCCTTTGGACCATTGTCAGGATCAAAAGCCATTATTAATTCTTTTCCAGTTTTAAACTGTGTCATCATTAATTCATCAAATGTAAGTTCACCGGACAATAACATCCACGCATTGTTATATGCTGTGTCAAGTAAAATTTCATCTAACTGCATTTGTTGTACCTCAGATAAACCTTCTGCTTCGTTATTGTCATCCCATTCAGCCATGTTATAATATTAAGTTAGTAACTCTTCTATAAAGACAATATACTAAATTTCTAAATCCTATGAAAATTTTTTTATCACAACATGCCCCCCACCTGATATAAATTTTTAGTCTGCCCCTCCCAAAAGTTATGTGTTTTGCGTGCTCAATAGGTTCTAATGATCTGCTCCCCAATTATTTTTTGCAGCGGTGGTACCCCCTCATGTTTTGTGAGGACACGGCTGTGACTGTAGGATAATGCAATGTGTCTATCTAAAAAAAAGAAAGATAGGCTATGCATATCTATCAGTGTGGAGTAGTGTAGTGCTACTGTGTCAACGTAGGTAACTACTAAATATCAACACATCATTGATTTGTTTTGTGTTCATTACTAGTATATATACTAACACAGCATGCTACACATAATGCATTTTTCAATGCATCTGCTCCCTAATTATTAAATGCACAGGTAATTGTGCTTATAAACTTTCAGAGATTGTATTACCACAGTCTTAATCAAAATTAATTTTATTATGAATAACTTAGTAACAGTACGTGTAAATGACAAAGGAGTATCAATCAACAAGACCAAGAATCCTGAGATAGGATACATCATCTTTGAGCAAAAGGCAACTGAGCTCAAGAATGGCTGGTTTGCAGATAAGACTCTGTCAGCATTAGTAATGGGCCCAATGGACCTTCTTAACTCTATGGACTTAACAAAGCCTATTGTTGGTAAGATTGTGGTCAAAGAATCAATTCTACCTCTTAATGAGGCTGACTTGACCTATGGTCTTAAGTATGCTGGTAACACAGGCGTAGTATGTATGGCAGGAGATGATGCAATATATAGAACTACTGAGCTTGTTTATGACCTCAATGAGCAATCTACCTTTGTGAAACACACAAATGGTGCTCAGATTCGTGAGGCAAACTCAACTGGTGAAGCAGTAGAGAGCTTGCAGGCCTTCAAGGAGGAGACTGTAACTGCATAATCTAGTCTGGCTGTAGGCGTGCTTTTCAGCACGTCTGCTCCCTAACTATGTTTAGCAGGTTTAATGTAGCATATTCCTAAACAATGAGAGCCATTGTGGAATATGTTACTTAAACAAACTAATAACTTCTAACTATTGTTACATATAGTCAGGAATGTTACTAATAACTATAATTATTGTGGTTATTTTATTTTATTTAGGTGTGTCACACTGAGTGGGAGGTCATATACCCACAAAATACCACCTTTTACCACTCTTGTAACTATGAGTGTTACTAATAATATAAATATAGCTAACGTTACTACAAGAGTAACAAATACACACAACAATACAACAAGGGTAGTCTTTGTCTCTTCCTCTATAGGATAATAGACATATTACCCGTAATCTTAATAAATAGTGGCAACGGATTAAATACCACTCTAAATATGGTTGAGTCTATCCAATAAGCTGTTGGCGTAAGAGAGAACTTACAGTAATCTAAACTCATTTATTACACCGTGTCAAGGTTTGGTTTAAGTAGTAACACTTGGCGGTATATCTTATGACTACAATGACACTAGGGATTGATCACTCTAGTGTCTACCACTAATTAAAGC